>Ga0134121_10005098_pt1 | contig 10705 bp, 5 predicted proteins | sample KB301_FD_96463 | JGI IMG/M metagenome (GOLD analysis project Ga0134121, IMG submission 96463) | Terrestrial soil microbial communities without Nitrogen fertilizer from Kellogg Biological Station, Michigan, USA - KB3-0-1 | ecosystem: Environmental > Terrestrial > Soil > Unclassified ...
ACGCATCACTGATACCGACGGACGTCCGGTAATTGGTGAACGAGTCAACGTTGTGGCCAGGGATGTTCCTGATACCGGTAACCCGGTGACTGTGTTTGATGGACCACGAAACAAGACGGACGACCGTGGCATCTATCGCATCTATGAACCAGAGTAGATCAGTGAAGTTTTTGTGTTCATAAGATGTCGTTAAGCTTAACGCCCACTCGTCGTACCTTCAGCACATAACGCGGGTTCCTGGGATCGGTCTCGATCTTTTTTCGGAGACTATTGATGTGTGAATCAATTTTCCGCCGATACCTTTCGTAATCGGTGCTCCAGATTCGATCGAGCAGTTCATTTCTGGACCAAGCGCGTCTTGGTTCAGACGCGAGCAGGTTCAGAATCTGAAACTCAATAGGCGTCAACTCTACACGCTCCCCTGCGCGCAAAACCTCGCGCGTGCGCTTGTCTAAGGTTAAGTCGCCCACCTCTATGCGCTCAGGGCCACTCACAGACTGCCCCTCCGTCGAGCGTTTGAGCAGCAGCTCCTTGATTCGTATCTCCAACTCGCGCAGGTCACAGGCTGCGTGGAAGTAGTCGTCCGCCCCTGCTTCGAAGGCCGCGGCTCTAACATCGTTGCTGTCGTGGCCGGTGAGAAAAATGGCAGGCGTGCTCACCCCGCGATTGCGCGCAAGCCTGAGCATTTCGATGCCGTTCATTCTCGGTAGGGACACGTCACTTAGAAGTAAATCAAAAGGACCATCATCTAACAGTGTTTTAAGACCGGTTTCACCATCCAAGACTGCTATTATCTCGGTTTGAACACCAATATCAGCAAAAACCATTGTCAGGTAATGCATGAAGATAGTTAGCCTGTCTTGACTATCATCCACCATCAAAAACCTGACTACTTTCGTCATTAGACTAACTCCAGAACTCTTTTCATCATCGTATCCCGAATTGCATTACGCGTCGCCGCAATCGCCAATTGAGAATCCGTAAGAACGATTCGTATTTCTTTTAGGGAGTCCGTTGTGCCCTCCGGCAAGAGCGACATGTCGCCCCTACTATCCTCCTTCAACAGCAATATCTCGACTGACATGGCGCAACCTTTCGCTTTGTGCCACCCATGCCTTGCACTGTCTGGAACCTCGGTTCCCCACTTTGCATATCCTTCACAGAGGCTTGCGTAGGCAGAAGCAAAGGATTGCCTTGCCGAGTTTTCGTCAAACCGAAAACCTGACATATATTTTGAAATTACGTCTTTAATGCTTTGGATGTCGTGCCAGGCTTGTGCCAATGAGGCTTCTATGGGTCTAGACTCTTCAATAGCAACCTCGAAAGCTCTCTTCCTTCGCTCCTGATCCAACTTCATATTCTCAAGGGAAATGCTTGTCTCAGATCGGATCCTTTCCAGGGTTGAATCAGCATCAGCTTTGAGGCGACTCGTCCGGATCGCCTGAATGCACGCAATGATGCCACCTACCAACCCGACAATTCCTGAAATGACGGTTATGACAATTTCCTTACTCATAGAAGCATACTTACCCTGGGTCAGAGAGGCGGCTTATCGCAGTTGCAAACATATCGCCAAGTCTACTTATCTTCGGGCTATTTTGTAGAACTGCTCCATTTAGGTTTTCACTTGGCCAGAACTCAAACCACAAACGTCTTGAGAACGAGAATAGTGACGCCAGCACAAGAAGCGAGGTGTCTTCATGGTGGTGTGAGTCTCGAAGGCTTAGATAACTGGGTACGCAACGACAGCAGCCTTATATCATATGGAATCGAGTAGGGGAATGGTGTCAAGGGGTAAATCTTTGGACATGAGCTGCCTGGGAGTGCGCTATGCTTGCGCCGTATGTCACAAACGTTGAAAACTGGACCACCTTAGCAGTGATCAGTGCAAACTAAATCTAAAGATTGTCAGTTGTCATTTCTTGCCAGCCCGACTCACCCGCGACCAGCGAATCGGCTGCGGTGGGCCAAGTGCCACAATCATATTCCACTAAGGAACCAGAATGGTCGAGAATCGGGTCTACCACGCGCCATGCGGCTTCCACACTCGCGTCGGTAGTAAATAGCGAGTTGTCACCGCGTAGCGCGTCTCCCAGCAATCGCTCGTAAGGTGATTGTTCGCGTGCGCTCGTGTGGCGCGCAACAAGCTCGACTGTTTCGCCACACATTTCATCACCCGGCTGCTTCACCTGCGTGCCGACCGAGATTATTACTTCCGGACTCAACTGGAACCGGAAATAGTTTCTCTCAGCGGCTTCGATCTCATCGAATAGCTCGATCGGCGGTCGTTTCAGTGTCACCACCACCTCGGTGGTAGTTACCGGCAGGCACTTCCCCGCCCTGATGTAAAAGGGCACGCCCGCCCAACGCCACGTGTCAATGTAGAGCCGGACAGCCGCGAACGTCTCGACCCGGGAATCTGAAGCCACACCTTTTTCAGAGCGGTAACCGCGGAACTGACCGCGTATCACATCGTCTGGACTGAGCGGCCTCATCGCATTGAACAACTGAACTTTTTCGCTGCGCAATGCATCGTGGTGACGTCCAGCCGGCGCGTCCATCGCCAACAACGCAATCACCTGCAAGAGATGGTTTTGGACCACATCGCGGATTGCGCCCACTTCCTCGTAGAATGCGCCGCGACCTTGTACGCCAAAGTTCTCTGCCTGCGTGATCTGTACGTTGTCTACGAAGTTGCGATTCCAGATTGGTTCCAGAAAGGCGTTGGCAAAGCGGAAGTACAAAAGGTTCTGTACGGCTTCTTTGCCCAGATAGTGATCGATGCGAAATATCGATGATTCGGGGAAGACTTCATGAAGGACGTTGTTCAATACCTGCGCTGATGCAAAGTCACGACCAAACGGTTTCTCCACGACCACTCTCGCATTGTGTGCGCAGCTTGCATGGTCCAACCCCTGCACGACCGAGCCAAACATGCTGGGTGGGACCGCCAGGTAGTGAAGCGGGAGCTCGGCGCCGTTTAGCATCTGTCTCAGGCGTTCGAAGGTTGCGGAATCCTGGTAGTCGCCATCGATGTAATTCAGCAGGCTGGAAAGCTTGGCAAACGAGTCAGGATCAAGCCCGCCGGATTGTTCCAAACTCTCGCGGGCTCTCTCTCGCAGTTGGTCCAAAGTCCAGCCCGCGCGCGCTACGCCGATGATCGGAACGTCAAGGTTGCCGCGCTTGATCAGCGCTTGCAGTGCTGGAAAGATCTTTTTATAAGCTAAGTCGCCGGTGGCGCCGAAGAAAACAAATGCGTCCGATCTGGGTGTGTTCATCAAAACGATTCCATGCAGAGACAGTTGCTTGCCGATAAGCTTCGAGATGCACGATTGCGCGTCAAGAGTAAAAGAATTCCTGCCACCGGCAAGTGATTCAATCTTGACTGGCTGGGTTTGAAGCGGTCTTCAATCCGAGCGCTTTTAGGTATCCGTTGTTGATCCGGCAGTTCGCGAATTTTATGCGTTCGAGATAATCGCTCAGTGCTTTCTCTGCCTTCTCCTTCGGCGGCCGGTTCTTCCTTATCTCTTCGAACGTGGTACGCGGGCCGTTTGCGTAAGCTACAATCGCTGCCCAATCCGCAGGTGGATTTATCGACGCGACACACGAAGTCGCGTCGAGCTTTTTGTACGGCCAGAAGTACCAGCCGATGCGGTGCTCTTCCAGCAACGTCCTGTAGGACGTGATCCACTCATCAGTGTTTTCGCCCGACTCTCCCATCCAAACAGGTACATTGTATTTGTCGCGAAAATCCAGGTATTGCTGAATGACCCCTTTGTTCACGTTCATCCAGTATTGGTGAAAGGTGTAGGCAATCTTATCGTCAAACGGTGGTCCAAAAACTTTGAAGTTGCCGTTCCACTGCGCGCCGCCAAGAAAGATCAGATGATTCTTGTCGACCTCGCGTATACCTGCAACGATTTTGCGATAGAGTGGCTCGAGCTTTGGGTTGAGGGAGGCGGTGTCGAAGTAATGGGCGATCGGCTCGTTGAGTAGGTCGTAACCTATAACCGTTGGCTCGTTTCTGTAACCCGCGGCGATCTTTCGCCAGATATTGATCGTTAACTCCTGACTCTCGGCGCTTTCAAAAAGAAATGGATAGCCCCAACTGTCATCTATGTTATCTCCGGTCTGTCCGCCGGGTGCGCCGTGCATGTCCAGAACTACAGAGAGACCTTCCTGCTTACACCAGTTGACAACCTGGTCCAACAGCTTGTAACCCGGACCTTCGAGCTTTTGCTGATCACTCTCAGAAACAAAAAGCCGGTAGCTGAAGGGCACACGAACAGAGTTGAAACCTGATTGTTTGATGAACCTGATGTCTTCCCTCGTGATGTAGTTTTCCCGAAAAGTTTTCCAGAATCGTCGCGCCTCGTCTTCACCGAGCAATTCATTCACGACGGACTGAATCAGCCGCGGAGAAGTGGCCGTCTTGAACTTGAACATGTAACCCTCGGGCAGCAGCCAGTTCCCCAGATTGATACCTTTCAACTGCAGAGGTTTGCCATCGGGCGAGACCAGCTCTTTGCCTCGTCTCGCGACAAACTTCGACTGTCCAAGGGTGGCGAACGGAAGGCTCAGGGCCAACAGAACGGCAGCCAGGAAGATGATAAGCCTTCTACTTGTGATCTTTGTCATCGGTATCAATCTTACCGCAACGTTCGTCAACCGTTTGAACTCCCAGGACACTTGGCCCGCGTGAAATCCGTTAGACGCAAACCGGGTCGACTGTCGGATTGTTATTGCATAAGAAGTATTTTAATCCTCGAAAAACCTGCGGCAGGCATCTTTTGCATCCTTAGAGCCTGATATTTCATGCGGAGTTAGTGGCACTCTCTTTGCGATTGCACTTCATGCTCTTTAAAACGGCATTGACGGCGCCTGCGGTTAGGGCAACGGTCTATGTCGCGAACAGAAAACGAAAGCTACGACTAATGAGAACATATTTGAACTGTTTGCTCGCCAGTGTCCTCTTTATCGCCAGTATCTCGACGCCGGTTGCTGCCCAGAAGAGTAACTCGGAGGGAACGACTGTGGATAAGGTGAGGGCCAAGGTTGCCAAAATCGGAGTCGGCGAAAAGGCCAAAGCCACCGTGATTCTAAAGGATGGAACAAAGAAAAAGGGGTACATCGGACAGGCTGGAAGCGATGACTTTGTCCTGCGTGATCGGAAGACTGACTCGCCAACGACGATAAGTTATACGGACGTTTCTAAGGTCGAGAGCAACAAAGGCCACTCAACCGCGCGGAATCTCGGCCTTGGTATCGGCATTGGAGCCGGAGCTTTTCTTGCAATACTTTTAATCGCCATTGCACATCTCGACTAACGAGTCGTTCGAGCTGAGCGCCGGGCCCCATGACGAACGCACTAAACTCGTTTGCACGTTAACCGCTTCATTCTGCTCGGGACTGTTTCCGTCATGGCTATCGAGCGTACGAAGCGTTCAGTTTCTGTGTGGTGAATTGCCCAATTGACATTTTTCAATAGAAGAATATACTGCCGCCGTTCTCATGGGAATTGACGTCACGTAGCGCCCCGACTGCTGCCTCACATCACGTTTCCATCCGGACTTTCCGACGCACCGAACTCACGAGTCGGCCTGACAAACACACATCCCAGTTGTGAGCAGGCAGACCATCTCACAGGAGCCGGAATATGTTCCAATGCCCTCTACATTCCTCAGGTCTCGTAGGTATGGTCAAAGCTCCTTCCCTTGCGCGCAAGCGCAGTCTTTATTTTCCTCCCATAAGGGAGAAGGAGAGTTATGAAAAGAACACCTCTACTCTTTTTGCTCTGTTTGACTCTATTGTCTCTCGGTCTTTTCCATTTCGAGCCTTCAAAAGCAAAAAATGATTTCTCAAACAATCAGCAGGGCCGCACCTCTCAACGGATTAATAGCTCAAAATCCACGGCACTGAATCTCGATCAGTTTCAAACAGAGAAGACCCTATTGGCGACCCTCCCTAACCCGCCCCAGGATCAAAAGTCTGACATTACTGTGGTTGCTTCATATCACAACGACACGTCGATTCCGCTCCGGAAAATGAAACCGCATCCCGTGGTGTCAAAGACTGAGCACGAGGCTAACGAGAACCCGAAGATTCCCAATAAACACGAAAACAGTCCTGACCCGGTTGTTCAGGATCGATTCGCCGTATTGCCAAATGTGGCGATACCCAACATGCCGAGCCCGGTTCTTAATTTTGACGGCATCCCCTTTCCGGGTGTCGCATGCAACTGCGCTCCACCAGATACCAACGGCGAGGTGGGCGCAACGCAATACGTTCAAATAGCTAACGAAGGCTTCCAGGTCTTCAATAAGACGACCGGTGCCTCGGTTCTCGGTCCAGTTGGCATCAGCACGCTTTGGTCAGGCTTCGGTGGTCCATGTGAAACAGCGGGCAGTGGAGATCCCATTGTGCTCTATGATCAGGTCGCCAACCGTTGGCTTATAAGTCAGTTCGCCGGCGTACAGGCTAAGACTGACGAATGTATTGCAGTCTCCACCACCAGCGACGCGACTGGCAGTTACAACCGCTACGCCTTTCATCTCGGGTCCAACTTCTTCGACTACCCAAAACTGGCTGTCTGGCCTGATGCCTACTATATGTCGATGAACGTGTTTAATTCGACGGGCTCGAGCTTCCTGGGACCTCAACCGTTCGCGTTCGACCGGGCCAAAATGCTGGCCGGACTTCCGGCGACTTTCATCACTACCGGAATTACTGGTGGTCCAAGCGAGGCAACATACCTGCCAGCCGACCTCGACGGCTCAATGTTGCCCCCGATCGGAGCCCCGGCAACCTTCGTGCAGTGGCCTGCAACCGGAACTTACCGTGTCTTTCACTTTCACGTAGACTTCGCTAATCCATTAACTTCAACCTTTACTTTATTCGCGAGCCCTGCCGCCGCAGGTTTTACGGTGAGGGCCTCACTCATACCCCAACTGGGATCCACATCGGGATTGGATCCCCTTGGCGATCGACTGATGTTTCGGGCGGCCACACGCTTTTTCCCCGACGGGCATGAGTCGCTGGTCAGCAACTTCACCGTCGAATCTGGAGGTGTGGCCGCGGTGCGCTGGTTTGAACTACGCAATCCGACGGTTGGACCAGTGACGGTGTTCCAGCAAGGTACTTATCAGCCTGACACGACTCATCGTTGGATGGGCAGTGCGGCAATGGATCAGCAAGGCAACCTCGCCGTCGGGTACAGCGCCTCCAGTAGCGCAATTAATCCGCAGATTCGTTATGCCGGGAGACTCGCTGGTGATCCCTTAAACACTCTGCCTCAGGCTGAAGCGACTTTATTTGCCGGCACTGGAAGCCAGGACGGCAGCGGAGGTCGTTGGGGTGATTACAGTGCGATGACTATCGATCCGGTGGACGACTGCACATTCTGGTACACACAGGAGTATTACGCCACCACGACCCAATTTAATTGGCGCACGCGCATAGGCTCGTTCAAGTTTCCAGGATGTGGTGTAAAAACGCTGACGGTCGCGTCAGTGAATCCGAGCAGCGGCGCAAGCATCTCGATAAGTCCCAACGACAACAATGGCTCTGGAGACGGAATAACGCAATTCACTCGTACCTATAACAACACCACCAGTGTCAGGCTGGCAGCAGCAACCACGGCCGGAGGCAATGAATTCCAGAAGTGGCAACGGAATGGAGCGGACTGGTCGACGAGTGCGTTGACCAATGTAGTAATGGATGCCAACTATACGATGACCGCCGTTTACGCGCCTGGCTCCGGCGGCAACTTTGCCGTTTATGATCCTGTTCTAAAAGCTCCCAAGTGCGGACAGCCAGGCAATGCCTGTGATTCAGGGACGTTGCTTAACGGGCGCGGAAATATGTCTGGCGGCGCTGAACCGAACCAGCCGAATACAATCAATGACTCCTGTTCTGATGGTTCGGCCGGCACTTTTCACGTTGACGAATCAATTGATCGAATCAAAGTTTCGACCACAGATGGCAGCACACTGGCTCCTGGAAAGTTGGTAAATTTCGAGGTTACCTATTGGGCACGGTTCACAGACTCTGACTTCCTTGATCTTTACTATCTACCAGACACCAGCAGTTCAAATTGGATCTACATGACTACGCTCCAGCCGCAGGCTACAGGTTTGCAGGTGGTGACTGCCGTCAGGTTTCTGGGAGGCAACGGCAACTTGCAGGCAGTGCGTGCCAGACTCCGATTTCAGGGAAGTAACGCGTTGTGCGGTGCTGGCAACCTTAACGACCATGACGATCTGGTTTTTGCCGCGCCGGCGCCACCGCCGACACTAATGGTTGAATCGTCAAATCCCAACAGTGGCGTGAGCATTACGGTCGGTCCAAATGATATTAATGGACAAGGGAATGGCACGACGCAGTTCACCCGCATTTACAATAACAACACGACTGTGAACCTGACCGCGCCGGCCACGGTTGGAGGCAACAACTTCCTCGTGTGGCGACGGAATGGATTTGACTGGTCATCAAGTCTGAGCACCAGTGTAGACATGATCCCGGAGACTACTACGATGACGGCGGTCTATGTCACGCCGCAACGGACGCTGACGATAGCTTCGGCAAATCCGAGCAGCGGTGTAAGCATCACGGTGAGTCCCAACGACAACGGTGGGCTTGGGAATGGGACCACGCAGTTCACGCGCACTTATAACCAAGGCACGAGTGTGAACCTGACCGCACCGGCCACGGCTGGAGGCAACAACTTCCAGAAGTGGCAACGCAATGGCGTGGACTGGGCCACCACTCAGGGAACGAGCGTGCCGCTGGATGCCAACTATACGATGACGGCAGTTTACGTCACACCGCCACGGACGCTGACCGTAGCTTCGACGAATCCGAGCAGCGGTGTCAGTATCACGGTGAGTCCTAACGACAACGGTGGACTTGGGAATGGGACCACGCAGTTCAGTCGTACCTACAATAACAACACGACTGTGAACCTGACAGCGCCGGCTACGACTGGAGGCAACAACTTCCAGAAGTGGCAACGCAATGGCGTGGACTATGCAACCACCCAGGCGACAACCGTGACGGTGGACGCCAATCATACGATGACGGCCGTGTATGTAACGCCCACGCGAACGCTAACAGTCGCGTCAGTGAATCCGAGCAGCGGTGTTAGTATCACGGTGAGTCCCAACGACAACGGTGGGCTTGGGAATGGGACCACGCAGTTCACGCGCACTTATAACCACGGCACGAGTGTGAACCTGACTGCGCCGGCTACGGCTGGAGGCAACAACTTCCAGAAGTGGCAGCGCAATGGTGTGGACTTTTCAGTGAACCAGGCGACGACCGTGACGGTGGACGCCGACTATACAATGACGGCCGTGTATGTAACGCCGACGCGAACGCTGACAGTCGCGTCAGTGAATCCGAGCAGCGGTGTAAGCATCACGGTGAGTCCGAACGACAACGGTGGGCTTGGGAATGGGACCACGCAGTTCACGCGCACTTATAATCACGGCACGAGTGTGAACCTGACCGCGCCGGCTACGGCTGGAGGCAACAACTTCCAGAAGTGGCAACGCAATGGTGTGGACTATGCAACCACTCAGGCGACGACCGTGACGGTGGACGCCAACTACACGATGACGGCGGTTTATGTCACGCCGCAATGGACGCTGACGGTAGCGTCAGTGAATCCGAGCAACGCTGTAAGCATCACGGTGAGTCCCAACGACAACGGTGGGCTTGGGAATGGAACCACGCAGTTCACGCGCACTTATAATCACGGCACGAGTGTGAACCTGACCGCGCCGGCCACGGCTGCAGGCAACAACTTTCAGAAGTGGCAACGCAATGGTGTGGACTATGCAACCACCCAGGCGACGACCGTGACGGTGGACGCCAACTACACGATGACGGCGGTTTACGTCACGCCGCCACGGACGTTGACGGTAGCGTCAGTGAAACCGGGCAGCGGAGTAAACATCACGGTGAGTCCCAACGACATCAGTGGGCTTGGGAATGGGACCACGCAGTTCAGTCGTACCTACAATAACAACACGACTGTGAGCCTGACAGCGCCCGCGACGGCTGCAGGCAACAACTTTCAGAAGTGGCAACGCAATGGCGTGGACTGGGCAACCACCCCGGCGACAACCGTGACGCTGGATGCCAACTATACAATGACGGCGGTTTATTCGGGGCTGGTTGGGTTCTGGATGTTTGACGAGAACGCGAACACGACGACGGTGGATAGCTCGGTCAGTGGGAACACGGGCATACTGACTTCTGGCGCCGGGTGGGCCACTGGGCAGAACCGCTCGGCAGTTAGCCTCGACGGAGTGGACGACTATGTGCAGGTGGGCGCTCAATCATCCTTAGTGATGACCAACACCGCCAGCTTCACTGCCTGGATTCGTCCTACCGGCTCGGGCTCCCAGCCCGTTCTGGGTGGGATCATCATCAACAAAGAGGGCGAATATGAGATCGCCAGGTTCTCTGACGGCACCATCCAGTGGGCCTTTGCCAATGCCAATCCCGGCTGGAATTGGATCAATACGGGAGCAGTAGCGCCGTTGGATCAATGGACGCATGTGGCAGTGGTTTACGAGAATGGAACCGTCAAGACTTATATCAATGGAGTTCTGGCGCACACTCACAACGGCTCGGGTGCGATAGGTGACGTCGACAATACGCAGAACGATTTTCGGATTGGTGGGCGGCAGCTTACTTCCCA
>Ga0134121_10005101_pt1 | contig 10702 bp, 6 predicted proteins | sample KB301_FD_96463 | JGI IMG/M metagenome (GOLD analysis project Ga0134121, IMG submission 96463) | Terrestrial soil microbial communities without Nitrogen fertilizer from Kellogg Biological Station, Michigan, USA - KB3-0-1 | ecosystem: Environmental > Terrestrial > Soil > Unclassified ...
ATGTAGTTGCCGTTGCGATCCTTGATCTGGGTGCAGACGTACTCATTATTGGCGCCCGCGCCGGCATTGACGAAAGACAACATAGTGCCATCTGTCGTGCGGACAAGGGCCGCTCCATTGCCATAGTCAATCAATTGCGTGTAGGAACCATCCGTCGCTTCATAAACGGTGTCAGTCCCAACCTGGCTAAGCGCTACGCGCCCGCCGCCAGGCGTTATCAAAAGGTATTCATACTTACCGTGATCCGCGTTGAGGAAACGCTGCTGAACTTTTGGAAAACCAATGCTGAAGCCGGGCCCTGGGAACCCTCTATCAGCATTGTAGGTCATCGAGGAGCCGTCTTTTGTCCAGACGAGCGAGTTATAGAAAAGTGAAATATTCAAATCAAGGCCGGCTCGTCCCTTGAGGCTCACGAGAGGCACACTCCAATTGTAGTTCCGCGATCCCAGATCAACACCGGTCTGCCCAGTCTGATTGAACGGACGAGTGCGCGGCGTGGCAACGTCGGGGTCCGAGCCGGCTCGTGGCGGCAATTCGTCGCCGCCGCACGAGGCATCGCAGAGGGGCATAAGATCAGAATGGATCATGGTTGGCGGCGCGGGTTTGGTCGGCTGAAGCTTGCGCAGTTCATCAAGGTTCGGCAGGTTCGAAGCCGGCGCACCGGTAGTAACGGCCGGAGGTGTGGTATTAAAACTACCGCCTGGCCCGGTACCGCCGCTGCCTCGGATCGGTCCAACCACCGACTGATTCGTCGAACCATGCAATTGCTCCAACGCTCCAGAGGCGTTTACCACGCCGCCCGACGAAACCCTGCCCGAAAGCGAACTCACTTTACGCGTTCCATCGTTTAAAGCCTTGACAAGATTACGTGGGTTCAGGGTCGGATGAAGACCCTTCATTAATCCGGCAATGCCAGTAACAAGAGGAGCGGCGGCTGACGTTCCGCTCACATTCCAGTAACCGCCACGCATTTGCGTTGTGAGTATGTTTTCGCCAGGGGCCGCCACAGTCACGTGCTGTGATCCAAAATTAGACCATGACTCGATCTGATCTGTGTTGTTCGTCGCGGCTACAGCGATGAGCCCCGGGGAGTCAAAGGACGCTGGATAGTAAGCGGATGATGCCAGGCCATCGTCGATGTTGCGGCCACTGTTGCCGGCTGAGCATACGACTGTGACGCCATGTCGCAGTGCCCGGTCGATAGCATCTTTCAAGGCAAACGACATCGCGTCCGTACCCCACGAGAGATTAATGACTTGCGCGCCGTGCGCTGTGGCATAGTCAAGAGCCTCAACCGCGTTACCAACATCTCCTGTCCCCATGTTGTCCAGGACTCGTAGGCTCATCAAACTCGCCCGCCACATCACTCCGCTGATACCCGTCGCATTATTGCCTGCGGCGGCAATGATGCCAGCGATTGCAGTTCCGTGACCTTGTTCGTCCTTGACGTCACCCGAGTCTGTTACGTAGTCCCAGCCATGTGTATCCCCATTCGTAGGATTCCAATTCGTCCATTGGTTATTAATCAGGTCGGGATGCGTGAAATCAACTCCACTATCGATAATCGCGATCACTGTGGCCGGTGATCCTGTGGTCTTCCGCCAGGCCGTGGTCACTCCGATATCGGAACCATATTGCCCGCCGTCTTGTCCCGTATTGCTGAGAGCCCATTGTTCCGAGAATCGCGGATCGGTTGGAATCGTGGAGTCAAGTTGGTCCTTGGCAATGAGAAAGTTTGGCTCGGCAAATTCCACGGACGGATTCAAGCTCAACTGAAGCGCGACTGTGGCCGCGTCATTACTACCCGTCAACTCAAGCTTTTCGATGGCCGACTCTCCACGCAACTGTTTCTTTCGTCGCGCGCCTTGAGTGGCGGCAACAACGTCCTTGTCATTTTGTGAAACACCATTGCGAAAACGAACCAGCACTTCGTCGTTGCGATGAGGCGGCATCTGGTTCGCTTGAGCTGAGGTGCTTGTTGATGCTTTCCTGCTTACTGACGCCTTAACCGCCAGCAGCGGCAGCCACGACAACAAGCTAAGACAACACAGAAGAACAACGGAAATTAGACGAGAAGAAGCCTGTAGGTGAGGCCGACGAGGAAAAAGCATGGGAACTCCTTATAAAACGCAGTGAGACAAACGGGCAGACGTACCGCTCTAATAAAGACTTGCTAAAAAAGGAGAAGGTACTTCTGCAAATCAATTGTTTGGTTGTTGTGAGAGGTCTGGAAAGGTAAAACTTGCCACACCCGTTAATGCGAATCGCGAACCTTAAACTAAGACGCAAAGGTTTGTCAAGCCTCAGATTATTGTCGTTAGCTCCATGTCTAACCACCAGAGCAGAATCCAAGTGAATCGTCGCAGTTGACGAGGTAGGCTAAAGCCCGTGGGAAACTCTTTGCATCGTCGAGTGCTGTCGCAAAGAGGCCATCTATCTGAGTGCGATAGTGCTCCTCATAGGTGCCGGCTTAGGTCAATCGCTCCGAAAAGTCCTACGGGATACTGCTGGCACTCCATCGAACTGAAAGCTCAGCAATGGAGATGTGCCGTTGTTCGAAAGCAAATGACTTTTTTGAAATACTTAACGATGACGGCTCAGTCAAGGAACAAGTTCCCACCCCTGAAACGTCATTTCTTCTTCCGCTTCGCTTTTACAGAACTTTCTTCAGCAGGTAGTAACTCCGGGATACAATTGTCACGCTCAGAGATTCGATTTGACTACATAATAGAGCCAGGGAGGATCAAAATGTCTTTTTCCGCAAAAGGAATTATCGTCACTGTTTCGCTGGTCATCGCCGTCGGGTCGGCGTGCAAGTCCGCGAACAAGGGCAGCGGTGCGGCGAACAACTCGAACGCCAAAACTTCGGCAGCAAAACCGGATGACAAGGGCATTATTCATTCCGGCACCGGCGAGGAAAAGGAAAAGCCCGCGTCCGGTAAAGCCAACGTTGCAGGCAAGGTTTTGTATAACGAAAAACCTGCGGCGAACATCGAGGTGAAACTATGCGAGAAATTCAATCAGTATTTTGGCGGATGCGGTGGCGAAACCTTCACTGCGAAGACCGACGCGAGCGGCGAGTACCTCATCACAAACGTGCGCCCCGGACTCTATGAAGGTCTGACGGCAAAAGTCTTCGATACACCCTACTATGTCTTCGCGACGTCCGGGTTTATCTCTTCAGCCAAATATCAGATTGACGCCGACCAGACGTTTTTCGCCCCTGATGCGAATCTCTTCAAAAGCGATCTACAACTGGTAAGCCCCAAAGCAGGAGCTAAGCTGGCAGCGGAAAATATCGAAGTAAAATGGGAGAGCTATCCCGACGCTGCCTACTATAAGTTCAGCATCCATCCCGACAGCTCAAGCGGCGCGCAAACCAACTATGACTACATCAACAAACGCTTTGATGGCACGTCTTATGTTTTGGACAAGCCACTGGCCGCAGGGACGTACACCTGCAAAGTCACCGCGTACAATGGCAACGATATCAAGCTCGCGGACAGCCCCGACGATATCACGTTCACCGTGAACGGCGGCGGGAAGTAGGATTGAGAACAGAGCGCGAAGAGGGCATGTTCAAAAATAGTTTTTCTCTGCGTAATCTCGGCGTCCTCTGCGTCTCTGCGCTGAATGTTCTTTGGCATCTGAATTCACCGCAGAGACGCAGAGGGCGCAGAGGGGGCGCAGAGTCGTCAGATTCGAATGCCTGAACTTCCCGACATCACCATCTACCTCGAAGCCCTTGAAAGGAGGATTCTCAATCACAGGCTCGAACGTATCCAGCTTTCATCGCCGTTCCTGTTGCGCACCGCTACGCCGCCAATTTCTGAAGCAGAAGGCAGGCAGGTTGTTCAGCTGCGACGACTGGGTAAGCGGATCTGCATCGGTCTGGAAAATGACCTTTGGCTCGTCCTGCATTTGATGATTGCCGGCCGCCTGCACTGGAAGCAGGAAACCTCGGTGAATCCTTCAAAGAAAGCGAAGTTTTCTTCCAGCAAATTGAAAGCGCAACTGGCTACCTTCCAGTTCGACAACGGAATACTCTCCTTAACTGAGGCCGGAACTCAAAGACGAGCTTCGCTGCATCTGGTCGAAGGCGACGCTGGACTTCGGGCGCTTGATCCGGGCGGTATAGAGGTCTTGGATATTGACGTTGCCCGCTTCAGTGAGGTGCTGCAATCTGAAAATCACACACTGAAGCGCGCGCTGACTGATCCGCACTCTTTTAGCGGAATTGGCAATGCTTATTCAGACGAAATTCTTTGGGAGGCGCGTCTTTCTCCGGTAAAACTTACGCAGCGACTAAGCGACGAAGACCTCGCGCGGCTTTATGACGCCACCCGCAAGACGCTCGTTCAGTGGATCGAGCGTTTGCGTGAAGATACTGGTGACAAGTTTCCGGAAAAAGTCACGGCGTTCCGCGAAGGCATGGCCGTGCATGGTCGTTACAAGCAATCGTGTCCGCGCTGCGGCGCAAGGGTCCAGCGCATTCGTTACGCCACGAACGAAACTAACTATTGTCCAACGTGTCAAACGGGCGGCAAGCTGCTCGCGGATCGCGCGCTCTCGCGAATCCTGCGCGAGAACTGGCCGAAGACTGCGGAAGAGCTCGGGTGAGTTGGCCTTTTGGAGTGCGGTGGCAAGCGCAGTCCGACACAGCTTGGGATTGTTTGGATTCCCGCCTTCAGGCGGTTCTAACCAAGACCCCGCCTGAAGGGAGAACTCCGAACCCAAAGCGCCGTCGCCGCTTCGCTCTGCCGGTGTACTCCATAGTGCGATGCGAAGCCTTAGCATCGCATCAACCAGGAATGTCGCGGCGGGACTTAGTCCTTCGGCTCATAGCAAAGCAACACGTTCCCATTGCCAAACGTGCGTGAACTTGTCAGCTTCAGCTTCAATCTTTCTTTCAAGCCATCAAACATTGTCCGTCCGGCGCCCAGAACTATGGGATTCACAACCAGCTGGTACTCATCGATCAGGTTCTCCGGCGCCAGTTGGGAAATGATGCTGCCGCTACCCATGATTACCATGTGATCTCCGGATTCCTCTTTCAGCTTTCGTACTTCACCGGCCAGGTTACCTTTCACCAATCTCGTATTTTGCCACGTCACCTCATCCAGGGTTCGCGAAAAAACGACCTTCGGCAGTTTGTTCATCTGTTCAGCGACCTCAGGAAAATGCTTGGCGGCGGCCGGGCTGGGCCAAAAGCCCGCCATCATTTCGTACGTGACTCTGCCAAATAGTAACTCTCCTCCCGACTTTGAATTACCGGCGACAAAATCATTCCACTCAGCATCCTGTTGATGAGCCCAGCTCATGTCGCCGCTCATGTCTGTGAAATAACCATCGACCGTCACTGAATTGAAAACAAGTAGTTTGCGCATTTTCCTCCTACACTAGCCGCAGAATTATTCCTGACCTGGCTCTGCACAAAAATGCACCGGCTGGTTCGAAGCGGACCACTGAAAGCGTCTGAGATCATCATTGATTCGTGTTGCTTCGTAAGATTTCGTGTGATTTCGTGGATCATGTGATTAGGATTCGCAGCCATACGATCCACGAAATCACACTAAGCTACCTGAAAGAACACGAAACAAGAGTTTTCTGGTTTTCGTGTTTCGCGAGGAAGTGAGGCGCGAACGCTGCGCCGCCAACTCACTCACCGAATTCCCACGAGCCCCTGCACCGATTGGATCAGCTTCTCTGAATCATAGCCGACGCCGTCTTTGAAAACGATCTCGACCTGTTCGATGTCGCTGATGTGAGCGGCAGGATTCCCTTTTACGATCATCAAGTCAGCCTGCTTTCCAACTGCGATCGAGCCGATGCGCACATCTTCGCCGAGAAACTTTGCACCGTTAAAGGTAGCAATCTTGATCGCCTCGACGGGAGTGAAGCCGGCTTCGACAAGCAGTTCGACCTCACGCAGATCGCCGAAACCAGCCACGACTCCGCCATTGCCGGTCGGATCGAGACCGGCTATCAGTAAACCGCCGGCGGCGACGAAAGCGCGTTCAAAATCCATCGACTTGCGCACCAGCACGGCCGCCTGCGAATCGGCGGCGATGCGCGATCGCGCCGTGAGATAACGCACGCGCGCGTCCGTGTTCATCACACTTAGCATCCGCGGATTCAGGACGGCGCTCGAGGCGCCAATCCCGCTTTGAGACAAAGGCGCTCCAGCCTCGAATACGGGCAGCGTCGAAGTAACCGCGACCTTTCTGGCAACCAGCGTCCGAATTGTCTCCGTTACGGCATCGCTGTTGAGATCGAGCTTCAGCAGACTGGCACTGACCGCCGCGCCCGGACATTTGTCAGGTTGCTTGTTGGGAACGAATTCCGAATCCGGCAGCAATCCATGCTCAAGGTTATCAATGCCGATCTCTGCTGCCTCGCGATAACCAATCGAGCACAGATGACCGGTGACTTTTAGTCCACGCTTGTGCGCTTCTTCCACGGCTGCGCGCAACTCTTCGCGAGTGATATTCATGTAGGCCTTGAACGACGTGGCGCCTTGATCGGCCCAGAAGCTCACCATGCGGCGCGCGTCGTCGGGACCTGTAAGCGTATGCATCACCGGAGTAAACGAGCCCTGTCCTTCCAGATAGGGTCCGGTAATGTGCATCCTGGGGCCGATCATCCGGCCGCTATCAATCAGCCGCTTAATTTCCAGATCGGTATAGGGCGCGACGCTGCCGGTGGTGCGAATCGTGGTGACGCCCAGCGCGAGATAGAGCCGCGGGAAACTGCTCCCCATGTTTGAATACATCGGCGGCGACCCGCCCATGGGAAAGAACATGTGGTCATGCATCCCAACCAGGCCCGGCAAAACGCTGTGGCCTTGGAGATCGAGAATCTGAGCGCTGGACGGAACCCTGGCGGTGGCAGTCGGTGCTATCGAGTCGATCTTTCCGCCGCTGATTACGATGGTTTGATCGTCGACCGGCGCGGCGCCGGTCCCATCAATCACGCGTACATGCGTCAAGGCGACAACCGGCGCTTCAATGCGGATGAACTGTTGGCGATCAGGCGGAGGTGTCTGGGCAAGGCAAGTGATCGAAATGTTGAGCAGTAAGAGAAGCGTGGTTGTGGTTTTCATGGTCCTCTCCGGATCAAGTTCGAGAAAGAGTAATCAACACGCGAAGCGGCAAACATAGCTTAGTGTGATTTCGTGGATCGTATCGCTGCGAATCCAAGCACACGATCCACGAACTCACACTAAACGAAGCAGCACGAACGTCATCTCCGACTCTTCTCAGCGGTTCGCTGCGAACCAACCGGTGCGCTTTTTTATGCGAAGCCGCTGTCGTCCGCTCCGCGGACTCTGTTGGATTCGTTACTATCCCGCTGCGGTTGAAATTCTAATCATCTTTCGCCATTGTGTCACCAATGAGCAATCAAGAGCCTCTAAATCAGAACCCGAACCGGGAAGAAGCTTTTGAACTGCAGCCTCATCTCGTTGGTGATCTGGTTGAAGTTAGGCCGTTGCGACCGGATGACTGGGAAAGTCTATTCGCCGTGGCTTCCGACCCTTTGATTTGGGAGCAACATCCGGCCTCAAATCGTTATCGGGAGGAAGTGTTCAGAGAATTCTTCCGCGAGGCGGTAGCGTCCGGTGGCGCCCTGGTTGTCATCGACCGGAAGACGCAAGAGATTATAGGATCATCGCGTTACTTTGGACTGGACAACTGCGAAAAAGAAATTGAAATCGGCTGGACGTTTCTGTCCCGCTCATACTGGGGCGGAGCTTACAACCGCGAGTTGAAGCGCCTCATGCTGGATCATGCTTTCAGATTTGTAGAGAGCGTGATTTTCAAAATAGGGGCCACAAATTTCCGGTCACGACGAGCAGTGGAGAAAATTGGCGGCGTTCTTATCAAAGAGGAGGATTTAGATAGCGTCGAACCCGTGGTCTACCGAATCAAGAAACCGACTGCCAGCCCATCATCTGCGCTTTGCTGAAACAGTATTGAGCGGCTTTAATCGGCGGCGTCGTCACTGTTGAGCGCGCTCGCACGCGCGAAGTAATCTAATTAGAGTGATTATATACTTGACTAACGACGCGACTCGTCACTAATTCTTAGCCGACCGACTTGATTCGATGGCCTCTTCCGCCAAACGAGAAATCAACTTGTAACCCGCAGCATTGAAATGCTCTCCATCATCGGATAGCTCATTCTTCATCATACCCTTTTCGTCCGAGACTTGATCGGAGTAATCGAGAAAAATGAATCCGTTTGCTGCGCAATAGTTCCTTAGCCACTCATTAAGTTTCTGAATCCGATCTGGTTGCTCAAGCCGTGCGGTCCACTTTTCACTCCGGTAATCGTTCACCGGCGGCACGGCAGCAAATATGACCTTAATATTGTGTGCGCGAGCCAGGTCGGCCATGGAGGCATAATTCTCCACAGTTTGCTCGAACGGTAGTTTTCGTAAGTGAATCAGCACATCGTTCGTGCCGCCGAGAATAAGAACGGCTCGCGGTTTGAGTTCGATTACGTCTTCTCGAAAGCGCACCAACATCTGGGCGGTTGTCTGCCCACCGATGCCTCGATTGACATAGGGCCGGCCCGGAAAGTACGTCACCGGGTGCCAAGCGCCAACGTGCGAATCGCCAAAAAGGACCACGCGTTCCGGATCAGGTGAGGCGATCAGTGCAGTATTGGCTTCGTGATAGTAGCCAATTTCCGCCCAGTCTCGCCACGGTTGAAGGACAATAGTGACAAGGCTCGGGCGAGCAAGGACTATTATCGGCACGGAAGCCAGGAGCAAGAGGGACGCTATGATCACCTGAGCCCTCTTACTCATACGCAGAATCAGCATAGACGCTTTCCTTTCAGAGTCCAATTGATGGAGATAAACCGAGGCGGCTAGTGGCTTTTACACCGACTGGGTCAGAATTGAAACAGACTAGCGTGCGGCCTTGGGTCAGTCAAGTATATTGCTACCCAAACTAGTTAACTCTCTTACCGCAGGTCTTCGCTCCGCTTCGACCTTCGGCTACTATCTTTCAACCGGGTTGACGCATCTCTTCTTTGTTGAGACGACCTGGATGACAAGTGTTCAGACTACCGACTTCAGTCGTGCTCCGGTTAAGCGCAATCCTCAATTAAACTTGCAACGCTAAACGCTTGAAAACTAAACCACCTCGTTTGACCTGCGCGCATTTGGCCTGTATGCGACCCACGCCTTACTATTTACGGCTATGCCCTTCCATCTGAAATCCGACTATCAACCCTGTGGCGACCAGCCACAGGCAATCGATGCCCTGGTGCGCGGGCTGGACGACGGAGCGAGAGATCAGGTGCTGCTCGGCATAACGGGTAGCGGCAAGACTTTCACGGTGGCCAGTGTGATCGACCGGACTCAAAGACCGACGCTCGTGATCGCGCACAACAAAACCCTGGCCGCCCAGCTCTATCAGGAATTCAAGACGCTGTTCCCGCAGAACTCGGTTGAGTATTTCGTGTCGTACTACGACTATTACCAGCCGGAAGCTTACGTGCCCGCGTCTGACACCTACATTGAAAAAGACGCGATCGTGAATGAAGAGATCGATCGTCTGCGGATGTCGGCGACGCGCGCCTTGTTCGAGCGGCGGGATGTGATCGTAGTGGCCAGCGTTTCGTGCATCTACGGTCTCGGTGATCCCGACGCCTACTACGGCATGCTGCTATTCCTCGAGCCTGGGATGCACATCACTCGTGAGGCGCTGCTGCAACGTCTGGTCGAGTTACAGTACGAACGCAATGACATCGATTTCAAACGCGGCAGCTTTCGCGTACGCGGGGACGTGGTCGAGGTCTATCCCAGTTATCAGGAAGAGGCTTACCGGGTAGAGCTCTGGGGCGACGAGATCGATTCCATCTCAACCATCGATCCGCTGTTGGGAGAAGTCACGCAAAGGCACACCGCGCGGCTGCCGCTCTACCCCAAGTCGCACTACGTCATGCCCCGCAGCACGCTCAAAAGGGCGATTAAGTCGATCAAACAGGAATTGGAATGGTGGGAACCCAAACTAATTACCGAAGGCAAACTGGTCGAGGCCCAGCGTCTGCACCAACGGACGATGTTTGATCTCGAGATGATGAAAGAGATGGGCTTTTGTCGTGGGATTGAAAACTATTCGCGCCACCTGACGGGAAAGAACCCAGGCGAACCGCCGCCAACGCTACTCGACTATCTGCCACGCGACACTCTGGTCGTCATCGACGAATCGCACCAGACAATTCCGCAAGTACGCGGCATGTTCTTTGGCGATCAATCGCGCAAGCGGACGCTGGTTGAATATGGATTTCGCTTGCCGTCGGCCCTCGATAACCGGCCGCTGAACTTTGATGAGTTTGAAGAGCGGGTGACGCAAAGAATCTATGTCTCGGCCACGCCCGGCCCGTACGAGTTGACGAAATCGAGCGGTGAGATCATCGAGCAGATCATTCGCCCCACGGGCTTGATGGATCCGGAGGTAGAAATACTGCCGGTCAAAGGCCAGATTGATCACCTGCTGGGTGAGTGTCGCGCGCGGGCTGAGCGGAAGGAACGCGTCTTAGTAACCACGCTCACAAAGAAAATGGCGGAAGACCTGACCGAATACTTTACCGAAGTCGACGTGCGCGTGCGTTATCTGCATTCGGACATCGTGACTCTGGAACGAATCAGGATTCTTCGTGACTTGCGCCGCGGAGAATTCGATGTCCTG
>Ga0134121_10005102_pt1 | contig 10700 bp, 7 predicted proteins | sample KB301_FD_96463 | JGI IMG/M metagenome (GOLD analysis project Ga0134121, IMG submission 96463) | Terrestrial soil microbial communities without Nitrogen fertilizer from Kellogg Biological Station, Michigan, USA - KB3-0-1 | ecosystem: Environmental > Terrestrial > Soil > Unclassified ...
CCTTCGTCGTCCTGCATGTGACGGTCTCCTCCGCGTGCAGCGCCGGGCTCGTCTTCCGCATCCTCCGCCTGGCGGAAGACGTCCACCTCCGCCAGTTCCTGCGCTGGCTCCTCATCGCTCTCGGCGTCACCGTCGGCTTCATCGCTCTCAGCGCCCTGGTGCGGCCATCGCTGGCGGGGGAAGAGAGCGGAGCTGCGGGAGGGGGCGAGGTGCTCTGGCTGCTGGTGTCCGAGATCGCCGGCTTGGTGCTCGGCCTCACCTTCGTCTTCTTCGTGCTGCGCTACAACCTGTTGCGGCTCTCCCTCTCCTACCGCAGCCTGCGTCGCTTCGCCAGCCTCCTCGCCCTGGTTGGGCTGGTCATGGCGACCGGCGCAGCCTTTGGGGCCGAGGGGACGCCGCGGTTCCGCCGCTCGGTCGCCGTGGGGCTGCTCGTGGCCCTCCTCGCCGCCGCGCTCTACACGCCGCTCCAGAACGCAGCGATCCGCCGCTTCTCCTGGTTGCGCCGCCTCCTGGGGATGAGCATCACGGCCGAGGAGCTGGAGGGGCTGACCCGGCGGCTCCAGTCTCTGGAGCTGTCCGAAGCGGAGATGCGCGAGCTGGCCGCGCGCGAGATCGGGCAGTGGCTCGCCACGCGGGCGCGTTTCCTGCCGCCCGAGACCCTCACCCCCTTGCCCCCTCTCCCCCACGCACTCACACCCGCCCGGGAGAGGGGGAACCCACTCTGGGAGCATTTCTCCGATCCCGAAGCCCGCGCGTTCAACCGCCTGGACGCTCCCGGGAGCCTCGCAGCCCTTCTCCATCGCGCCGATCTCCAAGCGGCCTTTCCTTTGCGGGTGGCCGGTGAGCTGATCGGTGTCCTCGTGCTGGAGATCAGCCCGGCTGCCGGGGGCTATCAGCAGGGGGACATGGAGACCGTCCAGCTCGTGCTGCGGCAGCTCGCCTCGTCCCTGGAGCTGCGGCGCTTCCTCGACGAGCGTCTCAGCGCTGAGCGGCGGCTCGCCGAGCGCGAGCGGCTGAGCCTCCTGGGCATGGTCGCCGCCTCCCTGGCGCACGAGCTCAAGAACCCGCTCTCCTCCATGAAGGCCCTGGCCCAGACCGTCCGCGAGGAGCTGGCCGCGGACGCTCCCGGCGGCGAGCCGAATGAGCAGGCGCAGGACCTGGCGGTGATCATCGAGCAGATCGACCGGCTCCACGGTGTGGCCCGCGAGATCCTCGACTTCGCGCGCACCCCCGAAGCCCAGGACGGGGAGGACGGAGTCGATCTCACCCTTCTCCTCCGGCGCACTCTCTACGTGCTGGGCCATCAGGCGCGGCGAAGGGGGATCGAGATCGACGCCGCGGAGGTCGAAGAGGTCGGCCGGGTGGACGGCACGCCGGCGACCTGGCAGACGGTGCTGTTCAATCTGATCCTCAACGCGTCGCAGCACGCCCCGGCGGGCTCGCGGGTGCGCGTCCGCCTGGCCCGCGAGAACGGGTCGGTCCTTTTCACCACCGAGAACACCGGACCGCCGATCCCTCCGGATCTCGCCGGCCGCCTGTTCGAGCCGTTCGCCCGCGGCGGCCAGGACGAGAGCACCGGTCTGGGGCTCGCCCTCGTGGCCCAGCGTGTGCGGGATCTCGGCGGTACGATCGAGGTGATCAACGAGCCCGACCGGATCACCTTCGCGGTGCGGGTCGAGGAGAGGCACGCATGAGCAAGGCCCTGATCCTGGTCTGCGACGACGAGGCGGCGGCGCGCCGGGGAGCCGTCCGCGCCCTCGGGACGGCGGACTATGACTTCGTGGAGTGCGGCGACGGCCGCGAATGTCTGGCGGTCCTCGAACGGCGGCGGCACGGGGTGGATTTGATCCTCCTCGACCTGCGCATGCCGGGAATGGACGGGATGACGACTCTCGCCCATGTCACGGCTCTGCCGGCTCCCCCGCCGGTCGTCGTGGTCACGGCGGACTCGTCCCTGCGCACGGCGATCGAGGCGGTGAAGGCGGGCGCCGTGGACTATCTCTCCAAGCCCTACGAGATCGACGAGCTGCGCTTCGTCGTCCAGAAGAGCCTGGAGACGGCCCGCCTCCGCCTGGAGAACCGCCGGCTCGCCGACGAGGTGCGGCGGCTCGGCGGCGGGCGCTCGCTCCTCGGCGAGTCGCCGGCCATGCTGGGGGTTCTCGACGCCATCGAGCGGGTCGCTCCGGCGTCGGCCAGCGTGCTGATCCGCGGCGAGTCGGGCACCGGCAAGGAGCTGGTGGCGCGGCGCATCCACGAGGCGAGCGAGCGGGCGCGCGGCCCGTTCGTGGCGGTCAACTGCGCGGCCATTCCGGACACCTTGGTCGAGAGCGAGCTGTTCGGCCACCGCCGGGGCGCCTTCACCGGGGCCGACCGCGACCGGCCAGGCAAGTTCCGCCAGGCCGACGGCGGCACCCTGTTTCTGGACGAGATCGGCGACATGGCGCCGGCGGCACAGGCCAAGCTCCTGCGCGTCCTCCAGGAGGGGATGGTCGAGCCGCTGGGAGGCGGCGAGCCGGTGGCAGTGGACGTGCGGGTGCTCGCCGCGACCCACCGCGACTTGAAGGCGATGGCCGCCGAGGGGAAGTTCCGCGAGGACCTGCTGTTCCGTCTGCGGGTCGTCGAGATCGAGCTGCCGCCCCTGCGCGAGCGCGGCGGCGACGTCCTCCTGCTCGCCCGGAGCTTCCTCGCCGCTGGGTCGCGTCCGGGTCTCGCCTTCTCTCCCAAGGCGGAGCGGGCGCTCCTCGCCTGGTCCTGGCCGGGGAACGTCCGCGAGCTGGCCAACGCCGTCGAGCGGGCCACCATCTTCTGCCGCGGTGAGCTCATCCAATCCGACGATCTCCCGGGAGAGGTGCGAGGCACGGACGGTGGAGGACCCGGAGGAGGCCTCCTCGCCTGGTGGCGGCCCGGGGAGGACTTTCAGGAGGCCAAGGAGAAGCTCGTCGACGTGTTCGAGCGGGAGGTCCTCACGGCCGTCCTGCGCGAGCACCGGGGAAATCTCTCCCAGGCCGCCCGCGAGCTCGGCATCCACCGGCAGAACCTCCAGCAGAAGCTCCACAAGCTGGGGATTGCGGCGGAGGAATTCAGGGATTGAGATCGCCAGATCGTCCAGCCGGGGGTGACTGTTGGGCGCGTGTGTCGTAGAATCATGCCGATGAAGGCCTCTCCGTATCCTCGATACAGCAAGGAAGAGTTCGCCCGACGGGGCAACGAGCTCTATGAGCGCGTGGTCCAACCTCTCCTCAGCGCCCAGGATGACGGCAAGTTTGTCGCCATCGATATCGAAACGGGCGCTTTCGAGGTGGACGCCGACGAGATCGCCGCCTCGCATCGCCTGCTCGCTCGCAACCCGGAGGCTCAGATCTGGTTCCGCTTGGTCGGGGCTCCCTATACTCGTCGCTTCGGCCCACGCAACAGGACCGCCGCCTAGCAAAATGATCGTCGGCGCCATGAATTCGCGGCGCGAGGCGATCGTGCGCCTCGTGGTCGTTGGGCCCGGAGGACAAGAGAGGCACATCGAGGCGATCCTTGATACTGGCTACACAGGTTCCCTCACTCTACCCTCGGCGGTGGTTTCCGTTCTGGACCTCCCTTTCCGCGGGAGGGGAAGCGTCGTGCTGGGAGATGGTAGCGAAAGCGAGTTCGATGTCCACGAAGCGACCATCGCCTGGGCAGGCGAGCGGCGTTCGGCTGCGATCGACGTGGCGGAAACAGATCCACTCCTCGGAATGGGCCTCCTGCTTGGAAACGAGCTGACGGTTCAGGTGATTTCTGGAGGAGCCGTTACTCTCCAAAAGCTCAAACTGGCTTGAGCTACGCGACCCCCGCGGCAGCCCGCCGTTCGGCGATCCGCCGCTCGGAGTCGAGGCGGCCGAGGCCGTAGTCCTCGTGATCGACGAAGGTCATCGCATCGGCGATGAAGCGGTGTCCCGCCTGGTCGCGGATCAGCCGGTGCATCTCCTGACAGATCCGCCGGTAGGCCGGATCGCCGCCGCGCTGCGTCCGCAGCTCGAGGAGATGGAACGCCTCCCGGGCGTTGAGGTGGAAATTGAAACGAATCCGGTAGGCGAAAGGGACTGCGTACTGAGCGATCTCTTGGCCGAAATCATTTCTCAGCGACTCGTAGAGGTCCGCCGCCCGGAGCAACGCTTCATCCCACGGGCCGCGCGCTGCCACGGTTTCGATCGCTTCCGGCGTGTCGTAGCCGTGCACCGTCGACAGCTTCTGCCATTCGACGGTGAGCAGCCGATGCCTCTGGAGATCGCGGAACACCGAATAGCTCGCCAGGATGTCGAAACGATAATACGTCCGCTCGAACGCCCTCCCCGGCTTGTGGCGGCGATTGTGGCGCTCTCCGACATAGGCGGACAGGATTCTGCGGCGATCCTCTCCGCTCATCTCGCGCACCAGGGCAAGGAGATGATCGTCCGGAAGATCGGAATACGTGTAGAGCGCAGCGGCGGCCAGCTTGAGCTCGGCGTCCGGATCCCATTCGATCAGCGCGACCTCGGGACGCGATGGCAGGGAGACGTCCAACGTCGCGGCCAGGCCCTCCATCTGACGATCGATCTTCGAGAAGTACTCGCTCCATTGGACACCGCGATCCGGCAGGTCGATCCGCTTCATGAACGCGGGGATCACCTTGCGCAGCTCGGTGAGGAGGAGGTCGCCGTAATCCCGGACCTCGGCCAGCCGGTGCGCGCGCATCCGGAGGAGGAGGTTCTCGTAGGCTTGCGCCGTGGCGAAGATTCCGACATTGGAGAGAGTGGCGGCAGGCAGCAGGCCGCGCAGGTCGTCGCAGACCCGCGCGCGGATCGACGCCTTCCAGACGGTCTCCGAGTCTTTCGGATCACGCGGATGGAGATCCTCATAAAAGCGAGTCAACCGTGGGATCAGATCCCGATAGGTTTCGAACAGAGAGTCGAGGACAGACCGATATCTCTGGCCGGCGAACGTCTCGGAGATCTCGGACGGGACCATATACCGATACCCACTGCCCAACGGCTTGTCAAAGTAAATATAGCGGGTGCTCTGCTCGAGATAGGCTGCCAGCCGCCCGCGCTCGAGAATCTTGGTCAGGACGTTCGACGCCTGCTCGCACGCTACATGGGCTCCGCCGAGCTGCGCGACCGAGTCGTCGCCATATTCCATGAACATACGGTCATACAGCTCGGAGGCGCGGCGCACGTTCACTCCCTCATCACTCGTTTCCGTGTGCTCCGCGATGGCTGCGACGCCGGAGTCCGGCCGGTTCACGAACTCGTCGAGAAAGAGACGCCGCAGCGACTTCGGCGAGCGGCTGTAGCGCGCGAAGAGAGCTCCCTTGACGACTTCGGGGAGATTGACGATCGCGAAGACCGGTGAATCCAGATTCGTGAAGAAACGCGAGAGGAGAGAGCGCTCGGCGTCGGTGAACTCTTCCGTATGGTATCGGCCGGCCATGCTGACGAGTATAGCCGATGGCCCTCAGACCGCTGCCAGGAGATTCGACGCGAACCGGCCTCCCCGGTCCGTCCAGGTCCGGCGCAGGGCGAAGCCGCCGGCCTCGGCCATCACCGCCACCTGGCCCGGATCGAGCTTGTAGGAGCTCTCGGTGTGGATCGTCTCCCCGGCGGTGAAGCGGACCTCCAGGCCGAGGTCCCGGATGGCCACGGTCTGGTCCTGCAGGCTCTCCAGGTGCATCTCGATCCGGCCATGCTCGCGGTTCCAGCGCGCCTGGTGGCGGAAGGCGCCGAGGTCGAACCCTCCTCCCAGCTCGCGGTTGATCCGCACCAGGACGTTCAGGTTGAAAGCGGCGGTGACGCCGAGGGCGTCGTCGTAGGCCGGCACGAGGACGCTCTCGGGCTTCCTCAAGTCCACCCCGAGCAGCAGGCCGTCGCCGGGGCGGAGCACGCCGCGGATCTCGCGGAGGAGGGCGACCCGCTCGTCCGGATCGAGATTGCCGATCGTCGAGCCGAGGAACAGCGCGAGCGTGTGGAGCCCGGGCGGAACCCGCTCTCCCCGGAGCTTCCGCAGTCCCGCCTGGTACTCGGCCACAAAGGCGGTCACGGTGAGCTCGGGGAAGGCGTGGAGGAGCCGCTCGGCGCTCTGCTCGACGGCCGAGCGCGAGACATCGACCGGCAGGTAGTCCAGCCCCCCCTGGCGCGCCACCAGCGCCTCGATCAGGAGACGGGTCTTCCGTCCGTCGCCGCTCCCCAGCTCCAGGAGGCGCACCGGACCCTCCAGCGCACCGGCGATCTCGTCCGCATGGCGCTGGAAGATCTCGGTCTCGGCCCGGGTCAGGTAGTACTCGGGCAGCTCGCAGATCGCCTCGAACAGGCGCGAGCCGAGCGCGTCGTAGAAGTATTTGGGAAACAGGACCTTGGGAGCCGCGGTCAGGCCTCGCCGGACGTCTTCGGCAAACGTCGGGGCGGCGCCGGCGGCGGCCACCTCGCAGATCCGGAGACGCTCTTCGGTCAGGGGCAGGGATTCCCGAATCATCGCGTACACCTCCATGGTCTCTACGTTTTCGGGAAGGCGCCGGATGCTGCCGCGCCCCGGAGCGCCATGGTAGCATCCCAGCGCCCGCCGGTACGAGGGGCCACAACTTCCCGGAGCACAAAATCGTATGACGGATCAGGAACGAGAAACCCTGGAAATCGATGTCCTCTTCGTGGGGGCGGGACCGGCGAGCCTGGCCGGGGCGTATCACCTCGCCCGGCAGGCCAGGGAGGCGGGCCGCGAGCTGTCGATCGCCGTCCTGGAGAAAGGACACGAGGCCGGGAGCCACGCCCTTTCCGGGGCGGTCGTCGATCCGCGGGCGTTCAAGGAGCTGTTCCCGGACGACTGGAAGTCGGCTCCGTTCGAGGCCCCGGTCGAGCACACGCACGAGAGGTTCCTGTTCCTGACCGGAAAGAAGGCCTTCTCCCTGCCGATCCCGCCGCCGCTCAAGAACGAAGGGAACTACGTGGCCTCCCTCGGCAAGCTGGTCAGATGGATGGCCGCCAAGGTCGAGGCCGCCGGGGTGGACGTCTTCTATGAGTTCCCCGCCTCGCGCGTGCTCGTCGAGGACGGCCGCGTGGTGGGCGTGCGCACGGCCGACCGCGGCGTCTCGCACACGGGGGAGAAGAAGGCCAACTACGAGCCGGGAGTCGACATCCGCGCCCAGGTGGTAGTCCTGGGCGAGGGGCCGCGCGGCACGCTGGTCAAGCAGCTCGCCGAGGCCCAGAACCTCTGGCAGGGGAAGAACCCGCAGGTCTACGCCATCGGCTTGAAGGAGATCTGGGACCTGCCGCCCGGGCGGGTCGCGGCCGGCGAGGTCATCCACACCCTGGGCTGGCCGCTCGACTGGAGCACCTTCGGCGGCGGCTTCGCCTACGGCATGCAGAACGACCAGCTCATCATCGGTCTGGTCGTGGGGCTCGACTACAGGAATCCGCTGCTCGATCCGCACCAGGAGTTCCAGCGGCTCAAGACCCATCCGGAATTCGCCTCGATCCTCAAGGGAGGCAAGATGGCGTTCTACGGCGCCAAGGCGCTCCCCGAGGGAGGCTGGTGGTCGATTCCCCGCTCCTGGGGAGACGGCTTCCTGATCATCGGCGACTCGGCCGGCTTTCTGAACGGGCAGCGTCTCAAGGGGATCCACCTGGGGATGAAGTCGGGGATGCTCGCCGCCGAGACGATCCTGGAGGCCCTCGCGGCCGGCGGCGTCACGGCCGAGCGGCTGGCGCGCTTCGGGGAGAAGGTCGAGACGAGTTGGATCAAGCAGGAGCTCTGGCCGGTGCGCAACTTCCACCAGGCCTTCGATCACGGCCTGGCCGCCGGGATGTTCCAGGCCGGCGTGGGCCTCGCGACCGGCGGCCGCGGCTGGGGTTTCAAGGACCGCCTGGACACCCGCCCCGGCCCCGAGCGGATGATCAACCTCCAGACGCCGCAGGGGAAAGGGCTGGAGCCGCCGCCGCCGGTCAAGGCCGACGGCACCCTCACCTTCGACCGTCTCGCCGACGTCTACCACTCGGGCACAGCGCACGACGAGGACCAGCCGGTCCATCTCCTGGTGCACGACCCGAGCATCTGCGTGAGCCGCTGCACGGCCGAGTACGCCAATCCCTGCCAGCGCTTCTGCCCGGCCGCTGTCTACGAGATGGTCGCCGATCCCGCCGCGCCTACCGGCCGCCGCCTGCAGATCAACGCCAGCAACTGCGTGCACTGCAAGACCTGCGACATCATGGACCCCTACGGCATCATCACCTGGGTGCCCCCCGAAGGGGGCGGCGGGCCGAACTACGGGAAGATGTAGGACACGGACGAACACGGACGAACACAGACAACCACGGACCGGGAGGGCATGTCCTCGAGTCCGTGTTTCGTCGGTGTCCGTCCGTGTCCGTCCGTGGGTCCGTGGTTGCTTTTACCCCCGCTCGCGCGGTGTGATCACGCAGTCGCCGCTGCCGGTCTCCACGTGGATCACGGTCTTGCCGTCGCCGCGGCGGGCTCCGACGACCTTCCTGCCGTCTTTGCGGAGGGTGGCGTCGTCGTAGCGCACCACGAGGTCGCCGCTTCCCTGGCTCGACTCGATGTCGAAGGAGGCTTCGGGGCCGCCGTAGATGGTCACGTCGCCGCTCCCGGTCTCGGCGGTCAGCCGCTTCGCCTGGGCGAGCGAGCTGCGGACCGTCACGTCACCTGAGCCCGTATCGGCGTCCAGCTCCTCCAGCTCCACGGCCACCACCTGCACGTTGCCCGAGCCGGTGTCGGCCAGGACGTGGCTCACCGTGCCGTTCTTCACCACTACGTCGCCCGAGCCCGTGTCCACCGACAGCTTGCCGGCCGACACGTTCTCGACCGTCACGTCGCCCGAGCCGGTGTCCACCAGGCCGTTGCCCACCAGCTTGCGGACCACCACGTCACCCGAGCCCGTATCGATCTTCGTCTCGCCCGTGGCCGAGCCGAGCGTCACATTGCCGGAGCCGGTGTCCAGGGTGAGCCGGCCGGCATGCGAGACGATCTCGATATTGCCGCTCCCCGTCTTCACCTCGAGGTTCCCTTCGAGCTGCCCGCCACGCACCGCGCCCACCACGTTGCGCACGAACATGTCGCTGCCGGCCGGCAGGAAGATCTTCAGGTCGGCATAGAGCACCGGGACCGAGGAGCGCGGCTTGGCGTAGACCCGCACCCGCTCGCCGCGATAGACGGTCATGGTCTGGCTGCCGACGTCCAGCCAGCTCAGCCAGCCCGGCAGGTCGGTGTCGTCGTCGTTCCTGGACTGGGGATAGGCGAAGCCGCGGTAGTCGTTCACCGGATAGGAGAGGAGGATCTCCTCGTGCCCCTTGCTGTCGGTGCCCTTCACCCACTTCATGCCGTCCAGGAGCTTGTTGGTCTCGCTGTCGTTCTCGCCGGCCGCATGGATGACCGTCTCCACGATCACCTGATTGCCGGGAGCCCGCACCAGCTCCATCCGGCCCGCCAGATTGGCGAGCCGCATCTCTCCCTGCTGCGCAGGGAACGTCTGGCGGAAAGCGCGCGTCTTGATCGGGGTATCGGCCGCCGCTACCGCAACCCCGAGCGCGAGCGGAAGAATCCACGCTGCCATCCGCGCGGACCGTCTCAGTATCGATGTCATGGGTCTGTCTCCTCCAAGAGCAGTGCTTCAGGTCTCCGTCCAACACCAGTACGACCGCCCGGTTGAAAAGGTTGCAGAGCGGTTAGACTTCCGCCCCATGCGCACCTTTTTCCTCTCGATCCTCGCCCTGACGGCCCTCACCTCCGCGACCGTGGCCGCCCAGCAGAAGCAGCCCGAGGTCCTCGGCTACGACGCCATGTTCGCCGAGGACTCCTCCGGCCGCGGCGCCGAGGATCCGCTCTGGTCCCCCGACGGCCGGCGGCTCCTCTATGTCCGGGACGACGACCTCTGGCTGCTCGATCTGGCGCAGGGAGCGGCGGCCGAGCCCCTCTTCCGGCGCGCCGACCTGCGGAAGGCCGCGGGCAAAGACGCCGACTTCGACAAGGTCGTCTGGTCGCCGCGCGGGGACTCGCTCGTGCTGGTGGCCGGCGGCGACCTCTGGCTCCTGCCGCTCGGGAAGGGCGAGCTGCGGCGGCTGACCTCGACCGAGGAAGAGGAGTCCGACCCCAAGCCCTCCCCCGACGGCAGCCGGGTGGCCTTCGTGCGCGACTTCGACCTCTGGCTCCTGGACCTCGCCACCGGAAAGGAGCGGGCGCTCACCAGCGACGGGCAGGAGAACACCCTTTTGAACGGCACCACCGACTGGCTCTACTGGGAGGAGATCTGGGACCGCGAGGCGACCGGCTACTGGTGGAGCCCCGACGGCACGCGCATCGCCTACTACCGCTTCGACGAGCGGCAGGTCCCGCTCCATCCCCTGGTCGACCAGTCCCCCGTGCACCCGCAACCCAAGCCGCAGAGATACCCGCTGCCCGGCGATCCCAATCCGCTGGTGCGCGTCGGAGTCCTCGACCTGGCCGGCGGAAAAACGGCCTGGATGGAGACAGGCAACCAGGACCAGTACCTGGCCCGCGTGGCCTGGACTCCGGCAGGGGACGCCGTCGCGATCCAGGCGCTCGCCCGCAGCCAGGCGCGGCTCGACCTCCTCCGCTGCGGCGCCGCCGACGGCCGCTGCTCCACCCTGCACACCGATCAGTGGCCGACCTGGGTGAACCTCGGCAAGGATTTCGCCTTCCTCCCCGACGGCCGCTTCCTCTGGGGCTCG
>Ga0134121_10005103_pt1 | contig 10698 bp, 8 predicted proteins | sample KB301_FD_96463 | JGI IMG/M metagenome (GOLD analysis project Ga0134121, IMG submission 96463) | Terrestrial soil microbial communities without Nitrogen fertilizer from Kellogg Biological Station, Michigan, USA - KB3-0-1 | ecosystem: Environmental > Terrestrial > Soil > Unclassified ...
AGGAAATCCGCGAAGTCGATGCCCGACGCGGCGCCGGTGAATGTGAAGCTGCCGCGCGCATCCTGCTGCGAAAGTAAATTGAATTGCTGTCGCCTGAGGTCGGCGCCGTAAGTAAAGCCATGGCGCTTGTAGCTCCAGCTGCTGCTGTAGGAAAAGGTGTTGGATTGACTTCGATTGAAGGAGTAAGTGCCGTCCGACAATCGTGCGACACCGCCGGAAAAGTTCAGGCTCGGCGGTCCCCAGTTTCGCGGGTCCGGATCGTTGCCGGAAATACCGGCATCTCCGGAAATGTTCTGTTGATTCGAAAAGAATGGAATCGATTTCGTTACGGTCCGGTTGAACTGATATCGAATGGTTGCGGACACTCGCTGCGTCATCCGATGAACCCAGCTGACATTTCCGTTGGCACCGGAGGTATGGGTTCTGTCGACGAAGCCGAAGAGATCCGGGCTGTCGGTGCGCGAGCTTTGAAGCGCTACACCACCGGTGAATCGATTCGAGTTATTGAGCGCGATGTTGTTGATCGAAATCGAGAGGTTATCCCCATGGGTCACGCCGGCAATCGGAATCTGATAATTGTAGCGTCCTCCGCCATTGAGGTTGGGAAGCGGATAGAACCTCACCAACGCTTTGGCCTGAGGACTGATGCGGTCCGCAGCAATCACATTTCCAGCGAACGGCAGTCCAGATACGGGATCCACCAGCGTCCGCGCACTCGCCGAGAAATTTCCCGCGCGCTCGGCTGCGGTTGGCATCTGCGCGGTCTGGATCGAAACATTTCGGTTTTGGGTCCGATTGTAACTGACCGTAAAACTCCCCTTGCGAAACACGTGCGGTATTTGGAGCGGACCGCCAAAGGTGATGCCACTTTGAAGACGGTTGTATGCCGGTTGCGGCGTGTTCTGTCCCGTGAGAGAAAACGATCGAGCATCGAACAGCGCGTTGCTTCCAACAAATGACATAGTTCCCGTATAGAGCGGCCGACCGGCCCTCCGGTTGTTCCCGAGTGCGGCGGGCAACGCGAACGGCGTCGATGCTCCATTGTTGACCGTGCCATTGATCAGCAATCCGTCGGCAGCGCGGTCGCTGAAATCCTCGATGGCGGCGGTCTTTACGGGCTCCGAACTTTTGGCAGAGGCTGGTCGGCTGGGAGACAGTCGGAGAACCGGCAACGCGGCGGGAAATCCCGGGGAGGCCCCTGCCTTGATTTCTCCGAACGGCTGCAGCTTCAGCTCCCACACTGGCGGAGTGGCGCCAGAGTTGACGACCACATCCTGGCGGATTGGAGCGAAGCCCAGCATCTCCACCTGAATTGTCCAGTTCCCGTCGGGCAAATCGGCAAACGAGTAATTGCCCTCCGCATCCGAGATCGCCCGCAGAACTTTTCCTCCCTGAGTCGCGCGGACGACCGCTCCAGGGATGGGCACTGCACCCATGCGGACCTGCCCATGATGTTCCGATGCCGCCTGGCTCGAAGCCGCAATCGTCAGAATCAGGGATATCCAGAGCCAGTGCTTCATATAATTGTTTTCAAATATTGCGCACCGCGCATCCAAACAGCTGTAGGCGCGGTCTGTGACCGCGCACGATCTCTCGTGCCGCGATACCGCATCTTCTGGATCGCGCGCGGTCATTACTTGATTGCTGCGCCCTAACGGGCTTGCATTCGCTCCGCTCATCGACCGCGCCTACAACTGTTTTGGTGGCCTTCGGCGTCGTCAATGTATAAACCCCGATTTCGCCCGTTTGTTACGGGCAAAACGCGACAATATGTTACTTTTCCGAATGCTCTCTTTGGCTAAGAGACCCTTCCGGCCTCAGTCATTAGCATCCGGCGAAAACAAATCTCGCAGCTTCAGTTCTCCGAATGACCGCCGCTCGATACAGGTATGCCTTCGGGCTTCGCCGGAGATCCGGTGGAATTTCGCGCTGAATCAATCTCAGGAATATGGTCTGAAGAACATCCTCGGCGTCCTGCCGGCTTCCCGTCACGCTGTATGCCGTGCGGTACACCAGTTGATAATGTTCCCGGAAGATCTCTTCGAATTCCTGCGCCAAGGACTCACCGCTCGCACTGAAGGCCGTTGCTCTCGACATGTGCTCCTCGGCGACTAAACCCCGACCCCCCGGAATTGTTAACAAAATTGCAATTTCCTGCGGGCGCGGTCACAGACCGAGCCTGGAACTCAGTTCTCGGACGGCTTCTCGATGTGGTCGATCACAATTACCTCGATGGGGCCTTTGCCTTTTTCAAGCTTCAGTCCGAGTTCGTCTTCAAGAGCCTGCGCAAGGGATGGGCCAGGCTCGGCATCGGCGTCGAGCCTACGGTCATCCGGGATATAGCGAGTATTCAGGTCATAGGTTCCCGTCAGTCCAGTGCGGTCTACGACCGGCGCGCGCAACTGGCCACTCAGCGAGGAGACTATTTTGTCTATTGTTGCAGCATGGCAGACCAGGTGCGATCCTTCACGCCACAGGGAAATGCTGCATGTTCCCGGCGGCTGAATTATGGGCTTCCCTGGACTCCCATCGATCGTCACCGTCATTGGACTTTCGCTGGATGGCTGTAATTTCGGTTTACCTTTGGCAATTATCAATTGGTATTCCGCTATCTCTTTTGTCTCGCGGTGGACCTGGAGTTGAAATCGGTCAACCAACAACGACTGGAACATAAGACGCACCTGGTCGTCGGTTGCGCCTGTGGGCGTTCGCGCGTCGATGTCATACCAATTCCAACCTTCCGGGAGACGGACGTACCCCTCCATTTGATAACTGTGTGTGAGGCCGTACGCGTAGAAAATAATGCTGTACGGCTGCGTGTTATGCATCATGACCAGATCTCCGGAACGGCGAGGGGAACCGTCCGTCTGGCCATTGTCGGTGTTCCGTTTGACCGAGGCCAGTTCGAACTCCAACCGTTGCGCAGGATCATTCCTTTGCGGAGCCAGACCGGCCGCGACGGCCGCCGATTGTTCCAGGAGCGCCATGTGCGCCTCGGCATGACGGCTCCAGGAGATTTCTGTACCGACGGGTTGCGATTCCATTACCGGGTTCGTTGATACCTGCTCTCCTGCCCGTAACTTCCTTGTCGTCGCGCCTTGCTGCACGTGGACTTCTCCCTCGATGACGGCGACACGCGACCCGGTTTCTTCGGCATTCACGAAAAACACCGTGCCCACGACAGAAACCGTGAAGTCCCTGGTCTGAACATAAAGATGCCCGGAGCGCTGCTTCGCGGCATTGACAATGACGCCACCAGAGTTCAATCGAATCCGAATCCCGTCGTCGGCGGACTCGAGAAAGAGTTCCGACCGCGTCCGCATTTCGATCCGCGACCCGTCCGGCAGAGCAAGCGAAGCGCTTCCGCCGTCCGAGCGCAAGACATCACCGAGACTAATACTGTCTGCAGCGTGGATTGAATCTGTCTGCCCTCCCCAGGTCCGGGACAGGGATCCGTCCACACTTTCCACGACCGCAGGCGGACTGCTGTCCCGGAAAGGGCTTCGCAGCATCACGACTGAAACGAGCAGCATGAGGACTGCCGCTGCCACTGTGAAATGAACAGTCCGCCGCTTCCAAAACGGCGTGAAATTAAATCTTTGTTTGTACTCTTCGACGGAATTGCGAAACCGCACGGACATATCCAACGATGCCGACTCGCCTGGCGGCACCGGCCCGAGCTTCACCCACACATCTGTCAATGACTCCAGCTCCGCGCTGCAGGCAGGACATTCCTTCAGATGCTGGGAGAACTCCGCCAGCATCGAGGCGTCCAACCCTTCTTTCAAGTAGTCGGCAAAGTAGTTTTGGATTTCGCTGCACTGCATGACGATGTATTGCTCCGTAGTTTGAGAAAGGCTTCGCGAAGTTCCTTTGTGGCGCGATACACACGCGTCTTCACCGCCCCGAGCGGAAGGCCCAGGAGATCCGCAATGTCTTCGTATTTCATTTCCTGATAGCGGGCGAGGATCAGCAACTCCCGATTCGAATCGGAGGTTTGCATCAAGGCGCACTGAAGCAGCGCCATCTCCTCGCGGGCTTCGAGCTGACGGCTCGGCGTGATGTCATCTTCGGGACTTGTGAAAGGATGCTCTTCCAATGGGATGATTTTGTGCTTCCGCAGGTAGTCGGCTCGGGCATTGCGCCCGATTTGATACATCCACGTGACGAACCGGCTGGACTCCTGATACGTGCTGCGGTATTTCAAAATTCGGACGAACACCTCCTGAACGAGGTCCTCGCTGATCACGCGGTTTCCGGTAAGACGGCTGAAGAAGTCGTAGAGCGGCTCCCGATAGCGATCAAACAGGATTTCCAATTGATCGATATCGCCTCCGCGGACGGCTGCCATCAGTGCTTCATCGGTCCAGTGCATCGACATCACTGGTGAATACTCGCCCGTCCAGGAAAGGTCACGACATTTTCGCTCTCGGACGACGCCTCTTTACAAACAGGCCAGTTCTATTCCAGAACGCACTAAAATACACCGCGCCACCAGCATCGTTTGAAGCTGCAGGCTCGACATGCTGCACGCAGGTAAGATGCCTGGCTAGCCGATCGAGCGGTACGGGCGATGTGGGTTCGAATCCTACTGCTGGTGGCAAGCGAATGAGGGAACGAGGGGACTGTCCCATCTGTCCCCGCATTTGCGGCGGGTGTTAACAATCACTGGACGCGCTGGTCTCTATACTGTGGAGCATATGTCGACTGCGAGCGCATCGAACGTGATTGGCGAGCCCTTTGCACCGGATTTCGAAGAGACCTTCCGGGAGCACTACCACCTGGTCTATCGCACCGCTTACGGCGTGACAGGCTGTGTGGAGGACGCGGAAGACGTCGTCCAGACCATCTTTCTTCGCTTGTTGCGGCGTGAAAATCCCGGCGGCTTCATGAAAAACCCGAAAGGGTATCTGTACCGGGCTGCTGTGAACCTTTCTCTGACGATCGTTCAGTCGCGGCAGCGGCGTGCTTTCAAAGAAGATGCTGAAGATTTCGCAGCTTCGATTCCCGCACGGGAACCCAGCCTCGCCGAGGAAATTCATCGGAGACTCTACGAGGCGATCGCCGAACTGAACCCTAAGGCCGCCGAAATCGTGATTCTCCGATACCTGCACAACTGCAGCGATGCCGAGATCGCAAAAGTCCTGGGCACATCGCGCGGCGCCATCGCCGTGAATCTATACCGGTCGCGAGCCCGCCTGAAGAAACTCCTGAAAGCGACGATTGGAAACAAGTTATGAAACAAACCAAAGACAATCTCGATAAAGCGCTCTATCGCCACCTGGGGTTGTTCGGCGCACCGGCATCCAGTCAGCTCGATACTTCCCGGGAACGGATTCGGCAACGCCTGGGGTCGCAAGCCGAGACGTCGCTGGACAAGACGATTCCAGGTATGGACCGCACGAAGCTTGCCGGAACAACGTGGCGTTGGAGCCTGTTGGCGGCTGCGTCGGTGATCGCGGCAGTTCTTTTCTCCGGAAATCTGCTGCGCAACATGGATACCCTCGCGAGCGTTGAAAGCGCCGACAGCTCGCTGTATCGAGTCTCCGGAGACACGCTGACGGCCGTTCATGCGGGAGACAAGATCCGCGCCGGGCAAATCCTTCGGTCGAATCGCAAGACTGGCGGTGTGATCGCGCTCGAAGATGGGTCTCATATGGAAATGCACTCGGAGTCTGAAGTTTTGCTGGAACGTGCAAATGACGGCCTCCGCGTGCGGCTCCGCGATGGCGGCATCATCGTCAACGCGGCAAAGCAGGGTGCGGGTCATCTCTATGTGCAGACGAAAGACGTGATGGTGTCCGTTTTGGGCACAGTGTTTCTCGTGAACGCCGAAGAGGAAGGCTCGCGTGTCGCCGTCATCGATGGCGAGGTGAACGTTCGGCAAGGCGCGTCAACAACGAAGCTGATTCGTGGCGAACAGGTGGCGACAAATCCTTTGATGGAACCGCAACTGGTGAAGGAAGAGATTTCCTGGAGCCGCAATGCCGAAGCGCATCTGGCGCTCCTGCAACCGACCAGTGGCGGAACCGCTCAGATTCAGGCGGGCAGCATTACTGGAACCGTTCGCAGTGCGAGTGGGAGTCTGGTTCCCGGCGTTCGTGTCACGGCGCTGCGGTCAGACTCCACGGATGCGGCGTTGCGCGCAATGGCAAGTCTCACGGAAACGGATGCGACAGGCCGATACCGCCTCGAGAATATTCCGCCGGGCAATTACTACATCACTGCAGGGCGGATCGATCTGCCGACGTATTACCCCGGTACGCTGGAGATGACTAAAGGTTCGGTCGTATCGATCACCTCCGCAGCCAATGTTTCAGGCATCGATTTTGTCCTTCGCGAAACAAGCACACCACTGCCTTCCACGGCCATCCAGGGAGGGTCGGAACGGATACGACTTCGACGCGTCTCGATCGGACCCGCACTTCCTGCTGTTCCAACGACAGGCGGCGCAGTCGTGGGGACAACCTTGGCAGCCAACAACGAAAGATACCTCTTGCAGGTTACGGGAAGGGTTCTTTCCGGAAACGGTTTGCCGGGCTGGTGGACCGATGAAGATTTCGTGAAACGCCTCGGCTTGACCGACGAGCAGCGCAGGAAGATCGGCGACGCCGCTCAACCGTACCTGCAGGTCTTCGCGCAAAACCAATTTGACCTCGATAAGGAAGAAGCGGCCCTGAAACGCATGGTCTCGCCGGACTCGAAGGAATTGCCATCGGTTGCTTCGCAGGAGGATCGCGTGCTCCAGCTGCGCAGGGAGCGTGAAGCGGCAAACGCCAAAATTACGTTGGAGATCTCACAAATCCTGACGGACGCCCAAAACGCTCAGTTAAAAGCGGAGCAACCATCGCAACTGGGGGAACGGCGTCAGCGTCTGGGTATTCCTGTGGTGAACCCAACAGTCCCATCCCCGGATGGAAAGTGAAGTGGAGACTTTATGAAAACTCGTACGTTATTGATGTTCGCTGCAATCACGGCATTAGCGGGCTCCCTCTCGATCAGCGCACCGCAGGTTCCGGCGAAGCAAGACGTGCCGGCATTCGAAGTCGCCTCGATTCGACAAGTTCAGGTGCCGGCCGTCACCGTCGCGCCGGAGGCGACCACCGCTTGCGCCACCGGCATGACCGACGTCAACCCTCGCCGGCTTCTGGTTCCCCAGACGACCGTCTATAACCTCATCGCATTCGGCTATCTCACTGCCGGAGTGCGTTGCCTGATGTTGGAAGCGGAGTCCGGTCTCGTCGGAGGACCGGATTGGATCAAAAAGGACAGGTTCGACGTGGAGGGCGTCATCCCTGCCGGTACTCCCGTCTACACCAACGCGCAAGTGCGGCGGCGCGATGCCCCGGTACTTCAAACGATGATGCGGACCCTGCTTGCGGATCGCTTCAAGCTTTCCATGCATCGCGAAATGAAGGAAGTTGCGGGGTATTCCCTCACGTTGTCCAAAAGCATGCCGAAGATCACACCGTGGAAAGAAGGCGATCAGGACTTTCAGCGAAAGGATCCGGAAGGAAATGTGTATCGCGGCGGAGCGTCCATGACTGCCATGTTGGTCCAGGGGACAGGACGCGTCATCAAAACTGTCCGTTTCCGGAAAGTTCAAATTGGCCGGACTTCCTTCGCCATCGGTACGGGGGACTCCTTCGCGGAATCACTCACCATGGAACTGGACAAACCGGTCGTCGATCGCACCGGACTCGCTGGCGAATACAACATCGACATCGAATATCAGGAAGAAGGCATTGAACGCCCCGTCCTCACGACCGCACTGCAGGAACTCGGTTTCAAACTGGAATCGACAAAGATCATGAAGGAAGTCTGGGTGATCGATCACATCGAAAAACCATCAGAGAATTAGAAGAACCATGAGAATCCATATTGCTCAACGCATGGCCGCCGCGATCGTGCTATGGGGAGCATCCTCAGTGATCGCGTCTCAAAACCCGGCGGAGCCGCGATTGGCCTTTGAAGTCGCTTCGATCAGGGTGGTTTCCACGCTCAAGCTTCCGCAAGGTATGACAATTGTTCCGGGATGTGGGTGGGCATCCATGAAGGCGGATCTCGGTCAGATTCACGTTTCCAGTGTTGCGGTGAGTCAGCTCATTTCCTGGGCCTACCAATCCAGCTGCAACAATGTGGATCTTGTTGAGGGGTTGCCCGAGTGGGCGCGGCTTGAACGTTATGACTTCAGTGCGACCTTGCCAAAAGGGACGCCATCTTTCACTGCCGATGGGTTTTTTACGGGCAAGGATTTGCCGCTCCACAAAATGGTCCGGACGCTGCTGGCCGACCGCCTCAAGCTTGCCATGCATATGGAGACGCGGATAATGTCGGCCTATGTGCTGACCGAAGCCAAGGGAGGGCATAAACTCATGCCCTTTGTCATGGGAGGTAAGGAACCCTTTCTGGACCTGGCTCGCCTGCCACCGGACTCTACAAGAGCTTACGCGTTACGTTCCGGGATGCTGTGCGGCGCCTGGGAATTAAGAGATGGTTCCAAATACTGCAAACTTGCCAACAGCAAGAGTTCCTTGCAAGGTATCGCCGACCTGATCAGCGGATTTGCGCTGCAGTTCCAGCCAGTCGTGGATCACACGGGCATCACCGGAGAGTTCAATTTCTATCTCGAGTACGACCCCGACGGTCTTGGCCGCCCCAACCTTGCCAAAGCGCTTGAAGAACAGGCCGGGCTGCATTTGGAAAAGACCAAGGCGCCGGTGGACATTTGGGTCATCGATCACGTGGAAAAGCCATCGGACAACTAATTCTCCGTCGGCTTCTCGACATGTTCGATTACCGGGAACTCGGTTGGAATTCTCGCAGACTCCAATCGAAGCCCCAGCTGCATCTGCAGTGCGTCTCTCATGCTGAGAAATGCCGGGGAGTAACCGCCAGCACTGTCTCCTCCGCCGCCTCTTTGACCGCTGTCGCCGCCCACCGTTGCCATCGGCGGGACCGTGTATACGAGGTTGAAGGAATATAGCCCCTTGAGTTCAGTCCGATCCAGGACGGCATCGATTCTGTCGGGACCCGGTCCTCCAGCCATCAATGGGGGACGATGAGATATGAAGTCGGCAAAGGCCTTCATCGAAGCATTGCCGGTAATGACCCTCTGTACGGCTTCTCCGACGTTCCGGGTGATCTGCTTCAAAGCCTCTTCGCTCGACGCCGCTGGCAATTTGGCTCCGCCGTTTCCCGGGTACAGCACATACCCTTGAAATTCTCGGGTTTGCCACGACAGTTTGAGCTTGAACCAATCTGCGAGCAAGGCCTGAAGCATCTGCTGAAGCTGTCCCCTGGTTGCGTTCTCGGGATGGTCCGCCTTTGCCTCTATTTCAAAACCATCACGCGTGTCATATGCCCACTGAGGGCCACCGGTGATCGAAGGGCGCATCAGGTTGACGTCCACATCGTAGGCAAGTCCAATAAGGTCCGCCAGTGTCGCCCGTCTTCCGATGCATCGGCCCTTTGGGGCGGCACTGGGGGGCCGTGCCGGAAGGTTGGCCATGCCTGGATCAAGTCCCCGCACCAGTTCCGCAACGGCGTCGCGTAATTCCAAAACGCCATCGACCCCTTGGCATCGCGGCAACAACATCACGCCAGATTCCGCGCCTGCCGGCGGTTCCGGCTTGATGAACGCGGCCTCGAATTCCAACCGCTTCGGAGCGGTTGCCGTTGGGGCGACGGCTTGTTGCAACAATTCGAGATGTTTCTCGGCATGAGAACTCCAGGAAACCTCGCGACTAAGGGGCTGAGGTTCCATCAGGGGGTTAGTCGCCACCTGCTGGCCAGGCAGCAATTTCGTGCTGGTCACGCCCTGTTCCACACGGACTTCGCCTTGAATGACCGCAACGCGCGAGCCGGACTCCTCCGCATTCACAACGAACACCGTACCCACAACGGATGCGGTGAGATCCCTGGTTTGTACATAGAGATGTCCATTGCCCTGCTTCGCCGCAGTGACGATGACGCTGCCGGCATTCAGACGGATCCGCACGCCGTCTTCTACCGCCTCCAACGCCAGTTCGGACTTCGAGCGCATCTCGACGTGTGAGCCGTCTTTCAAAGTAAGGACGGCGCCGCCGGCGCCGTCCGAACGCAAGAGCTCGCCGAATGGAATGTTCCGTGCGCCGTTTGCAGATTCCAGAACGGCCGGCGCGCCAGAGTTTCGGAAAAGCATCAAGGCGAACACGGCCAGAACAATAACCGCGGCAATTACGAATCGAGATGAACTCCAAAAAGGCCGGACCGAACCCGCCGCGGCCGGAGCCCATCCGGACTCGTCGTCCGGCTCTTCCCGCATGCGCTCGAGGACACGCTGCCAGGCAGGATCGACGGAGGCCGGCGGCAGATTCCGAGAACGCGCAAAGGTCCGATCCATAAATTCCCGCAAATTTTGATGATGGCGTTTCATTGTTTCTCTCCGAAAGAGTCCTGCATGAGTTTCTTGAGACGGGCTCGCGATCGAAACAACCTCGTGGCAATCACTCCGCGCGAGGTTCCCAGCAGTTTCGCGATGTCGGTGTCACTGTAGTCGTGGACGTATCGAAGGATCACAATCTGAGCCGCTTCGGGATGCAGTTCCGCGATGGCCTCGGCCAGACGCCGGTGAGCGTCTTCCGCGAAGTTGGATTCGGAAACGTCAGGAATCTCAAAGCGCTCCGCATTGCCGCGGAGTTCAACGCGCTTCCGCGA
>Ga0134121_10005104_pt1 | contig 10697 bp, 8 predicted proteins | sample KB301_FD_96463 | JGI IMG/M metagenome (GOLD analysis project Ga0134121, IMG submission 96463) | Terrestrial soil microbial communities without Nitrogen fertilizer from Kellogg Biological Station, Michigan, USA - KB3-0-1 | ecosystem: Environmental > Terrestrial > Soil > Unclassified ...
CCTATGACGGCAGCCGGCAAACGCAGTTGGCGCTCCGCTTCCTGTTGCTGACTTTCGTTCGCACGACAGAATTGCGAGCAGCGGAATGGACAGAGATTGATTGGAAAAAGGTCGAATGGCGCATACCTGGCGAGCGCATGAAGATGAAGGAACTTCACATCGTTCCTTTGTCGAAGCAGGCCATCGCCATTCTGCGGGAATTAGAAAAGCTGTCGGGGCAGCGACTGCACATTTTTCCCAACCAGCACAAGCCTGCGGCCATCATGAGCGAAAACACGATGCTCTATGCGATCTATCGCATGGGCTATCATTCGCGCACGACAGGGCACGGCTTTCGCAGCACGGCCAGCACAATCCTGAATGAGCATGGCTTTCGCGCCGACGTGATTGAGCGCCAGCTTGCCCACAGTGAGCGGGACACCGTGCGTGCAGCATACAACCATGCCCAATACCTACCCGAACGCCGCAAAATGATGCAATGGTGGGCGGATTATCTCGATACCGCTGCACAAAGACCATAGCCGGCGAAGTCGAGCGCTCTCGCCGCCCTGTGACATCACTGGTGTTGGCTACGTCGCCATTTCGGTCGTTGGATGCATTGCCATCCGGGAGACCGAGTGCTTCCGGCTTCGCTTCGCTCCAATACTCCTCCACCGTCGGGCGTTGCGCGGTCGGTTCGCCGGTCGCGGCAGGGCGGAAATTCGTTTGCGCTCTTCAGTACTCGGATTGCTGCGTTCCTGAGCAAACGTAAACTAATGCCATTCGGCATGATTTTATTGTCATGTTGGATTAGGTTGCGAAGCCAGTAAGCACTTACCTAAGGAAAAGCAATGAGTCGTCGTGACAAAGCCCAAGTTCATCCGGTCAAACTTAACCAACGTGAAGAAGTTTTGGCCAAAGCAATTGATTGGAATGATCCGGACAAAGCCAGCATGGAAAAAGTGTCCGAGTTGGCCGCGCGGCTGCTGAAACGCGAGGCAATTCCAGAATCAAGGCTCCGTTATTTCACCGATCCCGGCATGAACATCGGAGGGCGCGGCAAATCCAGAATCCAGGTGTTCGCGGCTAATGGCACTACAGGGGAAGACATTTATCGTCACCCGCATTTTCTGGCGTACTTGAAATACTTCGTATTCGGTCCAGACCTTCCCGCCGAGACTATTCAGAGCTTTTGTAAAATCCTCAATGACGACCTCGGCACGACTGGCATGATGTTGGAAGACCTTGCCGGGTTTGTGAGGAAAGAAGTGCGCCAGAAGAATTTCGACCGCAACCAGGCAGCCGAGGAGTTTTTCAAGCTCTGCCATGAGGTGGGGGAAGCTCAGTTTGCCCAAAGTGTGCGATCCGCGGCCAAACAAGCACGGAGATGATGAATATCCATGTTAAGATTGACGCCCAGCCGTATCCACGCTCCCATTCATTTCAGCCAGCGGTCGAGCTCAAAGAACAATATCAGGGCATACTCGGCCACCATGTTACGGCAAAGCCGCACATACTCTTGAGTCGATTTGATCGCGTGCACACCTTCGTTACTTAAAACTCCGTACAGGGAATTGCTAAAATCGTGCATTTTGGCTGTCAAGAGGCGATGTTGTTTGAAGTAAGCCAAAACCCTGATATTCTTGCCGAGGTCGGCATCGGAGATCGGGAGGGACTTCTTGTCTCGTAGCGTGCACGCCACTTGCAGTTGCAATTTTTCGTAAAAGGTGCGAACATGCTTGATTGTCGCCGCCGCGTCGAAAGCATCTGATTGCTTCAAGAGCTCTTGGTCCACCTTATCGAGGAGTTGGTTTAGCTCGGTGTTAAAGCTGTAATCGGAAACCCGTTGCTTCACTGTAGCAATGTCGTTGGTGAATTCCGCTCCTTGCCGTTTTAGCGTCTCAATGTCCGACCGCATTCGATCCCGGCGAATGGATTCCGCGCTTTCCTTAAATCGTGGTTCATTGAGGACAAGGATTTCCAAGTCTTCATCCGAAAACCGGTCATTCTCCAAGGCAAGCTTGGTGAACATGAAATTCTCGTACACGCCATATTTGCTGTGAAATACAAACCTGATGCAGTGAGAAATCCCAGCCGTCTGCCAGACAAACTCCGCCAGTCGCCATCCCTGGGAGTAGGCGTCGAGCTTTCCTTTCTCCTCATAATCAAGCAAATGGTTTTTTGCCAACTCCGCCATTTGCTGCCTATCCATTGATGCAATCACCAAAGCGTCTTCCACCGAAAGTGTGCAAGCGATCAATTCTTGCAGTGCAAACTGCTGTTTTCGGCGAATTTCAAGGTGATTCATGTCAACCTCCGAGACAACGCTGATTTGCCAAATAGTTGGGCGTTCGCCAGGCGCAGCGACAAAGTCATACACACTGCTTTCCCTTTGCGGCCATGCAGTGTGGATCGCAATTGGTCGTTTTTTCTCATTTCACGCCAGCTGGCGTCTAAGCCTTTTTGGCGTGGGCGATTTTTGCCTTGATGTCGTTGATCTTATGCGGATGGACGTAAACGCTGTCAATTACTGCACGAATGAACTCGTCCACGGCATCTGCATATTCCCCCGAAATCCTGACATCGTCATCGTGCGACGCCATGTTGCCAAGCGTGCGGATTAAATCCGTCATTTGCGCCAGTGCGATTGGAATTTCCCCTTTGGCGTGCAATTCCTCAAGCTTGTCTCTCAGGTTGTTCTTTTTCGTGCCTCGATCGTTACAGATCATTTCAAGGCAACGGCGCATCTGCCCAACAAACGCCGTCGGTGCTCTGCATTGAATTGTCTTGGCATCCCTATACAGGGCGATAATCTTTCGGGGGACGCTCTCATGAAGATTATCTCCAACGGGATACAACCGATTGTGGTCAGAAGGACCATAATAAAACGCGCCTTGCTGGCAAATCTTCTCTGTGAGCCGGGGCCCCGGATAGTGATAAATGAGTGGCTGTTGGCACGAGGTGCATTCGACGAAGGAATAAATCTCACCTCTGGTGACCGAATACCTGACAATGTGATTCTTCAGCAGCCTCTGCGGCGCGGTATTGCCGCAGTGCGGGCAAAAGGCAACTTGACATAGTGTCTCATTTTGGGTCATTGAAAGTTTCCCTATTGCCAGACACCGGTTTTTGGTGAATTTGCCTTTCATTTTGCGGCAAATGCCGAAAACGCCACGCCTACGATTGTAGAACATGTCGAGCGGACTTGACGAATGTCTATCGTCGTATCCATTAACCGCGAGTAAACGGCATCGTGTAATCTTGGGCGTTGAGCGCCCACCAGATGTTAAACCGGGGGCTCCCACTTATCCAGTGGTTGGACAGGTTGCAGTTCTCTGCAGCGAAGATCCCCAACGGGTGTGCAAACAGTTTCGTCTCAAATTTGGCGTGACACTCGAAACTTACGTCTCGGAGGAGCTCCGACTTTGTATACGCCCAGGGATTGCTGGATGAAGGATCGAGGAGCATCGCGAAGTTAAGGGCCAGATCGCAGATCCCACAGTAAATCACTGTGAGAAGCAGCGCTGCCACGGCGTTGACAGCATGCTCCCGCTTCGCCTGTGACTGGTGCGAGAAACGGTCGTGTTTGAGCAAGTTGTAAGCCTCCCACCAATCCAAACGCGAATAGCCATTTTGCCAACTGCCAAATGGTGTCAGGGCGCAAGGTGGTGAACCGCCGAAGAACACAACTCGCTCCTTTGCCACGAGCGCGCCAAATTCGTCGAAATGATCGCTGATCGTCATTCGGTCCCCGGCACGCGGTAGGCACAACTGCTTCGCCACCGCCTTCCACACGGAATCGACTTGGCTTGCAGCATCCAAAATTATCCGGGTGAATGCGGGTGACCACACGCCGTGGTGCTCCTTGCCGTACGGAACGTACCGCATTGCTTCCTTAAGCGCAGCTTCGGCACTGAGCAAGCCGTCAACCGCGACTATGCTGAACTGCGGTGAATCCCGCAACTGGTGAATGTCCCGGATAATGACGGCACTCATTCGCATGGTTCCTTTATAGCGTTAAGCCATCCAATTAGACTGCGCTTATCTTTGATGGACGCCTGACGCCCTTTTTAGGTTCGCGGTTGGGAATCTCAACCCCTTTGCTCGCTTGGGTTCCTTCGATTTGCTATCGACCAGTGTATCCAAATTGGTGCCGCTGCCGAAACCTTTGGTCATGAGTTCATGTCGCCAATTGCGATCAAGAAAAACCGGATATGTCGAATCAGTCGCGGCGTACGCTCCTTGTCGCCTTGTGCTCACTGCGTCTCTGATTGACAGAGTTCCCTGTCCCGCCACACATTTTCCTCGTAATACTATTTTGGACCGTTCGCTAAAATACTGAATGAGCAATGCGGTCACTCCAAGGTGGCCGGGCGGCACGATCAAGCGTCACGCGATTCTGATCTCGCCGCACCCAAGCTGAAGGGGCATCGCGACCTGCTCGGCACCGAGCTCGATGTGGCCAAGCTACAGCAGTGGCTGCGCTCGAACCAGAGTGGCGCGTGAGAGGCAGGCGATATCAAGACGTTCAGCAACCCGGGCTGAGCTGGAGCCGTGGATCAAGTATCAAGCCGGGTGTGACTATGTTTTCAACGCCTTCGCCGGGCACGGCCACATGGTGCAGGCCGATTACGGCAGGGCCGACACGGTCGTTTGTCTCCGCGACGGCGAGGACCTGCGAGTGAAGAAGCTGAACCCCGGAAATAAGAGAGTCGCCATCTTGGCGGATTGCTGCCGCAACCTAACCATAGCAACCCCAGCGAGTTGCTTGAGGAGAAGCGGGCCAACGCCAAGTTCTCTGAAGACCCAAGTCGGTTCCGTGATTTGTTCGACCGCGCCGTGCTGGAGGCCGAGGAAGGCGCCACGTACTTGTACTCGTGCGATCAGAACCAGGCTGCGACCGACGACGACGAGGACGGCGGGCTTTTCACCTTTAATTTCCTCAAGGCTGCGCGCGAATGGCGCTTTACCAGCCAAAGAACGCTGCGCTGCGCCTCGACAAGGTTTTCGGGGCGGCGAAGGCGCGAACTACCCAGATGGCGGCCCAGCAGCACCCTGAGATGTCGCCTGTGCGGCGGATGAAGCACTTCCCATTTGTTGTGACGTAAGTGACGGCGTTGGTTAACGGAGCGAGATAAAGAATTAGCCACGATGATCACCAGGCTTCCGAATGACCACCGATCCTGAGAAAAGGTTGTCTAATGTCTTCAAAACTGCTCTATCTGCCCAAGTACGAAAACAGCTGGGCGCTGGTGATCGGCATTAACAAGTACAACCACTGTAGCCCGCTAGACTACGCCTGTAATGATGCTCAAGCCGTCGCCACCGCTTTGACCGGAAAGTTCGGATTCGTCAAGGGCAGCGTCGAGATATTCCTCGACGAGCAGGCTACCAAGGCCACCATTCTCAAGGCGTTGCTGCGGCATGCGGATCCCTCCACGTCGCATCATGACGATCGCGGCCTCATCTTCTTTGCAGGCCACGGCCACACCGCCCAGAGCCGCCGCGGCGAAGTCGGATACCTGGTGCCGGTAGACGGAGACTGTGACGATCTGGCCAGCTTGATCCGGTGGGACGAACTTACCCGTAACGCGGAGTTGCTCATCGCCAAGCACGTCCTATTCATCATGGACGCCTGTTACGGCGGCTTGGCTGTGACGCGCCATCTCCACCCAGGCAGCAGGCGGTTCCTGAAGGACATGCTGAGGCGGCATTCCCGCCAGGTACTGACCGCCGGCAAGGCCGACCAGGAAGTTTCCGACGGCGACGGGCCTCGCGCTGGAAATTCGATCTTCACCGGGCACCTTCTCGAAGCGATGGACGGAGCGGCGGCTACCAAGGACGGAATCCTCACCGCCAACGGCATCATGGCCTACGTGTACGATCGCGTGGCCAAGGATCAGCACTCCGAGCAAACTCCGCATTACGGCTTCATCGACGGTGACGGTGACTTCATCTTCAGCGAATTGCCCGCTGATCTTCTCTCCGACGACGCCAAGGGCGGCAAGGACGTGCTGATCGACGTGCCGGCGGAATTGCTCGACCAGGACGAACCGACAGCGCTCGACCACCAAACCGAGACGCTGAAGGAATATCTTTGTGAGCCCCGATACCGCATCAAGCTCGACGATCTGGTCAATGTTAGCGTGCGGAGCGCGACGAAAAAGCTGGGCGCTGACAAGCTGCCGCTTTCGACAGATGGACGGAAGGCCGTCGAGGAATTTCACAAGCGACTGGCCGCCTACGAAGAAGCCATCCGACCTCTCCAGTCCGCCGCCATGCTGCTGGGGAAATGGGCCAGGTCAGACCAGCACGCCACCCTTGCGAATATGTTCGCACGGCTGTCGGACAACAACGTCGGCCCGATGAGTGGTCTTACACTTTGGCTTGGACTGCGTTGGTATCCCATCTCGTTTCTGATGTACACCGGCGGCATTGCCGCCGTATCCGCGGGGAACTACGAAACCCTGGCCGTTATGCACACGACGAAGATCCAGACTCCTCGCCACGAAGAACGCGGCTCGGTCGATCTGATCATCCCGGTCGTGGAAGGGATGCTCGAAGTGCAGCAGACCGAAATCTGGAAGCACATTCCTGGGCAGGAAAGGAACTACACGCCCCACAGCGAATACATGTTCAAGGCCGCGCAGCCCGTACTGGAGGACGTGTTGTTCTTAGGGGGGAGCTATGAGCATATGTTCGACCGCTACGAGGTCTTACGTGCGTTGATGTTCGTTGAACTCAATGGTCGGGATGATCGGGCCTGGGGGCCTGTCGGTCGGTTCGGGTGGAAGTATTCTGGGAGGATGGGGATGGGCCGCAACAACCCATTTATCGAGTTGTGCGCCGAGGCGGCCATGAAAAAAGACCATTGGCCGCCACTCAGGGCGGGGCTGTTCCGCGGTTCATACGCGCGTTTCGATGAGATCGCGACTCGGTTCGAGAAAGAACTGCTTCAGCGATTGCAGTGGTTTTGATGCTTGATACGAGTGGAAGAGACAGGAGGCACTCATGCAGAAAGGGTTCTGGACGCACGTTCAAGAGATCGGGCCGAGCCTTCCCGGTGTCGGCACCGTTCATTGCCAATGGTCGATCGCCGTGGCTGACCTTCAGTCTGAGCTTCATGGGCGTGGGCTGGATATTGGCGGTGAGATGTTGCGAGATCTGTTGTTGCATAGCAAAGAACACTGCCCCGGCTTTCCGTGGGTGGTCACCCAGCAAGACGGCGGGTCGTTGGTCTTTCAGCCGGCACCCTAATCTTGCGCGCGTCGGCGGCGAAACACTTCGGTTGATGGGACTGAAGGGCGGTCCGAGTAGTCAACTCAAACGTCCACATGAGGCAGGAGAAGTTGCGTCGCCCGGACGACATCCGGGTTAGCCTGCGCAAACTGGAGCCATTTGCTGTAGTGAAATGAGAATAGAACGAATCAGGCGACGCTTAATAGCCGTAGTACAGCCGGAAGTGGACCTCGGCTCCTCCATTAAGAGCGGCCGTGAGGTTCTCGATTGCCATCGTGAGCGCTCCCTTGTTGCCCAATTCCCCGCATTTGGGCCGCGGCGTACCGCCACGCCCCTTTGCCTCCGCGCGGCGATGCGCGCGACTGACCGGCGTAGGGACTACAGCCTATCCGCAACGGTGTGCGGTGGTCCTAACTCTTACCTGCTCTGATCCCACACACCTCGGTCAATGGGACCGGAGCAGGCATGATTAAGAGACGACGCAATGACCGTAAGGCTTCGGCCTCGTGAACGACGCATCGGAATATCAGCGGTTGATTTTATCCGCCTCCCGTTGTCTTCAAGAGCCTCCAGTTTCGCTCATCATTTCGGTAGTTCAAGAACCACCGGCACTCAGAAATCGACCCCCAATTTCGCAAGATAGCGAAGTCCCAGCTGCCGTGCGCATGTTGCAAGCCGGCTACATGACGAACAAGACTGGCTGACAGATTACCCGGCCCTGTCGTCGACTGAATTTCAGGCCTTTCGCTGCCGCCTAGGAGAATGTCGGTCGAACGCCGAAGCGCAAGGCGAATAAGCTCGTGCCCTGGCGGCGCAACGATCGGGTTGTTGTTCACATAGTAGATGCGGCTCGACGGAAAGGTCGTGTCGGTGAGGAACTTTTCTGGTTCCACCATCTGGTGGGTCGACGTGTCGTAGCACAGAGGCTGGAGCTTGAGCTTCCCATCCCGAAATAGCGTCTCGCATCCTGCGCTCTGGTAAACTTCGTCAGCGTCAACGTAGAAACCGCCGCACCTAAAGATAAAGCACAGGCGAAAGTAATCGCAGCGCATGGCCGGGTGGTAACAGAGGTCAAAGGCGGCAAGGAACTGAAGCTCATAGTTCGCTGCGATAAAGCGTCTGGCCAGCGAGTCGTCGAACAGGTACACTTCAAAACCGTCCTTCTCCATCTGCTTCCAACTGTTCAGGCACTCGGCGACGTCCCCTGGCAAAGCGTCAAGATCATGCCAGTACTGCACCAGGGTTCGAGGGATCGAATGGTCGTGATTCATCTTTTCAGGCGGCTTTCCATCCGATTGGTGCAGGAGCCACTGTATGACGTGGGACCGGAACGCGTGATCCTCTTCGGACCCGGACCAGATTGGCTCCGGAAGTGGCATCTCTTGTACCTCACCATCGCATGGAATTCATCATTCAGAATGTGCGCGTCACGCTTCGCAGCCATTACAGTAAGTTCAGCGCCCCCTCTTGAACTCGTCCGGTTTGGCAAGCTGCCATATGCCACTCCCAAATCTCAAGTCGTTTTAACTCGCTCGCAATTGGCAGGTCAGAAGTATTGAGTACACCGGCCAGCTCGGCTGACCTCGGCGGCCAGATGCTACAGTAGAGCCACATTGGGAGGTTCGGAATTGGTGTCGGTTCCCAAGTGGCTCTAACGTGAACCAACTGGTCGTCAACGAGCCAGCGTATCTCGTGAGGTTCCCACTCGATTGCGTAGCTGTGGTAATCCTCGGCAGCGTCAAAAGCGAGATCAATGACAACCGGTGTGCCCCTATTGCCGAAGTTGCATGCAGCACCAGGGTCGCCAGGGTTGAAGTAGACGTTAATCAAAAGCTTGGTCGTGTCTGACCCCAACAGCTCGACGTCGATTTCCTGCCATGGATCGGTTCTATGCAGAAAGAATGCTGTTACCACGCCCGAGGCGCATGCCGCCTTTATACTCACTTCAAACCGGCCGTAGCGATAAGACCGAATACACCTAAATGACGCTGCGGAAAGTGCCCGATCTCCGACACCCTTTCCGTCGAGCGTCAATCGGCAGCCGTGTGGGCGCAGGAGGGAAACATTCTCTGGCCGAAAGGCCGCCAGGTTTGAGGGGAACGAGTCCTCCAGAGCGGTCCATCGGGATTCGTCGAAGGACGAGAACGTATCGGCAGCCTCAGGGGTGAAAACGCCAGCTAGTGTTCCATGCGTCCTGGTTTCGCGTAACACACCGAAGGCGGGCATCCTCTTGTACGGCACGATCCACGGGTGGACATCGTGCTCTTGTGCAACCAACCTACAGACAGTGATGGGTTTGAGGCGGACAGATCCATCCGAGAGCGCGGGGATATCGTCTGTAAACAGGTTTGACGGGAATCGAAAATTGGGCCTCTCGCAGCGAAGAAACTGACACAAGCTGCGCCAGCCAGCCGGATCGCGAACGTCGAACTCCAGCACCTTGTCCTCTCCGCCCTGAAGTCGCGTCCTAACGGCCCGGTATTCCTCAAGGGATAACTCACTGCCTTCATGCACTGTGGGTGGAAGGATGACCACCGCATAGGGGTGTAGCTCTTGAACCCGCGCGAGTTGCCGGGAAATGCTCATGACGCGGATGTAGGCGTCGAAGAGCAACGGCAGGTTGTCGTCGAGGAGCTGTCCTACACTGGCCGAGAGGAGGCCCCACCGGTCGTTGCAGCTTCGGTAGCCCAGGAGGCTCAGGGCTGACTCCAGGATGGCTGCCGCTTCCCGGTTGTACCCCACACAGAAGACCGGACGCCGACCCTTCGTTTGCTCTAGAATCAAGTGGGTCTTGTCCGTCTGCACGCCGATTTGTGACAGTATCGGAAGAATCGAATACCGATTGTCCGATTGCAGGTCCGTTCGCTGGAAGATGACCGACGTGGGTGACGAATAAACGTCAAGGTCTGCGAAGCGGTGATTCATCCACAGGTCAACCGGGCCTACTATGGGCAGCAGCTCAAGCAACTTCCTCGCGCCCGCATTCGACAGCACATATCCCGAGAGCCACCAGTAGCCCCTCATGGGACGCCGTAGGTTCGGCGAATAATCAACCCACTGCGCCCCCCGCTCGACTTCACGGAACGACAAGTAGAGTAGGTCGAATGCCGGGCTTTTCTCCTGCTTCCACGGCAATTCCCGCCACGACCGATTGAGTTGTGAGGCGAAACCTGGCTCAAAGAACACATCGTCCTCAAGAATCAGGGCATGGGAATGATTCTCTGCGACAATGCGATGCCAAGCCATGATGTGAGAAAGGGCAACTGCGATCTCTTCACGAGACAAGGAGATTTCCACTTCCCTTTCCCGAAGCAGCGTCAGCAGTCGGGGATCGGGATCGACAAAGTATTGGGCTCCAAGCGGATACATCAGGCTGACTGCCCCATTGAACTTAGTCAAATCCAGCATCTTGCCATCGACCGCTGCGATACGCTGACAAAATCTAAGCAGTCGCTCACCACCCTCAACGACTTGACGTC
>Ga0134121_10005105_pt1 | contig 10697 bp, 4 predicted proteins | sample KB301_FD_96463 | JGI IMG/M metagenome (GOLD analysis project Ga0134121, IMG submission 96463) | Terrestrial soil microbial communities without Nitrogen fertilizer from Kellogg Biological Station, Michigan, USA - KB3-0-1 | ecosystem: Environmental > Terrestrial > Soil > Unclassified ...
CCTCGGCCTTGGCACAGGGCTTGGCTCCACCTTGATCTCAGACAACGTCATCGTCCCGTTGGAACTTGGTAATATGCCGGCTGGCAAGCGAGGCCAGTCCCTGGGACGAGAACTTGGCCGGCGTGGCTTGCGGCGCCTCGGCAAGCGCCTTTGGCGTCGTGCCTTTGATCGTGCCGTTGGTTTCTTGATGGCAGTTTTCGTTGTGGATTATATTGTCGTCGGCGGTGGCAACGCCAAGTATCTTCGAGGTCTGCCAAATGGCGCCCGCTTGGGACACAATCTGACAGCTTTCCGCGGTGGATTCCGCCTCTGGAATTTGGAGGATATTCGGACCCTCACTGCGGATGATCATCCTCACGGACCCGTGACGCCGCCTGATGCTCCTTGGCGTCTGATCTGACCCTCGCTCATCCGGCGCGATGGTAATTCAAAACGTGATGGGATTGCCTCAGATCTCAAGATCATTCTGGCCGACAGGAATGATGGGCTGTTCCCCGCGCATGATGGCAGACAAATGGACACGGCATGGACATCGCCGCCAAAATTGCCTGAACCATCATCAACACTTTTGAGGCCAACAAGCGGATGGCGGATCAGCCCGTCGAGCAGGTGCCAGACGGCAAAATCCACATCGCTGTGGATGCGAACACGAATTCCTGCCGTCATTATGAAGCATGTTGCCGGGAAGGTAATGTCACGTTGGACCGACTTCTTGACAACGGGCGGCGAGAAGCCCTGGCGCAACCGGGACGACGAGTTTATGGACTCGTTCAGCGAGCCGACGAGTGCCTCGCGAAAGGTTGGCGGCCTTGGCGGTCTTGGCGGCCTTCGCAAAAACACAGGGAAAACAAGGTTGGAAATCGCTCCCTTCACGGACGTGGGACAGGGTTCCGTACCTGTCCCGGCCATTTTGACAGGATCAGAATCCTGTGCCACGACCAAAATGCATCCCGGCCCGGGTTCGAACCGGGATCCAGACTTTAGAAGAGTCTGATGTTGCTCCGTTACACCACCAGGACAATCAAGAGCCGACGGCTGGATTCGCACCAGCATGTGGCGGTTTACGGGACCGCTGCCTTTCTCAATCGAGCCACATCGGCATGGAGAAGCACCCCGACCAGGATTCGAACCCGGAACGCCTCGTTCGAAGCGAGGTATGATGGTCCATTTCACCATCGGGGCATTAGCAGTTGTCAGGTACCAGTTGCCAGTTGTCGGCAAGCAACATGCATGCTCTGACAATTGGCAACTGAAAACTTCCCAGTCAGGGGAGTGGGGATCGAACCCACGGTCTCCAGCTTCCAAGGCTGGCGGATTACCGCTTTCCTACCCCCTGTTTTCAGAGATCAGGAGTCGGAGGCCAGCGGTCAGAACCCAAGAGATTTCTGGCTTCTGACTTTTGACTTCTGATCTCTGTATTGATCCCGGATGGACTCGAACCATCGTTGCCTGGATGTGGGCCAGGAGTCGTTGCCACTGGACCACGGGACCATTGCAGTAGCCGAAGTGGGAATCAAACCCACAAACCCCCTCCCGTACGCTCCCCCTAGCACAGGGGAAGGCTGGGTGGGAGCGACCTGGCCGCTTTGCCGATTTGCGTACTCGGCCGTCATGTTGCGGAGGCCGGATTCGAACCGGCGTCGAACGGCTTATGAGACCGTGCTGGAAACCAGACTCCAGTCCACTCCGCAGTGACCAAGGGGAGAGTCGAACTCCCACGCCTGTTACGGCTCGACGTTCTGAGCGTCGCGTGTCTGCCTGTTCCACCACTTGGCCAATCCATTTCAAATTGCATCAATGCGTCGAGCAGGAGTTGAACCTGCACAGCCCGGAGGCGGCTGCATTACAGGCAGCGAGGCTCGCCAATGCCCAGCCGACGCGAATTCCACTCACCCCCAACCCCACTTCCCGGAGTACCGGGGGAGGGGAGAGATTTGGTAGCACGGGTGGGAATCGAACCCACAAACGATCACCAAGGTTTGAGCTTGGCCGCTTTGCCGGTTTGCGTACCGTGCCAGCAAGCGTCCTCGATGGGGATGCAAATCCAAGACCTCCACCGTGACAGGTTGGCCAGCACTCCGGGCTGCTCCACGGGGACAAGTTCATTTGGCCCAGGTGGGAGTTGAACCCACAGCATCCCTCGTTTTAAGCGAGGGTGGTCTGCCAATTGCCTACCAGGCCGATCCAGTTCCGGGGGCTGGAGTCGAACCAGCATCAACGGCTTCAAAGACCGACGTCCTACCGGTTAGACGACCCCGGAATAAGCAGGCTTCTCGACACGGCCACGTTGCCCCAGGTTCGGGGAGAAGGGTTCGAACCTTCATCGCCTGGTTCAAGGCCAGGTTGCCTACCGATTAGCCGATCCCCGAGAATGCCCTGTGGGAGTCGAACCCACCTATCTGATTTGGAAGACCAGCACCTTTGCCACTCGGCCAAGGGCACAAAAGCGGAAGGAGAGGGAGTTGAACCCTCAAGGCTCATCGCTCGGCTGTTTTCAAGACAGCTGCCATCGCCAGTTGGCTTGCCCTTCCGTTCAGTGGGACCCGAGGGACTCGAACCTTACCACGCTGGTTAAGAGCCAGGTATGCTGCCGCTAACACCTGGATCCCAGGCCGAGTGCGGATTGATGATTTCTGATTGAGGTTTTGAACAGCGATCTGAAATCTTGATTCAAGAATCTGCAATCGCAAATAGGACCGGAGGGAGTCGAACCCACACCTTACCGCTTAAAAGGCGGATACGCTGCCATTACGCCACGGCCCCGAATCGGTCGCGGAGGTATGGGTTTCAGCGGGTAGCGACGAACCATGTTGCATTCTCCCAAGTAGTCCGGGGCGGAATCGCACCAGCCTCCGGTGACGCATCAGGTCGGCATGCCCCTCCAACCCTCCCTCTAGCACAGGGTTAAGGCAGGGTGGGAGCCCGGACCAAACAGTAGCCCGTAGCGGAGTTGAACCGCTCTCCCCGGCTTGAAAGACCAGGATCCTGACCGATAGACGAACGGGCCAAATCAGTGGGCCGAGAGGCGCTCAAATCCTCGTCTCTCGGTTCTTCAGACCGCCGCTAAACCGTCTCAGCTATCAGCCCAAACAAAAAGGCCGGGCATCTCGCGACGTCCGGCCTTGAAAAAGGCACTTGCAAGGAGGATGCGGACGTCACAAGCGCAACGAATACACACTCAGCGAAAGCGGTTGCCCGGCGCCGCCATTGTGCTTGCGTTCTGATTTCAAAAGTGATCTCAAGCTGCTCATTGCTGCCTCAGTTGGCGGCCGATCGATATCCCACCGTTGTCGTGCATATGGGAGACGATGTAGAGATGCAAAAGGTTCGCGATTATTCCCCGAATTTGCTCTGACACTTGGCCCAAGGTATCATCCCAGGCTGCCCTAGGTAATCCGTCACCAGGTGCTCGGGCGCGTCGGGCTCGCATCGCGCCAGCGACGGCACAGGCTCCTTGTGGAAACCCCGACGCCCCAGCGTCAAATGCCGACAGGATTCAATTTGGCGTACCACCCTGCGGTGCGGAGTGGATGCCCGACCGAAATCTTGGACCCGAATTCCATCGCATGCGCTTTCCCTTTTTTCTTCAACCTTCAAACACCACGATTTCATTCTCCGCTTCTAGTTTTAGTTGAAAAATCTTGTCGCGAAGCCCAGGATTGGCAAGCAATTGTCGGGACAGCGGCGAGATTACCAGGCGTTCGATGGTCCGTTGCAACGGCCGAGCCCCGTAGCGGCGGTCGAAGCCCTGTTGGGCCAGGTGTTCCACCACGGCATCGGTCCATTGCAGACGGATATTGGCTTTGGCCAGGCCTTCTCGGGTGGCGATTTCGGCCAGTTCTTTGCGGGTGATTGCGTGGATGCTCGCGGTGCTGAGCGGATCGAAGGAAACCACGGCATCAATGCGATTGAAAAACTCCGGCCGGAAAAAATCCATGGCATGAGATTCATAAAGCGGCGTCGTGTCATTGCCGAAGCCAAAGCCGGTTTGCTGATCGCTTCCCAGGTTGGATGTCATAATGATGATGGCGCTGCGGAAAATGGCCGTGCGGCCGAAGCGATCGGTCAATCGGCCTTCGTCGAAGAGTCCCATCAGGACATCGAACACCTGGGCATCGGCTTTCTCGATTTCGTCCAGCAACACGACGTTAAACGGCTGTTGCCGGATGCCACGGATCAGCGCGCTCGGATGGCCGTCGGCCTGTGTCAACAGGCGATCGGCGGCGCCGGGGCCGGTGTATTCGCTCATGTCCAGGCGAATCAGGCGATCGGCTTTTTCCCCGTGGCCAAAGAAAAAACGCGCGATGGCGCGAGCCAGTTCGGTTTTGCCGACCCCCGTCGGGCCGCAAAAAAGCAACACGCCGACCGGCCGCTGCGGATCGTTTAGGCCGGCCTTGAATGTAATGACCAGGTCGGCTGCTTCACGGATCGGATGGGTCTGGCCGATGATCTGTTTTTGGAAACTCTCGATGACTTCCTGGCGAGTCAGTGGCCAGTCGTCGCGCAAGAGAAGTTCGGGCAAGCCGGTTTGCCGGACAAAGAGGGTCAGCACGTCTTCCGAAGTGACTTCGGTTTTCTTGGCCTGCCGGCAGGACTCGAAAAGCTGCGTCAAAAAACGGCTCGCCGGCCCCGGAAACGCCTGATACGGCAAAAATCGCTTGAACAGGTGATAAACCAGATCGATCACGCCAGCGGCCAGTTCAAGGCGCATGTTCTGTTTGTGGATAGCGGCAAGGCGGTCGAGAACATTGATGGCTCGCTGGCGATTCATCGCCTGCAAAGCAAGCACCTGAAAAACGTCGGCAAATCCAGGCAAGAGGCGGCGGCAAGCATCGAATTCAGTCGGCGTCGCTTCGCCGACCAGCCTCAGTTCGCCGCGCTGGAGATAAGGGAGCAGAAACGCGGCAATGCTGTTGACCGGGCTCTCGCCGCCCTGGCGGACCAGATCGAGTAAATTGTCAAGGCAGAGCACACCGCCTGTCCGGGCCAGTTCGGCAATGAGAATTTCACAACGCTGTTCCCACTGTCCCAGATACTTCATGCCGGCAATGATCCGGCCGGCGCTGGTCAGCCAAAAGCGGTGATTGCTTTTGTGGCCGGGCAAATCGCTTTCGTCATCAGTCTGGTGCTTTTGCTGGGCCAGTTCCTTCTCTAGCAGCTTGACTGCTTCGACCACAACCGTAGTTTTCCCGCAGCCTGTTTCGCCGACCAACACGACGTTGGCCTTGCCCTTGCCGAGACGCTGGTGCAATTCCGCCACTTCGGACTCGCGTTCCCAGGGACGGGCATAAAGGCGGCGTACCCGTGGATCGCCAAGCGGTTCTGCCACGGCGTGCAGCGCCCGGTTCTGGTCATCAACAGGCAAGGTAGCCACATTCAAGTTGACGCGAAGGACCACTTGATTGAGTTCGAGCGCGGCGGGCGGCAAGTAACGGGCCAGTTTCTGAGGTGTCATGCCTTCGAAGTGCTGCTGCACATAATGAGCGGCCAACGATCGTAAGGTTGCGGGATCACTATAGAAAAACCGTTCGCCAAGAAGCGGCATGGCGCACACCAAGAGCCCGTGTTCCTGGCGGCCGGTAACTCCGCAAATGCGAAGGGTAATCAGTTCCTTGGCTGGATAACGACGGTCCTCGTGCCGATACTCTGGGCGAATCGGGATTTTGAACTCCACAAGCTCCGGATCGTGAAAATTGGGGGCCCGGAGGTAGGGCTCACGCCGGTATTTCCAGGCCAACATTTCTTCGAGTTGCTCCAGCGCAAGTCGCGCCGATTTTCCCATGCCGGCGCGCTCGTCCCACTCCACCAGGTTGGCAGTGTACCAGCCATGATGGTCTTTCCAGATCAGAACAGGAAACCGATACGAGGTAGCCAAGGCTAACTCCCGAACTCCGCCGGCACGGGCAATGCCGCCAGCAGCCATTCCTTGTTGATCGTGGGATAAACTGTCCCCGACCGCAAATCGACACGTTTGCCTTGTTCCTGATGAACGCAAACAATCGACATGAGCTGGAAAGGATCGGCGTCTACCGTCGCTTCACCGCGGGCAAGACGTTTTTGCCAGTCGGCGCGTTCCTCCAGGCGATTTTCCAAGAGCGTCCTCGTGTCGCAATTAGCGGGAACAGGCCAAACCATGAGCTGCACGGACGCCACGCCGCCATGATTCGGGCAGAAAAGGTGGGTTCCTTCCTCGAGCCGGGCGAGCGGCAGGGCGGACAGGCCCTTGAGCAGGAGCGTATGCTCCTGACCGATTTTGGCATTTTCCGTCAATGGCGACATTTCTAATGCCAGGGCGTTGTCGAAGAGGCCGGGGAGCATCTTTGTCGCCAGGTATTTGAGCCAAACTACGTCGCCCGGGTTCGCGGCCCGAAGATGGAGGAGCACCTGCTGCGGCGAGCTGCCGGCAACGCAATCCGCCAAAGTCTGGACATACGAAGCATAGCGAACCAGATCAAGCAGCGATCCTGCCGATTCATCCTCGCGGCAATTGCTCCACCATTGACTCGGTCGCGGTGCTCTGTCTGCCAGGTCTTTCAAATAAAGATGAATGTCCTGGGCCGCGGCCATTTCTTGCAACATGGCGGCGTGGTTCGATTCGACGTAGTGTTTCTTCTTGTGGCCGAGTGAGCGGAACTGTGGTGGACGCTGGGCATAATGCCGCGACTGCTCGCGGTCATCTTCGAGCGCATCTGCGTGACGACGAATCCACCACCGCAATTTGTCGGCTGATGCTTGAATGGTGAAGTAAGCACAATGGTCGGCCGAAGCAGCATCGATATCGCCCCTGGGCCGAAGGTGAGCGCATTGCATCAAGATACGGTCGGCGAATCTCTTGGCTTTCTCCAGTACAAGAGGCTCATCGCTGAGGTCCGGACAGTCTGGATTGGGGGCCACTTGCGATAACCCTTGCACGTGGACGGCTATTTCGCGGCCTGCGGCATACACGTGGATGTTTGTAAAAGTCTCATGCAAGCCTTCGGCGACGCGTTCCGAGACCGCGCGCGTGAGATGCCGTTCAATCGCGCGCTTTAGCACGCGGGCCCCGAAACGTGGATCGAATCCCTTGTCCACGATTTTGGCCAACGCCTCGCGCTCGATTTGCAACAGGCATTTGTGCCGCACCAGCCCCTCGCGGCACAGCACATCCTGGATGAGTCCCGTGGCGATGTGCCCGACATCGTCCCGCGTCAGGCGACCGAAGGGGACAATGCGATCCAGCCGATTGAAAAACTCCGGCCTGAAAAACCGTTCCGCTTCACGCACAAAAATGGCAGGATCGACCTTGTCGTCCTTGCGAAATCCCAGGCTCGATACAGCCTCGCGGGCGCCAAGGTTGGACGTAAGAATAACGATGGTGTTGGAAAAATCGGCGAGCCGGCCATGCGCATCCGTCAGGCGGCCTTCCCCCAGAACTTGCAGGAGGAGATCAAAAACCTCCGGATGGGCTTTTTCAATCTCATCGAGCAAAACGACTGCGAAGGGCTGGCGGCGGACTGCCGAGGTAAGCAAGCCTTGGGGTTGCAAAAACGTCCCGATGAGCCGTGCCGCCGCGCCGGGCTCAACGAATTCGTTCATGTCAAACCGCAGGAGTTTATCGGCGGCGCCGAACAGAAATGCCGCGATCGCCTTGGCGCACTGGGTTTTGCCGACGCCAGTAGGCCCCAGGAATAACAAAGTGCCAAGCGGTCTGTCTGGATCGTTAAGCCGCGCCTTGGCAATGCTGATAACATCGGCGGCGGCCTCCAGGGCAGCCCGTTGACCAATGATCCGGTCCTGAAGCGGTCCAAGGATTTGCTGCCGCTCCAGCTTGTCGCGCGTGTCGAGGAAAGACAGTGATAAGCCGCTTTGAAGCTGAAATTCCTGCAAGACGGCACTACGGGAAATATCCGCTTGCTGATGTTTTACCGCCAGTCGGCGCAGGAAGTGAGCCGCCTTGCCGGGAAAGGCCGCATGCCGTGCATAGCGCCGCTGCACGTCAATAACCGCGGGCAAAGTATCGACTGCAAATCGGCATTGATGCTGCCCTTCCAGCTGCCGCTGGGACGCAACGAGGATTCGCAAGGTGTCCCCATCGCTGGGTTCATGCAGCGGCAAAACGTGGAAGAGATCGGCAAAACCACGATCGCGTTCACGCAGCACGCGCAGTGCCTCGGGCGTCATTTCCGCAAGCAAGCGCACATCGCGGCGCTCCACATACGGTTTGAGCACGTGGGCTGCGCTCAAATCGGACTGTCCAGTTACGCCGGCGTGGTAAAGACCCAGCAGATCGTCGAAAAACAAAAGGTGGCGTTTCTTGCGAGCTTCTCGGAGGATGGCCAGCATTCGGTTTTCCCACTGACCCACGTAAGACATGCCCGAAATCAACCGCTGCGGTGATATAAGGAACGTCAATTCCTTGAGTTTGTACTTGTCTTTGCGCTCAAGCACTGTTTGGTAGACGTGTTCATGCAGCAAAGCGGTTTTGCCGACTTGCGCCGGACCGAGCAGCATGACAGGCCGGGTATCCGACGCGTTCAGCAAGCGCGACAATTCCTTGCTTTCCCGATCCCGCAGCAGCACACGATCCAGGTCGTCTGGAAAAAGATGGTCGAGACAACGGCCGATGCGGAACAGCTCCCGCTCGCCGTCCACTACTTCGCGGGCGCCAAGAAACATGTACTTTGAATCGTCTGCTTCCTGCATCTTCGGCGCCGGATGGATTTCCATCTCCAGCGGATGAATCCAGGCTGTTCCTTCAAGCGCCTTGTCCTCGGGCTTGACAAAGTTCTCCTCGTCTTCTTTTTCCCGGTTGCGAAAGTGCTGGCTGAGGACCTCGTTGGCCCTGGTTGCCAGCGTTTGGCCGGAATTGACCTCGAACCACAGATCCGGAAGTGTGGGCGTGAACGCAATGCGGCGATCGAGAGCTTCAAAAATCACGAATAGAAACCGGCTTTTGGCAACGCGGCGCCGCAAGTCGACGGTCACATCGAGACGGTGGTAGTCCAGTTCGGGATTGAAGGTGTAACGCGCCAATTCATCGTGGCGGAGTTCTTTGCCCAGGAAATGTAGCGTTTCGCGCAGCTTCTGCGTAACTTGATGGAGCGCTCTTTCCAGCTTTGGTGCCCGTGCACTGGGTTGCGGGAAGAATAGCGGCCTGACATCAAACTGGCCGTCCACGGAATGAACATAGAGCGGCACGATGATGGTCATGGGAACAAAATCTCTTTCAGATTGCGTGCCAGGCACTGCTCCAGAGCGTCGGCGAGTACCACGGGCAAGGTATCGGGATTGACATAGAGTTTTCCGGGCAGCCGCACGTCTTCGAGCGTTCCGCGCGCCAGGTCGTAGAGTCGACGGCGCTCTTGCTGGCCGATATTGCCACGGCGATCCATGCCAGCAGGAGGTGCATAATCTTGCCAGTCAAGTTCGCTGGTGTCCACCAGGCAAATCCCGCTGGCCTGGGCATTGCGGAATTGGTGTAAGCCATATTCGCCGGCGAAACGCGGCAAAGCCGCGGGAGCATGTATGACCAGGCCCAGGCCGACCACGCCCTCCAGGGGCCTGGCCACGCGCTGTTCCGGCAATAACACTTTCTTTTCATGATTAAAAACCCGCATGGAAACGTTTTTTGCTCCCTGCCAAAGGAGACCAGCATCAAGCACCAGCCGCCTTTCCAAGGGCGCGGGTTCCTCCTTGGTGCGGCTTGGCGGGCCGGGCCGGAATTGCCAAACTTCCGCCTGGCCATCATGACGGGCCAACACCATGCGGAAATAAGCTTCGCCGAGCATCATTAGGAAGGCTGGTTGTTCACTGAATATCGCGACCACCACGTCGTCGGGTTTTTCAAAACGCTGGAGATACAGTTTGAGCAGATTTTGTTCCCATGCGGCACGTGCGGATTTCAGCCGGCGCGAGATTTCCTCTGCGTCGATTGGCCCGTTACCCAGGAGTCCCAACAAAGCTTCATCCTCATGACTGCAGACCCGGGCGAAAAGTTCGTGGAGATCGGCGCGAATTGCGCGCCAGGCCGCTAGCCGGCTGAGGCGGCGGATGTCGTCTGGCCGAAGCCGTTTGCCCCTGGCGGCCCGTTTCTCCAGTAATTGCAACCGATGAATTTCGTTGTCCATTTCCAAAGCGGCCGGCGAGCGAAACAGCTTTTGCAAGTTTCGGCGCAGGTCAAGCAATTCGGTCACCACGGCTGCGTCATTACGGGTTTCGGCGTGGTGAATCGATTGCAATTCGGATTTTACGTGAACGTGGAGCGAGCCCTCGATGACAGCAACCTGGGCCTTCAGTGGAGTTTCGGCGAAATAGCCGTTGAGTTTCTCCGCCAGCGGCGCAAGCAAGTGACGATCCATGGCCCGTTTGAGCGGCCTGGCGCCGTAGCGAACGTCCGTGCCATGCACTGCCAGCCAGGCTGCCACCTCGGCAGGAATATCCAGTGCCACATTGCGAAAGCGAAGGCCGTCGCGCCGACGGATCAGCTCAAGCTGGCGGTAAGCAATGTGCAGAATCGTTTGCTCCTCCAGGGGAGCGAACGGGATGACGTAATCAATGCGATTGAACAACTCCGGGCGGAAAAATCGTTGAACGGCGTCCAGGAAATGCTGCCGTGCTTGGTTGCCGCCAGCCTTGCATTGATTCAAGCCGAAGCTGCCGCGCTGAAAGTTCTCCGCGCCAAGGTTGGAGGTCATGATGACCACGCTGTTGCAAAAATC
>Ga0134121_10005106_pt1 | contig 10696 bp, 8 predicted proteins | sample KB301_FD_96463 | JGI IMG/M metagenome (GOLD analysis project Ga0134121, IMG submission 96463) | Terrestrial soil microbial communities without Nitrogen fertilizer from Kellogg Biological Station, Michigan, USA - KB3-0-1 | ecosystem: Environmental > Terrestrial > Soil > Unclassified ...
AAGGTTTCGCGGGTTTCGCCCGGCAGGCCCACGATAAAGTCGCCGTGAACCACCAGGCCCAGGTTGTGAGCGTCCTTGGTGAACCGGCGGGCTCCTTCGATGGTCGCGCCCTTCTTGATATTCCTGAGAATCTGCTCGTCTCCGGATTCGTAGCCCACGATCAGCAGCCGGCAGCCGGCGTCCTTCATGGCCTGGAGCGTTTCGTAGTCGGTAGTGACGCGCGAGGTGCAGCTCCAGGTGAAGTTCAGCTTCTTCAGCTTCGCGCACAATTCCAGAGTGCGCGCCTTCTTGTAGTTGAAGGTGTCGTCGTCGAAAAAGATTTCCTTCAGACCGGGGAAGTTTTCCAGGACGAAGCGGCACTCGTTTGCCACGTCGTCGGTGGAGCGCAAACGCCAGCGATGGCCCGAGTGGGTCTGCGGCCACAGGCAGAATGTGCACATCGCCGGGCAGCCGCGCGAGGTATAGAAGGAGATATAGGGATTCAGCAGAAAGGGAACGTTGTAGCGCTTGAAGTCCAGATCGCGCTTGTAGACTTTCGATACCCAGGGCAGCTCGTCCAGGTTCTCGATGACCGGACCTTCGGGGGTGTGGACGATCTCACCGTCCTTGCGGTAACTCACGCCGGGCAGCTCCGAAAGCGGCGTGCCTTTGGCAAAGCCGGCGATCTGATGATCGAACTCCCGGCGCACCACGAAATCGATCGCTTTCGTCGAATGCAACGCCTTTTCGGGCTCGATGGTCACGGGAGGTCCGACGAACGCCACCTGCAGCCTGGGGTTCGCGTCCTTCATCATCTCGGCGATCTTCGCGTCCACGTGGAAGCCGGGCGAGGAAGTGTACAGCACCAGCAACTCGAAATCCTTGGCCATGGCGACGGTCTGCTCGATGCTGACGCCGTGGGGCGGCGCGTCCACCACCTTGCTGTCCTCCAGCATGCCGGCCGGATAGCACAGCCACACCGGGTACCAATACGATTCGATTTCGCGAGTGGAGGGCCACCGCGACCCGGCGCCACCGTCGAAACCTTCGAACGAAGGCGGATTCAAAAAAAGCGTTCTCATGGATGGAACTAAATCTCCTTGGTTATGGGACGCTTGGGCCGGTTGCCTGCTCGTCCTCTTGCCACGTCGGGTTGCTGTAATCGGCGTTCAGCTCGGCTTTTCCGACTACGCGTACATCCACGGTGCTTTGCAGATGCTTCAAAATCGATATGCCATTGCGCAGTTCATAGTCGCGCACAAAACGGATGCTCTTGAGCCATGCGGATCCGCTCTTGACCATCTGGCCGGTTTCCCGGAGGGGCATGCCGGTGGCGCCGTCCAGCCACAATTCGCCCTTGAACAGCCCCACGGCCTTGCGTTTGGGAGTGAGCTTGAAGATGTAAGTCTGCCGCTGTTCCTGCGTGATGATCGCGTTGATCTGGAACTTGTAGTTGGCGGGTGTGATGGCGATCGAGCCCTTCTCGCGCTCGTTCTGCTCCAGCTCCAGGTACTTGCCGATAACTTCTTTTTTCACAACCGGATCGCCGATGAACTGGCCGATCTGATCGAACGATATTTTGCCCAGCCTGGAAATCATGCGCAGGACTTTGAGTTTACCCTTCTTTTCCAAGCTGGGTAGTTGGGCGTCGATTTCGACCTCCATACGGGCTCCCCGGAGGGCCTCCTGCTGGGCTTGCTGGGCGGCAATATAGCGGTTGATGATGTTGTTCAGGTTGTCCTGGCTGGCGTAGTTGGGAGAGATGTCCGCGGCAGGGAGAGCGACCGTTAGGACCGCGAACGCGACAAAAAAGTTAGGTAGACGCACTAACGGATGCCTTTGCCAGCGCCAAAATGCACAAGCCTTATGCGGCTATTGTAACAGATGTACAGGAAAACGAAGAAGTTGCGGTTTTTCTTGCCACGCGTCTAGGGTGAACCACAGGCCCCTTCCATCGGTCTGGGCGCTTACCAGTCCATCCAGGTCGGTCCTGAGGATCGCTGTATGGCGGGCCGACAGCCGACCAAGGACATCCGGATGGGGGTGACCAAAGGAGTTTTCAAATCCCGCCGAGATCAGGGCGACAGAGGGCGAGACAGCCTCCAGGAAGGGCTCCGTACTGGAGGTTCGGGAGCCGTGGTGGCCCACTTTGAGGACGTCGGCATGCAGATCGGCGCCGGACGCGAGGAGCTTGCTCTCGATCCCGCGCTCCATGTCTCCGGTCAGCAGAAAGGAGCGCGATCCGTAGCTGATCCGTAGAACCAGGGAGTCGTTGTTGCCAGGCTTATCGGCCAGATAGTCGTCCGAGGGCGCGAGAATTTCCAGGGTAGCCCCGGAGCGTTCGATTGGCCCGGCCGGGTGCTTCTGGGAGGCGGGAATGCGCAAGTGCCGTGCAATCTCCAGTAGTTCCGCCGGAGGATTCGCTCCGGTCCACAGTTCCCCTGGATGAAAGTCAGACATGACGGCTCCCAGGCCGCCGATGTGGTCCTGATGGGAGTGGGTGGCGACCATCACATCGATGCGGCGGATGCCACGGCTCCACAGGTAAGGAGATACGACGTCCTCTCCAATATCGAGATTTGATTTTCGCTGGCGGCCATACACCAGCCGGCCCCCGCCGTCGATGAGCATGATTTCGCCGCGCGGCAGCACCACCAGGAGACTATCGCCCTGGCCGACATCGATGGCGGTTAACTCCAACAGGCCTGTGGGCGGAGAGTCGAGCCAAGGCTGCCACAGCAGCAGAGCGAACAAGCCCAGGACCCCGGCGATCGCCGGCCAACGCCACGCGCGCCGGACCATCAGAATGGCGCATACGATCAAGGCCGCCGCGAACGCTAAAACCAGCCACAGCGGAGGATCGGGGACCCGCCAGGCGGGCTCCAGGTTCGCATGCCACGCCGCGACCCGCGCGGAAAAACGCAGCAACCCGCCGGCCAGCGATCCGGTCCACCGCCAGCCGGTAAAGATCGCGATGAAACCCAGGGGGACCACAGCGTTCATCGCCGGCACGATGAGCAGGTTCGCGCTCAAGCCGGTGAATGAAACACGGTGAAAATATTCGGCCATGGGCAACGCCAAGCCGATCTGGATGGTGGCGGAGACCACCGCCATCTCGAAGGCGAAGAGCACGCAGCGCAGCACCGCCGCCAGCGATTCCTGCGCCCAGCGCAACGGAAGGCCAGTCCACAGCCACAGAGTTTCCGCGGCTAACCGCACTTCGACGCGGAACTGGGCTACACGGGGAGACACGTGAGTAACGACGTGCGGGTCTAGATCCGCATTCGCGATGCCACGCAGCCCGCGCGCGTAGGGCGCGGTGGTGGATTCGAGCAGCGGCGCGGCCAATGCTCCAATGGCCGCCACGGACAAAAACGAGAGCTGGAAACTGGCTTCGAAGATCTGTGCCGGATCCCATGCAAGATATACCAGTGCCACCGCCGCCAGGAGATTCATCACGCGCGCGCGGCGAAAGCAGGCTCGCGCCAGCGTGTAGAGCGTGAACCCTCCGGCGGCGCGGACTACCGGAGCTGAGAATCCGGAGACCAGCGCGTACAGCCAGGCCGCGGCCCCCGTCGCGGCCAGAGCGCTCAACTCGGAAAGCGGGAGCCAACGCAGCAAAAACAAAAGTACAGCCGCCAGCACGGTCACGTGGACGCCGGAGATCACCAGCGCATGGAACGTCCCGGTGCGGCGGAAGTCGTCGGTCCAGACGCGCTCCAGGCGGTCTGTCTCGCCGATCAGGATCGCGTCCATCATACCTTCGGCGTAGCCGTTGTTGAAATAAATGTGTTCGATCCGGTCGAGGGCGGCGGTGCGCAGGGCGAATATGCCAGCCATGAAGCGCGATCCACAGCGCCCCGGCAGCACCGTCGGGGGCGTGTTGCGGGGGATCGTGGCCGTCCAGAAAATATTGCGGCGGGCCAGGTACGCGGCGTAGTCGAACGAGCCGGGATTACGGAAGTTGTGGGGAGGACGGAGGCGCGCTTCGATCTCCACTCGTTGCCCGTACGACAAACGCGGCGGCCGTGGATCGCCGTCTTCAAACGACATCGCCACATGCGCGCGAGCCCCCGGTTCGATCTCCAGCGTGAATTGCGCGCGGTCTTCGGCGAACACGGTGGGCTCCACCACGCAGCCCGCCACGATCACGATTTCCCGCGAGGTCGCATCGATCTCAGGCGGCGGGCCGGGCCGGTGCCAGGCGCCCACGAAGGCTCCGGCGAAAAACATCGCAAGCAAGACCGCCGTCCGCTTGAGCCAGGGGGAACAGGGCAGGACCGCCAGAATCGCGATCGCAGCCGCCGCCAAAGCTGCCTCGCGCGCCGAAAAGGGGGCCGTTTGGTCCGCCAGGATTCCGGCGGCGAACGCGACCAGGGGAAGGATGAGCGGTTCACGCATGAGGCTGCTCGGGAAGATAGTTTGCGCACGGCGCTAAAACTCTCCGCGCTATCATGACCTTTTGCGCCTGATTGCGATCGTTCTGTTCTGCTGGGTACCGCTGGCTGCGCAACAGAGCTCTTTACCGACCGATCAATTGAACCGCGATCTGCCCGGCTGGGTAAGCTTCTCGGGCGATGAACGTCTGCGCCTGGAAGGATTTTCCGGCGGCGGATTCCGATCCGGAAATGACGATCTCTACCTGCTGAGCCGGTTCCGCTTTTCAATGACGCTGCGGCCCGCGCCCTGGTGGAAGATCGTCACCCAAACGCAGGACGCCCGCGTGTGGGGAGACAACCAGACGCCGCAGGGCCCGCCCCACCAGGACACCTGGGACCTGCGGCAGGCTTATGCCGAGCTGGGCGATCCCGACAAGAACCCCGTGGCGCTTCGGGTCGGCCGCCAGGAAATGAGCTTGGGGGGCGAACGTTTGGTCGGTGTCAGCCAGTGGCAGAACGTGGGGCGATCCTTCGACGCCGCGCGGCTGCTGGTGCATTACCGCAAGCTGAGCCTGACCGCGTTTGCGGCCAGCGTAGTGGTCCTGCGCGACGGGCAAATAGGCAGCGCGGACGCCGGCAACAATCTCCATGGCTTGTATGCATCCATCGCCGGATGGATTCCCAATTCGACGCTGGAGCCATATTTAATGTGGCGGCTGCAGCCGAACGTCAAATCCGAGCTGGGTCCCGTGGGTCACCTCGACATGAAGGTGAGCGGGGCGCGGTGGCTTGGAAAGGTTCACGCGCTCGACTACAACACCAGCCTTGTGATCGAACGCGGCAGCGTGGGGGCGGACCAGGTGGATGCGTGGGCGGGACATTGGCTGCTGGGGTATTCGTTCCCGAACTTCGCGGGTTCCATCCGGCTGGTGGCTGAATACAATTACGCCAGCGGTGATGGTAATCCGCACGACGGTCGGGTGAACACCGTTCAGCTGCTGTATCCCACCGCGCATGACCGCCACGGTCTTTCCGATCAAGTAGGCTGGAGAAACATCCACCACCTGCGCGGCACGGTCGAGATTAAGCCGCGCCCCAAGTGGACTCTCACGCCGAGCTATAACGCGTTCTGGCTGGCCGATCCGCGGGACGCGCTCTACAATTCGCAAGGCAACGTGGTGGTCGCGCGAGTCCCCGATGGCTCCGCCGGGCGCTGGGTCGGACAGGAATTAGATATCGCCACAGCGTACTCGATTTCCCGCGTGACGCAGATCGGGGCTGGCTTCGCGCACATCTTTCCGGGCACGTTTCTGCGGCACGCGACGCCGGGACAGGCGTATTCCTACCCGTATTTGCAGATCAGCACGAAGTTCTAACGTATTTAGCGGGGGACGGGCTTCGCGTACACTTCGACTTTGCCCACGTCAGCCCATCCGCCGGGGCCGTGGCCGCTGCTGGGCATCAGATCGGCAAAGCCGATTTCGTCCACCTTGCTCAGGTCCGGATTGTTAACCCAGTTGCCGGTGGTCACCATGCGCTGGGGATCGAGCCGCAGCCAGCGGACGTCGCTGACCGAGAACTCGCCCTCGATCCAGTCGGTAAGAGAACCTTCGGTGTGGTCGCCTGCCAGCCAGGTGCCGTCGGCCAGCTTGACGATCGGGTGGACCTGGTGGAACCCGGACATCTTGGTCACCAGGCGGATGCGGGCCAGACCCGTCAAATCCGCGTAGCTGTTCTTGTGCTTCAAGGTGAAAGCGCAGGGCGTGGTGCACATTCCGGTCCACAAATGAATCGGGTTGTTCTCATCCCCGGCGGCTCCCGTCATCAGCATTTCTTTCCCTGTGGGCCCGAGCAGGTTCAGGGTCAGATCCGGATTCCCGACTGACTCAGCCGGAACCACGGGGTGTTCGCCTCCCGCGGGTGTCTGCTTCCATTCTTCGCGGAAAAACAGGGCCGGGCGGGCGGGACCCTTGCCTTTTCCTTTGCCCTCTTTAGCGCCGCCTTCGGGGCCTTTGGCAGGCTGCTGCCCACTTGCAGTAAAAGCGGCTGTGAAGACCATACCCAGCACCAGCGAACAATTGAGAATCGTGAGCGTGACCACGCGTCGTGACATAAGTGAAGCCTCCTGAACGGCTGCCAGTATAACAAAAGACGGCGGGGTTAACATATGAACAAGGTGCTGCGCAGCGCGCTCGTCACGGTTCTCCTGGCCTCTTCGGCTTTCGCCGCGGACTGGACCGAATACCGCATGGGACCGTTTCGGGTGATCAGCAACGCCGGCGACCGCCCCGCGCGGGAACGCCTGACCGAAATGGAGCAGACTCGCCACGTTCTAGCCGGCATGCTCGGCAAGCCCGATCTGCCCACCGTCTGGCCCATCGTTTTAGTGTTATTTCCAAACCAAAAAGAATATGGCCCGCGCGCGCTGCCGCAGCCGTTCGTGGCGGGCGGATCGTCGGACCTGAGCGCCTGGACGGCGGATACTCCCCAGCCGCAGGACTGGCGGCGGGAAATCGTGCGCCGATTGATCGCCGATAATGCCGGGCTGCTCTCGGGCGTCATCGTCACAGCTCTGGAAGATCTTTTTTCGACCATCGAGGTGAACGCCACCCGCGTGAAACTCGGCGCGCGACCTTCGTCCTTGCCGGCGGACCGCGAGCGGGCCTGGGCCAAGATCCAGCTTTTTGCGACCAATCCGGAGTATGCCGGCCGTTTCCGCGTTTACCTGGGGAATCTTCAGCAGGGCAACGAGGAGAGCGTCGCTGCACGCAACGGATTCGACCTGACCCTGGAAGAACTGAATCGCCGCGCCGACGCATATTTCCGCGCGGGAATATTCGAGGCGTCCGCAGTCTCCGGCGAAGCGCTGAATCCGAATCGCGATTTCATCGAAAAACGCCTTCCGCAATCGGACGTCGACGACTGGCTCGCCGAATTGAAGGCCGGCGGGAAAACCTTTCCTCCTGTCAGTCCACGCGGCCTGCTGGCGGAGGGCTCCGCCGCTTCTCTGGAGCAAGCCGCGAAGGCCAACCCGCGCTGGGCCGAGCCGCACGTTCGCCTGGCCGCGCTCGAAGCCAATCGCCTGGTCAAGGTCAGCCGGCTGAAGACCGCGACCACGCTTGAGCCCCGCAATTCCGCGTACTGGCAGGCGCTGGCGGAGGCGCAGGCTGAGGCCAATCAGACTGCCGATGCGGCAAAATCCTGGATCGCGGCGGAGCGCACCGCCTCCAGCGACGCGGAACGCGTTCGCATTCACCAGATCCGCATGGATGCCGAGCAGCGCCGGACCGACCTCGAAATCGCGGAAAAAAAACGTGAAGCCGACGAGCGGGCGCGGGATCTCCAGCGCGTGAAGGATGCTTCGGCGGCCGAGGTACGCGCGGCGGAAGCCAAGGCCAATCGCGAGCAGGGAGGCCTGAAGTCCGGGGCGACGCCGGTGCCGTTTGCGCAGATTTACGGCGGCGAAACCGTCACGGGAACGCTGGTGCAGGTCGATTGCCTCAGCGGCGGTCCGCGGCGCGTGACGATCCAAAGAGGGAACGGCGCGACGGTGAAGTTGCTGGTCCGCGGAACCGAAGGCTTGAATCCGGCGGATTTCACCTGCGGCCCGCAGAAGCCGGCGCGCCAAGTTTACGTTATCCACGACGCCAAGCCCGACGCGCAGTTGGGCACCAGCGGGAACATTCAAACCTACGAGTTGCGTTGATGCCGGGAATTCCGCGGCGCGTCCCGCTGCGCTGGATCGCGATCGGCGTTTTCGTTCTTTCGTCCTCGCTGAATTACCTGGATCGCCAGTTGCTGGCGGCCCTCGCGCCCACTGTCAGAGGCGAATTTCAGTTGACCAACCAGCAGTATGGACTGGTGGTATCGGCGTTCGCGATTGTTTACGCGGCAGTGGCTCCGGCGGCCGGATGGTTCATCGATCGCGTGGGACTGAACCGGGGCGCGGCGATCGCTGTAGCACTCTGGTCAGTAGCGGGTTCGGCCACCGCCTGGACGCGAAGTTTCTTCGGGCTGCTGGCCTGCCGGACGGTCCTCGGTGCGGCCGAAGCGGCCGGGATTCCCGCCGCCGGCAAAGCGAATGCGACGTATCTGGAGCCGCGCGAGCTGGCTTTGGGAACGGCCTTCAACCAGGTGGGAATCACGCTGGGATCGGTGGCCGCGCCGCTACTGGTGACGTTGATGCAACCGCGCTACGGATGGCGATTCACGTTCGCTTTGTGCGGCGCGCTCGGATTCCTGTGGATCCCGCTGTGGTTATTCACGTCGAAGCGCGTTCCCGAACGTACTCCTGATAAACGCGCTGCGGGCAAGAGCGGGGGGGATTTGTTGCGCGACCCCCGTTTCTGGGGACTCGCGCTCGCCAACGCCTTCATCATGACGCTGTACGCGTTGTGGAGCAACTGGACCACGCTGTACTTCGTTCAGGAACGGCACATGACGCAGGACCAAGCCAACCGGCAATTCGCCTGGATTCCCGCGGTGTTCGCCACCGCCGGCGGATTCTTCGGAGGCGTGGCGTCCTACCGCTGGATCCGGGCCGGCATGAACCTGCTCGCCGCACGCCTGCGCATCTGCTGGATCTCGGCCGTAATCCTGCTCGCCACCGCGGCCGTCCCGCTGATGCCGCAAGCAGCGCTGGCCGCGGCCGCCATCAGCTTGAGTTTCTTTTGGACGCTGGCCATCAGCACCAATGTGTACGCGCTGCCGATCGATCTGTTTGGACCGGCGCACGCCGGGCTGGGCGTGGCGGCGCTGACTTGTTCCTTTGGGCTGATGACGGCGTTTCTTTCTCCCTGGATCGGCAGCGTAGTGGACCGGGTAGGCTTCTCGCCGGTGTGCGTGGTCCTGTCCGTAATGCCGCTGATGGGGGTCGCCATTCTCAAATGGACGCTGACCGCCAAATGAAGATTCGCACGGTGCGGCTTGCGGATCTGGCGGCGATCGCCGCGATCCAGACTGCTTCGCCGGAAGCCTCCCAGTGGAATCCGGCCGATTACCTGAAACACGATTGCCGGGTCGCCGAGGTGAAGGGGTGCACGGCGGGATTTCTGGTGATACGCGAGGTCGGCCCGGGCGAGCGCGAAATCCTCAATTTGGCTGTGGATCCGGCCGAGCGGCGCACCGGCGTGGCTCGCGCACTGCTGGCGGACGCGCTGGCAAGCGCCAAAAGCGCTTGGTTTCTGGAGGTGCGGGCTTCGAATGCGGCCGCGATCCGGCTATATGAATCGGCCGGATTCGAACAGGCCGGCCGCCGCTCGGGCTACTATCAGGAGCCTGCTGAAGAGGCTATTGTCATGAGAATCTTTTCATGATATTGTCATGGTGCGCAGCTGGGATCGACGCTGGCTGCGATGGATGGTAATGACAGTCGTTCTCGCAAGACCCACCGAGCCAATAATCTACTTCCAACCGACTCGGCGTGGCCCTCACGCGCCTTATGCGACGGCGCTTCCACTATTGAAAAGGAGAGGTGTCACTGATGGAGCAATACAACGAAGAGCTGAAAGCGCATCTGATGGCGACCGATCAGCAATTCCGTACCTTGGCCGAAGAGCATTCCAGGTTCCATAAGCAACTGGAAGAGATCGAAGCCAAGGCGCACTTGACCTTGGAAGACGAGGCCGAGGAGATTCGCCTGAAGAAGCAGAAGCTGCGTTTGAAGGACGAGATGAACGCCCTTATGGCCCGGCATCGGGCCCAGCAAGTGGCCTAGTCCAGTTCAAAGACAAGCTGTCAGGTGCGCTGAAAAACCTGATTTGAGGCCGGATCGCGACAAACGCGGTCCGGCCTTCATGTTTTTGGAGCGGATTTCCCAGGCACACCGCTGCATAAAGGGTATAATTCTTGGCAGAGCAGGGAGGCGCCGTTATGCGAATTTGGCAGGCGCGGTTTGTTGGGCCGGCGATGATGGTGGCTGCGGGAGCGTTTCTGGCGGTTTCGCTGGGAATGGCCCAGCAGGGAGGCCAAACCGGGGGTGGGGGCAACACTCCCTCCAATCCCGGGAAAGGAACCCCGACCCCCACTCCGACCCCTACTCCTCGCCCGACCACGCAGAGCCCGACGCAAACCGAGACCCCCCAGCTCCCTCGTCCAATTTGGGTGTCCGGAAGGGTCATGATGTACGACGGGGGGGCCCCGCCTGAATCCGTAACCATCGAGCGCCTCTGCTCGACTAACTCGGTCCGAGCCGAGGGATACACCGATTCCAAGGGCCACTTCAGCTTAAATCTAGGACAGAACAACGGCGTCTTCGCCGACGCCAGCACTAGTATTTTCCCGAACCAAGGCCAGGGGGGCGGATTCGGTTCGACCTCCAGCAACAATGGCGGCGGAGG
>Ga0134121_10005108_pt1 | contig 10689 bp, 7 predicted proteins | sample KB301_FD_96463 | JGI IMG/M metagenome (GOLD analysis project Ga0134121, IMG submission 96463) | Terrestrial soil microbial communities without Nitrogen fertilizer from Kellogg Biological Station, Michigan, USA - KB3-0-1 | ecosystem: Environmental > Terrestrial > Soil > Unclassified ...
CACCGCCACGCAGCATCTGAATGCCGGTGTAGATAAGGAAGGCGCCGAAGATATAGATGATCCAATGGAACCGATTCAAGAGGGCTGTCCCGGTAATGATCATCGCCACGCGCATCAGGAGCGCGCCGAGAACTCCCCAATACAGAACTCGATGCTGGTATTTCGGGGGGACTTTGAAGTAAGAAAAGATCAGCAGGAAGACGAAAAGGTTATCGACCGAGAGCGAGAGTTCGATTAAATAACCGGTGAGAAACTCAAGCGCCTTTTGTTGTCGAGCGACGCCGAACAGCTCCCAACCCAGTGGCCCAAACAGCAGGCCGGCAAAGATCATCGCCAGCGCGATCCACACCGCGCTCCAAACGGCCGCATTCTTGTAACTGATTTCGTGAGGCTTGCGATTGAAGACACCAAGGTCAATCGCCAGCATTATCAGGATAAAAGCACAAAACCCAACCCATGCGAGTGTCGAAGTCGCCAGTGAGTGCATCTAATCGCTTAAGATAGCATCCGTAGCGCTCCTCTCAGAAGCGCGAGATGGCCGACGGCGGGTTGCAGGCGCCCTCACGCTCAATTAGAATTTGTCGTTTTCAAACGGCAGCAAAGGTTTTCCGTACATGCTCAAACAATTAAGTAAGTTCGAACGCACCAGTAAGGTGCTGATTCTGGGGTTCGTCGCTTTGATGGCGGTGAGTCTGGTTCTTTTCTTTCGTCCCGGTGGCGGCGGCGCCGCACTGGAACCGACTAAGAGCACCGAGGTCCTCGCTACAGTTGGCGGAGAAGACATTACGGTGGGCGAATTCGCGTCGCAGAAGCAGAACATCCAAATGCGGTTCAGCCAGTTTGGCGGGCAGATCAGTCTGGCCCAAATGGGTTACACCGACGACAAAATTTTGGATGGGCTGATTCAGAAAAAGATTGCCGTACTTGAGGCGCGTCGTCTTGGCCTTGAAGCTTCATCGTCGGAAGTCAGCGAAAGAATTCGAAAGACCTTCAGCGATGCGGCCGGCAAACTGACGCTGGTTGATGCCAGCGGCAAGCTGGATATGGCGAAGTACGAACAGCGCGTCGGCGATGTGGCGGCTTTTGAGCGTGGTATTGGTGAAGATATTGCGCGTGAGAAACTGGAAGCGTTTGTTACCGCGGCGGTCCACGTTTCCGAAGAGGACTTGCAGTCCGATTTCAAAAAGAAAAACACCACGTTCGATCTAACCTATGCCGTGGTGTCGCCCAGCAAGCTGGCCGAGAAGATCACGCCCACCGACGACGAGTTAAAGGCGTACTACGATAAGCACAAGACGGACTACAACATCCTCGTACCGCAGAAGAGAATTCGCTACGTCTTCATCGATCAGAATAAATCAGGCGAGAAAGTTCAGATCACTGACAAGGAACTTCAGGACGAATACAACAACTTACAGCCGCAGTACAAAGAAGCCGGAGTCAAGGCTCAGCAAATTATTTTGCGAGTCGCGCGTGAAGATCTCGATGCGACCGTCAAAGCTAAGGCCGACGGATTGGTAGCTAAGGCTCGCGCGAACGGCGAAACGGTTACTGAACAGGCGTTTGCGGATCTGGCGAAAGGAAACTCAGAAGATCCGGCTACCGCAAAGAACGGCGGCTGGGTGAACGGCATCGTCAAGAAGAATCCAAACAAGCCCGACGATCCGTATCAACGCGTGCTCGAAATGCAACTGGGCGAAGTCACCGACGCCATCAAGTACAAAAACGCTTATTACATTTTTCGCCGCGGTGACTCAGTGCCCAAGTCTTTCGAAGACGCAAAGCCTGAGTTGATCGTTTCGCTGCGCAATCGTCGTGGCTACACCATCGCGCAAAGGATTGCCCAAAAAGCTCAGGATCGTTTGAAAGAAACCAAAGATCCGCAGAAGGTCGCGCAGGAGTTTGCGGCCGAAGCCAACATGACCGCGACGGATATGATCCGCGAAACTCCTTTCGTTAAGCCCGGCGATGACGTGCCGAAGATCGGCAGCTCGCAGCAGTTCGAAGAGGCGATTGCGCCGCTTAACAACCCGAACGACGTGGGTGAACGGGTGGGCATTAAGGATGGTTTTGCGGTTCCGATGTTGGTCGAACAGAAGGCGCCACGGATACCCGAGTTCGATGAGGTAAAAGACAAAGTTACTCACGCGGTCAAAGACGAAAAAGCGAAGGCGATGCTTGAACAGAAGGCTAAAGAACTCGCTGCTTCGGTTAAGGCTCCGGGCGATCTAAAAGCTGCGGCTGAACGGATGGGACTGGAAGCGAAAGCCGAAGCCAATTACAAGCTCTCGACACCACTGGGTGAAGCTGGTTCGAGCGTTTCCATTGATGATCCGTTGTATGCCGGCAAGGTCGGTGATGTGTTGCAGCCGATCTTTCTCAATGGCAACTACTTGATCATCGGCGTGAACAAGCGCACGGAAGCCGACATGACTGAATACGCGAAGCAGCGCGACTCTTTAACGCAGTCAGCGTTGAGCGACCGAAAGAACCAGATCTTTGCGGATTATCTCAGCGCCCTGAGCGTGCGCATGAAACAGGACGGTTCGATCAAGATTTATAAGGAAGTGTTCGACGGCGTGCGCGAAGAAGAGCCGGAGGCGATGCCCGCGCGGCGATCACAGCTGCCGGTCAGGCAGTAGTTACACAACCGCGAGCGGTAGCGATCGGTCCACGGTAGTTGAAGATTCTTCGCGGTGGAAATCTCTTACATCTCGAAACGGCGTCGTGGCATCGTCGAAGTTGGGACGATAATAAAACGCGGCACCGTCATACTCCTGCATCCAGCCATTCTCCATCCCAAATTCATCGAGCAGCGCCACCGCGCGTAACCACTCAGATTCGCTGATGCGGCGCGACAGCAGCATGTAACGCGGATTTGTTCCTGCCGTGTTTGTCGGATAGTACTGCGCCATCAACGACAAAGTAACGCGCGGACTGAGTTCACGGCTAATCCACTGCAGTGACTCGCGCAGGCCGCCCAGGTCATTGGGCAGAACCAGCAAACGGATCACCAGACCTCGCTTTAGCAATCCTTCTTCGTAGATCAATTCGTCCCCGGTTTGGCGAAACATTTCTTTCAGCGCCGCGCGTGAAATGTCCCGGTAGGAACGAACCTTCGAGTAGAGAAAGCCCGCTTCGTCTTCGGCGTACTTCAGATCCGGCAAGTAAACATCGATGATCCCATCGAGCAGCTTCAGCACTTCAACTGAATCGTACGTGTTCGTGTTGTAAACGATGGGAAGCCGCAGACCCTGTTCCGCCGCAAGCAAAATCGCGCGGGCCATCTGCGGCGCGAAGTGCGTCGGCGAGACGAAGTTGATGTTGTGACGGCCGGTTCGCTGCAGCTCGAGCATCATCTCGGCGAGCCGTTCGTGCGTCACTTCATTCTTGATCTGTTCTTTGTGAGCCTGCGAAATCTGATAGTTCTGGCAATAGACGCAGCGCAGATTGCAGTTGCCGAAGAAGATGTTGCCGGCGCCGCGCGTGCCCGTCAGCGGCGGCTCTTCACCAAAGTGCGGTGTGTATGAAGAGACGATCGGGAGCCGTCCCGAATAACAACGCGCCAACTCATCATTCAATCGATTGTTGCCGCAGTCGAGTGGGCAAACCGTGCAGCTTTCCAGCAGAGCTTCGAGAGCTTCGACACGCTGCCTCAGCTCGCCGGTTTGCATCAACCGAAGATAGCAGGGTGCACGCTGATCCAGACGGTCCATCATTCACTCAAACACATTATCAGTGAGGTCAGTACCGGGAGCGGTAGCGACCGGGTTCGATCCGCGCGATCTAGCTTTCGCTGATTGAGACGCGGTCGCTACCGCTCCCGGTACCGACCTCATTCCACCGCATCACGGCTTCTTCCTGAAATGAACGTGATGGGCCTTATGTTGCTCAACCAACTCTTTTGGCACCACGCGCTTGGTGATGCGCCAGATGAAATCCATCTCGGCGTGCGTCGTGCTCAGCGCCAGCCGCGCTTCGAACACCAACAGCGCACTGCCGTACAAAAGGAACAACCCGCCGACCAAACCCATCGCCACTGGCACCCATGCGCCCCGCGCACTGAAAAAGGCGACGACGCCTATGGCGACACTCGTAGCCACGAAGATACCGACCGCCAGATAGAAGAGCGTTAGTGCTCGCTGAAGCAATCGTGATCGACTTGTCAGCATGTCGAGCTGCCCATAAAGCATCGCGCGTTCTTCTTCGAGAAACTCGCTCGTCTCTTCCTCAGTTGTCAGTCGTCGCAGCCGATCCGAAAGCGAGCGCGTGCGGTCCACGACTCGGCCCAGCCGCGTCGAAGTCGAAAGGATCATCGTGCCGCTGGCGGAAATCAAAACCGCGGGCGTGATCATCGCCGTCAGCACGGCGAGCGATGAAGTTAACGGGTCCATCCGATCGAAGGACGATTCTAGCGAGTCGTAGCGAGTTGTACCAAATTTGGCGTGCGGCGGCTTGACGGCGCTTTATGATTCTTTTGGACGATTTACCTCGGTCGTTGCGAATCAATGGTGTTGCAGCGTGGCATTAGAAAAGCGCCGTCAAGCCGGCGCATTCCAAAACAGCAGCCTCGCACTTTGTGATATCCTCGCGCTCCATTAATGGCCACAAATGCGTATCATTTTGTCGATCGCTGGCGCGTCGAGGGTGACGTTAAAGAGGTTGCCGACATCCTCGAAGATGCCCTTAATTTGCCGCGTTGGTGGGGCTCGACTTATTTCGATGTCAGAGAGATTGAGCCGGGCGAAGAGCACGCCACCGGCAAACTGATTAGCCTGCGCGCGGGCGGCTGGTTGCCTTACACGCTGAAAATAAACTTTCGCACTGTCGAAGCGAATTATCCGCACGGTTTTACGATGGACGCGACCGGCGACCTCGAAGGTTGTGGCATCTGGACATTCGAACAAGACGGATCGTTCGTCAACGTGACTTACGATTGGACGATTCGCGCGAACAAACCGATCATTGAGAAACTTTCATTTCTACTGAAGCCGATCTTTCGATCGAATCACCACTGGACAATGAACCGCGGCGAAGAGAGTCTGAAACTTGAGCTGCTGCGTCGTCGCGCAAAGTCAGATGATGAGCGCGCAAAGATTTCGCCGCCGCCCGCAGCTTCATTCGTAGTTCGAATGCTTGGCCTCAACCGCTAAATGATGATCGCCTGGATTCCTGAACTCTTGTATGCCGAGCGCCGCTTTGAAAGCGGCATGGCCTTGGTGTGCGATGACGCAGGAACGATCACCAGAATTGCGCGCGTTGATGACCTGAAAGATGAGAAGAAGATAAGTCTGGCACGGCGCGCGATGGTGCCCGGGATGGTCAACGCGCATTCACATGCTTTTCAGCGGGTGATTCGCGGTCGAACTGAGTATCGCGCAACCGATCGCGACAGCTTCTGGACCTGGCGCGAGATGATGTACTCAGCCGCGACGCGGCTCTCGCCGGAAGATATTTATGATGCGTCGCGGATGGCGTTTCTGGAAATGGCCTTGACTGGCATCACCGCCGTCGGCGAGTTTCATTACCTTCATCACACGCCCGACGGAACGACTTATGACGATCCGAATTTGCTGGCGAAGGAAGTGCTTCGCGCGGCCGCCGACGTTGGATTGCGCATCGCACTACTGCGAGTCGCTTATGCGCGATCGGGTTACGACACGGAGCCGAATCCCAAGCAGGCGCGATTTATTGACGCTGAGACGGCTGCCTATCTCAAGAACTTGGAAGCGTTGGCGAGCGGCCTCAGAAACCCGACCGTGAGGGAGGGTGCGTCCATCGACCGCGACGATAACACCATCCTCCCTGACCGCCCCACCCCAGCCGGGCTGCCTGGCTGGGGACCTCGGAGTCGGGTTTCCGCCAGCGCCTGGGTCGGCGTCGCCCCGCATAGCGTGCGCGCCGTCCCGCTCGCTTATCTAAAAGAAGTCATTAGCTATGCGACTGAGCGCAGTATGAAAGTTCACATGCATGTCGCTGAACAACCTGCCGAAGTTTCCGCGTGCGTTGAAGAATACGGCCGGACACCGGTCGCTCTGCTTGAAAGCGAGGGTTTGTTGAGCGAACGCTTCACTGCGGTTCACGCGATCCATGTCACTCCGAAGTCAATTCCGCCATTCGCGAAAACTGGAGCGATGGTGTGCGCGTGCCCCACGACCGAACGAAATCTTGGCGACGGCGTCGTACCTGCCGATGAATATCTGAAGAATGATGTGCCGATCTGTTTAGGAACCGACAGTCATGTACAGATCGATCTCCTGGAAGACGCTCGTGAGCTTGAGTATCACTTGCGCTTGCAGAAGCTGGAGCGCGCGATCCTTGGCGGAAACCCGATCGTGAGGGTGGGTGCGTCCAGTGCGCGTCAGGATCCTGGCACCCTCCCTCATGATCGGGTTTCCGATATCGCTGATCTCCTATTCGACTGCGCCACGGTGAACGGCGCGCGGAGCATCGGTGCGCCGACCGGAGCGCTCGAAGCCGGGAAGCCCGCGGATTTCTTCACCGTCGATCTCGATGAGCCAACGATCGCCGGAGCTTCCAAAGATGATTTACTTGCCTCGATAGTGTTTTCTTCATCGCGCACAGCCGTGCGCGAAGTCGTAATCGGCGGAAAGCCGGTCGTGTCTGAAGGCCAGCATTTGATTCAGGAAGAAGTGATCGAACGATTCAGTGATTTGCAGAAGCGTCTTTGGGGATAATTGGAGTGCGGTGGCTTGACGCCGCTTTGTAATTGTTGTGTGTCGGTACCGCGAGGTGTAGCGAACGGATCATGTTATCTGAACAGAGTCACTTGATCCCGTCGCTACCGCGCCGGGGTACTGACACTGAGTAAGAAAGCGCCGTCAAGCCGGCGCACTCCAAAATGACCACCGATCAAACACTCGCGGATCTCGTTGCCATCGATTCCGTCTCGTCGCGCTCAAACACGGAAGTCATTTCGTATTTGGAGGAGCGATGCCGTTCGCTCGGGTTAAGCACGCAAAGATATGCTCACGTTGATAACGGCGGACTCGAAAAGATCAACCTCGTCGCCTGCACATCGAAAACCGATCAGATCGAACTCGCGCTCATCGGCCACACCGACACCGTTCCTTACGATGCGAATTGGAAAGAAGCGCTTGCGTTAACTGAACAAGACGGCAAACTCTTTGGCCGCGGCGCTTGCGATACGAAAGCCTTTATCGCCGCGGCGCTGACGGCGGTGGAGAGTATCGACATCAAAAAACTCACCAAGCCGTTCGCGCTCGTCTTCACGTCCGATGAAGAGATCGGTTGTCTCGGCGCGAAGCGCCTGGCTGACGCGAAACCCTTCACGGTGAAATACGCGATCGTGGGTGAGCCAACCTCGCTGCAGCCCAGGCGCGCCGGCAAAGGTTATTGTCTGGCTCACGTGACGGTGCAAGGACGTGAAGCGCACAGTGCTTATCCGCAGCTTGGCGCGTCGGCGATCTTTCGCGCGGCGCGGCTAATCGAAAGAATTGAAGCGATCGCAGAAGAGTTGCAGAACGATCTGCACCAGGACTTCGATCCACCGTTCACGACCATTAACATCGGCCTCATCAACGGCGGCACTGCGAAGAACATCATTCCCGGCGCATGCCGATTCACTTTGGAATGGCGCACGATTCCCGGTCAGAAAGGCGATTACGTTCTTGATCGAGTTCGCTCCGCAGTTAGGAATCTGCAGCGAGACGATCCAGATTTCGAATGCGAGATTGATGCCGATCGGGCAGACGACAGCTTCGAAACAAGCCGTGATTCAGACCTGGTTGAATTCCTCGCACAAGCGTCAAGCCAATCTTCCGGCACAGTCGCCTTCGGCACTGAAGCTCCCAGCATGATTGCGCTCGGCGCTGAAGCCGTCGTATTTGGGCCCGGCGACATTCGCGTTGCGCATCGCACCGGAGAATTCGTGCCTGTCGATCAACTACATCAGTGCGTGCGCATTTTGAAGCTGGCGATCGAACGGTTTTGTGTGTGAACTTCGCATCCCAGCCATTGGGTATTATGTTCCAGCTCCCCGCGTCGCTTATCATTGTCGTCCGAAAATCCCGCTTAAGAGGCTCTGCAATGATTCGTAAACCAGGGTTATCGCTGCTCGCGCTTGTCACCGTCCTTCTTTTTCAATGCGCCGCAATCAAAGCCAGCGTCGCGTCCGGACCGATCACGCTCAACGTCGATGCTACCGAAGCTCCGCGCAAGATCTTTCATGCCCGGATGACAATTCCGGTGAATCCCGGGCCGCTAACTTTGGTTTACCCGAAATGGATTCCTGGCGAGCACGGGCCGACTGGGCCAATCATCAACCTGGCGGGCTTGAAATTCATGGCGGGCGGCAAAACGATTCCGTGGCGGCGTGATGATGTCGAGATGTACGCGTTTCATCTGGACGTGCCGGCGGGAGTGAACAGCTTAGAGGCTTCGCTCGATTTTCTTTCGCCGACGTTCGCTGGAGGATTCACCGCGGGCGCTTCGACGACTTCACATCTCGCGATCGTGACGTGGAATCAGTTGGTGCTTTATCCGGACGGCGCGAACATCGCCGACGTAACTTTCAAGCCTACGCTCACGTTGCCAACGGGTTGGAAGTTCGGAACGTCACTGTCAGTCGCCGGTCGATCCAGTGTTCGCGCCGATGATCGTCCAACTGGTTCGAGTGTTGATTTCTCGCCGGTTTCGCTCGAACGTCTGGTTGATTCACCAGTTCTCGCGGGCGAATACTTCCTGGTGCTTCCCCTCGCCGCGAATCCGTCGAACGAGATCGACATCGCCGCCGACAATCCCGCGGATCTGCAAATCAGTCCTGAGCTCGCGATGTCGCTGAAGCGTGTCGTCTCGGAAGCGGTCACTCTGTTCGGCGCGACGCATTACACGCACTATCACTTTCTTCTAACTTTGAGCGATCACACCGCGCACTTCGGGCTCGAGCATCACGAATCTAATGACAGTCGCGTCGCCGAGCGCGCGCTGGTTGATGATGTCTATCGCGCGGTTTCGCTCAGCGTGCTGCCGCACGAGTTTGTGCATTCGTGGAACGGCAAGTATCGCCGGCCCGCGGGACTCGCGACGCCGAATTATCAGGAGCCGATGAAGGGCGAGCTGCTCTGGGTGTATGAAGGCTTAACTGAGTACCTCGGCAATTTGTTAGCAGCGCGCAGCGGCTTGTGGACGCCGCAGCAGTATCGTGATGCTCTGGCCCAGGTCGGCGCCGATCTCGATCACAAACCGGGACGCAGGACGCGGCCGCTGATCGACACGACCGTCGCGGCGCAGCTGCTCTACAACGCGCCCGAGGAATGGACATCGATTCGCCGCAGCGTTGATTTCTACGACGAAGGCTGGTTGATCTGGCTCGACGTCGATACGAAGATCCGCGAACTGACTAACGGCGCGAAGTCGTTGGATGATTTTTGTAAGAAGTTTCATGGCGCGCCCAGTACGCCGCCGATGGTCAAGACATACACCTTTGACGACGTGGTCACGACTTTGAACGAGGTCACGCCGTTCGACTGGCGAAACTTTTTACAGGCGCGTCTGTATTCGACGGACTTCCATGCGCCGCTCGGCGGCATCGAACGAAGCGGTTGGAAATTGGGCTATCAAGCTGCGCCGAACGCCTATTTGAACGATTTGGAGTCTGTGCGTCACGGAGTTGAGCTGGGTTACTCAATCGGCCTGCGATTGCATGGAGATGGCCTGGTGGGCGATGTGATTGAAGGCTCGCCGGCATCAAAGGCGGGAATCGGGCCCGGAATGAAGGTGATTGCGGTAAACGGAAAAGCTTATTCAGCGGAAATTCTGCGTGATGCGATTAAGGCGACAACCGATCCGAAGCAGCGCCGCATCGATCTGTTGATCGATAACGAAGGCCATATTGAGAACCATCAATTGACTTACGGCGAAGGCGAAAAATATCCGGTGCTGGAGCGCGATTCATCCAGGCCCGACACCTTGTCGAAGATCATCGCGCCGTTAACGTGGAGTCGTTGATTTGGCGGCGAAGATCAGCTACTTGGAAACCTATGCAGTCATTTGCATGTAACGCGGGACATCGTTCTCGCGTCTAGATTATTTATTCATATGCGTTTCGTTCTTATCTCAACTCTCTTAATTGTGCTTGGTTCGGCCATTTCGGTCCCTGCCCAAACCGGCGACTCGCCTTTTCCGCAAGCAACGGATCTGCAGCAGGGCGCGCCGCTCACGAACCAGGAATTCGTCCGGCTGCTATATCAACTGCCGGGGCATCCTGAAGAGCGCGCTGACCTGGAAGATCAGATTCGCAAGCGGGGGATTGCTTTCGCGATCACACCGGGCTTGCGTTCGCTGATCGCGACCAAGAGCGGCAACGATGCTTCGCTAATTCACACTCTGGAAGAAGCCGTGCGTCGACGTGACAACCCAACGGTGGCGACACTGCCACCGGCCGCGGAATCGGCTGAGTTGCTCGAGCGCACGCGCAAAGCCACGCTCGGCGCGGCTGAGAAGATGCCGGACTATCTGGTGAAACAGCAGATCACTCGCTCGCACGCGTATGGTCAGAGCAAAAACTGGGCGGTATACGATCGTCTGAGTATTGCGGTCAGTTACCGGCAAACGGCCGGCGAGGATTACAAGCTGCTTTCAGTGAACGGGATGCCCGCGCCCGAAGATTCGAGTTACGGGATGAAACTCGGCGGGACGATTTCGACC
>Ga0134121_10005110_pt1 | contig 10689 bp, 6 predicted proteins | sample KB301_FD_96463 | JGI IMG/M metagenome (GOLD analysis project Ga0134121, IMG submission 96463) | Terrestrial soil microbial communities without Nitrogen fertilizer from Kellogg Biological Station, Michigan, USA - KB3-0-1 | ecosystem: Environmental > Terrestrial > Soil > Unclassified ...
GGCGCGAGCATGAACGCGGTGTTCGTCTCGATGACGCCGTCCAGGAACATCTTCACCAGGCCGGTCTTCAGCCACGGGCTGTCGGGATGCGCCCGCCAGGTCCCGTCGAACCGATCGGCGTCCTGCGGGGTGAATCCCGGCGAGATCAGCAGTGAGTAGTGCACGCGCGCGGCGAGATCGCCGGCGCGACGCGCGTCCTCGAACACGTCGAGATCCTCGGGATTGCCTGCCGCCTCGGTCACGCTGGTGACGCCGTAGCGGAGCGCCTCGGCGATCGCACTCTTCAGGGCGCGTCGCTGCTCGGCGCGCGACGGCTTCGGGACGACCGCGTTCATCAACGCCATCGCCGGCGATTCCTTCAGCAGGCCGGTCGGTTCGCCCGTCGCCGGATCGCGCACGATGACGCCGTTCGGCGGATCCGGCGTCGCTTTCGAGATGTGCGCTGCGGCGAGCGCCCGGGAGTTGGCCCAGATGCTGTGGCCGTCGAAGCAGCGCATGATCGCCGGTCGGTCGGGCACCGCAGCGTCGAGCTGCGCTCGCGTGGGTGTGGATCCTGGAAACGGGCCGTAGCCCCACCCGCGGCCGCGGATCCACGGCTGGTCGCGATGCGCCTCGGCATAGGCGCGAATGCGCGACTGCACCTCGTCGAGCGTCTGGGCGCCCTGCAGGTTCACGGTGTCCATGTCGAGGCCGCCGCTCAACATGTGCGTGTGGATGTCGTTGAAGCCTGGCAGCACCGCGCCCCCGTGCGCGTCCACGATCACGGTTCGCGGTCCGCGCAGGCGATCGACGTCGTCGTTGGCGCCGACGAGCGCGATCCGGTTGCCGCGGATCGCGAGCGCCTGACGGAGATCTCCCCCGCCGCCCTCATAGACCGCGCCGTTGATGACGACGAGATCGGCTGGCGGCAGTGGCGGCGGCGGAGATTGCGGCGCACCGACGCGGCGCGAACCGAGCGCCGCCGCGGATGCGGCGGCGACAACGAAGAGCGCCGCGCTCCGCTTGAGCGTCGCCACTAGCCGGCGATCGCCTGCGGCGCCACGGCGGCGAAACACGCGGACAGCACCTCCAGGCCTTCATCGAGCTCGTGGTCGGAGATGGTGAGGGGCGTGAGAAACCGGATCACGTTGCCGAGGGTGCCCGCCGCGATCAGGATCAGTCCGCGCGCGCACGCGAGGCGGATGATCTCGTCGGTCTCGCGCTTGGCCGGCTCCCGCGTCTGGCGATCGCTGACGAGCTCGATGCCGACCATCGCGCCGCGCCGGCGGACGTCGCCGATGAGCGGATACTTCTGCTGCCACTCCGCCGCGCACGCCTCGATCCGGGATCCAATCACGTCGCTGCGCCGAACGAGATCGCCCGACTCGAAGAGATCGAGCACGGCGTGCGCCGCCGCGCACGCGAGGGGATTGCCCGCGTAGGTCCCGCCGAGGCCGCCTTCGATCGGGCCGTCCATCAATTCGGCGCGGCCGATCACGGCGGCCAGCGGCATGCCGGCGGCCAGCGACTTCGCGGTCACGAGCAGATCCGGCTCAACGCCCTCGTGCTCGCAGGCGAACAGCCGGCCGGTCCGGCCGAAGCCGGTCTGCACTTCGTCGGCGATCAGGAGGATGCCGTGACGCCGGCACAGCGCCGCGAGCCGCGATAGGTAGCCGAGCGGCGGCACCACGAAGCCGCCCTCGCCGAGGACGGGTTCGACGACGACGGCAGCGATGGTGGCCGGATCGGCGTGGCGCTTGAACAGCTGCTCGATTTCGTCGACGCAGGCCAGGCCACAGCCGGGATGCTCGAGCCCGTACGCGCAGCGATAGCAGTATCCGTATGGAACGCGGAGCACCTCGGGGACAAACGGGCCGTAGCCGAGTTTGTACGGCGCGACCTTGCTGGTCAGCGACAGCGCCAGCAGCGTGCGGCCGTGAAAGCCGTCCTCGAAGCACAGCACGCCGGGCCGCTTCGTGGTGTGCCGCGCGATCTTCACGGCGTTCTCGATCGCTTCGGCGCCGCTGTTGACGAACAAGGTCTTCTTCGGAAACGTCCCCGGCGAGAGTCTCGCGAGACGCTCGGCGAGCGAGACGTACGACTCGTAGGGCAGCACCGAGAAGCAGACATGGGTGAAGTGCCCGGCCTGTTCGCGGAGCGCCGCGACGACCGCGGGCGAGGAATGCCCGACGTTCATCACCCCGATGCCGCCGGCGAAATCGAGGTAGACGTTCCCGTCGACGTCGGTCACGGTTGCGCCATCGGCGGACTCCGCGAACACCGGTAGCGAATGCGCGAGCCCGCGCGGCACCGCCGCTTCGCGGCGCCGCATCAACTCGCGCGACCGGGGTCCGGGGATGTCGGTGCGACGACGAATCACGCCCATCCGAGCGTCCTCCCGACGGCGGCCGGCGCGGGCGTGCGCGGCGACGTGCTTCTACTCGAAACATGCATGGTTGTCAATGTTACCCGGATCGATCATCGATCCGCTCGGCCGTCCCGGTGACCAGATCGGCTACCATGGCACGGGACCACATGAAACGTTCGCGGTCGCGGGCATCGGGCGCGCGCGTCGGTCTGCTGACGGTGAGCGAGACTGCGGGGATCCTCGGCGTCAGCCCCTCCACACTTCGTTTGTGGGAGAGCGTCGGGCTGATAACGCCGGCCCGCAGCAACGGGCGCTACCGGTTGTACAGCCCCGAGCTCCTCGAGGTCCTCAAGCGCATCAAGTATCTGCGCGACGTCAAGCAGCTGAACCTGCCCGGCATCCGGCAGATGCTTGGCACGACGGCCACCGTCGAGAAGAACGGATCGCGCCCGACCGACCTCGGGCCCAAGCTTCGTCGACTGCGCAAGCGCTCCGGCCTCGGCGTCGTCGAGGCCGCGAAGAAGGCGAAGATCTCGGCGGGTTTCCTGAGCGCGATCGAATTGTCGCGCGCGAATCCGTCAGTCGCCACGCTCCAGCGGCTGTCGGCCGCCTATGGCACGACCGTGCTCGACTTCTTCGACGTGCCGAAGCAGTCGAACCACCTGGTACGGCCGCGCGACCGGCGCGTGCTTCAGACGCAGTCGGGGGTGAGAATGGAGCTGCTGTCACCGGGCGCGCGGCAGCTCGAAGTCCAGATCTTTCGTGTTCAGCCAGGCGCGGGCAGCGACGGATCGTATTCCCACCAGGGCGAAGAGTTCATTTACATGATGTCGGGCACCCTTGAAATCTGGCTCGACGAGCTGCAGTGCCACACGCTCAATCAGGGCGACAGCTTCTGGTTCGAGAGCACGGTCGGCCACCGTTGGTACAACCCTTCCAACGACGAAGCCGTGCTCGTGTGGGTCAACACTCCGCCGACCTTCTAGTACTCGGGTCACAACATCAGCACGTGATGGACGCGGGACTTCGCGTGTTGCGTCGATTCAGCAGAACGTGCGTCCGCACGACTGCGCAATGCATGCACAAGGATGCTGGTGTTCTCAGGGAAAGTATCAGCGGCAGATCGGAAACCGCGCAGACGAGGCAGCGGGATGTCTCGAAGCCGTCTTCAGCGATCGTCCGAGCGCGCTGCCGCCGTCAACTGGCCGAGCCGTCACCGCCGCGATATCCGATGTTGTGCTGGGTCGTCCAGGCCGTGCTCACCGAACCCAAATCATTCGATGGCCGGCGCCGCACAAACCCAACGAGCACCGCACCGACGCAGACAGCACCGACAATTCCGATGGCGATCAGTCCGTACATGACCCGACAAGCATTGCACACAACATGCTCCGTTGGGCAGATTCATCCGCAAGTGCGCAATGGGACGAACATCGCAAAGAATCGCCGGTTCTTCGAAGTTCGACCCCGCCTGGATGAGCCCGCTTGCGGCGGCCTGCGCAGGTCTCGGCGCGCTCGCTGAGAAAGCCGGGCGCGGCTCTGCCTCCGACCGGGGAGAACGACTGACAGGTTTCAACGTTGCTGGGTTGTCAAGCGTCTCTCGAGTTCCTCCAGTCGACGGGTCAGCTCGTCGATCGTGCGCTGTTGCCGCTGCACTTCGTTGAGCAGCAGCGCCGGCAGCAGGTGGTACTTCACGGTCAGCGCCTGGCCGTCCGGCTCGTAGACCACCAGGTCGCGGTTGACCTCGGCCACTTCCTCGGCGATGAGCCCGTACTGCAGCGGATGCGAGCCGTCGGCGGTCGGCTGCTTGTAGCGGAACGTGACCGGCCGCAGCCGCATCAGGCCACTGCTGGCATCGCCCATGTCGGCGATGTCGAACTTGAACCGGCGCGATGAGCTGACGGTGCCCAATTGGCCCGCGCTGTCGACCAGGACCGGAATGCCGTCGGCCACTCCGGTCGTGACGCCGCGAATGCCGGCGACGAACGTGTGAGTGTGGGTCCCCCCGAGGCGAATGGTGTCGTTGTCTCCGGCGATGCCCGAGGAGCCGATGAAGATGTTGTTGGAACCCACCGTCAGCGCGTTTCCCGCCTGGTAGCCGAGGGCGATGTTATCGTCGTTGCTGCCAGTAAACAGCGTCCCGAGCGCCTGCCTGCCGACCGCCGTATTCCTGCTGCCGCCGCCGAACACGAGAGCCGTCGCCCCGACGGCGGTGTTATCGGCGCCCGTCGCGTTTTCTTTGAGCGCCTCCGAGCCGACCGCAGTGTTTTGGTTGCCGGTCTGGTGGGTCGCCTGCGAATTGAAGCCGACGGCCGTGTTGCCGTCTGCACTGAGGTTGGAGGACAACGCGCCCGCGCCAAGCGCGGTGTTCACTTGCCCGGTTGTCAGGCTCGTGAGCGCGCGATGGCCCACCGCGACGTTTTCAGAACCGGTCGTATGGTTAGCGAGCGCGTCAGCGCCCACCGCGACGCTCCCCTCACCGATTGTGTTGGCGGAGAGCGCGTTAAAGCCCACCGCGACGTTCGCCAAACCGTTCGTGTTGGCAGAGAGCGCGTTGAAGCCCACTGCGACGTTCTGCAGACCCGTACTCAGCGCCAGCGCGTTCTGGCCAAGCGCCGCACTGAGATCGAGGCTGCTGCCGTGGGCGAACAGGTTTCCGTTCTGCGCGAGGGCGATCTGGCCTGGCCCTGGCGAGAAGATGCCGGTACCGAGATCGCCCTGGAAGTTGATCGACGGCGCCGCCAGCGTGCCTTGCAGCACCGTGTTGGGACCCGGCGGGCCCGGTGTTCCAGGCGCACCTGGCGTTCCGGGCGCACCTGCCGGCCCGGTCGCTCCGGCGGGCCCGGGCGCACCGGCTGCCCCGGTCGCTCCGACTGGCCCGGTTGCTCCCACTGGCCCGGTCGGTCCCGCGGGTCCGGTCGGTCCCGCCGATCCGGTGGCGCCGGTCGCGCCGGCCGGCCCGGGCGGTCCCGAAGGTCCCGTTGGTCCGGGCGCGCCTCCGGGCGGCCCGGGTGGCCCGGGCGGGCCCGCGGGTCCCGCTGGTCCGGGCGCGGCGGGCGTACTCGAGCACGCCCAGCCGCTCCCATCAAAGAGCGGTACTTGTCCACTGGTACACGGCTGCAAATCGGAAAGAGTCGTGGCGCCACGCACCGCAATCGGATGGAGCACCGGGTCCGACCACCCGTTATCGCTGATGCGATGCGCGGCCGCCGCCAGGGTGTATTGCCCCGGCGGGATCGCCGTCTCGACGTTCAGCAGGAATCCGGAGAACTCACCCTTCGGCCCGTACGTGGCGGCGATATCCGGACGCGACAGGTTGATCGCGGGAGCACCCAGGGACAACGGCGCGCCTCCCGCGGCGGGCAGGAGCGTCAACTTCACCGCGTCGATGCCGGAGGTGTTGTCCGGCGAGGCGGGATCGAAGACCCACCCGGAGATGGGGAATGGCACGTGCACGACGGCGCCCGGCGGCGGCGCCTCGAGCACGCCGACCTGGGCGCGCGCCTCGTCTGGCCACGCGACCAGAGTGACTATCAGCAGCGCGAGTGAAGCGGCAGGACGTCGCAGCATAGTGCATCTCCGCGTTGGCACCGGTTGGTCGAACACGCGACCAGGTCGAAGAGGCGATCCACCTCGTGGTCCGCGCCGCGGTCGATCCCCACACCCTTCATCCGAGCCGCCCACAGCGCGTCGGTGAAGACTTAGCGCCATCGCCGCGGCCAGACACGAGCGTAGGCGTGAGCGATGAGCGGCGCGAGCACCACGGCGACGACGAGGAAAATGGCCACGCGCACCAGGACCACATCGACGATGTGACGCAGGTCGTCGACGAGGATGGCGCGCTCGCCGCGTACGGCGTCCCTCGACCCGGCCAGGTCGCGGCGCACTTCCGTAATCACCTCACCGCGCTCGGCGCTGGCCCACTGGAGCGTGGCCAGCCGCTGCGACTCGAGGTTGCGCAGCATCTCGTTCCGTTCAACGGCAAACGCGCGGACCATCGCGTCGACCACCCGTTCACGCTCGGCGGAAAAGAACTCCATCACCAGGCCTCGCTGCCGACTGATGTCCTCGAGAATGATTTGTCGCTCGCTCTCAACGAGGGGCGACATGCTTTCGGCGGTTGACGCGATCCGATCCGCTGCGCCAGCGGTCAGGTGCACGTCGCCCTGCATCGACGCCAACCCTTCAGGAGGCAGGATGTCGAAGCGCATCAGGTCGACTTCCCCGCGAACCTGCCGCGGCAGATCGGCCAGGTAGATGCGCGCCTGCTGAGAGAGGCTCACCGCCAACTCCTCGATGGTGCCTACGGACTGGAACATGTCGCCACCCGCCCGGGATTGCTCCGCGAAGCGTGCAATCGGAGATTCGCGGACGAAGGTGAGTTCACGGAGCGGATGGTCGGCGAGCCACGGATCGACGAATTTGCGTTCGAACTCGTCCCTTGCCGCGGGAGACACGGCGATCGATCCGCCGATCTCCCGCATCTGATCGACGACTCGACGCGAGACCTCCACGGCTTCCGGTTGGAGTGTGCCGAATGCGGCTGCGCCTGCGCCTTCTCGAAAGAGTTGATCCAGTTGACGTGCGAAGGTCCACGCGTCGACGAGGGCACTCACCGGTTCGAGCCGGAAACAGGCTTTTCGCATCTCCGGAATGGCGCGGACCTTCCAGAGCAAGGCGTTGCGGCGGACTGTCGAATCGGCAGCCCGCCGCTCGATCGCCGTGGCAGCGAGATCGACTTCTGCGGCAAACGTCGACGAGTACTCGTGCATGCGCGTCCGCAGCACTTCGACGCGGAAGTCGGAGCGGATTTCCGGCCACGGCTCCAGATCGGGCCGCGTCGGTTGCTTATTCAGGCCCGCGCATGCCGCGACGGAGGACAGGGCGAGGCATGCGGCGGTGCGCCTCAACGCGACGCGATAGCCCCCCGGAAACGGCACGTTCGTCTGACCTCCGCTCGATCGTCGGCAACGATGTGTGACGCCTCGCCTGTGGGTGGATGCACCGGCGTCGCTATTTCGGATCGTCGAGCGACAGAATCATCGCTTCGGTCCACGTGATGTCGACCCGGTCGCCGACCTTCACCTTGGCCAGCGCGGCTTTGTCCTGGACGCGCGTGCTGTACTTCCAGTTCTGCGGGCCGGTGAACGTGATGGAGGGCAGGTTCGGATCGATCGCAGTGATCGTCGCGGTAATGGTCCGCTGATGCGACACCGTCCCTGCCGTGCCTTCGGCGCGGACGACGCCGCCGGAGGTCGAGTCAACCGCCGCGTCGCCAGGCGCTTTCAACTGAAGCACCATGTTCTCGTAGTACTTCGCCGTGATCCGGTCGCCGACTTTCAGCGTGTCGAAGCGGCGCACCGAAACCGGCACGTAGAACGCTTCATAGGTGCCGTCCGGTTTCTTCGCCGTGACCTGCCGGTTCCCGTGATCGATCGCTTCGACGGTCACGGTGAGGTTTTTCGCCTCTCCCGGGATCGTCTTGGTCACCTGGGCGCCTGCCGGGTTGACCAACACCGCCATCACCGCCGCCGCGCCGTAGATCGTCAGCCTGTCCATGTTGTCTCCTTTCCTGGGCAATCACCGCGGCCACGTACGCCGCCGCCGCAGTCGGAACGCGTCCTCGCGGAGCGGAGCGAGCACATCGCGTGCCCACGAGCCGCAGTCATCACACACGAAGCGATCGGCGAGCGATGTGGCGCGCTCGATCGTGAAGGTTCGCCGGCGGTGCCGCGGCACGCCTCCGACGACTCGGCGGAGCTACGAAATGTCGGTCGGAGTGAGTGGCGTCAGTGTCGCCACTTTGCCTGCCAGGCGCTAGCCGAGATAGGAAGAAAAGACGCGCCATGTCCCTTCACGGGCAGCGGCCCGACGCGATCACGGTGAAGCGACCCGACCTGTAAACCAGGAACCCTACTCTCGTCTCTGCCTTGACGGTCTTTCGGCGCACCACCGGCGCCCGACATATCGGAGCCGGCTGCCGGAGTCGGAGCGTCGTCGTCGCCTGCAAGGGTCTGGCGCGCCCCGGCGTCGCAGGCACACGGGTTGCTCTCCCGCACAGGATGCGCCCGATCGCCGTGTCGTTCGCGCTACTCGTCATCCCGGTTGCCACGCTCGCGGCGCAGGCACCGCAGACGGTGCCTGCCGACGAAGAGACGGACATTGCCGATGTCATGCGCGCCTGGCGTCACAAGGAGCCGCCGCCTCCGAGCGAGGCGGGACAGAAGATGATCGTCGCCGCGCCGATCATCGGATCGAATCCGTCGGCAGGGTTTCTCATCGGCGCCGCCGCGCAGATGGCTTTCTTCCGGGGGGACCCGCGGACCACGCGCATCACCTCCGGCATCGCCAGCCTGTCGATCTCCACCACCAAGCAGGTGCTGTTCAACGTGCGGTTCGACACCTTCAGCGACGGCAACCGCTGGTTCGTGCAGGGCGACAATCGCTTTCAGAGCACATCGCAGAACATCTACGGCTTCGGCACCTCCACGCCCTCGTCGGCGGCCGTGAACACCGACTTTGGATTCGTACGAGTCCAGGAGACCGTCTATCGTCATACGACGGCAGGCGTCTATGTCGGCGGAGGGTTTCTCTTCGACTCGCACACGAACGTTCAGCCGGCGGACCCATCGAATCCCACCTGGTCGTCGTCTCCTTACATCACCTACAGCCAGCAGAACGGCCTGCCGATTGACGGGCAGCAGTCGTCCGGGGTCAGCGTCAACCTGCTGCTGAATCGAAGAGACAGCGACATCAACGCGCGCCGCGGTTGGAGGGCGAGCGCCCGGTATCGCGCGTCGTTCGAGGGATTCCTCGGCGGCGATTCGTCGTGGCAGGAACTGGACGCCGACGCCCGCCTGTATCTCCCGCTTGACGTGGACCGACGCCATCGCATCGCGCTCTGGACCTATGCGAGCGTCGTGACGAGCGGCGCGGCGCCGTACTTTGACGTGCCCGCAACCGTGATGGACACCTATGGCCGCTCCGCGCGCGGCTACCAGGACGGACGCTACCGCGGCGAAGCACTCGTCTACGGCGAGGCGGAATATCGCGCGCCGCTCATGCGCAACGGGCTGCTCGGTCTCGTCGCGTTCGCGACGATCACAACCGTGTCCAACCGCCAGACTGGAGAAGTGCTTTTCGACGCCGTCGCGCCGTCCGCCGGCGGCGGGCTTCGTCTCCTGCTCAACAAGCGGTCGGGAACCAACGTGTGCCTCGACGTCGCGTGGGGCAAGGACAGGTCCACCGGCGTGTATCTGGCGCTCCAGGAGGCATTCTGACGGCCCGCCACCGATCGGCGCGCGCCGGCTTCGATCGACGCACTCTCCTCGGACGGCCTCTGAACAAACCCATCTTACGAAAGAGGACAGCATGGGTACGTGCTTGTGGGTTCTCCTGCTCTTTGCCACCGCTGCAGCGGCGTCAGGAGCGACGGACGTCGTGACGATGACCACCGGCGAGAGGCTTGTCGGCGAGATCAAGAAGTTGGACAAAGACGTGCTGACGCTCGAAACCACTTATTCGGATTCCGATTTCAAGATCGAGTGGGATCAGATCGTGTCCATCGAAAGCGACCGGCAGTTCCTGGTCGAGACGTTCGACGGCAAGCGACTGCCCGGGTCGTTGAAAGCCGATGCAGCCACGCCAAAGACCGTACGCGTGGGGGACGTCAGCGTTCCTCTGGCCGACGTATCCGCGATCGTGCCCTATCAGCGATCGTTCTGGTCCCGATTCGACGCGGGTTTCGACTTCGGCTACAGCATGACGCAAGCGAACGCCGCCAAACAGCTCACGCTCGGCGGCAACCTGCTGTATCGTGACAAGCAGATAGTGGATACGATGTTTGCCAACGCGTTCAAGAGCGCGCAATCGAACGCGCCGGATACCCAGCGGTGGGACTACGGGAACGACTTCCGATATCTCTTTGGTGCCCGCTGGTACGCCAACACCACCCAGGATTTCATGAACAGCGACGAGCAGGGGCTCGATCTTCGGACCACGATTGGTGGTGGCGGCGGGCGGTACCTGTTTCGCTCGGCGTCGCAGTATCTGGCAGTCGGGGGCGGGCTCGCCTGGACCAATGAACGCTACACCGATCCGGCGATCCCGACGAAGGACTCGGCAGAAGCGTACTTCGGCACGGAATTCATGACCGAGAAACTGAAGGTGACCGACCTGGTCACGCGGTTCACGTACTATCCCAGCCTGACGATCGACGGCCGGTACCGCATCAACTACAAGTTCGACCTCGACTTCAACCTGCCCGGCGACTGGTACTTCCGGGTTGGAGTCTTCGAGAACTTCGACAGCCAGCCGCCACCCGGATTGGCGAGAAACGACTA
>Ga0134121_10005112_pt1 | contig 10687 bp, 12 predicted proteins | sample KB301_FD_96463 | JGI IMG/M metagenome (GOLD analysis project Ga0134121, IMG submission 96463) | Terrestrial soil microbial communities without Nitrogen fertilizer from Kellogg Biological Station, Michigan, USA - KB3-0-1 | ecosystem: Environmental > Terrestrial > Soil > Unclassified ...
GGCCAAGGGCCTCGGCATGGCGGTGGAGGTGTTCGACGAGCAGGGCAAGCCGGTCTGCGGCGAAAAAGGCGAGCTGGTGTGCACCAAGCCCTTCCCATCGATGCCCATCGGGTTCTGGAACGATGCCGGCGGCGCCAAGTACCGCGCGGCCTATTTCGAGAAGTATCCCAACGTCTGGCGCCACGGCGACTGGTGCGAGATCACCGCGCACGGCGGCATCATCATCTATGGGCGCTCCGACGCCGTATTGAATCCCGGCGGCGTGCGCATCGGCACGGCGGAGATCTATCGCCAGGTCGAGCAGGTGGACGACGTGGTGGAGTCGCTCGTCATCGGGCAGGACTGGGAGGGCGACGTGCGCGTGGTCCTCTTCGTCAAGCTGCGCGAGGGCCTGAAGCTCGACGACGGGCTCGTCGGCGCCATCAAGCGCCGCATCCGCGACAACACCACGCCGCGCCATGTTCCCGCCAAGGTGCTCCAGGTGCAGGACATCCCGCGCACGAAGAGCGGCAAGATCGTCGAGCTCGCGGTGCGCGACGTGGTGCACGGCCGCGCCGTGAAGAACAAAGAGGCGCTCGCCAATCCCGAGGCCCTGGAGCACTTCAGGAACCGTTCCGAGCTCGCAAGCTAAGGAAAACCATGCCAGGCAACACGATTCGCCTGCACCGTGCGCTCCGCGCCGCCCCCGAGCGGGTCTACCGGGCGTTCCTCGATCCCGCCGCCATGGACGCCCGGGTCGGCGGCGGCCATCGCATGTCCTTCACCAACTTCACCACCGGCAAGAGCCACTCGTTCGGCGGCAAGTACTGCCGGGCGAGATGCAGGTCACCATCAGCCTGAAGAAGGTTTTCGGTCGGCACGGAGCTCAACGTAGTGCAGGAAAACGTGCCGGAGGCCATCCCGCCAGAGGCCTGCTACCTCGGCTGGCAGCAATCGCTGGTGCTGCTTGCGAAGCTCGTCGAGGCGGAGATCCCGGACTAGGCGAGGAGCTGCGCGACGGTCTTCGCATAGCGCCGGGCGGCCTTTTCCTCGAGCGCGTGGTGGCGCTCGCGCACCACCCAGCGGCCCGCCACCATCACGTCGCGCACGAGGTCCGAGGCGCCGGAAAAGACGAGCGCATTGGCGATGGCGTCGCCGGCCTTGCCGGCGAGATCGGGATGCGCCGCATCCAGCACTACGAAATCGGCTCGCTTGTGGATGGCGAGCGCGCCCATCTCGCGCCCAAGCGCCTGGGCGCCGCCCGCGGCAGCCTCGAGCCAAAGCGTCGTGCCGACCGCCTGCGAGGTCGAGCTGATGTTCAGGTTGCGCCGGCGGCCGACGAGGCGCTGCACGTATTCGAGCAGGCGCAGCTCCTCCGCCGGGTCGCGCGACACGTGGCTATCGCCGCCGATGCCGTAGCGGCCGCTCGCGCCGCGATAGGCGAGGAGCGGGAAGATGCCGTCGCCGAGGCTGGCCTCCGTGCTCGGGCACAGGCCGACGACCGCGCCGCTCGCCGCCAGGCCGATGACTTCGCCCGCCGTGACATGCGTCGCGTGCGCGAGGCACCAGCGCCCGTCGATCGCGCAGTTTTCCAGCAGCCACTCCACCGGCCGCTTGCCGAGCGCGAGCGCGCATTCCTCGACTTCGCGCGTCTGCTCGGCGGCATGGATATGGATCGGCGCGCGCTCGTCGATCAGGGCGACGAGATCCTTCAGCGACTGGGGGTCGACCGCGCGCAGAGAATGCGGCGCAACCCCCGTCCTGATATCGGCGCTCACGTGGCGCTTGAGGCCGCCCAGGAGCTCGAGCACCGTTGCGGTATCGCTCGCGAATCGCTTCTGCCTGTCCTTGAGCGGCTGCCCGCCGAATCCCGACCAGCGGTAAAGCGAGGGCAGCAGCGTGATCGCGATGCCGCTCTCGCGTGCGGCGTCGAGGTGGCGCCCCAGCATCTCGGCCGGGTGATGCACGTAGTGGAACTCGGCCACCGCGGTGTAGCCGTGCTTGAGCATCTCGATGTAGAGCTGCCCGGCGATCGCCTCGGCATGGTCCGGCGTGAGGCGCTCCATGAAGAGGTACATGAGCTCGCGCCACGACCAGAAGTCGTCGTGCGACGCGGCGCGCACATCGGTAAGGCCGGCCATGGCGCGCTGGAAGGCGTGCGAGTGCAGGTTCGCCATGCCCGGGAGCACCGGTCCGTGCAGGCGCTCGGCGCCCTCGGGTGCAGAGCCTGCGTCCACGGCTACGATCTCGCCGCTGTCGACGACGATCAGCGCATCGCGCGCCCAGCCCGAGGGCAGCAGCGCGTCGCGCGCGAAGTATTTTTTCACGCGCTTATCATAGCCAGATGCATGACGCCGTCTGGCTGAACGCCAATCTCGCGACGATGACCCCGCATGGCGCCATCGTGGATGGCGCGCTCGCCGTCCGGCAAGGACGGATTTCATGGGTCGGGCCGAGGTCCGCATGGAAAGACAAGGCGCACGAGGAGCACGACGCACGCGGCGCGTGGATGCTTCCCGGGTTCGTCGATTGCCACACGCATCTCGTCTATGCCGGCACTCGCGCGCACGAGTTCGAGCTGCGACTGCAAGGCGCGAGCTACGAGGACATCGCGAAGGCCGGCGGCGGCATCGTCTCCACGGTGCGCGCGACGCGCTCGGCATCGGAGGCCGAGCTCCTGGCGCTGGCGCAGAAGCGCCTCGAGCGCTGGATCGCCGAGGGCACCGCGGTCATCGAGGTGAAATCCGGCTATGGCCTCGACCGCGAGACCGAGCTCAAGATGCTGCGCGTCGCCCGCAGGCTTGGAGGCGTCACCGTGAAGACCACGTTCCTCGGCGCTCATGCGGTGCCCGAGGAATACAAGGGGCGCGCCGACGCCTACATCGATCTTGTGCGCAAGGAAGTACTGCCCGCGGCCGAAGCCGAAAAGCTCGTCGATGCGGTCGATGCATTTTGCGAGCGCATCGCGTTCAACCGGCACCAGACCGCACGAGTCTTCACCGCCGCGGAAAAGCTCAAGCTGCCAGTGAAGCTGCACGCGGACCAGCTCTCCGACCTCGGCGGCGCGGCGCTCGCGGCGAAGCATGGCGCGCTCTCTGCCGATCACCTGGAATACACGAGCGACTCCGGCGTCGAGGCGATGGCCCGCGCTCGCACGGTGGCCGTGCTTCTGCCCGGGGCGTTCTACTTCCTGCGTGAAACGCGCCTGCCGCCCATCGCCGCGCTGCGGCGCCACCGCGTGCCGATCGCGCTCGGTACCGACCACAACCCCGGCTCCTCGCCGCTCAGCTCGCCGCTCCTCGCCATGAACCTGGCCTGCACGCTCTTCCACCTGACGCCGGACGAAGCGCTGGCGGGATTCACCATCAATGGCGCCCGCGCGCTCGGCATGCAGGAAACGCACGGCTCGCTGGAAGTCGGCAAGGCCGCCGACCTCGCGCTATGGGAGGTCGAGGCGCCCGCCGAGCTCGCTTATGCGATCGGCGCTAACCCTTGCGTCGGCCGGATACGTTTGTACGCTAGCGCACAGATAGGGTCGGGCCCGTAGCCGAAGATACGGCCATGGCCAAACCCTCGCCTCAAATGAATGCCCTGTCGCGCGCGCTTCAGGATTGTGGCGGAGAAGCGCCGCTCGCCAAGAAGATGGGCGTCTCCGTCGAAATCCTTTCGGGCTGGCTCCGCGGACAGGACGTTCTTCCGCCGAGCATGTATCTCAAGGCCCGCGAACTCGCGGCGGTGCGGCGGCGCTGAAGGAATTAGCGGCGCCCGAGCCGCGGTTTTACTGGCCGCCGATCGAGACGCCGAAGTTCATCGTCTCCTGCTTGTACGCGGACGGGCTGTAGAGGAGCTCGAGGCGGATTTCCTTCAGGCGCTTCATCTTCAGCGCTTCCGCCGGGAAATCGGCTTCCACCGATTGGCTCGCGTCCTGGCCCGGATCGAGGCGCTCCTGGTTGCCGTAGGAACTGGACAGCTTGAGCGTGGGCTCGGTGCGCTTGTCCTCGAGAGGGATCGGCTTGCCCTGCATGTCTATGTAAAGGAGCTTCCCGCCGAGCAGCCGCACGCTCTGGTCCTTCGAGACATTCGTGAGCACGAGCTTGCCCGTAAGCCGCGCCGGCTGGTCGATGCGGCCCGACCCGTCCTCGATGCGCTCGCTGACCTTCATCTCGGTGAGGGCGCCGCTCATCAGGCCGCCCTTCACCGTGAGGGCGTCCGGCGTCACCGCATAGAACTTGTCCTTCACTGCGGCCTGCGTCGCGGCCGGCTTCGGGGAGCACCCGAGGGTCATCGCCACGACTACCGCACCCACCGCCATCACGCCTGCTCGCGTCAACATTGTGACCTCCTGAATAGACCTGCAAGCATGGCCGGCGCAGCCGCGCGGGTCTGTGCGGCTGCGCGCATAACTTGCAATGTACTGCACCGTACACAAGGCGTAGAATCGGCTTCATGGGAGCAGCGCAGTCCCCGGGATCGATTACACCGAAGGACAACCACCTCCTCGCCGCTCTGCCTGAACTCGCCTTCCAGGGGCTCGCGCCGTTTCTCGAGCCGGTGGCGCTGCCCCTCGGGCTCGCGGTCTATGAGGCGGGCGCTGCGCAGGAATACGTCTGGTTCCCGACGGACAGCATCGTGTCGCTGCTCTATGTGCTGGCCGACGGCGCGTCGGCGGAGATCGCCGTCACCGGCCACGAGGGCCTGGTGGGGATCGCGCTCTTCATGGGCGGAGAGAGCACGCCCAGCCGCGCGGTCGTGCAAAGCGCGGGCAAGGGTTTCCGGCTCAAGGCCTCGGTGCTGAGGAAGGAATTCGAGCGCGGCGGCGCGCTGCAGCACCTGCTCCTTCGCTACACGCAGGCGCTGATCACGCAGATGACACAGACCGCGGTGTGCAACCGCTACCACTCGGTGGACCAGCAGCTCTGCCGCTGGCTCTTGCTGAGCCTCGACCGGCTGCCCGGCGTCGACCTGGCGATGACACAGGAGCTGATCGCGAACATGCTCGGCGTGCGCCGCGAGGGCGTCACCGAGGCGGCGGGGAAGCTCCAGGCCGACGGGCTGATCCACTACAGCCGCGGCCACATCAAGGTGCTCGACCGCAAGGGGCTCGAGGCGCGCGTTTGCGAATGCTACGGGGTGGTGAAGAAGGAGTACGACCGGCTGCTGCCGGATTCCTTCCCGAGGGGGGGGGGTCTTTGAGGGCGACTAAACCCGGCAAGGATTGATCGCGAGCGCGCGGGTAAGCGGGCTTACGACGCCGTTTGCCCGCCGGGCGAGCGCCCCTCGAGCCACTCGAGCGCTTCGCCGCCGCTCTCGAATACCCAGGCATTGACTCCGGCGGCGCGCAGCGCCCGCTGCGCGTCGCGGTAGACGGCATCGACTGCGAGTGTGCTCGCCACCAGCGCCAGCTTGAAGTCCTGCGGGATCGCGGCGGCGTGCGCCATCGCTTCCAGCGCGTCGCGCAGCCGGGCGTGGCCCTGCGGGTCGTTGTCGCCTGCTTCGAGCAGCACTCCGCTCACCGGTTTTCCGATGCAAAGATCGGCGAAGGTCCGGTAGGTCTCGGAAATCTCCGCGGAGCTGCCGCTGCCGAATGCGACGCGCACGTATCCGGGACACTCGGTGATGCGACCGGCAATGCGGCGCTCCATGGCCTTGGCTAAGGGGCACGCACGGTGAAGCGGCGTTCTTCGCCACCGCGCATCGCCCGCGGTGCGCCGGCCGCGATTTCCTCGGCAACGATGTACATCAGGCGTTCCGGCTCTTCGTAGCGGCGATGCAGCCTGAGGCTCTTCGCTCGGCCATCCCTGCAGCGGATCCTCACCTCGACTGGCGCCATGTCGCGCTGGTCCAGGATTGCCGCGACCGCCGCGGCCGTGCTGCGCCGGTTGGACCACATGAGCTGCAGCAGCGTGCGCCCATCGAACTCCCCGCGCCGGTAGCCGAGCAACCGCTCCCAGCCCGAGGCGAGCAGCTGCAGCGTGCCATCGCCACTCGCTCTCGCTAGCAGCACCTGCGACATCTCATAGCCGTCCGGCAGGCTCTGATGCAGCACGAGCCTGAGGTCCGCCGGACATTGCGCGGCCGAATCCATGCGCTACATCGTAAGAAGGCGCGCCAAACGAAGTCTGTTCGGCGGCGCACGCTGTGCGCAGCCGTGCGGCCGGAGCGCCACGTCCGGCCGGAACGGGTCGCTCAGGAAAGCTCGTCGGCGACGACGAAGATGGACTCCCCGTGCGGATCGAAGCGGCGATGGAAGCGGAAGTATTTGCGCCGCTCGTCCTTGCAGCGCAAGGTGACGTCCAGGGGTTCGGTCGCGCTCGTGTCGAGCAGCGCGGTCACGACGGCGCCGGTCGCGGACTTCTCGAGCGGCATCAGCTCGCGCAGCGATCGACCGCTCAATTCCTCCGGCGGGTAGCCGAGCCTGCGCGCCCACGCTCCCTCGGTCAGGAGCTCGAATCTTCCGTCGGGATGCAGCTGCGCCAGCATGACATCGGACTCCGCAGCGGTCCGGCCCGGCTTGGCGCACAGGACCACCATCAGATCGGCGACCGGAAGCGGCGCCCCCTCATACCCCATGTGATTCTTCTACCCCTTTGCGCGCGCGGCCTCTGTGCGCTGTCGTACATAACGTACAGCGGGTCGCGTTTTCGACTATCACGTTCGGGGGAAGCGCGCCGTGAATACGGTCCCCTCCTGCGTGGAGGATTCGACGCCGAGCGTGCCCCCGTGTCCCAGGACGATGTTGCGCGCGATGAAAAGGCCCAGGCCGAGGCTGGTCGACGGGCGCTCGTTCCCGTCCCGCGCAGCCGAGCGCACCTGGACGAGGGGATTGAAGATCACCTGCAGCACATCGACGGGAATCGGAGCGCCCTGGTTCTTCACCCGCACGGTGATCGCGTCGGGCGCGTCGTGCGCTTCCAGAATCACCGGCGTGCCCTTGGCGCCGTGCTGCACGGCATTGTTCAGCAGGTTGCCGAGGACCTGCTGCATCCGGGCGGCGTCGAACGAGCCGCGGAGCTCGCCCGACACCGCGAGCCGGAATTCGCGCTCCGGGTGCCCGGCCTTCATCTCCTCGAGCGCCCCTTCGCAGATCGCCCCGATGCGGCAGGCTTCGCGCACCACCGGGATGCCGCGACCGAGCCGCGTTCCCGTGTACTCAAGCAGGTCCCGGACCATCGCGTCCATCTTCGCTGCGGCGTGCTGGATGCGCGCCACGGCCTGCCCCTGGTGCTTGCCGTCGGCGAGGCCCACACGCGACAGGTAGTTCCCCGACATGGAGACGGCGGAAAGCGGGCTGCGCAGGTCGTGTCCGAGGATGGCGAGGAAGGTATCGCGCGAGCGTCCCACCTCGTCGGCGTAGCTGGCGATCGATTCCCCGAGCGCCTGGTCGACCGAGTGGTTGAAGCGCGCGAGCTCGTCGAGCACCTCGTGGTGTTCCCTCGGCAGGTGCGAGCGCCACAACTTGATGACGCTCGCGCGCAGTGCGCGGTACTCGGAGGCGAGCTGCAGCAGATTGAAGCCGCTCGTGTGTCGCAGCGCGCCGTGCGTCGTCGCCGCGGTGGCCTCGGCGGAGGCTGCGTCCGGCTGATCGGAGTCGATATGTCTTGCGATCGCAAGCAGGATCGGCTCGGCGTGGTCGCGCAGCGCGACCCCGCTCATGGTCGCCGCCGCCGGAAGGAGCGTGCGCGCGAACGCCTCCCAGTGCGCGACGATGCCATCCATCTCGCGCCCGATGAACCTGGCGAGCGGCAGCGCCTCGGCGCGCCCCGGCAGGTGCAGCAGGCGGTCGAACTCGCGCTTCACCACCGCATAGCATTCGCAGGCGCGGCTCTCGAGCCCGGCGCGGTCGAGCACCGCGATCGCGCCCTGGCGATAGCGCATCAGGCCGTCGGCCTGCAGCTTGGCCGCGGCGGCGGCCACGCCGGAGGCGGGCACGCCGAGCATGTTGGCGATCAGCTGCTCGGTCATCTCCAGGCGATTCGACGGCAGCCGGTCGAGGCTCAGCAGGAGCCAGCGGCAAAACTGCTGCTCGAGCGAATGATGCCGGTTGCACACCGCGGTCTGCGCCATCTGCGTGATGAGCGCCTGGGTATAGCGCAGGAGCCGCAGCTGCAGCGCGCCACCGCGGCTGAATTCCCGCTTGATGAGCGCCGAAGGCGCGCGATAGGCGTGGCCCGCGTTCTGCACCACCGCGCGGCTCGGCGTGGTCTCGCCGCCCATGAAGAGGGCAACGCCGACCATGCCTTCGTTTCCCGCGATCGCGATCTCCGCCGATGCGCCGCTCTGCGTGACCGAGAGCAGCGACACGATGGCGTCGGTCGGGAAGTACGCGTAGTCGAGCTGCGCACCGGACTCGTAGACCGCTTGCCCGAGCGGCAGCGGCACGAGCTCGAGGCTCGCTGCCAGGCGCTCGTAATCCGCGTCCGGAAGGGTCGCGAGCAGGTCGTTCTGTTTCGGCGTGTGCGGCGCGCCGCGCGAGAGCTGAGTCATGATCGATCCCTATTCTTGGCGACACCGTAGTCCCGCGCGGCAGCGCCGTCTGTTCGTCCTCGTACATAGGGAAATTCCGTGTGCGCTCGCGCACAGACGCGCTGCGCAGACGGAGTACGGTTGGTTGCCTAACCAGGAATCGCCATCCGCAACGTTGCCATCCGCTCGCCTTCGAACCGTGTCCTCGCCGCTCTGCCGCCCAAGGCGAGCCGGCGATTCCTCGCCGCCCTCAAGCCCGTCGATCTCGCTTTCGGACAGGTGCTCTACCAGGCGGGCGAGAAAAGCCGGCACCTGTACTTTCCGACCGATTGCATGGTGTCGCTGCTCGCCGTGACCGAGCGCGGCGGCGGGCTGGAAGTGGGCCTGGTCGGGCGCGAAGGCATGGTCGGCATTGCGCGCGCGCTCGGCGTCTCGAGCTCCCCGGTGCGCGCCATCGTCCAGGGCGCGGGCAGCGCGATGCGCGTCGACGCGGCGCAGTTCGACCGCGAGCTCGCGCACAGCCAGCCGCTGCGCCGCCAAGTCGACCGCTGCGCCTACCTGACGATGGCGACCGCGATGCAGGTGGCGGCATGCAACAAGGCGCACGTGCTCGAGGCGCGGCTCGCGCGCTGGCTGCTGATGACGCAGGATCGCGTCTCAAGCGACAAGTTCCGCTTCACCCAGGAGTTCATCGCGCTGATGCTCGGCGTGCGCCGCGCCGGCGTGAACGCGGGCGCGGCAGCGCTGCAGCGGAGGAAGCTCATCCGCTACAGCCGCGGCACGATGCAGATCCTCGATCGCGCGGGCCTGCTCGCCGCGTCGTGCACCTGCTACGCGATCATCCGGAAGCTGGAAAACGCCTGAAGGGCATTACTTCCTGAGCTTGTCGACCGTGTCGTCGATCTTGTCGCCGGCTTTTGCGAACGCCCGGTCGACCTGCCTTCCGGCCTTTTGCGCCGAGCCTTCGCGTTGACAGCCTGAAGCGGTGGTGAGCACCAAGGCCGCCAAGAAAATAAAAATTGTCGTCTTCATTTGACGTTGCCGCCTTCATCCTCCCAGCGCTCCACCGCCTCGCTCTGCCGGGTGACCGGCTCGGGCGGGCGTGGCGCGCGCGCCGCGGGCGGCCGCCACCAGGCGAAAAGACCGTCGGCGAAGAGCGCAGCTCGCGCGGCGGCGTTGTACACCGAAGGCGCCGGCTTCACGCGCTTACCTGACCTGCGTGTCGTTTTTCACCGAGCTCACGCCCTTCACTTCACGGGCAAGGTCGGCGGCCTTGGTTCCTGCGGCGGAGGAATCGACGAAGCCGGCCAGTTGCACCACGCCCTTGTAAGTCTCGACGCTGATCTGGCTGACCTTGAGCGAAGGCTCGTTCAGGATTGCGGTCTTCACCTTGGTGGTGATCAAGCTGTCGTCGACGTATTGGCCGGTGCTCTCCTGCTTCGGCGTCGCGGCGCAGGCCGAGGCGAGCAGGGCGGCGAGGAACAATGCGGAGAAATTCTTGGAGAGGGTCATGGCTGATTTCCTTTGATTGATGAGCGGCCACGCTACGCCGCGCGCCCGGCTGCGTCTGAGCGACAGCGCACATACGCCGCGGGGCATTCGCTCTAACCTGCGCCATGGCGAATAGCGATCTGGACAAGCTGGCGGCGCTCATCCGGCGCGAGCGCGACAGCTTGCTCGCGCAGTGGCGCGAACAGGTGAGGGCGTTGCCTTCGGCGCAGCACCTGGACGCCCCGACGCTCAACGACCACGTGCCGCAGCTGATCGAGGAGGTGGCGGCAGCGTTGCAGGCGAGGTCGGGCGAGACCATTCCGGAGGCGCTGAGCGAAGCGAGCCCGCCGGCACACGGGCTGCAGCGCGTCGAGGACGGCTACGACATCGAAGAGGTCGTCGCCGAGTACAACATCCTGCGCGGCTGCATCCACGATCTCGCCCAGGCGAACGGCCTCACCCTGCAAGGCAAGCCCTTCCACATTCTCAACCGCGTGCTGGACGGGGCGATCGGCCTGGCGGTGCAGACCTTCGCCAACCAGCGGGCGCTGCAAGTCCGCGAGCGCCGCGAGGAGTATCTCTCCTTCGTCGCGCACGACCTGCGCACGCCGCTCAACGCGATTTCGCTCGCGACGCGCGTGCTCGAGCTGGCGCTGCCCGAGCGCGTCGCCAACGTCGCGCATGCCCAGATGTTCAGGACCCTGCGCCGCAACGTGCAGCATCTCGACGCTCTCGTGAACAAGGTGATCGAGGA
>Ga0134121_10005113_pt1 | contig 10685 bp, 10 predicted proteins | sample KB301_FD_96463 | JGI IMG/M metagenome (GOLD analysis project Ga0134121, IMG submission 96463) | Terrestrial soil microbial communities without Nitrogen fertilizer from Kellogg Biological Station, Michigan, USA - KB3-0-1 | ecosystem: Environmental > Terrestrial > Soil > Unclassified ...
CTCGAGCTCCTCGATCCACTCCTCCACCCAGGAATCGTCCCCGGTGGATGGCGGAGCATAGCCGCCGCACACGAAGAAGCGGCCGGCCCATCGGTCGTTCACGTCGTATTCGAAGTAGACCGCTTGCGCCCGGTGCTCCTCGGCCGACCTTTCCGCCTTGGCCAGTCCGAGAGCTAATCTCGCCTGGTACGTCTCGAGGTCGACTTCGCCGATCTTGCGGGCCAGACTGCGCCCCGACCATTCCCGGGCCTGGTTGTAGTAGGTGGATTCCAGCCCCTCGAAGTTCCTCTTGGCCACGAACTTGGGGAACCGGGACAGGGATTCGACAATGGCGCTTCCCAACGTTCATCCCTTCCAGGGTCGGTCGATCCCGTCCTGGTCGTCGGACCCCTGCGCTTCCTCAGCCAGGACCTTGAAGCTCGTTTCGCCGATGAGCGCCGTACGGGTCCAATGTCCGTCGTCGAACATCACTGCAAGGACTGGCGGAGGGTTCTTCTCCGGGAGGCCGGCGAGCAGATTCGTCAGTTTTCCGCACAGGTATCGATTGCAGGTGGACGACCGCAGGTCTCTCGGGAGGCCGCATCCCGTCGCGGAGTGATAAATGCACGAGTTCAGGACCGACTCGGCAGGAAGGTGTTTTAGATAGGCGTCCATGATCTGCGCGAGCGTCCAGTCCGGATGAGCTTGCAGCGACCGGACCATGGTCTCCTCGGTCAGATACGCTTGATCGCCGCCCGCTCTGCAACAGCTGCCCCGGCAGGCGGCGCAGACGCCCGCGGAGAGGGATCCCCGGCCGTTCGTTCGCGGCTCGGCGTCGACGGGGTCGCTCTGGAGGTGCGCCTGATCGAGGACCGCAGCCTCCGCAATCTCGGCCAGGTGTTGCGCAAAACGGGCCCGACGCGAAGGATCCTGGGGAACGAGCGGATCGGAGTTCGCCGGAAGCACCGATCGGACGGCGTTTCCAGGGATTTGCCCGCCGAACTGTTCCCGCACCTCTCGCTCGACGCGGTTCGCGAACGCTTCCACTTTCGCGTCGAGGCGCTTCCACTCATTCTCGTCACGGACTCTCTCCTGCTCTCGATCGAGCTTCGCCAGGAGATCCCGGTAATCGAGCGGATCAGCCAGGGGTGCAGTCACCAGGTGATAAGTACCAGATTCTCGGGGCTTTCGGACAACCAAAGCATTTCCCACGGCCTTAACGACCTGGGAGCAAGAGATGGAGCCACGCTCCGAGCCGTCTTTCGCCGCGCCTCGGAGGGCTATATCCGTCCATCGCGGCCCACCATTTCTGATCGGGACACCTTTTTCTATCCCCGCGAACCGATTCGGGTCGCATTCTCAACTGGGCCGACCACTGTCTCTTGAGCGGGGCGTGGGGGGGTCGATCGACCCACGAAGCTGGAACTTCGACAAGGAGAGCCTTGATGATCCGCTCCCGCACGCCGCTGGCCGCCGCCGGCCTCCTCGCGATCACGGCGTCCTGTGTCCTCGGCCAGGTCGCACCGGAGCCGGACCGGCTGGAGCGCATCCGCGCCGCCAAGATGCCCCGGATCGACAGGCCGATCCTTTCCGGCACGCCGGAGGCCGACGCCATCGTGTCCGCTCTGGAAATCTTTCCGCCGAACAACCCGTGGAACCTGCTCGTCGAGGACTGGCCCCTCCATCCCAATTCCAGGAAGATCGTCGAGTCGATCGGCGCGAATAAGAAGCTCCGCTACAACGCCGACATGGGCTATGTCCTGATTCCCCCCGACCAGCCGAAAGTCGACGTCCCGCTCGGCTCCGCCGCCGCAGAGTCGGACAAGGGACCCTATCCGGTGCCGGACAACACGCCGATCGAGGGCTATCCGACTCACTACGAGGGCTTGACCCTGGACGAGGTGCAGCGGAAGGATCAGCCGGGCCTCGACCGCCACGCCCTGGTCATCGATCCGACCAACCGCATGCTGTACGAGTTCTACCAGATGCGCAAGACCGACCGGGGCTGGGTCGCGTCCGGGGAGGCTACGTTCGACCTGAAGTCGAACAAGGTGCGGCCGGACGGGTGGACGTCGGCGGACGCCGCCGGCTTGCCGATCTTCCCGGCCACGGTGCGCTACGATGAGATCAAGCGGGGGATCGTCGACCATGCGATGCGCATCGGCGTGGGAAAGACGCGCCGGTCCTACGTCTACCCGGCGACGCATTACGCCAGCCGGGACACCGACGAGAACCTGCCGCGCATGGGCGAGCGCCTCCGGTTGAAGAAGGATTTCGACCTCCGCGGCTTCTCGCCGGAGGCGCAGGCGATTCTGAAGGGCTTGAAGAAGTACGGCGTGTTCGTCGCGGACAACGGCCTTGACTGGACCCTTTCGGTGGCCCCGGATGCGCGCATCCCTCTCCTGCACGAAGAGTTCAGCAGGATCAAGGGAGCGGCCTTCGAGGTCGTGGAGGCCCCCCCGGGCTATAAGCCGCCGGAGTAACTCTTCTTGGCGCCGCCGGGAAGGAGCGGGGGAGGAGTTCGTCCACCCGTGGAGTCGGCGCGGGGGACCCCGCTGGCTTTCTACCGGCACTTGATGAAACAGGAGCGCGCCGGCCTCCCTCGCTCTCGTCGTCCGGATTCCGAAGATTTTCGAAAACTCAGGCGGGTTTTCGCAAATTCAGGGGTATCGATCGAGGAGGGAAAGGTCATGACGTCTCCCCTTACCGCCGCGCGCTTCGAAATCTCCGTCGACGGTCATTCCCTGGCCACGTTCTCCGAGCTGGCCGGGATCACGACCGAGGGGGGATCCGTGGACTACATCCCGAGCGGCGAATCCGAATCGGTGTTCCTGAACCGGCACGCCGCCGTTCGGAAGCCCATCTCGGTGAGGCTGGTCCGGCCCCGGGGCGTCAGCACGGGCATCCGGACCTGGTACGAAGCCGCGAAGCTGAATCCCGGGGGCACCCGCAAGAGGACCGCGATGCACCTCTGTGAAAGCGCGGTCAAGCCGCTCATCCGCTACTCGCTTGAAAACGCGTGGCCGTCCAAGATCGAGATCGGCGGACTCCGGGGAAACCCGTCGACGTCGACGATGGAGACCGTGACGATGACCTGCGAGTTCATCCAGCGGGTCAGCGTCTAGGACTCCTCCCACGACCGCTTCATGAACGCGAGGGCGTCCTGGGCGAGTTTCTCCTCGGTCTCGAACATCCGTCTCCAGATCTTCGTGGCCGCCGCCAGTCCCGGCAGCCCCTGTCCGAACGCCTCGACCACCAGCATGCCGCCGTAGCGGATCTTTTTCAGGCCGGTCCAGGTCTCCCGCCAGTTGACCCCGCCTTTGCCCGGGGTCGAGCGATCGTTTTCCGAGACGTGGACGTGGACCATCACGTCCTTGCACGCGTCGAGCGCCGCGGGAATGCTTTTCTCCTCGATGTTGGCGTGGAACGTGTCGTACATCATCCGGAAGCTGGGACGATCGACGTCCCGCACCAGCCGCACGGCGTCCTCGGCGCAGTTGAGGAGGTAGATCTCGAACCGGTTGAGGTATTCCGCGACGAGGGTGACGCCCGCCGCGGCGGCATGGTCGGCCGCCTCCCGCAGGCCTTCGACCGCCCACGCCCATTCGCGCGGGGACGCAGGCTTGCCGCTGAAGACGCCGAGCGCGGCATAGATCGGACCGACGAGCAGCTTGATCTTCATCGCCCGGCAGGCGTCGATGACGCGCTTCAAATGGTCGACGCCGGCCGCACGCTCCTTCCGGCTCTCCCCGATCAGATTCCTCTCGGGCGCGAGGCAGGTGGCGCCGGTCCGCTCCAGCCCCAGGCCGTCCAGCGTCTTCGCGAGCGCCGCGAGCTTCCGGGGATCCGGGTTCAGGATCGGGATCTCAACCGAGTCGTACCCCATGCTCTTGAGCCGCTCGAAGATCGCCGGATACTTGGGACCCGTGCAATCGTCGGTCCAGAGCAGCATGTTCATGCCGTACTTCACGCGATCCCTCCTCAGGGTGAAAACTGCCGCCGGAATTCCCGCGGCGCCACGCCCTTCAGCTCCAGGAACCGGCGGTTGAAGGTCGACACGTTGTTGAATCCCGCGGCGAAGCAGACTTCGGTCACGGTCTTGTCGCTCTCGACCAGCAGCCGGCAGGCGGAGCCGACGCGGATCTCGGTCAGGTACTCGAGGAACGTCTTTCCCGTGCTCCTGCGGAAGAACCGCGTGAACGCGGGCACGCTCATGTGGGCCGCCGCGGCGGCCTGCGAGAGCGCGAGGGGCCGGGTGGAATTCTCCGCGGCGAACCTGCAGATCGCGTCGATCCGGTCGCGGTCCCCGAGCTGCTCCCGGGGCGCGAACGCGCGGCTCGACAGCGTCCGCTCGGGCGGCACCTGGGAGAGGATCCGGAGAATCTCCAGGAGCTCGATGAGGCGCGCCAGGCCGCGCTGGCGGCCCATGCGGACCATCCTTTGGCCGACTTTCTTCCGGGCCCCGTCGCCGAACCGGATCCCCTGGGCCGACTTCGCCAGGAGCCGCCGGACCGGCGCCATCTCCGGAAGATCGAGGAACGGGCCGCCGAAGATCGTCCCCGGGAACTGGATGATGATCGCCTCGTGCGGCCGGCCGTTCGCGTGGCGGGGGCGCGACGAGCACCACATGTGGGGCAGGTTGGGGCCCGTGAGCACGAGGTCCCCGGGCGCGAAGCGGGACACGTCGTCGCCCACGAACCGCTTGCCCTGACCCCGGAGGACGAGGGTCAGCTGGTACTCGGGATGGAAGTGCCAGAACACGCCGAAGCTCGGCTCGCGCTTGATCTGATAGACGAACGACGCCGCGCTGGGCGGCAGGATCTTTTCGATGCGCGCCTTGACCGACATCCGAGCCGTATTCTCCTGCGGACGGAAGACGCGGACGGCGGCGTTCATACGTCCGCCCCGTTCGCCGCCAGAAGGATACCGCCCCGGAGCGCGGTTTCAACCCCCAGGACGCTCGATTCGATCCGCGGAACCGGGACGAGCTTCAGGTTCGACGCCGCGACGTCCCTCGCGGGGCCGAGGAGCCGTTCGCCCGCGCCGCAGGCGACGCCGCCGCCGATCGCGATCAGGTCCGGAACCAGGATGGTCGCGAGGTTCCGGAGGCCCTGCCCGAGATGGCGCCCGACCTGCGCCCATTCCTCGTCTGAAAGCTGCTCCGCAGGCTTGCCGTACCGCCTTCGAATCCCGTTGCCGGACGCCAGTTCCTCCAGGCATCCGCGGGCGCCGCATTCGCAGATCACGTCGTGAGACGATCCGTTCCACGAAGCGGACTGATGGGCGATCTCCGGATGGACTCCGCCGGCGCCGCGGAAGATCTTCCCGTCGACGACGAAGCCGCCTCCGATGCCGGTGCTGACGGTGATATAGAGAAGGCGGCGGGACGTTCCCGGCCGCGCCTGCCATTCGGCCAGCGCGGCGACGTTCGTGTCGACGTCGACCTGGAACGGGCAGCCGAACTCGCGTTCCAGGATCGCCTTGAGCGGGACCGCTCTCCAGGCGGGCTGGTGTAGGGGAGAGACCACGCCGGTCACTCGATCGAGAGGGCCGCCGATCGACGCGCCGATGGCCCGGATCCGCCGGCCGCCGGCGCACTCGCGCGCCATCTCCTTCAGAAGCCGCAGCCCGTCCTCGAGCCCGGCCGGAGTGGGCGACTTAAGCGACTTCAGGAGACGGCCGTCCGGCCCGGCCGCCGCGACCAGGAGTTTGGTTCCGCCGATGTCGAGCGCCACGGTGACGTCCATCACCCTCATTTAACCGCCGCCCGCCGTTTCTCACTACGCAGCGATGATCGGATTCCAATGAGTTCTGATCCAAGTCGCGGGGCGATCCCGCGACGTGCAAACCGGAACGCCTCTTCATAGTTACTATCCTCGGAATGACGGGTGCATCAGGGGTGACGGTCGACGTCGAAGCGGTTCCCCAACCCGCCGCGATCCATCCGCGGCGGCTCTTCGTCGCGAGCTGCGTCGCGCTGGCCGCGACGGCGGCGTGCTTCAGCCTCCGCGGCGACGTGATGCCCGCATGGGCGCGCCATTTCTCCATCACCCAGGAGCAGGTGGGCGCGATCGGCAGCGCCGCCTTCCTGGGGTTCGCCTTGTCGGTGGGGATCGGCAGCCCCCTGTGCGACGTCCTGGGGATGAGGCGGCTGCTGTTTCTCGCGTTCGCGGGCCATACCCTCGGGACGGGGCTGACGATCGTCGCCCCGAGCTATGCCGTCCTCCTCGGGGCGTCGTTCCTGATCGGGCTCGCGAACGGGCTCACCGAGGCCGTGATCAATCCCCTGATCGCCACCCTGTATCCGGACCGGAAGACCCACAAGCTGAACGTTCTCCACGCGTGGTGGCCCGGCGGGCTGATCGTCGCCGGGCTCGGCGGCTATGTCCTCTCGCGGGCGCTGGGACTGGAGGGGACGTCGGTCGGCGCCGACGCCGACGCCCTCGGGTGGCGGATCAAGATGGCGCTCATCCTCGTTCCGACGTTCCTCTATGGATTCCTGCTCGTGGGCGCCCGGTTCCCGGCGACCGAGCGCGTGGCGTCGGGCGTGCCGGCCCGCGAGATGATCCGGGAATGCCTCCGGCCCGGGTTCCTGGTGTGGTTCTTCGCGATGTGGCTCACCGCCGCCACCGAGCTCGGACCGGCCCAGTGGGTCCCGTCGGTGCTGACGCAGACCGCTCACACGCCGGGCATCCTGGTGTTCGTCTACGTCAACGTCCTTCTGTTCGTCCTCCGCTCGTTCGCGGGCCGATTCGTTCACGGCCGCTCGCCGGTGGCGCTGCTCTGGGGGTCGGCGCTGCTCTCCGCGCTCGGCCTCGTCGCCCTGAGCTGCGCGTCGGGGCCGATCGGGGCCTACGCGGCGGCGACGGTCTGGGGCATCGGCGTCTGCTTCTTCTGGCCGACGATGCTGGGCGTGACCTCCGAGCAGTTCCCGAAGGGCGGCGCGCTGCTGCTCGGCCTCATGGGAACGGCGGGGAATCTCGCGATCTTCTTCGTCATGCCGATCCTCGGGGGCATCTGGGACCGTTACACCGAGCGCGCGCTGCCGGCCGGAGAGAAGCTGTCGACCCTGATCTCCCGCGCGGCCACCGATCCCGCGGCCCGCGAGGCGCTCGAGGCGGCGCGCGCGGCGGGAGCGGCCATGCCGTTCCGGTGGGCGGCGCTGCTGCCCGTGGTCCTCCTCTTCGTCTTCGGCGCGATCTGGCTCAGGGACCGGTCGCGCGGAGGGTATCGCGTGGTCTCCCTGCGTCCCCACGAGTGAGCCGATGCCGAAACTTGCCGCGTTTCCGAAAGGATTCTTCGACGCGATCATCGCGCGCCGCATGACGGTGTTCGACTGGATCGACCTGGCCGGCCGCCTCGAGCTGCAGGGAGCGGAGCTCGGGCCCAAGTTCCTAGACTCGTTCGAGTCTTCCTATCTCGCGCGGGTCCGGAAGGAGGCCGCGGCGCGGGGCCTCGAGCTTCCGATGCTGTGCCATTCCCCGGACTTCACCCAGCCCGATCCCGCCGACCGCCGGCGCGAAGTCGAGCTCACTCGAGATCTTTTCCGGGTGACCGCGGAGCTGGGAGGGAAGTACTGCCGCGTTCTGTCCGGCCAGAATCGGCCGGGCCTGAACGAGGGCGAGGCGCTCCGGTGGGTGATCGACTGCCTCTGGGAGCTGGAGCCCCACGCCAAGGCCGCCGGCGTCCTGATGTGCATGGAGAACCACTACAAAGACAATCTGTGGACTTACCCGGAGTTCGCCCAGAGCCATCGCCGCTACCTCGCGATCCTCGACGCGGTCGATTCTCCGTGGCTCAAGGCCCAGTACGACCCCTCGAACGCGATCGTCGCCGGCGAGGACCAGTACGAGCTCCTCGACCGCGTCCTGCTCCGCGTCGCCACGATGCAGGCCTCCGATCGCTACCTCGAGGGCGGCACGATCGAGGACCTTCGGGCGACCGCCCGCGATCCCCAGCACGGCTACGCGAAGATCGTGAAGCACGGGGTCATCGGGAACGGACTGAACGACTACGACCGGATCTTCTCGACGCTCGCCCGCGCCGGCTACGACGGCTGGGTTTCCATCGAGGACGGGGAGGGGCCGACGGTCGAGATCGGGATGGAGAACCTGCGCCGCAGCGCGCAGTTCCTCCGGGGCCGCTTCGAGAAGCACTTCGGAGCGAGGATCGGATGACGGGCGCTCTCTCCGGGAAAGTCGCGGTCGTCACCGGCAGCACGCAGGGATTGGGCGCCGCGATCGCGACGCTTCTGGTCGGTGCCGGCGCCCGGGTCGTCCTGAGCGGACGGTCGGCGGAGAAGGGCGAAGAGGTCCGCCGGCGGCTCGGCCCGAACGCGATCTTCCAGCGGACGGATCTTTCGAAGGCGGAGGATTGCCGCGCGTTGATCGACGCGGCCTTCCGCGCCTTCGACGGGATCGACATCCTGGTCAACTCCGCGGCCGACACGTCGAGGTCGACGGTCGACGATCTCACCCCCGAGTTCCTGGACCATCAGCTGGCCGTCAATCTGAAGGCGCCGCTGCTGCTCGCCCGCGACGCGGCCCCGTCGCTCCGGAAGCGGCGGGGCGTGATCATCAACATCGGCAGCGTGAACGCCTTCATGGGCGAGCCCAAGCTGCTGGTCTATTCGGCGACCAAGGGCGCGCTGCAGACGGCCTCGCGCAATCTCGCCAACGCGCTCAAGTACGACCGCGTCCGCGTCTACTGCCTCAATCTCGGCTGGATGGATTCGGAAGGCGAGCGGGCGGTGCTGGCGGGGCTGGGCCATCCGGCCGACTTCATCGACCGGCAGGGCAAGCGGTGGCCGCTGGAGCGTCCGCTCCGGCCGGCCGAAGTCGCCGAAGTCTGTCTTTTCCTGGCGTCCGACAAGGCGGCGCCGTTCAGCGGGACGGTGATCGAGCTCGAACAGTTCCCGACGGGCGCGCTGTCCGCGCCGGCGCGCGAAGGTCCCACGTCCTGAGGAGAAAACGATGCCCACCATGCCCGCGGTCGTGCAGTTCGAGATGAAGAAGGGCGCAGTCGAACTCCGCGACGTTCCCGTGCCCGTGCCCGGCGAGAATGAAGTCCTTCTCCGCGTCCGCGGCGTCGGCGTGTGCGGGAGCGACGTCCACCAGTTCCACAACACGCAGTCCTGGACGGTCGGCGTCCCGGTCGTCCTCGGCCACGAATTCTGCGGCGAGATCGCCGCCGTGGGGAAGGGCGTGAAGGGCTGGCGCGAAGGGGACCGCGTCGCGAGCGAAACGGCGGCGGAGATCGACCTCGACTGTCCGCTGACGCGCCAGGGGATGTACAACCTCGATCCCGCGCGGCAGGCGTTCGGATGCAACCGGGACGGCGCGATGGCGCAGTACGTGAAGGTCCCGCCCCGAACGCTTCACCGCATCCCGAAGAACGTCCCGTTCGAAGTCGCCGCGATGACCGAGCCGTGCTGCGTGGCCTACCAGTGCACCGTGGTGAACACGCGGATCAAGCCGGGCGATCTCGTCGTGGTCCTCGGACCCGGGCCGATCGGGCTGCTCTGCGCGACGATGGCGCGGCTCTCGGGCGCGGGCCGGGTCGTCATCGTCGGCATGACCCGGGACAAGGCGCGGATGGAGATCGGCCTCCGCGCGGGCGCGACCCACGCCGCCGACCTGCAGACCCAGGACGTCGGGAAACTCGTCGCCGAGCTCGGAGACGGTTTGGGAGCGGACGCCGTGATCGACTCGACGGGCGCGTCGGCGTCGCTCAAGTCCGCGCTCGACTGGGTCCGCCCGGCCGGCCACATCACGAAGGTCGGCTGGGGCCCCCAGCCCATGAACTTCTCCATGGATCCGCTCGTGAAGAAGGCCGTGACGCTCCAGGGGAGCTTCAGCCACACCTGGGCCGTCTGGGAGCGGGTGCTCACGATGATGGGGACGGGACAGCTCGATCCGCGGCCCTATCTGAGCAAGGTCTCGCCGCTGGAGGAGTGGAGGCCGTCGTTCGACGGCATGCACGAGGGAGCGCTGATCAAGGCCGTGCTGACCCCCTGAAAAGACAGACATCCGTATTGGGAGAATTGCGATGAAGATCTCGAAGCTGACCCCGATGGTCCTCGGCACGCCCTGGCGCAACCTGACCTATCTCAAGGTGGAAACCGACGAGGGCCTGGTGGGCGTCTCGGAGTGCCGGTCGATCCGCACCGACGCGGTGCTCGGCTATCTCAAGCAGATCGAGAAGCGCTACGTGCTCGGCACCGATCCGTTCAACATCGAGCAGCTCGTGCAGCGCGCGTTCGTGGACGACTTCCTCCGCGTGAACGACATCACCGGCGCCGGCATCGCGCTGGTGGAGATGGCCTGCTGGGACATCGTCGGCAAGGCGGTCGGCCAGCCGGTCTACAAACTGCTCGGCGGCGCGACCCGCGACCGCATCAAGGCCTATGCCAACGGCTGGTACACGGTCGAGCGGACGCCCGAGGCGTTCCAGGAGGCGGCCCGCAAGGTCATCGCCCGGGGCTATCGGGCGCTGAAGATCGATCCGTTCGGTTCGGGCTTCTACGAGATGGACCGCGCCGAGAAGAACAAGTCGGTGGCGCTCATCGAGGCCATTCGCGGGACCGTCGGGCCCGACGTCGAGATCCTGATCGAGATGCACGGCCGCTTCAGCCCCGCGACGGCGGTCGATCTCGCGAACGACCTGGCGCCGTTCAAGCCGTCGTGGCTCGAGGAGCCGGTCCCGGC
>Ga0134121_10005117_pt1 | contig 10680 bp, 4 predicted proteins | sample KB301_FD_96463 | JGI IMG/M metagenome (GOLD analysis project Ga0134121, IMG submission 96463) | Terrestrial soil microbial communities without Nitrogen fertilizer from Kellogg Biological Station, Michigan, USA - KB3-0-1 | ecosystem: Environmental > Terrestrial > Soil > Unclassified ...
TTATCCAAATCCTTCTTCAGGAAGTTTTACTGTTGAATTGCTAAATGGTCTCCCGCAGTGCTGCGGGACTGGTGAAATTTCTATTGACGTACTGAATGTGATCGGGCAAGAAGTTTTTTCTTCTTCAGAATCCCGATACATCGGGAATTCTTCTGCGTTCAAAAAGGAAATTGATTTAAGTGATGTTGCCCACGGCATTTATTTCATTGAGATAAAAACAGAGAATGAATTCGTGAGGAAGAAAATTGTGATCGCAGATTAGTCCTGGAATGAAAGAGTATAACTTCACTATATAAATATTTATTGCAATGAAAAAAATTCTCTTCTTGATTGTATTCATCTCCAATTTTTCCCTTGCACAAAATCCCTGGATGAAGCAATGGGATTATAGGTTTGGAGGAACCGCGGATGAGAGACTTACCTGCTTTCAGCAAACCTCTGACGGAGGATATATTCTTGGAGGACGCTCTAATTCAAATATCAGTGGAGATAAAACTCAGGATACCTGGGGAACTTTCGATTACTGGATTATAAAAATTGATTCGTTAGGAATTAAGCAATGGGATAAGGATTTTGGAGGAACAGATGATGACCAGCTTTATTCACTGCAGCAAACTGCTGACGGAGGATATATTCTTGGAGGGCGTTCTGGTTCAGATATCAGTGGAGATAAAACACAGGACACATGGGGAACTTACGATTACTGGATTATAAAAGTTGATTCGTCAGGAATTAAGCAATGGGATAAAGATTTTGGAGGAACAAATGATGATGAGCTTTATTCATTGAAGCAAACGACTGATGGAGGATATATTTTAGGAGGATGGTCTTATTCTGACATTAGCGGAGACAAGACACAGGATAATTGGGATCCTGCAGATACCTCCAGCGATTATTGGATTGTAAAAATTGATGCTCTTGGTAATTATCAATGGGATAAGGCTTTCGGCGGAACAGATCACGACGAGCTCTATTCCCTGCGGCAAACAATTGATGGAGGCTACATCTTAGGCGGGTTATCATATTCTAACAGCAGCGGAAATAAGACGCAAGATTCATGGGGGAGCCATGATTATTGGATTGTAAAAACAGACTCGCTTGGTAATATGCAATGGAATAAGGATTACGGAGGTACAGATCGGGATGCTCTTTACTCGGTGCAGCAAACCAATGACGGAGGATATATCCTCGCAGGATATTCTTACTCGGGCATTAGCGGAAATAAGACGCAAGCACTTTGGGGTGGAATAGCTGGTGATTACTGGATTGTAAAAACTGACTCATCAGGCAATTATCAATGGGATAAGGATTATGGAGGAACGGATAATGAAGATGAATTTGGAAATATTTCACAAACTCCTGACAGAGGATATTTAATCGCGGGCACATCTTATTCTTCAATAAGTGGCGATAAGACAGAAAATAATCTTGCTGATGAACAGGCTTGGATTTTAAAAACAGACTCATTTGGAAACAAACTTTGGGATAAGACAATTTTTACTACTGGACATGATGAGTCAGGGTATATTACCCAAACAAAAGATGGATGTTATGCAATCGCAAACTGGACCAATTCGGATACCGGTGGGTATAAAACACAACCAAGATGGAACAACAGCTATGATTTTTGGATCATTAAATTTTGTTTTCAAAACATAGCTTTAAATGTGAGCGATTCAACTCTCTGCGAAAAATTCTGCATCAACTTTTATGATCAGTCAATCAACAACCCAACTTCATGGGAATGGCAATTCCCCGGCGGCGATCCTTCTTTTTCCATTCTTCAAAATCCAACCGCTATTTGCTACAACTCACCGGGAACTTATGATGTAACACTCATTACCACCAATGCAAATGGGAATGATACCCTCACATTGCCTGATTACATCACGGTCTATCCTACCCCGCCAATACCAACCATCACGCAAGTTGGTTACATGCTCACATCGAGTGCGGCAAGTTCTTATCAATGGCAATTGAACAGTGCAAATATTCCGGGAGCTACCAATCAATCGTACACCATTTTGCAAACGGGTTATTACACGGTGATTGTTGGTGATTCCAATGATTGTAAAAATTCCACTGCACTGTATGTTTTGATTTCAGGGGTTGATGAGGTGAATAATGATGTCAACCTTTTCATCTATCCCAACCCTTCTTCCGGAAATTTCCTTGTTGAATTGCTGAATGGTTTTATTGCTGGTGAAATCTCAATTGATGTTGTGAATGTTATCGGGCAACAAGTTTTTTCTTCTTCGGAATCCCGATACATTGGGAATTCTTCTCCGTTCAAAAAGGAAATTGATTTGAGTGATATTGCTCGTGGAGTTTATTTCATCGAGATAAAAACGGAGAAAGAATTCATGAGGAAGAAAATTTTGATTGCAGAGTAGGAAAGAAAGAGCATACTTTCACTTCTGCAATTCCGCAGTATTGCGAGACTGTTCTCTCAATGATTCTTTTAACCAATCGAACTCACAATGAAAAAAATATTGCCACTCGCTTTTCTCTGCCTGGTGCTTCATGCTAAAGCAGATAACTGGACACAACTGGCGTCATACCCGGGAGCCGGGCAAGAACTTCCGATATCATTTTCCATAGGTGATAAGGGATATGCAGGGTGTGGCACCGGTGCAAACGATTTTTGGGAATATGATCCTGCAACAAATACATGGACGCAGATAGCAAATATTCCGGGTCCTTATGCGAGACGTGGCGGAGTAGGATTTTCAATTGGTGATAAAGGATATGCAGGAACAGGAGAAGCAGCACCAAATGACTTTTATGAGTATGATCCGGTTACAAATATCTGGACTACTAAAGCGAGCTTAAGCGTTGGCCGTGCGTATGCCGTAGGATTCTCTATTGGTAATAAGGGATACATTGGTACCGGATTCTATTCCGTTTACCTGAGTGACTTATGGGAGTACGATCCTGCCACAGATATGTGGACCCAAAAAAGCAGTATGCCGGTAGGAAGAAGGCAGTGCGCAGGATTCTCCATTTCAGGTAAGGGTTACATTACAACCGGCTTTGATGCCAATGGAAACTATTTGAATGACATCTGGGAATATGATACCACTGCAGACACATGGACACAAAAAGCAGATCTGCCTGCTGCCGCCCGCGACGATTCACGTGCCTTTGCGATTTGCGACAAAGGATATGTAATTGGCGGAGGAGAATCCCCATACTATGACGATCTCTGGCAGTTTGACCCTGCATTAAACCAATGGATTCAAAAAACAAATGTTCCGGGTGGAGGGCGTGATGACGGAGCTTCTTTTACCATTGGCAATAAGGGGTATTTTGGTTTAGGACAGTTTTTGGGAAGTACCAATGCAACAGACTTCTGGGAATATACTCCTGATGACGTTTGCAACGCTGTCATGTTAAATTTTTCTGCGAGTGATACCACCCTTTGCGAAAAATTCTGCATCAGTTTCTTTGATTCTTCTGCCAACAATCCAACGGCGTGGCTGTGGATTTTTCCCGGCGGTGATCCTTCTTCTTCCACCGATCAAAACCCTGCCAGCGTCTGCTACAATTTACCAGGAACGTATGATGTTACATTGATCACTACGAATGCAAACGGAAGTGATTCACTTACACTGAACAATTACATTACTGTCTATCCTACTCCACCTTTTCCAACCATTACTCAAGTTGGATATACACTCACATCCAGCGTTGCAAGTTCTTACCAATGGCAATTCAACAATATAGATATTCCGGGAGCGACCAATCAATCTTACACCATTATGCAAACAGGTTATTACACGGTGGTTGTTGGTGATTCAAATAGCTGCAAAAATTCTTTCACAGTTTATATATTGATTAGCGGCATCAATGACATCGTGAGTGATGCAAACATTTCCATCTATCCCAATCCTTCTTCCGGAAATTTCATTGTTGAATTGTTAAATGGTTTTATTGCTGGTGAAATCTCAATTGATGTTGTGAATGTAATTGGGCAAAGAGTTTTTTCTTCCACTGAAAAAATTTCTACTGCCCATTGGAAGAAGCAAATTGATTTGCATGATATTGCTCGGGGAGTTTATTTCATCGAGATAAAAACGGAGAATGAATTTATGAGGAAGAAAATTTTGATTGCAGAATAGGTGGCAATGAAAGGACGTACTTTCACTCCGCAATCCCGCAGCACTACACGACTTCTCTTCACTGTTAAATTTTATTTTGATGAAAGAAAGTTTATTGCTGCTTTTACTATTCATTTCCAATTTTTTGCTTTTCTCTCCGCGGAAGTCCTTCGGACAAAATCCTTTAGTGAAGCAGTGGGATTATCGGTTTGGAGGAATTACTAAGGAATGGCTTCAATCCTTGCAGCAAACCACTGACGGAGGATATGTTTTGGGAGGATATTCAAATTCCGGAATGGGAGGAGATAAAACCCAGCCATCATGGGGAGGTCATGACTACTGGATTGTAAAAACAGATTCACTTGGGGTCAAGCAATGGGATAAACGCTTTGGTGGAACTTCTAAGGATGAACTTTATTCCTTGCAGCAAACCACTGATGGAGGATATATTTTGGGAGGATATTCTTTTTCCGGCATTGGCGGAGATAAAACCGAATCATTGTGGGGAGGCTTTGACTACTGGGTTGTGAAAACAGATTCACTTGGGGTCAAGCAATGGGATAAACGCTTTGGAGGAACAGATTATGATGATCTTCGTTCCTTGCAGCAAACCAATGACGGAGGATATATTTTGGGAGGTATTTCATATTCCGGAATTGGCGGAGATAAAACCCAGCCATCGTGGGGAAGTTTGGATTACTGGATTGTCAAAATAGATTCACTTGGTGTCCAGCAATGGGATAAACACTTTGGGGGAACTGATGATGATGAGCTTTTTTCCTTACAGCAAACCACTGACGGAGGATATATTTTGGGAGGAACTTCATCTTCCGGAATCAGCGGAGATAAAACCCAGCTATCGTGGGGAGGTTTCGACTACTGGATTGTGAAAATAGATTCACTCGGTATCGGGCAATGGGATAAACGCTTTGGAGGAACTGGTGATGATTGGCTTTCTTCCTTGAGCCAAACCACTGACGAAGGATATATTTTAGGAGGATATTCAAATTCCGGAATCAGCGGAGATAAAAGCCAGTTGTCGTGGGGTGGTTCTGACTATTGGATTTTAAAAATAGATTCACTCGGGGTAAAGCAGTGGGATCAACGCTTTGGAGGAACGGGTGATGAAGACGCATTTGGAAACATCACACAAACAACCGATGGCGGTTATTTAATTCCAGGGAGTTCTTATTCCCCCATCAGTGGGGATAAAACAGAAAATAATCTTGGGACCGAGCAAACCTGGGTCATAAAAACAGATTCCATTGGGAACAAGCAATGGGATAAAACGCTCCGAACAAATTCAAACTACGATGATGAAACAGGACTTGCAATACAAACCAAAGATGGATGCTTTGTTATGACAAACTATACTTCTGCAGGAATAGGTGGAGATAAAACACAAGCAAGCCAGGGAAGTAATGATTACTGGATTATAAAATTTTGCGACACAATCGCAATAAATCAACAACTTCCCCAAAGCGCTTTTACTTCAAACGCAAACAGCGGTTGCCCGAATTCCTGTTTTGATTTCAGCAATGCCTCATTGAATGCAGCAAACTATCAATGGTATTTCATGGGAGGAAACCCTGCTTTTTCATCACAACAAAATCCATCGAACATCTGCTATGCGAATGCCGGCATATATGATGTCACACTGATCACAAGCAACGCGTATGGGAGTGATACACTTACGCTCACGAATTACATCACTGAATATGCAACGCCTGCTCCGCCGGTGATCACGCAGAGTAATGACACACTCACAAGTTCTCCTGCTTACAGCTATCAATGGTTCATCAATGGAAGCGTGATTCCTGCTGCTACCGATCAGCTACTCATCATCACTCAATCGGCGGATTACAGTGTGACGATCACTGATTCGCTTGGCTGTTCTGCAAGTGATACCATTGCTGCGGTGCTGTTGCTGCCGCAAAGCGCTTTCAACTCCAGCGCAACCAGCGGCTGCCCGGGAAGTTGTTTTGATTTCACCAATATTTCATTGAATGCAACAAGCTATCAATGGTTTTTCATAGGAGGAAATCCTGCATCTTCATCACAACAAAATCCGTCGAACATCTGCTATTCAAATCCCGGCGTGTATGATGTCACGCTTATTGCATCTTCAAACATTGCATCGGATACACTTGTGCAGGCAGCATACATCACCATTTTCACACCGTTGGCAGTTTCTATTTCACAGAATGGAAATTTGCTAACGTGCAATCCTGCAGCAACAAGTTATCAATGGTCATTGAACGGAACCCAAATTCCGGGTGCTATATCACAAACTCTTTTCATCAATCAAACAGGAACATTCACCATTGAGGTGATTGACACGAATGGGTGCATTTCATCTGATACACTTGTCGTCAACAATATTCCTTCGCCTGACTTTTCTACTCCTGATACTACGCTCTGCGAAAAGTTCTGTACTAATTTCTTCGATCAGTCCAACAACAATCCAATAATATGGCAATGGATTTTTTCCGGCGGTGATCCTGCTTTCTCCTCCGAACAAAATCCGGCAAACATTTGCTACAACAACCCGGGTATGTTTGATGTAACTCTCATTACCACCAATGCAAATGGAAGTGATACACTCACGCTATTGAATCACATCACCGTCTATCCTACTCCTCCATTTCCAAACATCACACAAGTTGGGTACACACTCACATCGAGTGCGGCAAGTTCTTATCAATGGCAATTGAACAGTGCAGATATTCCGGGAGCAACCAATCAATCGTACACCATTTTGCAAACAGGTTATTACACCGTGGTTGTTGCTGATTCCAATGGTTGTAAAAATTCCACTACACTGTATGTTTTGATTTCAGGGGTTGATGAGGTGAATAATGTTGTCAACCTTTCCATCTATCCCAATCCTTCCTCAGGAAGTTTTATTGTTGAATGGTTGAATGGCTTAATGGTCGGTGAAGTTTCGATTGATGTTGTGAACACACTGGGGCAAAAAGTTTTTTCTTTTTCAAAAAAAATTTCCTCTTCTCATTTCAAAAAAGAAATTGACTTGAGTCATGTAGCCCGCGGAGTTTATTTCATCGAAATAAAAACGGGGAATGAATTTGTGAGGAAGAAAATCTTGATTGCAGAATAACCAGCAATGAAAGGACGTACTTTCACTCAGCTTTCCGTAGTACGGCCGGACTTCTCTTCGATTTTAAATTTTTGGGGATGAAAAAAAGTTTACCCTTTATTTTTTTCTGCTGCGTAATGGAGTGTGATGTATGTGTTGCACAGGCAGGAGAATGGACCTGGATGAAGGGGGATAGTGCTACCAATGGAACAGCAATATATGGCGTACAAGGAATTGCAGATTCTAACAACACACCTGGCCCTCTTTATGAATCAGCTCAGTGGACTGATAAACACGGAAACTTCTGGCTATTCGGAGGAATGAAAAATTATGGTGTCACCTATAATACCCTCTGGAAATTTAATTCCTCCACCAATGAATGGACATGGATAAAAGGTGACACTACCTGGGGCTCATCAGGAGTATATGGAACGCAAGGGATACCTGCGGCAACAAATAATCCGGGAGCACGCGCATGGGGAAGTTGGTCATGGGTAGATACATCAGGAAATTTTTGGCTATATGGCGGCTATGGTTATAATGCAATCGGCATTATGGAAGGGATGAGCGATTTGTGGAAATATGATATCTCCACCAATGAATGGACGTGGATGGACGGGCTGAATATGGGAGTAGTAAATCCTGTTTATGGAACCAAGGGAACACCCTCAGACACTGCCTCTCCCGGCAGTCGTATGGAGGGCGATGCAGCATGGGTTGATGACATTAACCGCTTATGGTTATTCAGTGGGCAGTTATTAAATGGACCTAACGGATTTGGAAATGACATGTGGATGTGGGATCAGAATATAAATGAATGGACATGGATGCAGGGAACCAATACGGTGAATAGCACGGGTTCGTATGGAATAAAAGGAGTAGCAGATTCTTCTAACCATCCATCGGGCAGAGGAGCTTATTGCAACTGGAAAGATTCTGATGGCAATTTTTATTTTTTCGGTGGTAGCAGCACATTTACTCATGAATGCTGGAATGATCTATGGAAATATGATTGGCATACGAATGTGTTCACGTGGATTTCAGGATTATCATCGTCAGGAGACAATGGAACCTACGGAACACAAAGTGTTCCTGATACGAATAATATTCCTGCAGCTCGCCAGGAGAATCGCTGCTTCTGGCAAGATCACTGCGGAAACTTTTGGATGTGGGGCGGAAGACAATTCGGCTATGGCAATCCAACATATAACGATCTATGGATGTATAGGCCTTCAACCCGGGAATGGACGTGGCCCAATGGTGAAATGACAGCAAACTATACAGGAAACTACGGGGTGAAAGGTGTCTCATCCGCCACGAATGAACCAGCGGCGAAATGCGGAGCAATAGGCTGGATTGATAGTATTGGCCATCTCTGGATGTTCGGTGGAGTAACTGCTTCAGCATGGAAGAACGATTTATGGTGCTTCGTTCCTGATTCTTCAGCATGCATTCAGCAACAGCCGTCACCAATAAATTTTGCAACGATGGACGCAAGCATCTGCGAAAAATTTTGCACCAACTTCACTGATCAATCCACCAACAACCCAACCTCCTGGCAATGGATTTTCCCCGGCGGTGATCCCGCTTCCTCCACTTCTCAAAATCCAACGAACATCTGCTATGACTCACCTGGCACTTATGATGTAACACTCATCACTACCAATGCAAATGGAAGCGATACACTCACGCTACAGAACTACATCACCGTCTATCCTACTCCGCCGTTTCCAAACATCACACAAGTTGGGTACACACTCACATCGAGTGCGGCAAGTTCTTACCAATGGCAATTGAACAGTACAGATATTCCGGGAGCAACCAATCAATCGTACACCATTTTGCAAACAGGTTATTATACGGTGATTGTTGGTGATTCTAATAGTTGTAAAAATTCCACTACGGTTTATGTTTTGATTTCGGGGGTTGATGAGGTGAATAATGATGTCAACCTTTCCATCTGTCCCAATCCTTCTTCCGGAAATTTTATTGTTGAATGGTTGAATGGCTTTATGGCTGGTGAAGTTTCGATTGATGTTGTGAACACACTGGGGCAAAAAGTTTTTTCTTTTTCAGAAAAAATTTCCTCTTCTCATTTCAAAAAGGAAATAGATTTGACTGACGCTGCCTGCGGAGTTTATTTCATCGAGATAAAAACGGAGAATGAATTTGTGATGAAGAAAATTTTGATTGCACATTGACGCTCTCTGAAAAAAATTATTTCGCAATAAGAAATCATGGACTCAAAACGATTGTACACAAACAATTTTTCACGCGCTTGTCTTATTTCTTACGTCTTAAGTCTTCTGTCTTTCCACACGCATGCGCAGGCAGGAGAATGGACATGGATGAATGGAACAACCACAGTGAGCGCACCTGCAGTTTACGGAACACAGGGGATTCCCGATTCAGCGAACACTCCCTCTGCCCTCTACGGTGCCGCTACATGGACTGATGAGCAGGGGAAGTTTTGGCTCTTCGGCGGATACACGAGTTCCTTTCATGCAAGCTCGTCCCTGTGGATGTTTGAAGTAACAACCAATGAATGGGAGTGGATAAAAGGCCCTGATGTGATAGATCAGTCAGGAGTGTACGGAACCAAAGGCGTCCCTGATGTAGCGAACTACCCGGGCGCACGCGCATTCGGCTTTCCCTCGTGGATTGACACAGCCGGAAATTTATGGCTATACGGAGGAAGGGGATTTGCCGCAAATAATTATGGCAATCTTGCTGACTTATGGAAATATGATATTGCTACCAATGAATGGACATGGGTGAACGGCTATACCACTACCAGCCACTCAGCAGTCTATGGAACCAAGGGAGTTCCCGACGTAAATAATACACCGGGTTCAAGAAGTGAAACTACAGCAGCATGGGTTGACAGCGCCAATCGCTTCTGGTTTTTCGGCGGCTACGATGACGTCTACCATCAGCTTGATGATGTTTGGATGTACGATCCATCATTGGATGAATGGACATGGATGGCAGGAAGCTCAAGTTTCAATCCTCCTCCGACTTATGGAACGCTTGGTATCTTCTCACCAACAAACACTCCGGGTGGACGTGTTGCTTATACCGGATGGAACGATTCACACAATCACTTCTGGCTTTTTGGTGGTGGTACAGCGGATGCTTATGCTGACTTATGGGAGTTTGACATGAGCATAGATGAATGGGCCTGGATCAGCGGATCGAATTTCCTGAATGCAGATGAGTATCACGGTGAGAAGTGCAACGCAACTATTTATTTCCCGAATTCACGAACAGAATGCCGGACAACCTGGGTTGATAAGTGCGGCAACTTCTGGCTCTTCGGCGGAGGGCGTGACCAGGATGGGTTGAATGGAATGAATGATCTCTGGACTTATATTCCTTCACAGAACCAATGGTCGTGGGTGAGTGGTGATTCAACGGCTTACCCTTTGCCTAATTGGGGAACAAAGGGAGTTTCATCACCTACCAATAAACCCGCTGAAAAAA
>Ga0134121_10005120_pt1 | contig 10675 bp, 11 predicted proteins | sample KB301_FD_96463 | JGI IMG/M metagenome (GOLD analysis project Ga0134121, IMG submission 96463) | Terrestrial soil microbial communities without Nitrogen fertilizer from Kellogg Biological Station, Michigan, USA - KB3-0-1 | ecosystem: Environmental > Terrestrial > Soil > Unclassified ...
ACAGCTGTCATCACACGCGCGGACGGCGGCACCGGGGTGTCGGTTGAAGCAAAGGCGGGGCATTATTGGTTTGGCCGCTGGCGCTGGCAGTCAGCCCCGCGCCCCGTGCGCCGCACCTATGAATCCCTGGCCGCGCAGCACCTGATCCCGCATCTCGACTGCAGGAACCTCGCCACCGGGTCGATCCTGAGCGTGAGTGCCTATATACCGATGTCTACATGCGGGATGCCGCAGAATCAGGGCCAAACAGGGGGCTACCCGGGCCTCGGTATCCTGACGGGCTGGTTGGCGCAGTATCTCGTCCGCAACGCGCCCGAAGACGCCTGGAGGGCCCAGGCCGACGCCATGGCGTCATATCCGACGCATCAGCGCGATCCCGACACGCACACGCCGCTCGACATCGTCAGCGTCTGGCCGGGTGCGAATATGTATTCGTCCAGCGAAGGATCACCGTATATACCGAAGGGTCCCAGCCCATGCCGCACAGACCACGGACACCTGCCGTCTGTCTGCTACATTCCCTTCCTTCTGACGGGTGACCCTTACTTCCTCGAGGAAATGCAATTCACCTGTAATTATCAGCAACTTTCGTTACCCTCTGACAGCCGTTGCATGATCATGGGCAGGTATCTGGCGTGGCCGCTGAGAGCCATCGCCGAGTGTGTTGCCGCGACGCCCGATGTCGTGCCCAGCTGGCTGTTGCCACGTAGCTACTGGGTGCATTGGCTCGATACCTTCCGTGGCCATGTCGAGGCACGCGCCAGCAACTCGTCGGACCCATATTGTTATGTTTTTCACACGATTTTGGAAAGCGGTCAGACCACCGATCTCGATCCGAGTAAGTCGGGCGACCACGTCTGGCAGCAAGCGATGCTCGACCTCGTAACGAGCTGGATCGCCTGCTGGCGTGACGAGTGGGTCGAGCCGGCCGAGTGGTGTATCCACAGCTGTATCGCTCGCGCGTCACCGACCAGCGGCTGGGTGAGGTCGCGGCCGAGCCCCTACCATATCCGGCTGCAGAACGCCTCGGTGCTGAGTGTGGCGATGACCAAGACCGATGTCGCGTTGACGCTGCAGTATCCGCAGCTGGGCTTCCAGCCCGGCACCGAGGTGACGATCGACAAGGAGGTGCTCACCCTCGAGGACAGCGCCGACCTCCTCACCTGGACTGTGGCGCCCCGCGTCGGGGCAGCAGACCATGCGGTCAAGCGGGCGGTTTACGGGGCCAAGTGTTTGAGCTGGCAGGAGTCGGCCGACCTGAACGTGGCGACCTATGGCTGGACCGGCACCGAAGACAATACCTGCATGTTACCGACAACCGAGGATCTGACCTACCCGAGCTACCAGCGCGCCGCCCTGGCGCAGGCGATCACCGCCCAACTCGAGGTGCCCGAGCTGCATGCATCGTTCCGCTGGCTGGACGAGGAGATCCGGGGCTTCGTCGCGGCCGGCAAGCTGAAGGTTGGCGACAACTGGGCCGTGGTGCCAATGTCTGCCCGGCACGGCCGCCGCCATCGTCGCCACCGCAGTGAGCGCATCCGGCTGCTGCCGATCGACTATGAGGCGGAGACCGACTGATGCCAAAGAAGCAAAAGAGGGGAAAGCAGGAAGTCGACTGGCTCGCGCTGGCTCGTTACCGCTATCGCCTGTCGCGAACGGCACACAGCCTGTCTGTCGTGATAGCGCAAGTCGCGATGGAAGAATCAATCAAGACCAAGGGACTCTATCATCCAGGCGACGCGATGGTCGATCTCTTATCGGAGGTCGTGGTCAATATGATCATGGCCAATGAGGATGCCAGGGATGACCCTGACCGCATCAAATGCATGATTGAATCCCTTGTGGATGGCATCGAGAGGGCGCTTTGTAATGCTCAGGCTGCACGACTCGACGCAGAGGCCGACGCAGAGGCCGAGGCGGAGACCGACTGATGCCCATCAAACATGGCCCGCGTCATTTCGGCCGGCTGCACATGAGCGGAGTCACGCTGGCCACCGCGATCGAGCTGCAGGGGCGGTCGCTGGCCGGGTTTGGGTCCAAGCGGTTGGACGAGAAGGAGGTCACTTATGACCTGCTCGCCGTGATCATGTATAATGTGCTGGTGCAGCAGGCTGACCACCAACCGACGACCGCCGACACGCTGCTTGATCAGCTCACTGCCGAGGTCCACAGTGAGATCGAGGCGTGGCGGCAGCGACTCGTTGCGAGACAGAAGCCCGCAGCCTAGCAATACCCCAGGTGTATCGGGGGGTCCGGTGGGGTGCCAAACCCTGCCGGGCCCCTAGTCTTTGCTGGGGTTCCGCATTGTTCACCAGATAACGCAACCTGATGCGGTGGATGCGGAAAGCCTGCAAAATAAGGGTTTCTCTGTGCGGTGGATGCGGCCAGTGCGGGGGTGTTGGACTATCCTGGGGTGTAGAAAGTAAACAATGCTGGCCGGGGTGTGGGGTGTCACTGCTGCGGCAGCTGGTCCTCGAGCAGGCCGACCTGGGGCGCCGTGGCGATCCCGGTGAACGCGCCTCGGTTGATCGGATTGGGCATGCCGCTCAGCGCCTGATTGCGCGCGAACCGATCGCCCAGCCGCGACTGATACGCCATCTGCACCAGCCTGGGCAGCGCGACACCCCCGGCCCCCATGAGCGCCCCGGTGAACGGGTTGCCGCCGGCCATGCTCCACCCGCCGCTGCCGAACATCCCACCGGTCAGCAGATGCGTCATCATGCTCCGCTCATTGGTGCCAGAGTTGGGGATGTTGTCCTTGATGAACATCTTGCCGCCCGCAGCCAGATCGCGCAGGGCATCCCGCCCGGTGGCGAAGTGCTGGCCCGAGCCGCTCGCCACCACGCGGGCCAGCTGTGCCGGGGAGATGTCGCCGGCAATCGCGTCCAGCGTGGGCGTGTTGATCACCTTCTGGATCTCCTTGCCGACCGCGTAATGCCGGCGCGCCTCGGCCAGGGTGGCCGCGTCCTCGGGCGTGCCGCCGTGCAGAATGGAATTGTCCATGCTGTCGCGCAGCGTCGTCCGGAGGTCAGTCAGCCTGGAGCGCAGATCACCGTCAGAGGTCTCCCTGATCCGTTTCGACAGGGCGCTGTCGAGCTTCTGGAACGCCTCACCCTCGACGATATAGCCGCCCTGCGGGCCCGGCCTGATCTTGTTGAGCAGCTCGGTGATATGACCACCCAGCGCCTTCTGCACATCCGATCCGTAGAGCCGGCGCGTCTCGTCCGCCAGCTGCTGCACACCCTGCATCGCCGGAGCGTCGACAGTAAAGTTGTTGCGGCCATAGACACCAGAGATCCGGTTCCACGCGTTGTCGAGACCCTGGTTGATCACCTCCGGCGTGGCGAGGTTCTCGCCTGTAACCCCCATCTCGCCCAGCACCGCCTTGTTGAATTGCTGGCGCTGTTCCGTCCGGACCGCGTTCTGCGGGCCCGAGGTCAGCGGCAGCCGGTCAAGGGTCGACTCCATGGTCTGCATCACCTTGCTGCCTGACTGCTGGGCAGGGGTCAGCGATATGCCGCGACCCAGGAGCGTCTGTGCCAGTCTCTGCTGCTCGGCATTGAGCTGGGACAGGCCGGGCGAAATTACACCACGCAGCGCGCCGGCACCGAACGGCACTGCGAGGCTCGCCGCGAGGCCGGCCCCCGTGCTGCCGGTGCCTTCCTTCACACCGCCGCCCACGGCGCCCGCCACGGTCTGCATGACCGGGTTGGACGCAAGCGATCTAGCCACGCCTGATACGACCGGCGCCGCCTGTGCCAAGCGTGCCACGCCTGCCGCCGGGACCACGGTTGCCACCGCATCACCCGCGCCCTGCCCCACGCCATAGGCGATCTTTTCGGGCGTTGTGGTGGGCTTGATCCGGCCGCCGCTCAGATAGTCCCCAACTGAGTTCAGGGCGCTCTTCGCCGCGTCGCTGTAGAACCCCGGCCGGGACGAGGGGATACCGACAGCCCGCAGCCCGGCGCCGATCAGATCGGGGACCGCGCCGACCGCGCCGCCGATCGCATCGTTGAGCCCGGTGCCGGCGGAGCGCACATCCCGGCCGACCTGCTGGTCCAGGGTCAGCTTGGCGATCCGCTCCTGCTCAGCCTGCTCCGCCATTTCCTGCTGCTTGCGGGCGATTATGGCGGCGTAATCAAATCCCACTGCGTCGTCAGGCATCACACGCTCCTAGTCGAGCAGCTTCAGGTCGAGGCCGTATTCATTCATGATCGCCTGCACCGCTGCCTTGTTTTCAGGCTTCGACTTGAGCTGGCTTTTCAGCCCCGCCACGAAGCTCTGGGTGGTCTGCCCACCCGGCAGCGGTTTGATCTTCTGCTCGGCATAGGACGACATCGGCTTGATCTCGGGATACACCTTGTCAGGATCGAGGCCGTTGGCCCTGGCCAGATCGCGATAGGTGTCGACGCGTGCCTGCATGCCAACCTCGTGCGCGTGGAACACGCTCTCGGCCTGTTCAACCAGCTGGCGGCGCACCGTGGGCGACAGCTTGCCGTCGCCTTTGACCATCTGGACCATGCCCTGGATGGTGTCCCAGACGCCGCCCGTGCGCTGCACCATGTCGCCCTCGGGGCCGCGCACGACGCTGTTGGGGTCAAGGATCTTCGCGTAGGCATAGATCATTGCCATGTCAGACGCACCATTGCCGACCGGCGCCGCCTGCCGGATCAGCATGAGCTGCGGCTTGGCCTGCGAGTAGTTGGTGTAAACCGGGCCGCTCTCGATCTGCTGGCGGGTCTCCCTGGCATTGCTGAACAGGTTCTGCCCGGCCTGCTGCGCTTGGCTCGCCTGGACGACACGCTCGGTCCCGTCCGGAAGGCGTTCCACCACCGAATCGGGCGCGTAATTCCCCGCCTTCAGCTCCTCCGCCGTCAGCCGCCTTGCCTTTCCCGGCTGGATCACATGCAGCTTGCCATCCGGCGTACGCTCGGCAATCGCGTCGGACGGCAGCTTTTCGGCGGCCAGCTCCTCGGGCGTCAACCGCTTAGCCTGCCCCTCCTTGACGACGCTATAGGTGCCATCCGGCTTGCGCTGCACCACCGCGTCAGAGGCGTAACCCAGCCGGGTCTTCTCCGCCGGGCTCAGCTCCTCGGCCTGTGCGTCCTTGGCGACGGCATAGGTCCCGTCCGACTTGCGCTGCACCACGGCATTGGGCGCGAAGCTCAGGCGAACCTTTTCGTCGGGGCTCAGATCCTGCGCCCTTGAGTCCTGCAGCTTGGACGGCTTGCCGTTCTCGTCCCAGACATAGACCGAGCCAGGATCGAGGCCGTAAGATTGCTTCTCCTGAGCGGTCAGCGGCGTGGGCACGATTTTGTTGCTCTGCTGCAGCAGCCACTGCGCCCGCTCGGCCGGCGTCATGGTCTTGAGCAGCGTCAGCTGCTGGGTCGTGAGCTGCGTCAGGTCACCCCTGCTCCGCCGCCCCTCGCCAGGAGCCGCTGGGGCGCCGCCTGAGCCCGTTGGGACCATGGCCGGTGCTCCGGCATCAGTCATCGTCCCAGGCGTCGTCAGCCCCGCCCAGCGGCTCACAGAGGCCTTGTTGCTGTCCTGGGGGTCGCCCTGGCCGGTCAGCCATGTCTGCAGGCCTTTGACGCCGCCCATCCAGGCCCCCTGCAGCAGCGCCTGGGGTGTGATGGTCACCCCGCCGACCGTCTGGCCCACGTATTTGTCTAGGCCCGCCTGCTGGATCTGGCCCCAGTTGTGCTGCATGGCGATCTCGCCGGCCTTCTCCTGCGCGGCCGGGTTGGCGAGCCATTGCTGGTGGGTCATCGGCTCGAAGCCAGGGATGACCCACTGCCCGCGCCAGCTGTTGACGGCACGCCCCTTGTCATCGGTGACCGCCTCGTCCTGCGCCGGTTTGTAGAGCCCGGCGGAGGATGCCAGCCCAGTGCCGATCTGGAACAGGCCGGAGTAGCCCGCTGAATTGACCGCGTCTGCCTTACCGCCGCTCTCTGGCCCCTTCAGCGCCGCCAGGGCGAGCCGGGCGGGACTGCCGGTGAGGTTGCCGGGGGTGACCCCGCCTGGGGCGGCCTTGCCCTCGGTCCCCCGGCCGCGAATGATGTCGTCAACCATGGTGCCGAACGCTTTCTGGCTCTCGTTCTCGGTGTCCAGCTTGCGTATCTGGGCTGCCTTCAGGCGGGCATCGCCGCCAGCCAGCAGCGATTGCTGGTAGGTCAGCGGCGCGTCACCGAGGCCGGCGAGGAGGCGTGCCCTGGTCTCCGGCGAGACACCGCCCTGCGCCAGGGCGAGCAGAGTCCCACCGAGGTTGCCGAACGCGTTCGCCCGCGCCATGCCGAGGCTCTGCGCGTCATAAGCCGCGCCGGCCGGCACCTCCTGCGGGTCCCAGAAACCGGTCCAGCCCTTCCAGGCGTCGTCGAGCAGGCCGCCGATGGTCTCACTCATCTCCCGTTACTCCATCAGGCCGCCGCCGCCTGCCAGCAGCCGCTGCTTCAGCCAGGGCGCGTTCAGCGTCGCGCGCTGCTGCAGCATCTGCCGCCATTTCTCGCGCGTCAGCGCCATCTCAGCGGCGTTGATCGCCCCGGCCGGGCGATAGCCGCTGCCCGCTCCGCCTCCGCTCGCGATGGCAGGCGCCGGGGTGGCCGCCGGGGCCGCGCCCAGCTTGCCTGCCGTCGACCCAAGGCCCTGCAGCGTCTTCATGGCGGGCGACTGACCGGTCTTCGGGTCTTCCGTCCAGGCCTTGTCCCAGGCCTTGTCGACCGGATCGCCGATGTTGCGCTGCCACCAGCTCCGACGGAATCCCTCCGTGTTTGGCCCAGGCATGATGTCGTCAGTGTTGAGCTGCGGCATGTTGGCTGGCCTGAACGTATCCGGCCCGGGCATGACCGTGTCAGTGCCGAGCTGCGGAGCGGCTGCCGCCGGTCTGACAGCCGGTCTGGCGACCGGCCGGGGGGTCATGTCCATCTGCGGCATGAAACTGCCAGAGGACGGCATGAAGGCGCCCGCGTCGGGCATCATCGCGCCACCGGTAACCGGCGGCGGGGTCACCGGGACGACCGCTCCCGCGTCGGGCAGCCCCACGCCGCTGAGCCCGGCGCCCGCGCCGCCTGCGCCGCCGACAGCGCCCGCCGCCGATCCGAACATCTGCAGCAGCTGCAGCCAGTCCAGCCCACCCATGGTCTTCTCCTATCGCGACGACAGGCCGCCGAGCAGGCCGCCTGCCACCGCGCCAATCGCGGTGCCGAAACCCGGGACAATCGAGCCGATCGACGCACCAGCGGCGGCGCCACCGAGAGCCCCCATCAAGGGGTTCGCCTTGCTGCCGCCGGCATTGCCTGTGGTGTTTACCGTGGTGGTCTGGCTGCCAGGGCTGGCGGCCAGCATCTGCCCCATCCACTCGATCTGGCTCTTGTCGAAGCCCTGCTGCTCGAGCCAGTTCTGATAGGCGATATCGAGCCCCGCCTGATTGCGCGCCTGTCCCTGCTGGCCCAGCGTGTCGAGCAGGCTGATGTCGGCGATGTTCGCCTTCTGCCCGACACCATAGAGGTCGCCCGCCTGCCTCAAGCCGGCGAGGTTGAGCTGCGCCCCCGACAGCCCGGCCGCCTGATTGAGCTGTTGCGCGGTCATGTCGCGCGTGATGTCGCCGGTCGCACCCTGCACCGCCTGATTGTAGTTCGCCTGCCGCAGCTGCGCCGAGGTCTCAGCCGCCTTCTGCGCGGTCATGCTGTCGGTGACCGCCGACTGCAACGCCTGCCGGCTGCCGCCAAACGCCTTGCTCGAGAGGAACCGATCCTCGATCCCCTGCTGCGACTGCATCCGGCTGCTCTCGAGCGCCTTCAACGCGTTGGCCTCGACCTCCCCGGTGTAGGGGTTCATGTAGGGCGTCAGGTCCATGCCAGCGAGCTGGCCCGCCGTCACCTGCTGCGGCTGCCAGCTGCCGAAACTGGCGCTCGCATCCCCCAGCCCCTGCAGCGCGCCGCCGGTCTGCCCCTGCATGGCGCGGATCTGCGTCGCCGCCGCGTCCTGGTCGGGCGTCGTGCCGGCCACCCGGTCGCCCGTGTAAGGCTGATAGGTCTGGGTCTCAGCCAACGTCTTTGCGCGGGCAAAGTTTTGTTCGCTCGCCTGCTCCAGCCACGCCGGCAGCTGCACCTTGGTGGTCTGAGACGTGTTAGACGATCCGCTGCCGCCACCCATATCAGAGATCCTTTGTCCAGAACCCGCCCAGGCGAGTCCAGTTCTGCGGCGCGGCCGGGTGCCGCTCCCAGCCTATGCGGGCGATCGTCTCGGCCCGGGTGCAGCCTTGCTCCCGCCCCCAGGCGTCCACCATCTCCTGCAGCCCTGTGCCGTCCAGCATCTCGCCGCCGACCGCGAGATAGCGCAGCGCCCGCAGGCGCGGGTAATCGATGATTTCGGTCGCCAACAACATCCCGCCGCCGCCCCAGATCTGCGACTTGCCTTCCCTCACGCTCATCATCAGATCGGACAGGGTGTGCGTGCCAAAGCGGCTCACCGCCTTGCCCAGGCGCTCGAGCTGGCGCGCCTGATCGCGCGTCATATCGGCACCCCCTTCATCACCTTGGTGGCGTGCAGCGTGCCGGCATCGTCGACGGTGACCTTCCACACCGACTGATTGGGGGACACCAGCAGGGCGTAGGCTGACGCGCTCTCGGTCGACAGCACGCGCTGGAACGCCCGCTCGATCTGCTCCGTGCGCTGCCGCATCGTCTCCGCGTCGTAGCGGGCACCGATCTGTGCGAGGCTGATATTCACCGCCGGCCTCCGGGGGTCACGTCAAACCGCATCTCACCAACGGTCCACTGCTCGTCCTCCGCCTGCTCGATGCGCAGGCGGATGTCGCGGCCGGAGAAACGACACTCCACCCAGCCGTCGGGGTAAGGCTCATAGGGGCCCTCGAGAAACTCGACCGAATCGTCACGCGCCTCGCGCGTGTAGGCGTAGAGCCGGGTGCAGTCGTAGGACCCGCCATTGTCCAGCTGGGCGCCTGTGACATGCATGATCTGATCACCGCCGCCGGGCAGCGCCTGGGCGCCGCTCTCGACCCACACCATGCCGGTCCGCGTCAGCCCGGCCGCCAGCCACCCGCTCTCGTGTTGATACAAATGTCCATCCGTCCCCGCCATCAGGGGACGCGGCCAGACCCCGGCGCCGTCTATACAGGATCGGTCGAGCTTGCCGGTCGACCACCAGCCCTCCTGGAAGTTGAACGCGATGTAGCAGCTGTTCTCGGTCTCACCGACCTCGGGGAACAGCCACCACGCCTCGGCAAAGCGCCCGATCGCGCCGCCTGTCAGACGCTGCCCGACCGTCTGGAAGTCGATACGCCGGAAGAAATAATCCGCCACGTCACACGGGACCGGCGTCACCGTGCCGTTGCTGTAGGTCCAGAATGAACCCGAGCCCACCCAGTATGCCGTGCCGGCGGCAGCCGCGAAGGCGCTGGCGCCGATCATGCCGCATTGCTGACCGACCCGCTCGAAGCCGTATATCGCCGGCAGGCCGACGTATTTCGCCAGCCACAGTTCCTTCTCGGTCCATAGCAGGATGCCACCACGCACCTTGCAGGCGTTGATCAGGATGCCCTGGCAGTCCAGCTCGAGGAATCCTGCGGTGTTGTCGACGTTGGCAAAGTTCCAGTCGTTGTAATCCTCGCGCGAACACCACGCGACGCCACGCGGATTGCCGCCCGCGCCGAACAGCATGACATGCCGCTCCTCGGTGACGACCACGCCGCGATTGTTCACGGGTGCGGTCGCTACCGGGGTGGCCTGGGGGTCGAACACCGGCTGCGCGTCGAGGCTGTTAGGGCTCATGTGCAGCAGCCGGCCATCGCTCGACGCGAGGGCCATGATATCCTCGCCCCAGGTGTCGATGGTCCAGATGGCGCCGCGAGAATAAGGGTTGCCGGAGGGGCCGAACGCACCAGCGTCGCGCGGCGTGTCATAGGTCGAATAGTTGTAGGGCCCGGTGCCGTAGCCGCCACCCTGCTCGATCGGCGGCAATGGCACAAAGCCGGGCGGCGTCTTATCCACCAGCGTGTCGCTGTCGAGCAGCAGCAGCTGCTGGTCCGTGCCGATCGCCACATAGCGGACATCGCGCGCCGAGCGCCACGCCAGCATCCTGCGCGCGGGCGTCGACATCGTCGTCTCGGTGAGCCGGTCCCATCCGCCGATCGGCACCAGGGCGCCATTGCGCCAGCGCACGAGGTTGCCGTTCCACCAGCGTCCGCGCTGCATGGCGTCAGATCCCAGCCGGGACATGCCCGGCGGGAATTTCAGCGCGGCGAGTGTCACCGCTTCGACGGCATCAGCGGTGGCCGCACCGCCCGCCTCGGCACCGAGAGGGCGGTCTTCGCGGTCGCGATCGACCGGACCGGCTTGACCGACTTCAGCGGCTTGATCACCGGCAGACTGGGCTTGCTGGGTCTAATCCGAGGCATGGGCTTCTCCTCCACCTGTCATAGGCACGGCACGCAGCTGCGGCTGCGCGGCAGCCTGCTGCTGCGGCTGCTCGTGCTTGGCCAGCTGCTGGTTCAGGAAGACATAGAGGTTGAACGAATCCTTCAGTGGCGCTTGCGCAATCAGGTCGATCAGCGTGCGGACATCATGCGGATGCATCTCGAGGGTGATCATGCCAATGTCCTCAGAACGGCGTCGTGCCGTTGTCGAGCTGCTGCACGTAGTTCTCGGCCTCGGTCCAG
>Ga0134121_10005121_pt1 | contig 10674 bp, 7 predicted proteins | sample KB301_FD_96463 | JGI IMG/M metagenome (GOLD analysis project Ga0134121, IMG submission 96463) | Terrestrial soil microbial communities without Nitrogen fertilizer from Kellogg Biological Station, Michigan, USA - KB3-0-1 | ecosystem: Environmental > Terrestrial > Soil > Unclassified ...
CACAAGCACGATATGGAAGCGATCGGAACCAACGCGCATGAGATACCGATGGTCTTGGCCGCACAGGCGCCGGATGATCGAGTTCTAAAAGCTTCCCAATATCGTGTCCTCGAAATGTGGCAGAGCACCTATGAGGGCGAGCTTCTTATTATGCTGCCCGACACGTTTGGAACGACGCAGTTTTTGAAAGACGCACCGGAGTGGGCGGCGGACTGGACCGGACAGCGCATTGACAGCAAAAATCCTTGGGTGGCCGGCGACGAATATATTGACTGGTTGAAGGCACGCGGCCGAAATCCCCATGACAAGCTGATCATCGCCTCCGACGCGCTGGACGTTGACGAAATCCTCGGGCTGCATGCCTATTTTGGCGGGACCCTTGCGCGCGCCACGACGGCCAAGGATTTTCGCAGCGCGGCTGATTTCCTGGATGGTAAGAAATGGACGCCGGGACGACGGGCGCGCTTCAGCGCCGGCTGGGGCACATTGCTCACAAATGATTTCCGCGGCTGCGATCCAACAAGCGGAATTGGATTTGACCCGGTCAGCCTGATCTGCAAGGTGACCGAGGTTGACGGCCAGCCGGCGGTCAAACTCTCCGACAACTACTCGAAGGCGCTGGGCCCGCCTTCGGAAATTGAACGCTACCGGCGCGTGTTTGGAACGGCTGGAGTCAGCAACGCTCCGGTAATCGCATGATCATCTGAGCGCATCGCACCGGGAAGATCCGCCACGAACCACGTAGGGCAGATCTCCTCATCTGCCCGGTCGAGCGCCGCTCGAGAAGTTTTTTCCGGAAAGAAAAATTGCGGAACTTCGCTCCGCCGGGCCGATGAGGTACATCTGTCCCTACTGTGGTTTGTGGTTGTGCCCGCACGAGCGCGGACGCTCGCGCTCACATCAGTCGTTCTGTGCTACACTCCGACAGTTTTTTCAAATCACATTTTTTATGTCCAAGGGTCATAGGGATGAAGCTTCGGCCACTCGTTGTACCTCTCGCGGTTCTCTTCGCGTTGTTTTTCTCTCCATCAATTTCTGCCGCACAAGCAGCGCCCGCAACGCCCCGGCCCGTTACCGTGGACGATTATTTTCAGGTGCGGGAGGTTGATGACCCGCAGATCAGCGCTGACGGCCTGTGGGTCGCCTACACGGTCACGACTTCATCACTGAAGGACGACGAGGATAAGACGCGGATCTGGATGGTCGCGACCGCCGGCGGCGACGCCGTGGCCATGACCTCCGAGGAAAATTCATCCGAACATCCGCGCTGGAGTCCGGACGGAAAGTATTTGGCGTTTCTTTCCAAACGCAATGAAGGCAGGACTTACGTCTGGTTGTTGAATCGCCTCGGCGGAGAGGCCCAGCTGCTGGTCAAGACTGCGCAGGACGTCAAAGATTTCGCTTGGTCGCCTGATGGCAAGCGCATCGTCATGGTGCTGCAAGATCCGTCACCGGAGGACCTAGAGGCAGCCGAGGAGAGGACCAAAGAAGAGAGCGAAGGCAAGGAGATCAAGGACAAAAATCCCAAAGCCCACCGTCCGTGGGTGATTGACCGCTATCTATACAAGGAAGATGAGATTGGCTACCTGGAGCGCCTCCGCACCCATCTGTACGTTTTCGATCTCGCCGGCAAGAAGCTAGCCCAGGTCACCTCCGGCGACTTCGATGACAAGCACCCGGCCTGGTCGCCCGACGGCAAGCTTCTCGCCTTCAGCAGCAACCGCTCCACTCCCGATTCGGACCGCAACTACGACTCCAACATCTGGGTCGTGTCTGCCGACAACACCGACAAGGGCGCGCACCTGACGCAGGTCACGACGAATCCTGGATCCGACGATTCCCCTATGTGGTCGCCTGACGGGAAGTGGATCGCTTACGTGACGCAGATCGAGCCCAAGTTGCTCGTCTACGCCACCAGCCACGTAGCGGTCTCTCCCGCTGCGGGCGGCGAAGCACGAGTGCTCACGCTGAACTTCGACCGCATGTCCAGCGAGCCGAACTTTTCGCCTGACGGCAAATCCATTTATTTCATCGCAGATGATGACGGTACGCAGAATCTCTGCCAGGTCCCAGTGGCTGGCGGCGAGATCACGCGCCCAATCGGCGGCCGCCTGATGGTTTATTCATACTCTGTCGCCAAGTCTGGCGATGTGGCCGCGCAGGTCACCACCATGGATCGCCCCAGCGAGGTTTTCACCATGCCTGGGGGCAAACTCACTCGCATCACCCACACCAACGACGCCCTCCTGTCGCAGCTCAAGCTCACGGCGCCGGAGTACGTCAAGTTCAAGAGCAAGGACGGCACCATGGTCGCCGGCTATCTCTATAAGCCGCTCGACTACGTGCCCGGAAAAAAGTATCCGGCCATTCTGCGTCCGCACGGCGGGCCGGTCTGGTCTTACTATGCCGAGTTTACCCACCTCGCGCAGCTCTTCGCGGCCAACGGCTACGTGGTGCTATATCCCAACCCACGCGGTTCTACCGGCTACGGACAGGCTTACGCCAAGGCCATCGACGCCGATTGGGGGAACAAGGACTTTCAGGATGACATGGCCATAGTTGACTATGCCATCGCGCAGGGCATGGTTGATCCCGACAAGCTCGGTGTGGGGGGATGGTCGTACGGTGGCATCTCGACCGATTTCATCATTGCCCAGACCACGCGTTTCAAGGCTGCGATTTCAGGGGCGGGCGCGGGGCTCTTCGCCTCCATGTATGGACATGACGAGTACACACGCGACTACGACTACGAGTTGGGATATCCCTGGAGGGATAGGGCGGTTTGGGACAAGGTCTCGCCTTTTTACAAGATTGCGAACGTCACCACTCCAACTCTGTTCATGGGCGGCGACATCGACTCGAATGTGCCGATCTTAGGTGGCGAGCAGATGTACCAGGCATTGAAGACGCTGGGCCGCGAAACCGAACTGGTGGTCTATCCCGGCGAATACCACGAGTTCAAGGCTCCCTCGCATCTCAAAGATCGCCTGGATCGTTACATCGCCTGGTATGCCCACTACGTCAAGGCAGACGGCACCCCGGCGCGGCCAGCGGCGGCAAAGACAGACCACTGAAAACTGCAGGTTGCCGGCGAATGGATTTTGCCAGGCCTTTTAAGGCCTGCATAAAACCTCCAAATTTGGATGGGCGTTAGCCCCCTGAGGGAAGCTTGATCAAGTCCCGTAGGGGCTGAAGCCCATCCTTTAGTTTCCCCGGAATGCATGGCTGAAGCCCTGCTTCACCCAACTGCAGGATTCGAGTGAAAGCATTCCTGCCGAGGGGCTTCTCAGGTGTATCCTTCAAGAGTAGGTTTCTATGAGGGTGTTGGACTTCATAAAGGGGATCAGGTCACCAAAGCTCCGGCTGGCTTGGTTGGTTGCCATCGCGGCCGACGCCATCCAGATCGTCGCTTTGCCTCTCTTTGCCCCAGGAGGCCTGTCGCCCGTGGATGTTGCGCTCGACGCGGCGGCAGCCGTCGTTCTAATCGAGCTCCTGGGATGGCATTGGGCTTTTCTGCCAACACTCGCGGCGGAACTCGTACCCGGCTTCGACCTCTTTCCCACTTGGACGGCCGCGGTTTTCTATGTAACCCGCCAGCAAATTCACTCCGGAGAACCTGAGATTCCCTTTAAGGTTGTTGAAGGAAAGGTGCGCGAACACAGGCTCTAGCCACTACTGCATGAATAGAGGTTTTCAAGCGTTTCTCTAATTTGTCTACCATTTCTGCCTTATCCCTGGACACCTGCAATCTCTTGTGCATTTGAAAGCCAATGGTGCAGGGGGGCTAGGTTATGGCAACCGATCACTCATCTTCTTTTCGTATTCTGTACCCACATTGGCGGAAAGAGTGCTGCCGCCGCACTTGTGGAGCTTGACCGCAAAGAGCTTCCAGAGCGCGTCGTGGCAGCAGAAGCCACAATCTACGCACGGTTTCAGCAAATTTCGCAGAACTCCCCCGCTATTGCGGACGCATTGCCAGCTCTTCGGCGTTCGCAAGAGAGATGAGCTCGGTTTTCCCGATTGAGAAAAGAAATAATTACGCCGCCTCACTGGACAGAAGGTCACGCACTCTTGCGGTCAGGACGGATAAGTGTTCAGCTTTTGAAACCACGTCGTCTATACCAGCGGAGCGCGCTTCTTCCTTTACGAATGAATCCACACAAACCGTGAAGAGGATGATCGGCGTAGAGGGCATCAGGTCTTTGAGTAGATGAGCTGCCTCTAGACCATTCATTACCGGCATGGACAAATCCAAGATAATCAAATCGGGATCTAGCCGCTGAGCCTTTTCAATGCCGTCCCGTCCGTCGAATGCCTCTCCGCACACTTCACAACCTGCTTCGCGCTTGAATAGCTCACAGACTGCCAGACGGATGTCAGGATTGTCATCTACGACCAAGATAGCCTTTGTCATGGGGAAGCCTTCTTTCTGCGAAGCATCCAAATATGACGAAAGCGCAGATTTAAGATGCCGTTTTCGCTTTATGGTTTTCCGGGGCAACCTCAATCTGGAGGGGGAAATCCAATTCAGTCTCAAAGAACCAGATGCCGAAAGAGGCCAAGCCGTTTTTGGTGTTATGGCTAGGCGGACTTCTTATTACAGATGCTCTTATAGCAGCTGCATTTGCAGCCTACTTTTTACTCGCACACGGCGAAATGGTCTGTCAAATGGAGCACGTATCGAGTGACAGCGACGCGCGGAAGCCGTGCACCAACGGTGCCGTTGCGGAAAGCGCTGACTGCGGAATTGCCATCGTGCCGATTGTCGAGTGTGATGTTGCGGACAATCGTCCCACACGCCTCATTCCGGCTTTGAGGAAGCCGTACAGAACGAGCACCGTGTGTTTTGGTCGCACAAGGCTGGCTAGTCAGTTCGTTCCGAGTCTAAGCGCTGCGAGTCTTTTTCAACCAACTCTTGTTTGGTGTCGAGGAGCGCAGTGATCTTCGTAATCAGCTCCATCAATTTCCGTGGATCTTGTTCGTTGGCTGCTTGCGCACAGAGTTCCATTCACTTTTCTGTTTTCTCTCGCATGGCCCATTTACCTCCTAGGCATGCTCTTCTGAATCCATGACAGGTAGCACGAACCGTGCCATCTTTGTATTTTGTGTGCGACGGGTATCACTGGTCGGGTTAGTAGGAGGGAAACACCACCGCGACGAGTACATTTGCGATACAGGAAATACCGTACCTGCCTGCTAGAGCTCTCCTGAATGGTAGCGTTGAACGTGGTGTGTTTTTTCCACGCTTCAATCTGGGAGAGATAATCGGCAGCTTTGTTGACCAGCAGCCGACGGTTTCCACTTCCGCCACGGTCACATTATTTAGGTGCATTTAGAATGCTCTCCTGTTTCTGCTGGCGTGCAGCAGCCGCATTCGCGTCAGTACCAACCGATTTGCCCTGGTGTTTTGCCTTCGTACCAAGAGTTGTAATATGCCCTCTGTATGGTGTTCTGCTTTGTCGTTCCCGATCACGTAATCAGGACGCACGCGTCCATTCGCGGCAATTACAAATGGGCAGTCGCGCGGTCCTTCGGCGGTGGTGACTTGGTGAGAGAAACGGGTACGATTCACTATCATCATTCAAATACCAGCAACCCCCCTGATATTTGTACAACCTGAGATTCTGCCTCCAGGCGCGGCGCCGGCTCGCTGATCCAGGAAAAGACCCCACAAAAACAAAACGCCCTGGACTCGGTTAAGTCCAAGGCGCTCGTTGAACAACCTCTCCCCCGAAAAGCTGTTCTCCAGACAGTTTTGGCGGCTCACATCTTGCATGAGCCGGCGAGTCTGGCGGGTAATGATCACCGCCGCTAAGGCTCGCGTACCTGACTGTATGAATGGCAGTTTGGTTGCCAAAAATCTGTTTTGCTAAGTGATTGAGGAGACTAGGCTTTCATGCGTGTAAAGGGCTGTCTGCGCGGGAACTGCGCAAAAGTTTGCACAGCCGTGCCTCGAAGGCGGATCGGGGCTTCTACTTGCCCAGCGCCGGCCCCGCGGTTGTACCTCTCCAGCACAAGCGGCGCTCGCGTCCACATTTACGGGGAGTACTTGATGCCCAGCTGATCGAAGAGGAAGCCGAGCACATCGGCATCCTCTTCAATCCGTTCGTCGGCTGCGGTTCCGATGCCGTGTCCTGCGTTGGCGCTGGTGCGCAGCAGGACGGGACGGCCCGAGCTGTTGGCTGCCTGCAACCTTGCCGTCATCTTGCGCGATTGCATGGGATTCACACGGTGATCGTTCTCTCCGGTGGGAAAAAGAATGGCTGGATAGGCGGTTCCATCCTCTACGTGGTGATATGGAGAGTAGGCGTACAGGGCCTTGAACTGTTCTGGATCTCTTACTGTGCCAAATTCGGTGACGTTAAAGGCCCCGTTGGGGTCGAGTTCGACGCGTAGCATGTCGTAAATTCCAACATAAGAGACCACGGCACGGAAAAGGTCGGGACGCTGGGTGAAAGCTGCGCCCATGAGTAATCCGCCGTTGCTTCCGCCGATAGCCGCCAGGTGAGCTGGCGACGTGTACTTGCGTTCGACCAGATGCTGGGCGCAGGCGATGAAATCGTCAAATACATTTTGTTTACGGGTCAGCCGTCCCGCCTGGTGCCATTCTTCACCGTATTCACCGCCGCCGCGCAGGTTCGCGATCGCGTAAACCCCACCCTGGTTGAGCCAGGCGCGGGTGAAGGAGCCGAGAAAGAACGGCTGCATGTTGACGCCGTATCCGCCGTAGGCTTCGAGCAGCGTTGGGTTACTGCCATCGAGCCGGGTGGCGCGGCGGCGAATGATGTTCACCGGGACTCGCGTGCCATCTTTCGAAGTGGCAAACTCACGGACAACCTCGGCATCGTCGAAGTGAATGGGAGAAGTGCGAACGAGAGCGGTGCGAACGGATTTGCCGGTGGCTGCGTCAAAGCGGTACCAGCCGGAGGGCTCGAGATAAGTAGAAACGCTGAAAATCACGTCGCTCCGGCGAGTAGGCACCATCTGGTTCACTGCCGAAACTGGCGGCAGCGGCGGTCCGGGAAGAGAATGGCCCTCTAGATCGAATGCGCGGATGCGGGAAGGTCCTCCTACGACATCGGCGACGTAAAGACGTCCGGGCGTGAGCACGAAATCTTCGATCGAAGCCCGGGAACTCTCGTCCGCCGCCGGGCCTGAGGTTTGCGGCACGATCAATTTGGCGTCCGCGAGGTCGAGCTGCGCAAGTGGAAGGCGCAGGATCTGGCCGCGTGGTGCGTCTTGGCGGGAGAGCAAGTAGAGGGCGTCGTCTGGTCCCGGTTTGACGGAAACAATTCTGTCAGCGAAGTGCGTCACCTGGGTCCAGTGGCCGGCTGGGTCCATGACGAAGTGGGCGAACTCGCCGCCATCACCGTTGGCTACGGCGGCGATCAGCCAATGACCATCATCGCTGCCGTGCAGCTGGATTTCCGCGATGCGCGGAAATTCCTTGCCGATGACATACGTGTCCTGCTTGGGATCGGTCCCGAGCCGGTGAAAGTAAACCTGTTGGTAGAAATTCGCGTCCTCGGGCGGGCGTTCGTTGCCCTGCGGATAGCGGGTGTAGTAAAAACCCGAGCTGTCGCCCTTCCACTCCAGGCTACCGCCGGCGGTGGCGAAGTTAACGCGAGGCACCACATCGGACAGTTCTTTGCCGCTGGCCACTTCGAAGACGTGAGCGGAACTGTCCTCAGATCCGTTTTCGGAAAGCGCTGCTGCGACAAATTTTCCGTCCAGCGACGGCACATAAAAATCCACCGCGGTCGAGCCTTTGGTGCTCGACGCGTTGGGATCGAAAATGACCTTGGCGCCAGCAGGATCGTCCGCCGAAGGCAAGGCGACCAGCATAGGCTGCTGTCGCGGCGGCTGGTATTTCATGGCGAACAGAGTGCCGCCGCGGAATTGCAGATCGTAATAGGCGGCGGAGCTCGCACTGAGCGCCTCTTTGAGCATTTGACGGATAGCAGGCCGCCCCGGCAAATGGTCGAGATACTCCCGGCTGCGCGCATTCTGGGCCGCGCTCCACTGCTTGACTTCCGGATCCTCCCAATTTTCCAGCCAGCGGTAGTCGTCGGTGATTTTGACGCCCTGATATTGGTCGGCGACGGGACGCTTGGGCGTCGCTGGTGGCGCGGGAATAGACGGGCCTTGCGCCAGGGCGATGAGGGTGATCAGAAAGAAAGCGATTGCGACGCGGAAAGGAGAGGTGAACTTCATGGGAGGGCCTTTCAGTTTATTCGTGCAGGCACACCAACGGTAGATTTTCCGGTTGATCCTTCGAACGATGTACATTCTTGTACTCACTAACTACTTACTTTGGCCGGGTAATCGCACCTTCCGATGCCGATGACACCAGCGCCGCATACTTCCCGAACACGCCGGCCGGATAGCGCGGCTGAGGAGGTTTCCACTGGGTCAAACGCTGGCGCAACGCGGTGTCGCTGACTTCGACTTCCAGAATGCGCTGGTTGACGTCGAAATGGATGGTGTCACCTTCGTGCACAGCGGCGATAGGTCCACCCAACGCGGCTTCGGGCGAAACGTGTCCCGCCATCAGACCGCGGGTGGCGCCGCTGAAGCGTCCGTCCGTCAACAAAGCTACCGATCCGCCCAGGCCTTCGCCGACAATCGCTGCGGTCACGCTTAACATTTCGCGCATCCCGGGGCCGCCCTTCGGTCCTTCGTACCGGATCACCACCACATCGCCGGCCTTGATGCGCTTTTCGGTGACGGCCGTCATGGCGTCTTCTTCCGATTCGAAAACCCGTGCCGGTCCGCGATGGCTCAGGCGCTCGTGGCCGCTGATTTTGGCCACGCAGCCCTCGGGTGCAAGATTGCCGCGCAAAATCACCAGGCCTCCCGTCTTCTTCAGCGGCTTATCGAGCGGCGCAATCACTTCCTGATCCGGCGTTTCGACGGCGCTTCCGGCCTCAACGCCCAGAGTCTTGCCACTAACCGTCATCGCGCTTTCGTGAAGATGCTTCCCCTGCAATAGACGATGCGCCAGCAGGCGTATCCCTCCGGCGCGGTGCATATCGGAGGCTACAAAACGGCCAGAAGGTTTGAGGTCCGCCAGCAGTGGAGTGCGCTCGCTGACTTTCTGGAAATCGTCAATGTGCAGTGGAACACCGGCCTCGCGAGCGATAGCCAGCAGGTGAAGAACCGCGTTGGTCGAGCCCCCGCTCGCAGCCACCCCAGCAATCGCATTCTCGAACGCAGGCCGCGTCAGAATGTCTCTGGGTTTGACGCCTCGGTTCAGCAGGTCCATCACCACGGCCCCGCAGTCATAAGCGACCTGGTCTTTCTTGGGGTCCATGGCGGGAACGCTGTTGAAGCCCATGGGAGAAAGTCCGATCATCTCCATCACGGTGGACATGGTGTTGGCGGTGTACTGGCCGCCGCACGCGCCCGCGCCGGGACAGGCGACATTTTCCAGTTCGAGCAAATCCGCGTCGCTCATCTTTCCGGCGGCATTGGCGCCGACTGCTTCGAATACATCCTGAATGGTGACGTCCTTGCCTTTGTAATTTCCGGGCGCGATGGTGCCACCGTAAAGCACCAGACCGGGAATATTCAACCGGGCTAGTGCCATCGCACCGGCAGGGATGGTCTTGTCGCAGCCGACGACGCAGACCACGGCGTCAAATAACTGTCCGCGGCACACCAGTTCAATCGAATCTGCGATCACTTCGCGGCTGACCAGCGAAGCGCGCATGCCTTCGGTGCCCATGGTTTCGCCGTCTGAGATGGCGATGGTATTGAATTCCATAGGCGTGCCCCCGGCAGCGCGAATGCCTTCTTTCATCTTGGCCGAGAGCCGGCGCAGGTGAAAGTTGCAGGGCATGGTTTCGATCCAGGTGTTGGCGACGCCGATGATGGGCCGGGCCAAATCGGCGTCAGTGAAGCCGATCGATTTGAAGTAGGAACGGGCCGGTGCCCGGTCGCGTCCGTCAGTGATGCCACGACTGCGGTGTTTGAGGTCCATGGGAGAAAGATTATGACAGAGAAGGGTTCATCTTAGGAACCCGCACGGCGGCGATTGGCATTCTGATTTCAGCTGTATATGCTCTTGACGTCTGTCATCCTGAGTGAATCTGCCACGCAGTCGAAGGATCCCGATAAGGTTGACGATCGTAGGTGCCAGGGATCCGAAAGCGAGAAGAGTGCAGAGGGTAGGGTCCTTCGACTCCGCGGGTCCGTTCGCAGGCGAACGAACCGCTGCGCTCACTATGACAAGGGATAAGAGATGAAAGAAGAATTTTTCCAGCTTGATCGGTTAGAGCAACAGCGGGCGCAGGCCGGGAAGTCGTACCTGGAATTTCTGCGCGTCCCAGCGATGAGTGCCGGAGTGTATAGATTACCAGCCGGCGGCACCGATCCGCAGAAACCCCACAAAGAAGATGAGATGTACTACGTGGTGCGCGGCCGGTCGCGCATGCGCGTGGGCACCGAGAACCGGGCCATCGGTCCAGGAAGTGTAATCTTTGTAGCGGCCGAAGTGGAACATCGCTTCTACGACATCGCCGAAGAGCTTATGGTGTTGGTTTTCTTTGCGCCGGCGGAAACCTAGCGGCGGGTAAAATCCGGAGCCTACGATGCCACGCTCTCTTTTCCAGGAATCCAGTAAATCTCTTCCTTCAGGACTTCCTTGGCGAAGCCAATGCGCTGCAGCATTCC
>Ga0134121_10005124_pt1 | contig 10672 bp, 10 predicted proteins | sample KB301_FD_96463 | JGI IMG/M metagenome (GOLD analysis project Ga0134121, IMG submission 96463) | Terrestrial soil microbial communities without Nitrogen fertilizer from Kellogg Biological Station, Michigan, USA - KB3-0-1 | ecosystem: Environmental > Terrestrial > Soil > Unclassified ...
AAAAGCGGCCTGACTTTCCCACAGTTCCACAGTCACTACTAATTGATAACCAGTTTTATGAGGAAAACCAAACCGGACACTTCACTTGCTATAAAAACCGGACATTTTAATTTGCTAACAACATCTGACCGGAGTCCGTCCCAGATTCGATGTGCCAGCTCTTTATGCTCCTACTTCCTTGCAAAGCAAGAGTTGGTTCTCTGGACTCATTCGGTTCACTTGTATTTCACATTGATGCGTTATCACGAAACAGTCACATTGGTTGTTGTTAGGCCTGCTCTCGATAGGTAGAATCAATTCGCTCCATCCTCATCGCGCAGGAGTTCCCGCCCTCACTAGGACTTTGAGCAAGACCAAAAATCAAATAGGAGATAAGTAACCCCTTTGAATATTCGTATACTGTTCCCCCGCTTACTCGTTGCCTGCTTCGCTTTCTGCGTTACCGCCGGCGTAGTCGCCCAAAGTAGCGAATCTGATTCACGCCAAACCCGAGCCTCCATTGATGCGAGCGGCGCTCCGCGTTTGGAGACGGACGTGTCAACGCCCGCGTTGGGTGAAGAGCGCAGGTCGAGAATAATCGGCTCAGTTCCGGTAACGCCCGCGGGGCCGGTAGTGACTGGGCGTTTTGATCGGCTCTTATTATCAGCTATCCAATCTCATCTGGGTTCGCCTTATCATTACACTGGAACCGGTCCTGACTCTTTCGACTGTTCAGGTTTTGTCTGGCGTACTTTTCAGGAGGCGGGCTTTGATTTCAGCCGCGGCCCGGCGCGCTCATACTGGGCGACCTTTGCCCAGCCGAGCAAGGAAGAGCAGTACAAATTTGGCACTCTGGTTTTCTTCAGCGGGCTGGCGCACGTAGGGATCGTCGCCGATGAACATGGCTTCTATCACTCTTCGCGGCATCACGGCGTAATTTACTCTCCTTTCAACGATTATTGGGTGTCGCGCATCGACGGTTTTCGTCGTGTGCCGATCGACTCGATGCCGGTAGCCGCCGCCAGCGCAAAGTCGCGTACCGCCAAGCCCCCGGCCATTTCACAGGCTGCTGCCGAAGATATCCAGCGCTAAGTAGCCAGTAACGGAAATAACAAAAGGCCGCTGCGGACTATCCGCAGCGGCCTTTGCACTGTGCTTGTCGGAAAAACGAGGCATTTGCCGGCCGTTAGGGAGGGGCTCCAATTTTGATGCCCACGCGCTCTCCTTAACCGCCGCATGAACGGTCGCTCGATTAACTCTTCGACAGGAAGCCCGAATGGCGCTCTTTGTCGCGTTTTTCCCAGACGGCGATGATTTTGTCGACTGCGACATAGCAAACATCGCCATCATCATCCTTCAAGTGCAGGATGCCATTCTCCACCTTAGCCACGTCACCGCGCAGGCTCGAAGTGGCGCCACAAAAGACATCGATGCGGCGTCCCGTCAGTGTTTTCAAGAATTCTTCCATTTGAGTTAGTTAATCGTTGCCGTTGCGGAAAGTGATCTGCACCAGCGGCACTACCGTATCGTCGCCCTGCTGGATCCTTTCGAACTGCAGCAGATCGTAGTAAGCGCACCGAGCGCGGGCCGGAAACTCGCGGCACACCAGCGGCCGCGCATGATAGATTGTGCAACGTCGCGTAGATGGATCAAGAAATTTGCAGGCCTTGCCGAAAATCGGATCGGCTTTGCGGCGCAGTATCTGCTCTCCCTGCCAGGTAGTAGTGAATTTCTTTTGCGCGGTCCGAACATCGAGATCGAAGTGTTTTGCCAGCCGTTTGATGTCGCGCGGCGTCACCTGTACTCGATCGTATATCGAGCAACAATAAGCCGGACACTTATTACAATCGTAGTAGCTTCGCTCGGTTTCGGTAGTGGCCATCCCTGGTTCGTTGGTTATCGTCTGCTTGATTTCTGATATTCACTCAAGAGCAGCTGCATGAACTCTTCACGACGTTCGTAGAGCCGTCGGGGTTGTCGCGGTTTTCGCGTCGCTAAAGCATACGCTGTGATGATAGGCAACGCTACTGTTGAGTCGAGGTAACAGACCACCGCGTCGGGTAAGCGGTCGGGATCGACCTTGCCCCACGACACCGCTTCGCCCGGAGTGGCGCCCGAAAGTCCGCCCGTGTCCGGTCGCGCGTCCGTCACTTGCAGAAAATAATCATGACCCCGCTCGTCGATGCCGAGCACTTCCTGAATCTGCGGCTCAGTTTGCAGGGCGAAATTCTTGGGTGACCCGCCGCCGAGAATGAAGATCGCCGACTTGCCCCCATTCTTTTTTGGGCGGGTCTTCTTAACCCGGTCGCTACCGCTCTCCGGACTGACCCGTTCGTGAATCAATCCACGTTTGGCTGCCAGGACAATTGCGGCAGTTTCGTTGACGTCCAGCGAAGGGTCAAAAGCGAGCTTGTTTCCCTGTAAAGCCTTGGCCGCGACATTCATGCCGATCGAAGAGTCGCCCGGTGATGACGTGTACAGCGGAACTGCGTGCTCGTGAGCGGCGGCCAGCAAAGACCGGTTCTTCAATCCCAGCTTGCGTTCGCGCTCCCAGACATATCGACCGGCCAGATAGTGAAACTCGGCCGTCGACATGGACCGTTGAAATTCCGGCGCTTCGATCACCCGGCGAAAGAATGCGTCGGTGTCGAGCAGTACCGAATAATCGAAAAAGATGTCGTAGATGCGAACTACTTCCTGGTCGCGCAGGACGATGTCGGAAGTCTGCGCATTGCCTTCGTGCATCTTGAGGCCGATGCCAAAGTGTGTGTCGTGATAAAAATTGGCCCCCGTCGAAATGATCCAATCGATAAAACCGGCCTGGATTAGCGGAATCAATGCTGACATGCCGAGGCCCGCCGGCGTCAGAGCACCCGTCAGGGTAATGCCGACGGTAACGTCGGGCTCGAGCATTTTCTGAGAGAAGAGCCAGCAGGCTTCGCGCAGTCGCGCCGCGTTGTAAGCCAGGAAAGCATTGTCGACCAAATCGACGAGTTGGGTTTGGCCGGTGATGGGTTTCGGATCGATGCGCCGGCCGCGCAGAAATTTACTTTGCTTCTTTGCCAAGGCTTTTTATGAAATTGATTTTTGGTTTTCGCGAACTTGAAAGAATGATAGTCGGCGAGACGGCGAGAGTTGTCAATCTCAGAACCGCCTGCGGTAGCGGGCGTTTGAGCTGATACAGAATCGCGCCGCAGCAAGAATCAACCACCCGCTATCGCAGGCGGTTCTGACAGGCGTTCAAGACACTCGCGACAGAGGCAACCTCGGTAGCGGGTCTTTAACTCAGCCCGCGTCTCGTCACTCAGTTTGATCTCAGCGCACCAGCAGCCGTTGAGTTTTGCGCCGCAAGTGAAGGAGCCGCCGCATGCCTCGCACACAGAGGGTTCACGCAGGATAGGCAAGACTATCCCGGCAAGGTTTCTAAGTTTCATCTTCACCTATTGGCGGCTGCTTCGCCGGTTTCCCGGGCGCGCGTTACCCGCACACGCTCAATTCGCTTTTCGTCAGTGGCCAGGACGTCGACCTCGAGACCGCGGAAACTGAGGTGCTCGCCAGGGCGCGGGACACTGCCTTTGTGTGCGATCACCAGGCCGGCAATCGTGGTGAAATCATCAGCTTCGATCTCCATGTCAAAGAGGCGCTCGATCTTTCCAATCTCAGTACTGCCGAGCACTTCATAAACGCCCTCGCCGGTCGCAACGATCTCTTCGGGCTCTTCGCCGCTGATGTCTTCATCCTCGATTTCGCCGACGATCTCTTCCAGGATGTCCTCGACGGTTACCAGGCCGGCGATGCCGCCATACTCGTCGATCACCATCGCCAGATACGCGTGTGCTTTTTGCATTTCTTCCAGCAGCCGCGCCAGCGGTTTTGTTTCCGGAATGAAATAGACCGGCCGCACGAAAGGCGCTATTGGAGAATCGGCTTTGTTGTCGGTCCAGCAATGCAATAGATCGCGCACGTATATCAGTCCTTCGACGTTGTCAATTTGATCGCGAAAAACCGGGAGCCGCGAATGCTTGGTCTCAAGCATCACATCACAGGCCTCGCGCGCCGTGGCTGTGTTGGGTAACGCAACCATCGCCGTGCGCGGCGTCATGACTTCGCCCACTGATTTGTCACCGAACTCAAACACCGAATGGATCAGTTCGCGTTCTTCTTCTTCAATGATGCCCTCAGCTTCACCGACGTCGATCAGTGCCTGTATGTCGTCGGCATCGTCGTCGTCCTCTGCCTCATCGCGCGCTTCTTCCAGCTCCTCGTGTTGCCGCAAGCGGTCAAACGAGCGGTGCCATGGCTCAGCCGCGAAAGCGAGTACACGATAGAAAGGCCTGAGAGCCGGCAAGAGCCGCAACAGCTTACCTTCAGGGTTCCGCAGAGACAGCACACGCGGTATGAACTGACGAAAGATTCCCGCCAGCACCAGACCCGACGCGAGGGAAATAAACAACGCCAGACTGTTGGCGGAAAACCATTGCAGAGAGATGTAGGTAACCAGAACCGAGAAAACGACCAGCAGAATCTGAATCGCGGCCGAAAGCGTGAAGCTGAACCGGGCGCGGTTTTCCAAAATCTCCTTGAGCAACGGCGCGTAGCGCGCGTTTGGATGCTCTTCGGCTTCAGCGGCCAGCCGCCTCAGTCCGACGTCGCTCAATTGGCCAAACGCCATATCAACTGTGGCCAGGGATGTGAGCGCCAAAAGCAGGACAAAACTGATTGCTAATTCAACTTCCATAAGGGCGAGTGCAATGGTACGGCGTAAACGGTAAATAGACAAAAGCCGCTGGTAGTGTGGCAACCGAGATTCCGGGGCTAATTGTAAGACCGACCATGTCCATAAGAGGCTTTGGACTTAGATAGGTTAGGTTTGGGATTGAACCGGCGCGATCGTTTCTGAATCTCAACCGTTTGCAGCCGGAAAACCAAGTGAGGCAATTAAGCCGAGCCGTCCGGTCGTGCACTCCGGCGCTGATCGGGAGCGAGGACTGAAAAGGTTACCAGCACTCCGGCTAGCAGTGTGATTCCGAAAATCAGCAATGAAACTCTCTCGATGCCCCCGCGCGATCTTAGGGCAAAGTGCAGTGCTATGGGGACCAAAGCTTCGATCAGCCATGCGGCCAGCCACAGGCGAAGCGTCGCTCTCGTCACGTCCTGATCCGTATTGACCCGGAGTAATCGATCCAGGCCCAAAATGAGCATCCCTGTAACTAGAATCGTCGCCAGAATAGCGAAGTCCAATGACAGAACCACAAGGATCAAAGGAGGCATCAAGAGGCAACTTATACTGAGGCTCCGCTTTTGCGAGACGAGCGCACTGTCGCGGAGCGCTGCCACCAGTACGGCGCCCGCGATAAGGAACAGGTAATAGGTGACAAGAGTGCTCAATTATCTTGTCCTCTTCTATTGAGAACGCTACGACAAGTGGCAATCTCGGCCGCCAACCTGAATTCTCGCCACTTAATCGCCTGGGCTAAGAACATGGATTTGTCGAAATCGACGCTTCCCAATCGGCCGAACGTACCACTGTAGTCGAACAGGCTGTTGGGAACAGCCTCGCGGGTCGTCTCGGCAAAATCCTTTCTCTCCAACTGGCCTATGCTGCCCGTCGATAATTGCAGGGCTCCAAACGCCCGGTCATAGTCCCTAAGATTAACAAAATCTCCCGAAATCTTGAACATAATTTGTGAGCGTTCGATCGAGATATCTGCCCGGTTGAGTGAGTCGAGCGCTTCGGAGAGAAGGTCAGGGCCGTGTAACGTCGCGCTGCCTTTCCTGATAACTGCTAATGACAGACCTCTGAGTGCCCTTGCTCGGATAGTGGGATCCGGAAGTCTAACTGATAGCACGTGAGCGCGATCAAACTCGGCGGCTTTCGTGAGCTTTTCAATCTCCCTAAGCTTTAATAGTGACCAGGCTTTATCATGAAGACTCTTCGATTCTATCGTTTCGGCTTTTTCTTCGAGCCTCTTCAAGATGTCCTCTGTCACGTCCTGTCGGAGCGCAAGTGTGACCAGGTTGTACATGCCTATATCGCGTTGTTCCTGATCGGGTATCGATTCAACTTTTTGGATTAGCTCGGTAAGTTTATCCGGGGCCTTCTGCGACTGCTCGAGAGCTTGAAGCGTCTGTTGCTTGCGAACTTCGAGTGTTTGCATTTGTTGACGATAGATCGCCTGCAGTTCGCTCACGTCAGCGGGAGCGGCAAATCTACTCAACGTCAGCGCCAACATTGCCTGCATTTGATGAAAGTACTGGACCAGGCGGTCCTGCAGTTCCCGCTTAACTGGTGGCGGCGCGAACGACTCACCCAAAGAGCGACGCAAGGTGCGCAGGCCGGCCGCATAAAAGTTCTGAGTTATCGTGGCATCCGAAGATTGTTGCTGGCAGACCGAACAGGTCGGGGAAACGTAATCGGCCATGGCAATGGCGGCCAGAACGGCTGAGGTTGCGGGCATTGATTGGAGTTGACTGACAGCGCGCACGAAAATTCGATTGGCCCTTTCCGGATCGGACGTCTTTAGCTGATTTAGTGTTGCAATCCCGGCAAAGCTGACCTCGCGGGCCAGGGTTTTCTCGATCAAATCTGCGGCTGCTGCCGGATCCTCTTCCACGAGGTCTCTCGCCAAATCGATTTTCTGTTGCGCTGTCGGATCCGAGCTCTGCATTCCGAACTGGGCCGAGACACCAAAATCCTTTGTTGATTCAGGGCTCGGGTCTTTGCTTTCAGAGAGTTGCTTCATCAATTCTTCAGCCAAAGCGCGGTCCCTCGCCCACACGTGTTTCACGACTATGGTGGTAACGGTCGCAGCCTCGCGCCGATCTTCGAGGGACCTGGCGTTCTTGAACGCATCGACGAAAATATTTCTTGCGTTGCGTTTGTCAAAATCCCAAAGCGCATCGCCGATCAGAGCTTGCAGGTCAGCGCGGATTGCGGGGTTGTCGACCTGACGCGCTTCGAGAGCAATCCTATCGAGGTTCTCAAGTCCACGTTGTTGAGTCAAAGACAATACCGGCGCTGACTTTTTTGTCTCCGGGCGCACATTCTTTTGGGGGCTCGAATTCTGCGCCAGAGATGTGCCTGAGACAGTAAGCAGTAAACTGATCGTGGCTAACCAAATTGTCGAAGGCGGATAGTATTTCATCACAATCTCCTCTCTTCTCCTGTGGCCCCAGATCCCGCGGGCCAGCATCCAGACTTCTGGCACACTGGCCGGACTCGTGAATATCTTATTCGCGGGACGGTAAGGTCCTAACAGCCGCCCGCTTTCAGGCAGCAATTTATGGAGCATAACTCTATCGCTGCCGTTGCGACGGCTCCACAAGCGACGCAGATTGCACAGCCGAAAGTCGACCCGTCGACAACGCAACTGCCACAGCCCATAGCACAGGTTGTTCCGGGGAGTGCGCTTCCCAGGCAAATCTTAAAACAGCAGCCCCAGTTACATGCTCCTTTTCCAACGGGAAACAAGGTTGACGGATCGTCCTCAAATTGAAACGGGGAGCCGTGCGCGCTCCTTCTCGTCAAGCTCACCCTGAGTGCGCGACCGTTTTTCAACTTGGACCATTTGGCTGCATCCAAAATATTCTTGTACGGCAGTTGGTTGAGGGAAACAGGGGTGGATGCCACTCTCGGCAGTGCTGACCAGTTGGCAGTTTCGATTAGGTTCTTGAAAGGCCGATTCTTTGCAGCGATCAGATTAGCAGACGACAGCATTAGCAGGATGCTGCACAACACAAGCTTCTGTTTCATTAGGATTCTCCTCTCTGAGAGTTATCGAGGAAGACTGAAAACGCATACGTCCCACGGGTTGGATCGTGAGCCATGCTCCGCGACAAATCCGCTCGGCACGACCGTGGAAGCGCGTCATCTTAAACGACTGAGAGCGAGTCTGAGCGAGTCATGGCTGCTCGCTTGCCGTTCAGTAGGAGGCGCAGGTGCCAATGAACGGCGCCCCTTTTAACAGAGAGAAAAAAGGCTGTCAATCCAATGGAAATTGCTAAAACTGGACGAGAAAAATGCGAGACTGTGCGGATGATTTCCGTAACTCAGTGATGACAAATCAACGTCCGTTGATAGGGATAAAGAGGGCAGTGGCGGAAGTAACGAAGAGAAAAAATTATGTCGCTAGATTCCAAGTTTCTTGCGCAGCCGAAGCTCCAGCCGGTTCATTTCACCCTTATCGGTTTCGTGATCATAACCGCACAAATGCAGCAGCCCATGCAGAATCAATTGTCTGACCTCGTCTGCAAAGCTCAAGTCATTCTCTTTGGCCTGCGCGGCTGCGCGCGGTACTGAAATAATAATCTCGCCCAACTGTGCGGCGTTCTCGATTTCAAACGGCTCCTCCGCGCTGGGAAACGAAAGCACATCGGTAGGGTAATTCTTTCCGCGGAAGCGCCGGTTCAGTTCTTTGATGGCGCTGTCTGTGACGAAGACGATCGTCGCGTTCGCTGCGTCTTTGCCGATTACCTGTAGCGCCTTGTCGCCGAATTCACGCCAATCTTTCGGATTAATTTTCAGGTGCCGCTGACGATTAATGATTTCAACCATGGATGCTCTGCCGACTAAGCTCCGCCAGGAGCGAGGTATTTATAGCTGGATCCATATCTGCAAACTCCGTGGGAGCGAAACATTAAATGCCGATCATAGGAGCTTGGTTGAACAAGAGATACCGCTGAAGCTATAAGTATTTTGCCACCAACAAGGAGACGAAATTGACCTAGATCTCGCTCTTCTTGGTATGCGACTCGTAGGCTTTAATGATCATCTGCACCAGCTTGTGCCGGACGACGTCTTTGTCGCTGAAGTAAACGAAGTCAATGCCATCGATGCCGGCCAGGACGCGCTCAGCCTCGACCAGACCGCTGCGTTTTCCTGTCGGTAAATCGATTTGGGTCACGTCACCGGTAATCACTGCCTTCGAGCCGAATCCAATTCGCGTCAAAAACATCTTCATCTGTTCACTGGTCGTGTTCTGCGCTTCGTCGAGAATGACAAACGCGTCTGAGAGTGTCCGGCCGCGCATGAATGCCAGTGGCGCTATTTCGATCACGCGTTTCTCCAACAGCTTAGTCACCCGCTCGTAATCGACCAGGTCGAACAGTGCGTCGTAAAGCGGCCGCAGGTAGGGATCGACTTTCTCCTGTAAATCTCCGGGCAGAAAGCCGAGTTTCTCACCAGCTTCAACTGCCGGGCGCGCCAGCACGATGCGATTCACTTGCTTCTGCATCAGCGCCTGGACGGCCATCGCCACGCCCAGATAGGTCTTGCCGGTGCCGGCGGGTCCGATACCAAACACGATGTCTTTCTGGGTGATCGTCTCGATGTAACGACGCTGCATCGCTGACTTGGGCGCGACTTGTTTCTTGCCGGCGGGACTGAAACGTGATTTGGTGAAGTAATCGCGCAGGCTATAGGCGCGGTCCTCAGCGATTTGCGCGAAGGCTTCGCGCAACTCTTTGTCGGTGAATTGCCGGCCTTCGGCAAACAGGTCCGCGAAGTCCTTCAGAATGCGCTCAACGGTATCGACGTCATTCGGATCGCCATCAACATTCAGGCTGTGGCCGCGCCCGTTGATTTGAACATCGAGCAGCGACTCGAGATACTTGATGTTCTGGTCATGAACGCCGAAAAGCGTTTCCAGCCCGCGTGGTGGAAGCTCAATTTGCTTCAACTGATGAAACTTTCTCCAGCGTGAAATGTTAAGTGATTGAGGAGGTGAGTTTGCGGAATGCTCTTTTGCATAAGTGCGTATCGGACGCTACTACACGCAATCTAACGTTGTCAATTCTGGCTGAGACTTGCTGCTAAAAACCTGGTTGGGAATCTCTCCTAATCCAGGGAGGTCAATGCCGGGAGAGTGTAGCGACCGGGTCTCACACCTCAAGAGAGAGCAGGAGCAAGGACCAGAGCCGGTCGCTACACTCGCGGTACTGACCTCGTCGCCGACGCGGCCGCCTTCGGGTAAGGTTGAGGCATCGATTTGCCTGCGCTATAGTCTCATGCAGCCGTTCTGCGGAGGGGTCGCATAATGGTAGTGCAGCGGTCTTGAAAACCGCCGTCCGCAAGGATATGCAGGTTCGAGTCCTGTCCCCTCCGCCATTATTATTCCTGAGCATCCCGAACTGAGTTGTTGCCCGCCTTCATTTGCTCGCTAAGTTGGTTTACTTGACGAAGAATGACTGCATCCATCGCATCTCCGTTCGATTTGATCCAGTCCATCATCGAAGAAAGAAATAATTCCTTCAGGTAAGCAAACGAGAAGCCCCCGGTTTGGTTGACCACCGCCATCGCGACTGTTTCTGAGATGCGCAGTTCGGGCTGGAGTTTCTTGTTCCAGGCGGCGATATAGGCCGTGCGTTCGGCGTCGCCCGGAAGATCGAAAAAGTACTTCCGATCAAAACGGCTGGGCCGATCGAGAATCGCCGGATCCAGGCGGTCCGGGTGGTTAGTAGTCGCCAGGACCACCACGCCCGTATTTGTTTCGAATCCGTCGAGCTCATTTAAGAAAAACGCGCGACTCTTATCATCAATCATCGAGTCGAGGTCTTCCAGGATCAACAAGCAGGGTATAGTCAGGCGCGCTCGCTGAAAAACCTGACGAATGTTTTCCTGATCGGTTTCATATTCCGACTTGAATCCTTTCACATAGAGACACGGCTTTTCGAGCTGGTTCACCAGGGCCTTCAC
>Ga0134121_10005126_pt1 | contig 10670 bp, 8 predicted proteins | sample KB301_FD_96463 | JGI IMG/M metagenome (GOLD analysis project Ga0134121, IMG submission 96463) | Terrestrial soil microbial communities without Nitrogen fertilizer from Kellogg Biological Station, Michigan, USA - KB3-0-1 | ecosystem: Environmental > Terrestrial > Soil > Unclassified ...
CACGCCTGGCTTGAAGAGCTGCGGCTTCGCCATCGCTCCCAGGCAATTCAGCGGCACCCTCAAATAACGCCTTCACAATCTCCTGTTCGGCTTTCGCCGATAGGGTGCCAGTAGCGATGTGTTTGAGCTGCAGTTGTTCGTCCGGCAAACGCTGCTCAATGGAATATTCCTGACTCGACAACGTGACGCGCATCCCTCTTCGTAACCGTTGACCCTTCATACTGATCTCCTAATTTCGATTGATTGATCCGGGGATAGTTCAAGCGCAAGAATCATCCTCGTGAAAGCACATGTGCGGATTCGTAGCCAGGAGCGACAAACGGGAATTCTCGTTTTCTCGTCAATTACGACGAGGTCTAATTTGGTGTGGTCTACCTGAGGCCTGTCCAAGCGGTGAGTTGGGATGATAGCTGTGTCATTAGTTCTCTTCGGAAGATTAGCGATACGCCTGCCATATCGAGCCTCGTCCCTTTCATACTCTTTGCCGAGAACCTCTCCATCACCATGAGACAGTGCCTTAGCAATTTCCTGTTCAGATTTCACAGATGAGGTTCCGCTGGCGAAATGCTTTAGCAGTAGTTGCCCATGGGGCAGACGTTGCTCAATTGAGTATTCCTCGCCTAACAACTTGACACGCATTCCTACTCGTAATTGTTGACGCTTCATATACATCTCCTATTCTTGATTCGGACGTGATCCGGGTTGGATCAGACTGTTCATGGTGAGAGGCACCGAATGATCCGTTGAAATGACGCCGCGGTGCATCAAAGCAAAGACAACCGAGCGATCGCAGGTTCGAGCGTCGAAGAAATCTACTATTTGCCCTAGCGTCGATTGTCCGTTTGTGCGGAAGAATTCATCACACAGGAGGTAGTGTTGTGGATGAATTGGCGTTCGCGAGTAATACAACTGCCTTTTTATGTTGCTGAGGAAGGGCTCGATTCGGATTTCAAGTTCAGTGAGAACCAAAAAATCATAGCCGGCGTTGTCGCAAATTGGCGTGATAATTCTGAAGAGCTGTTCGAACCACGGCGTGATGAATCGTCGGAGTTTGACCTCAATTATTTGCGGACGCCCCGTCTTACGGTTTACCAAAAAGTCGGCCGTGTAAATTCGTCGTTTCCCGTCGAGTTCGTAGTAGACTCTGGCTCCTTGGCCAACATAACGAATAACGTTGTGATCACACTCCAGCGTTAACGCACAGTCACGTTCCAAGATCGATTCGCTCCAGATTTGTTCATTCATTTTTTGACTTGGGATTTTGGAGACGTTTATGCGGCGTCCAGCATTGCTAATGGCTCTCAATGTCATCAGAGCTTTCCCCCTGAGGTGTTTTTAATTGCTGCTGAGGTTACGCCGGAGAACGGGGCAGGTAGCGGTGGAGCTTTTACCGACGATTAGCAGGGAGCGAATCAAGTTTCGCTCCTAGTTACTTATACGAACGGCTGTGACAGGTGAGGCCAAGTGCTGTATTTAGGCGGGATAATCGGGGGTAAGATCATTCCGAGAAGCCCGAAGCTCCTCGTGATTTAAGTTCCCCCTGAACGGCGACGAGCCACTGCGCCATTGACTCTGTTGCTTGCTCTCGATTCTTAATCCGTTCCGAAAAATACGCGATATTCAGAGAATTCGACGACAGCATCCTTAAGGTCGGAAGGTCGATCTGATAGAGGCAAGCAAGGTCTGCCATCAGTTGGGGTTCTGATTCCCATGGTAAAGACGTATTGGACTCCAACTTAATCACTTCGCTAACGTCGGTGCCAATCGCGGCCGCGATCTCTCCCAACGAGATTTGATTGTCTGTTCGAGTTAAGCGGAAGTAGGACGACAGGGTGAGATCTCGTGTGTCTCTTTGTGGTGGAGGGCTTTTACGCAAGAACGCAAGGAGGTTTTTTGCGTCTCCGAAATGAGGTGACTTGGTTTTATGTGTAATGTGACGGAGATAGAGTTCGGCAAGTATCTCTGAGATGAGGTCGTCGTTTTTTTCGCGGTAAGCCACTTGGTCCTAACCTTTCGAATGCAACCCAAAGCCGGTCAAGTGCACGAGAAGCTCGCTGCCGAGCAGTGTTCTCTTTGACTTCGAGGATTTCGGCTATTAGGTCAAACGGTAATTCATTTATGAATCTTAGCGAAATGATTTCTTGATCGTCTTCACTAAGTGAGTCATATGCTTGTTTGACTCTTTGCTTCAGTTCTTGCCGACCGCCTATATTTTCGCTTGAACCGAATGCGAGGAACGTTTCTTTATCCGCCTCCTTGAGTGGGACCTCTTTGTGGAGCTGTTGTCTTCTCCATTCGTCAATGGCGTCTCGCCAGCCAACCGTGATCAACCAAGTGCTAAAAAGAGTTTTGGCAGAGTCGTAACCTGCGCATTTAGTTCGAAATACCTTAAGCATCGTTGCGGAGAATAGGTCCTCTGCTAACCATTGCAGGTTTAGCCGATAGTACAGCGGACGAAGTAATTTCCAAGCTATTGGCCAGAGCTGAACATAAGCCGTAGGGTCTCCCTCACGCAATCGCGCGATGACTTCAGGGGAATTGAGAGTTGTCTTATCCACGATTAGTGCTTCCCAAGAGCGCGTATCAAATTCAGTGCGTACCAATCAGCTTTCTGGTCGGATCTGCAATCGAGGCTAATTAAGGCGGTGATGAATCACCTCGCCGAAGGGTTCTTTGACTTGATCTCGCCCGATGCCCTCACTTCTTCGAGTCGGACAGTCTCAATTTCCAACCTATTCCTTGATTAGCTGCTGAGTGGGACTCGGCAACTTCGGTTGATCGATTGGCAATGACAGTGCCAGAGGCCCGAAAGGATTGGTTTTAGCGAGAGAATTGCCCGATTGCCCTTTAAAGGGCAATTAGTCTGTAATAGGACTTGCGGATTAAAGGGGAAATTGTGACTTTAAGGGCAATCAAACGAAATGCTCAGCACCACTGCAAGGTGTTCGAAAGTATCCCGATAGAAATGTTTGGGAAAACGGTAATGTGTGCCTATCTCCGCATGGCGTGTTTTGGTGGTTGGGTAATGAATTGCATGGAATTGAAAAACCTCTCACAAAGCGGCTTATCGACCTTCTTGTCGCTTATAGCGGGTCCACATCCTAGGGTGTAAACCCGGCCGCGGCGCAGGATGCTACGTCTCAAATAATTGAGGTGTGCACCAGACTTCTCTGTTTGCCAGATCTCCGCCTCGATAATGTTTTTCCCTATGCGATGCGTTTGTACTATCTGCCTGTTTTGCGCGCGATCAGCGTCCGACACGGTTTGTTCCAAATCCCGACTCCATTCGTTATTCTCGCGCGAATGCGGATCACCGCCGATATCGTGGAAGTTTATCGAAAAGGTCGTTCCATCAACAGTGGTCACACCGTAATATCTAATGAGCGTAATTGGCCCCTCGCTGACGTCCTGGACGTCGGGCATTCTTGGAAACTGAAGAGTGAAATCGCTGTCTGGGCTCTTGAAAACGTACCACTGGTCGGTACGAGGCTTCCGATTTCTTGCTTTAGGTTTTGTAGATGTAGAGGCTCGTGCTTGCGCATACACTAATGCTACGAATCCCTCTTGGTAGAGGCTAACTGGCGCCAAGGCTAAGAGCATTGTTGAAAGCAGAAACACTGTCAGAAATAGTGACGAGCGGCGGCACGCTTTGGTATCCTTGGTCAATTCTTTGACAACCGATCAGCGCCTATGCGTTTGGTAGTTCGACGTCGTTACGAATGACAAGAACCGCCCCAAGAGCGAATTTACACTTGGCGGGTCTTGAACGAATCAGCATTCTAGTCCTGAATAGGACTGCGCGCAAGAACTTCTCAACAGGAGGACAATCCTGATGGGAAGGGCCTCGCGTGATATTCCTAAGCGTTTGGGCAAGAAACTCCTTCAGATCCGGACTGCTCTGGGATTGTCGCAGGATGGGATGTTGAGACGTCTAGGCCTCGCTGAAGAATACGGCCGTCACTACATCAGCGGATTTGAGAACGGTGAGCGCGAACCATCGTTGTTTGTATTGCTAAGATATTCAAACGTGTCGAAGATTTGGATAAACGCTTTAGTCGATGATCGGATTGATTTGCCAAAGAAAATTCCTGCGACGGACATGAATGCGGGCACTCGAAAGAGACACGGCAGATAGCCGATTCGTGTGCGTTGTGTAAGCACGCCCTGTAAAGTCTAACGCTCCCGTCGATCCTTAGTATTAATTGATACAGCGTTAGCCGCGTTCGCTTGGTTGACGACCTAGTCATGAACGAGCTCTATTACTCAGATGGTGTTCGTTGGTTACCGCTTCCCCACTGGGCGACGTTTTTTCTCCATCTTGGTGAGGCACTGGCCTCGCATATCAGTGTAAACAAGAGATTGATCGCCACAGTCGGCGTTCCGACGCGATCCTTTGCCGCGGCACTTTCGGGATTTGGCATTGTCGTTGAAAGAGCTTCAATAGCGGCCGTAACCATTGCGGTGCAGGAACATTTTCAACTGCTTGTGGAAGCCGAAAAAGGAACACAGGTAACTCTGCTAAGAAGGGGCATGAGGCATAAGGGAATTATTGACGGCTACGTCGTTGCACATGAAAAGACGTGGTTGCGCGTTAAGGTTCGCCGCGGAGAATTGGGAGCGTGGGAGTTGGTTGGCGAAGAGGAAGCTCTAAACGTTCAAGTGGTAAGTAATCAAGCGGAGGATGCGATTCCAAAGCGAATAACTGGAAAGGTTGTAATGCCGCTGAGCGCATTTGCCAAAACGCTGATCGGATCTGAAAGGGTGGGTTCCTTTGGAGCAACGTCTCGGTGTGACTGTGCAATAGTGGGACATCTCACTAATCTAAAGCCGGAAATATTGGAGACTAGATTCGCGGTACCAGGAACAACGACTGATCTTAATCAGGGTGTTCTACAGGATGTCCTTCGGGTACGTGAATTTTTGGATACTGGTGAGCATTACCGATCGGTTATTGTGAGTACGTTTCATCGCTCGGGTGCGAGGTGGTCCGACGCCATTCCATCTGTTGTGATATTCGATGGCTCTACCGCATTCTTGCGGTCCAGAGGCGTGTTTTCTTCAGCCAATTGGCTTGTGATACTCGACCGTCGGGATGCGACATTTGGTGACGCGATGGCGGCTTGTAATCAAGACTACGTCAAAAGAAAAGCGGATGATATTCATTTTGAGGGTATTGTCGACCTCCCGGGAGGGATTGATTTGGTTACTTACTACGAGGCACGATGAATAACACTCTTAGTTCGAATCAATTCTTGCGAACCAGTCAGATTTACGACTGCCTTCGGCGAGTTTCAACTACGCGGATATGGGCTCACTTTCCGGAACTCGACAGTTTGAACAAGTATTTTCGAAACCTGAAATCTGCGCTGGGAGACAATGCAGATGAGGAATACTGGACCATGTTCAACTGGCGAATCCGTCGTTACCAATTCATGCTGTCTTGCGTTCCACTTGCTCCAAGTCACCCGTCCTTTGACGGTTTGGCAACACGAGAAACGCTAATCAGTAGGTTATCAGGCTGCGCTCAATCCTATCCCGCTCATACTGATCAAGTGAGGGACTTGGTTAACGCTTTCGAAGCTGTGTTCCAAACTACAGCGAATCACTTGCTCCAGGCAGTTATTGAGCAAGGAGTTGAGAATAGTAGTGGGACGGTCGTAGTGATCAGAGATGGCCAATTCGTTGATGTAGTTCAGCAGGAGCTTCTCCGGAACGAGGCTACTAATAGAATGCGGGTTATGAGTCCGAAGCAAATTAGCACCGATGACTGTAATAAAAGCATTGTCGTTTGTGGCGCGCGTCGTTGGTATCCCGAATACTTATTTACAGTTCCGAGGGGTGAACGCGTCTATCTAACTTGTTACAGTTGGCTTTCTGATCGTTGGAGTACTCAACATGCATTTCTCAAGGCAGAGACATACTCTTATAGACCAAGCGCGACCGTGAGGAACGATTTTGATAAGGAATCTGTATCTCATGACGAAGTTGACGAAGCTGGTGAGATACTCGCTGAGATCGACGTTTCCAGGGTTGTTGGCCGCCTCGGTAGCTTACGTGACGAATCGAGTGAAGGTGAGCAAGTAGATGCAATATTGCTGCTTTTAGAAGGAGACACGGCCGTATTCATTGAGGCGTCAGAAGACAGTAAAACGATGACGCTCAATGTGGACAACTCTGAAACAGCGGGTGGTGACCGGACAAGATTTCGAAGAATCCGAAATGTTGATATTCAAGTTGGGGACTGCGTTATCTTGCGAACAAAGGGAGGCGGCGATTACCTGCGTCCGGTTGCGGACAAGTTTTTGGGGCAACATGCCCAAAGAGTTCGAAGTTCCCAATACGAGTGGAAATACCGCCTCAATGATCTAGTGAGAACTGAGGGCATCCTACCGACGAGTATCGCATTGCTAGATAAGGGTTCCTTTCTAGCTGACGAAAACAACCTGCGCACTTGGATGTCAGACACCAACATCCGGCCTCAGGATTTTCGTGATTTTGACGCGATCATGAAACTAATCGGGATGGGCGACCGTGCCCTGGAATACTGGTCTAACGCCGAATTAATTCGTTCGGCGCGTATGAAAGCAGGAATGCACATACGTCGATTGCTTCTGAGAGTTGTGGCCACCGCCGATTTAGACACCCTCGAAAGAACGGGGCGGATGGAATTTGAGCTAAGTGGCAGCGATGCGGGAAGTCTTACGGCTTTTAGAGTTCGTTCGATTTCAACAAGCCGATTCAAAGTTGCGTCATCAAGAATCGCCGAGCCCTTTGAAGTACTGAAGTCATTGGAGTCTTAGCCACAAGACGCCGAGTAGAAGAATGTCAGAGCACATAAAAAATCGGACAGAAATAGTTGCCGCTCTTGCAGAGGAATTGATTGGGCCGGCACCACGCGGGCGCGAAATCGACTGTTCCGTTGACGTCAATTTCTCGACCATTCCGGAGTCGTATGGCCCGTTCAAACAGGCCGGGAATGGTGAGGAAATTTTGCAGCGAGATACACCAACAAAGCGCTATGGAATTGGCGTTCTTTATCCGCAAGGACTCACCTTAGATGACGAAGAGAAGCAAGACTCGTTCGAACCCTTGGACGAGCCGCCCGGTGATGAGGTCAGCGCAATCTCGGTTAACGAAGACGTTGACGGAGATCGGAGATCTGAAGCGATCGCAGAAATTGCGTCGAGATCCACTGGTATAGATAGCCAGGTAGATGGGGACGAAGACATCGAGGTTTCGAATGCCAATCTCTACAAACCCAGCACGATGGCTATTAGTTTCCTTGCTGAATTGGAAAGCGAAGGGGTTCTTTTAGTCGAAGCTACAGGTGGCAGGTATCGCGATAAGTCGGTTCAAGTGGCGACTACGGAGAGAACTTGGTGGCTTCGTAGCCCCGTAAAAATAGTATCCACATTCAGTTGCGCCGAGATAATGTCCACAAAGATTGCGGGCAATGTAATACCTTCGTCGTCGGAGGCAGAAAACACAGAGGGGCTGGCACTAGAATTAAGTCTCATTGCACGTCCATACGGTGGATCTAACAAATACTTATTGACAGTCTGTCTGATTAATCGAAAGCCAAAAACCGCATCGGCAAATCTTTATTCTCTCTTTCAGTCTCACTTTGTCGTTCGTCTTCAGTCCCCTGGAGGAACGGCACGCGTACTACCTTACCCGGCGGCTGAAACTTCTGACTTGGACTGTGAAGAGGAGTCAATCTCGCTGCTTTATCGGTACGCAGAGACATTTGCAGTAGGTCACGGTTGTGCAGCGGACTGGGAACTGAGCTGGGGCACTCATCACCCAGAGTGGCTATCAGCCGAGTGCCTTCCTACATTTGAAACGCCGAGCATAACACCGGACGTCCAAGGCAATGGGATCTCGGCAGAAGTATCGATGGCAGCACTGGCCGGCCTGGTACCTGACACTGACGGATTTCCAGAATTAGCTCAGATCATTGAGCTGTATGAACAATGGATTACAAAAAGAAGTGGTGAAATCGGAGCACTCAATGAAACGTACCGAGCTGCTGCTGAGCGGCACATGGAAGCTTGTTCCGCCGCTTCGAAACGAATGCGTCAGGGACTTGAGTACCTAAAGACGAATGGGGATGCGCGTCGAGCATTCCAATTGGCCAATTATGCAATGCTCATTCAACAGGCGCGAAGCAGGCGTGAAGCTCGGCGGGCAGTATTTGACGCGAAAGCCAAGCGTGTCGAGTTTTCGCCGCTCTTGGAGGACCCGAGCTTGTTGGCCTCCGATCGAGGAAAATGGCGGGCTTTCCAGATTGCCTTCCTTCTGCTTTCAATTCGCTCGTCAGCGGAGGCAGAAGATCCGGATCGGAGCACTGTTGAATTGATTTGGTTTCCTACCGGTGGCGGCAAAACCGAAGCCTACCTTGGGCTCGCTGCCTTTTGTACGTTTCTACGATTGTTGCGGAACGGCGATGACACCGGAGTTCATACCTTGATGAGGTACACATTGCGATTGCTCACGGCGCAGCAATTCCAGAGGGCATCAGGTCTGATTTGCGCGATGGAGTATCTAAGGCGATTCGAATCCCGGGCTGGTCGCGCTTTTTCGCAAGGACAAATAAACATCGGAATCTGGTTAGGAGGCAGCAGCACCCCGAATTCGCGAGCTGAAGCGATAAAGGATCTAAGGGCACTGAATAGTACAAGGAAATACGCAGAAAACAGGTTCTTGTTAGGACGCTGTCCATGGTGTGGAGCGCAAATGGGAGTCCTTCGGTATGAGGGTGAGAAGCCATCCGGAGCGCCGCGTGTAATTGGATATGAACCAGAGGGCAGCACCGTCGTTTTCAAGTGTCCCGACAATCGATGTGAATTCCGAGATGGGTTACCTGTTTATGTCATAGATGAAGACATTTATGAACAACGCCCGTCGTTGATCATCGGGACGGTAGACAAGTTCGCGATGCTCGCCTGGCGTCCTAAGGCAAGGCGGATCTTCGGGATAGATGATGAAGGGGAGCGCGAACTGCCACCGCCAGGCTTAATCATTCAAGACGAGCTGCACCTGATTGCTGGTCCCCTCGGCTCGATGGTCGGTCTTTACGAAGCCGTCGTTGAGGAGTTATGCACTAATCGCAGTGCGGGTACGCGAGTTCTGCCCAAGATTGTAAGCTCAACCGCGACGATTCGCCGGCACGAGGAACAAGTCAAAGCCCTTTATGCTAGGGAAAGGGTCAGCCTATTCCCCCCGCCCGGACTTGAGGCTGGTGATTCCTTTTTCGCGCGGTTTGCAACGTCGTCCGACGGTCGGCCGCTTCCAGGGCGCCTTTATGTAGGTGTTCATGGAGCAGGGCTCGGTTCACTTCAAACGGTTCAGGTTCGCACATTTGCTGCCTTACTGCAGGCTCCCGTCGCGCTCTCGCTCGAAGAACGCGATCCCTGGTGGACTCTAATGCTGTTCTTCAACAGCTTACGGGAACTCGGTACAACCCTGTCGCTGTTCCAGTCCGACATTCCAGACCGTTTTGCTGTCTTGCGAAATCGATTGGGTTTGGCAACTGGTGATGTTCGTCGTTTTTGGAGACTTCGCGAACTCACCGGTCGTTTGCATAGCAGTCAGGTTCCTGATGCAATTTCTGCTTTGGAAGTTACAACCAGCAGTTCTTCCGAGGGAGCCGTTGATGTTTGTTTGGCCTCAAACATCATTGAGGTAGGGGTCGACATCGACCGATTGTCGCTCATGTCAGTGGTTGGTCAACCAAAGACCACATCGCAATATATTCAAGTTACGGGCCGTGTTGGGCGGAAATGGTGGTCACGTCCGGGCCTGGTCATTACCATCTATAGCGCTTCGAAACCTCGCGACCGCTCACATTTCGAAAAATTCCGCACCTATCACGAGCGATTGTACGCTCAAGTAGAACCCACAAGCGTCACACCGTTCTCTCCACCAGTACTCGACCGTGCATTGCATGCTGTTATGACTGTTTACGCACGGCAATTAGGAGACAAGGCACTTGCAAATCGACCTTATCCGTTCCCTACCGACTTGATTGATCGATTGCGCGAAATCTTGATTGCGCGAGTAAAGGAAGTTGACAACGATGAGCTACAGAATTTCGAGCGTGTTTTTGAGACCAAGAGCCAGGAGTGGGAACGATGGGCGCGAATGTCATGGGAAGGAAAATGGGACGAGATAGATCCGCCCTTGTTACGGGAGGCTGGAGCGTACGTGAGCCGTGAACGCAAACGCTTATCGTGGCCCACGCCACGTTCGATGCGCAACGTTGACGCAGAGTGTCAGGCTCAAATAACTCAACTTTATATCAACGACGAGATAGCAAAGGATGCCTAAGGGACCGATCCGCAGAGCACAATTGATAGCGCCCTTTGGTGTTGGCGCCATGGTGATCGTTCGAGACGGAACGTCCCTAATAACCTGTGGCTTGGATCACTGGTACGAAAAAGAGGACGATGGTGAGGGTGTTCCTATCGATCCCGCGGAATATGTTTTCGACGAATGGCGGCTGCAGCAGCAGCTGCGTGTGGATCATTTTCGTTTGCCGCCGGACTACCGCGAAAATCGACGGGGAGGCGAACGGGTACCAAACTTCAGATTGACCGTACCCTTCTTGCGCTTTCCACAGTGGCATTTTTGTCCAGATTTGAGGTGTAAGCGACTGTATGAGATCCCGC
>Ga0134121_10005127_pt1 | contig 10668 bp, 11 predicted proteins | sample KB301_FD_96463 | JGI IMG/M metagenome (GOLD analysis project Ga0134121, IMG submission 96463) | Terrestrial soil microbial communities without Nitrogen fertilizer from Kellogg Biological Station, Michigan, USA - KB3-0-1 | ecosystem: Environmental > Terrestrial > Soil > Unclassified ...
CCCTTTGCTAAACGTTTTGCACTGGTGGATGGCAAGCCGGGTCGTGCTCGCTCCACACTTTGCTGGTTTGTTGACATGGATGTCCCCCTTGCGGATGAATTGATTGATGAGGTTCAGTCAAACACTGTACCTGTGCGAATGAATAATCGAATTGTGCTTTTTGTGACTCATTGCATTTCCTTTCGAAATAATTCAATCGTTTACTAAGCACGCATAGAACGAACACGGGAGGGTATCAATGCCTAAGAAAGAAAAAGGGCCGGCAGGCGATAAGGATCTTCTGCAACAAGCCAAACAAACAACCAACGAAGTTGTTAGTCAGGTTCAGGAACAAGCTAACTCACAGGTAAATCGTCAAAAAGAAACCGCAGCGTCTGAGTTGAGCACCGTTGTCAATGCAGTGCGCCGCTTTGGCGAAACTCTGAACAACGAAGGAAACGGACCGATCGCACGTTTCGCGGCGCAGTACGGCGACAAAGCAGCAAACAGTCTCGACCGCTTCGCGCAATATCTTCGCGAGCAGGATGCAAAACGACTGCTCGACGACGTACAGAACTTTGGACGTCGCCAACCGGCGTTGTTGATTGGTGGCGCATTCCTTCTGGGTTTTGCCGGAGCGCGCATCATCAAGAGCTCGATGGACGCCGCCGGCTTGACGTATAACCAGCCGTCGCAAGCTCTGGCGAGCACACGAACTTCGGTCAATCCGGGATCTCAGCAACAGCAGCCTTTCAATACCAATGTCTCGGGAGCGCAACAACCGTCATCGCCTCCTCCTAACCCGGCTTTGTAATTCAGGAGGTGTGTTATGCAACGGATGAATGAAAATCGCTCGATGGAAAACCGTCCGCTTGGCGATCTGTTCGGCGATCTCGCAACTGACATGAGCAACCTGGTGCGCCAGGAAGTTTCGCTCGCAAAGGTTGAGATCACGCAGAAAGCGAAGTACGTCGGTCGGAACGTTGGTTATCTGGTTGTCGGCGGAGCAGTCGCGTACGCGGCGCTGCTGGCGATCCTCGCCGCCATCATCATGTTGTTGGCGAGAGTCATTCCCAACTGGGGCGCGGCGTTGATCGTTGGCGTTGTAGTGGCAGGCATCGGTTGGATGTTGATTGGCAAAGCGATGATGGCGCTACAACAGGCAGACCTGACTCCGCGCGAAACAGTTGAGACTTTGAAGGAGGACGCAACATGGATGAAGCAACAGATCAAATAAGCGCTGCTGCGGACTCGGAGGAGAATCCCGAACAAATACGGGCGGAGATTGAAGACACACGCGCTGTAATGAGTCAAACTATAAATGAGATCCAGGAGAGACTCAGTCCGGAACATCTGATGGGTCAGGCTAAAGAAGCCGTTCGCGACGCTACGATCGGAAAGGTTGAAAGCGTTGTGGAGACGATTAGTGAGGTGACTGAGCCGGCGCGCCTGATGGCGAGTCGTGCGGGTGAAGCGATCAAGGAGGTAGGAACAACAGTGGTTGATAAAATTTGGAAGAATCCGATTCCGGTGGCGTTGATTGGTCTCGGCGTGGGCATGCTCGTGGTGCGAAACTTTAGTAACGGCAGGACGACTAGTGCTCCACGAAAATCTTTGCCAAACAGACGTAGCAACTACGCGCTCGGCGACGTGGGCCAAATGCAACAGAACACGGGCGCGAGCACATTGAATCAAGTGAAAGAGACTGCCTCGGATCTTGCTTCTCGTGCGAAGGACAGTGCATCGGCAGTAGGCAGTCGTTTTGGACAAGTGTTGCGTGAGAACCCGCTCGCAGTCGGTGCAGTTGCTGTTGCAGCAGGAACAGCGGTCGGACTCGTATTGCCGTCGACGCGATTGGAAAGCGAGTACATCGGCGACACAGGCGAGAAGATCGTCGATAAAGTCGAAGACGTCGCCCGTGACGCCCTCGGCAAGGTCCAGGACGCCGCCAAACAAATGGCGCCCGACCCGCAGGGCCAGCAACAACCGCCGCCACCGCCGGCTTAGGATCAACCGTCGCCCCCCGGCCGAGCGTGAAGCATGAACCGGCGAAGCCAGTGACAGCATAAAGCCTGGGGCGCAAGCCCCAGGATCGAGCATTAAAAAAAGGTTGCGAGCCCGCGACAGCGGGCGACAGCCGAAAACGGTTCACGCTGTCGCCCGCTATCGCGGGCTCACGCTTTTTTGTTTCTTGATCCTGGGGCTGGCGCCCCAGGCTTTATGCTGTCGCTCGCTTCGCGAGCTTTTGTGTCGTCCGCTTCGCGAGCTTTTGTATCGTCCGCTTCGCGAGCTTTTGTGTCGCTCGCTTCGCGAGCTTTTGTGGGCTGGAGATGAATATGACATTAAAACTTGCAATGATCACGCTGCTGTTGCTCGCCTCGACGGGATGTGTCGTCGTCGGTGGTTACAGCAGCGGGCGTGGCTTCTGGCTCTGGCCCGGATCAATCGTGTTCCTGCTGATTGGCCTGTTTCTGATATTGATGATGGTCTTCAGAAGGCGCTAAGCGATCACTTCAAGACTGCCGCCTGGGGGCTGATGGTTAGAACGTGCCAGCGCTGAAAGGTGTTGATTGTTTCGTTCGGCATCAGGCGGACGTACGCGGTTTGGAAATAGAGCGACTCGGGCCGGCGCCAGTCGAGCCTCACGATCGGATTGAATGATGCCGGCGTTGACGGAGTAGAGCTCGCAGGTTGAGCGTTGCTGTTAGCTTTCTTGACCGTCGTCTTTTGATCGTAAGCCGCTGACGCCGTGAGCAACTGATCACCGAGCGGCAAACGCGCCTGCGTCGGTGTCTTCCCGCCAGCATCGTAAATCGCCACGTCGGTATCAAACGCCGTCGCGACCTTCGAAGCGTCCGGCGACCACACCGGCAACGCATCAGTCAGCGCGTCATCAAGCAATCGCTCACTTCCATCAGGCGCGATCAGACGCGGGCGGCCGGCAGGCAGTTTGTACTGTCGCTCGCGCGCGTTCCATTCATCTTCCTTGCACGCGAGCGCCGCAACCGCATGGCTGTCCGGCGCCCAGACGAAATAAAAATAGATTAGCCCTTCACGCGACGTGAGCGGCTTGAGATCGTAACCGTCGCGATTGCAGATATAGATCTGTTCGGTGGTGAAACTTTCAACCGATGGAAACAGCGGCGCGATTGAAGGCGACGGCGCAGCTATCCCCGGCGATCCACTCGGTGCTGGTTCCGGTTCACCCAGCGGCGTCGGACTCGGACTCGCCATCACGCGCTTGTGGGCGATGAAGTTGATGAAACTTCCATCCGGCGACCACGTGACTGTCTCCGGAAAAACGCACGCCAGATCGGGTGGAATCAAATTACGAAGAAACTGACCATCAGAGTTGTAGAGATCGATGCGAAACGTCGATCCCGTGTCGTCGGCAGTGCCGTAGAGCGCGAGTACTCGCCGTCCATCAGGCGACACGACTGTTCGCAACAGCGCTTCATCCTTGCGCTTCGTGCTGAAGTCGTTAGCGACAGCGGCAAACTTGTCCGACGTGTCGTCGATCTCAGTCGACGGTGGCGAGACATCCGCGGAGAGTCGATACGCAAGATTACGCGAGGGCACATCGCGCAGGACACGCGGCGTCACGTTCTGCCGGTCGATGACATTCTTGCACCCGGTCGAAAAGATCAAAATCAATAAGAGGGGACCAACCACCATCTCAGTAACTTTTGTGCTTTTTATGCTTCTTTGCGGCATCAGAATCGATCGTTGATCAGCTCGCGGACCAAACCGGAATTCAACGCGAGCAGCGCGCGGATTGTGTTACGCGGTGACAGATGATCTTCGTCGCCTTCGTCGAGCTCGACACAGTTGTGTTGGATCGAGCGCGCTAAACGTCTTGCGATCGACTCGTAATCAGGCGTGTTCACGATATACGCGCGCACCGCCATCGCTCCGATCAAATCGCACGTGACTTCTTCCGCGCGCTGCCCGTGAATCTCGAGCCCCGTCAGATCAGAAGCCTTGTTGCCGACAGCGCCAACCAGCGAGCGCAAACTATCATTATCACCATCAGCGATGTGCATCAGCTCATGGGCCAGGACGCTGATCATCCCTTCATCAGAACGCAGGCCGGCGAGGAAGATCGTGCCGAAAGTTATCACGTGCGGGCGACTCAGAAAGACGGAAGCATTGTCGCGCGAATCCATGTCAGGCCTCACGCGTTTGACTGAATTCACGCGCGCAATTGCCTGGCTCAGACGAGTGTTGAAATTACGAGAACTCTGAAAACCGTACTCGGTGGTGAGTTGTCGCAGCGAGCTGATGACAAGTTCTTTCGCGACGGGAAGAAGCCGGTTGGCGCGCTCGGCGCCGGCCTTCGCTTCGGGACTCTGGAGCGGGAGTGACGGGCGCGCCTGCATCTCGTCAATCGCGACGCTGCTCTTCGGATCGAGCTTGGCTTGCGTGCAAACAACTCCGATCGCCTGCTCGAGCAGCGCCTTCGCTTCGGGCGACATCGAGGCGTGGGCGCGCGATGGTTTCGTTTGCGCGACAGCAGCGCCAAAACAGATGAAGACGACCGCAGCCAACGTAAAACTTCTCACGCAGCGGCGCAACGGCGCAAAGGAAGCCGGTTTTCGTTGCGCCGTTGCGCCGCTGCGTGAGAAATCTTTATTCATGATCTTACCGGTGGCGCCAGGTGGCCTTGCGCTTCTCCATGAACGCTTTCACGCCTTCGTTCGCGTCCTGAGTCTTCATCAGCTCGTGCAGGTAAATGTTTTCCTGCTCGTCGAGCGCGTCTTCGATTGATCTGCCGCGACCGAGATCGAGCGACTGCCTCGCATACGCCAAAGACGTCCCCGAAAGTTCTCTGAGCTTCGCCAGAATCTCGAGCAGCTTCGGTTCGAGCTGAGCGCTCGGGACAACGTGATTGCACAACCCCAGCCGCCCTGCTTCGACCGCGTCGATTATCTCACCCGTCAGGATCAATTCGCGCGCGCGTTTTTCACCGATCACGCGCGGCAACAACACGGCAGCGACGGGCGGAAACACCCCGAGCTTGATCTCCGGCTGCCCGAATCGCGAGCGATCGGATGCGATCACGATATCGCATGCCGCGACGAGTTCACAGCCGCCACCAAGCGCCGCGCCGTCAACGAGCGCGATCGCCGGCTTCGCTAACTGTTCGAGGAGACGAAAGATCGAGTGAAACGCGTCGAGCATCTGGAAGATCGTTTCCTGCGCGTGCTCCTCGACCGACACGCCCGCACTGAACGCGCGAGAATTCTTATCAGCATCGAAGACGATCGCCACCAGCTCGCGCTGCGCGCACTCTGCGAGCGCACCCGTGATCTCACGCATCATCGCGATGTTGAGCACGTTCAGCGGCGGCCGTGCGAACGTGATCCGCGCGACACGATCATCGATTCTGAAATTGATGTGTTCAGACATTGGGACAGGATGACAGGATTTTCAGAATTAACAGGATTCATCTTGTAATCCTGAAAAATCTTGTAAATCCTGTCTAACAACTACCTCAACCAATTAGCTAAGATCTGTTTCTGCAAAGCCGTCGGAGCCGCCACCGGCACGATCCGGTAACTCATCTCGCGCTTATCACTCAACCGAATCAGCAACGAGCTCAAATCGTCAAACCTGAAGATCGTCAGATTAACGAGGTCGCCCGGCTTCTTCTCCGCCATGCGCGCGTTGAAGGAATCCCTCGTCACTCGCATGTTGTCCAGCGCCACGATTTGATCGCCTGCGTTGAGACCTTGATCGTAAGCCGGCGAGCCCGCGTAAACACGCCGCACAGTCAACCGGCCTTCCTCTTCCGCGACGTCCGCCCCGAAATACACTCTCGCACCCGCACTCGTCTCCAGCTTCAGCCCCGCCGCTTCGAGCGCCGCGTTGTAATCAAGCTCCTGTACGCCGCGCACGTACTTGCTGAAAAACTCCTCGAGACTTGCGCCCGCCATCAGCTCAGTCGCCTTCTGAAAATCCGCTGGCCCATAGTTGCGGTTCTTCTTGTAAAACTCCGCATAAAGATATCGCATCACGTCATCCAACGACTTCGCGCCACTACTTCGCTTCCGTATCTCGAGATCGAGCAGCAACCCCAGCAGCGCGCCCTTGTCGTAATACGAAACCTGGGAGTTTACCGAGTTCTCATCCGGCCGGTAATACTTCACCCACGCATCGAAGCTCGACTCTTCCGCACTCTGCACCAGCCGCCCCGGCGTGTTCTGCATGTTCTGTATCGCCCGCGCCGCCGCGCTCAGGTACTCGCTCTCGCTGATCAATCCCGCGCGACGCAAAGCCAGATCTGAATAGTAATCAGTGATGCCTTCAGCAACCCACAGAACCTTCGTGTAGTTTTCCTGCGTGTAATCAAACGGCCCAAGCGCGTCCGGACGAATTCGCTTCACGTTCCAGAGATGAAAAAACTCATGCGAGACGAGCCCGAGAAAGCCACGATAGTCGCGTTCAGGCGCGTCTGTGGTGTTGGGCGCAGCAGACGTGGCGCGATCACCGCTGCGAATTCGAAAACCGAAGCGCGGGTAACCGAGCGCGGTCGAGTTCAGGTGCTCGAGTCCGCCCCCGGCGTTCGATCGCAGGTGCAGGATGAACGTGTAGTCGTGATACGGAATCTCGCCGCCCATGATCTCGACTTCCGTTTCGACGATCTTCTGCACATCGGTGCGCATGCGCTCCGGATCGTAGTTCCCTGCTCCATCGATCACGATGCGATGCGGCACACCTTTGACGTTGAAGACGAGTGTTTTGAAGTTGCTGGCTTCGAAAGGCGAGTCGTAAAGAATATCGAAATTCTCGGCGCGAAAAGTGTTCTTCTGGCCGGGAACGATGGGCAGTCCAGTGGCGACTTTCCAAACATCAGGCGCGAGCACGCGCACCGTCGAAGGCGACTTGAGAAAACCTTCGAGATACATCAGCAGGTTCGCGTTGTTCCAGAAGGCGTGGTCCGAGTTTAGCTCGCTCGTCCGCACCGAAAGCTCGTTCGCATAGACGCGATACGTCGCATGCCACTCGCGCGCGCCATTCGTGACGACGCGCCACGTGTTCTTGTTTGTCTTTTCCCATTTCAGCGACTGGCCAGCGGCGTCGGCTGCGGCGAAGTCCTGCACGTTTCGCTCAAACTCCCGAACCAGGTAAGAACCCGGCGTCCAAACCGGCATGATCAGCAACTCTTCCTGAGGACCATTCGCCGTGCGCTTGATCGCGACGTCGATATCGAACAGGTGTGTGTGTGGCTTCGACATCGCCACCGTAAACGAAATGTCAACGGGCGCCTGCGCCGCGGCCAATATTGGGAGCCCTATTAGCCATATCGGCAGCAACGCGGCGGCGCACAGTCCGAGTCTCTTATGCATTAATCTTGTTCATCTTGTTAATCTTGTAATCCTGTCAACGAATGTTACTATCTTCGCGCTCTTGTAATCCACATCAAAGACGAGATCGAAATGTTTCGACGAATCATCGCCACGTCTCCAGTCTGGTTTACTGTGCCGATCCGTTTGGGTTTGGCGGCTGTATTTATTGCTCACGGCTCGCAGAAAGTTCTGGGCAGTTTCAACGGACCGGGTTTCAAAACATACATCTCTGGCACGACGCCAGTCGGGTTCATGCGACCCGCATGGCTCTGGCTCGCCGCCGCGGCGTTTTCTGAATTCGTGGGCGGAATAGCTGTCGGTCTCGGCTTCCTGACACGCGTGGGCGCATTGTTCATCGGGTGCGTGATGGTAACGGCGATCGCCGGCGTGCACTGGTCCGGCGGCTTCTTCGCGGCGAACCGTGGTTATGAGTATCCGATGACGCTGCTGGCAATGGCATTGGCGCTGCTGATCTCTGGCGGCGGGCAGGCTTCGGTTGATCAAGCACTAAGTGGCGGACGCGGCGGAAGCGGACGCGGTGGGCGCAGATAAATCCTCGGAAAACATGAAGCGCTCACCGCTCATCGTCATCTTTACAACCGTCTTCATCGATCTCGTCGGTTTCGGAATCGTGATTCCGGTGTTGCCTTTCTACGCTGAAGGCACCGCCTTCAACGCCACGCCACGCACGGTCGGACTGCTCTTTGCTTCCTATTCCGTGATGCAACTGATCTTCTCGCCGATCCTCGGCGGATTGTCTGACAAGTATGGTCGCAGGCCGGTGTTGCTACTCTCGATCATCGGCACAGGCATCGGCTTTCTCATACTCGGACTCGCCACAACGATCTTGATGCTGTTTACCGGTCGCATCCTCGACGGCATCACGGGCGGAAACATCTCGACGGCGCAGGCTTACATCGCCGACGTCACGAGTGAAGAGAACCGCGCGAAAGGCATGGGCCTGATCGGCGCGGCGTTTGGGCTCGGGTTTATTTTTGGACCAGCGATCGGCGGGATCCTGAGCGGCTGGGGAATTCACGTGCCGTTTTTCTTTGCGGCGGCGCTGTGTTTTGCAAATGCTCTTTTGCTGTATTTCACGCTACCCGAGACAGTCACAGCGGATCATCCGGCGAAGAACCGTGCGGGCGGTGGTCGCAGTTTGCGGGAAGTCTGGCGCGCGCTGAAGCAACCGAAGCTCGCGTTTGTCCTCGTGATTTATTTTCTATTCATCGTGGCTTTCTCGATCATGACGACGTCGTTTTCGCTGTACACGATGTTTCGCTTCGGTTACGACGCGCAACATACCGGATATCTCTTTGCTTATGTCGGGTTGATAGCAGTCGTTATCCAGGGTGGGTTGATCGGGCGGCTCGTGAAGCGTTTTGGTGAACTGCCGCTCGTGATGGTGGGCGCGCTGTGTTTTGCGATCAGTTTGTTTGCGGTGCCGTTTGTTGGGCCAGCGGCCGGCGGGTTGGCGGGGTTGCTGATCGGTGGCGGTGTGTTTTCGATGGGTAATTCTTTAGCGACACCAGCGCTGACGAGTCTGGCGTCGAAGAGTGCCGGAGCGGCGCAACAGGGTGTTGTTTTAGGAGTGACGCAATCTACTGCTAGTTTGGCGCGCGCCGTCGGACCCACTCTCGCGGCAGTATTGATCAGCAGTTCGATCGCCCATCTCGGTGCTGATGGGTTGTTACATTATATGAGCGACCGCTCGCTCTTCGTGACCTTCTGGACCGGCGCCGCCATCATGCTGCTCGCGTTCTTGCTGGCGTTCTATCAGAATTTCTCGCGCAGCGGCGCAGCGGCGCAGCGCTAAATCTGTCGTTGCGCCGCTGCGTGAGAAATTTACTTTGCGAACTGTCCCACCGGGCCCTCAGCGTTAATGAGATCTTTCAGAGAAGAGTAAGGCACTAAAACGAATTGCGGGCCGGCGGCGTATGGCCCAACCTGATAAGCATCGAAGTTGATCCCCAATCCCTTCCTCGTGATCGTCCAGCTCCGGTAATTCTTCGCGTTCGGTGCGGCGCCGTTTTGAATCTCCTCATCGGTCAACCCCTTGTCCTTCGCCTGCTTCTTCAGATCCGCGATGCAGTAGTTCGCGAGCGCCTGCAAGTATTTCGCGCCCGGCTTAAATAGATCCGCGAGCTTGAGTTCCTTTCCATTCTTCAGATCGTAGTTCACCACCTCAGTAAACGTGTTCGGATGCGCCGCCCCCTGATAATAATTCTCAATATCGAACTCGACACTGATCAGATCATCCTGCGCCAGCATCACCTGGTAACTCACCCCCAGATTGCTGCCCATCGATCCTTCCGGCGGCGGCTCTTCACCCTCTTTGGGCTCCAGGTCTTTTCTGAACCCCGCCACCCTCTTCGTGACTGACGCACGCACCACCTGATTAAACTTCTCGAAGTTTGGATTGCTGCCGCCTGTGATCTGCGGGTAGTGCGCGTCAATTTCATAATTCAGCTTCTTGTTGCTTTCCTTAATCTGCTTCATCACCAGATCGGTGTCGCCCGTGAAAGCAATCGGCTCTTCATGAACCGAGAACGCCGTTTTCTTGTCGCTGTCTTTTTCACTCGGTGGCTTGGACCAGTTACCCGCGAGCGTAGCCAGCCCATCGTTCGGATCGACACTCCAGAGTCCTTTGAACAAGCCTGTCTGTTTACCGCCTTTATCAAACTCTTCGAGCGTCAGGTTGCCGTCTTTATCGACGTTGCCACGCAGATCGATGCGCGTGCCGACCTTCTGATAGAAGTAACTGCCGGCAAGCTGATCTCCGGTGCGCACGAGCTTCATCTGCAAGTCGAGCGACGAGCCGATCGAGCCTTTGAAGTGTTTTGTTTGTGCAACCGGTATCGCGCCGCCTTGTGAAGGATCTAGCTGCGCCACAGGACTGGCCACGGGTGTTGTTGTGCCCGCAGACGGCGGCGCTGATGTTTTGCGACAGGCAAATGAAAAGATAAGGCAGGCAATGAGCAGACAGGTACGGATGTACATGCGCCTATCTTAACAAACCAAGCTCGGCGATTGCGGCACGAACGTCCGAAAAAGTCAGCTCGCAAAGACGGCCACCGGTGAACAACGGCTCGTTTGTCACGTCGACGAGCGCGAAGGGTGGTTTAGCGAAGGTGTCGAGCTCTTCGTCAGTTTCGAAGCTGACTTCGGCGAGGACAAGTCCGAATAGATCGCCAAGAAACATGTCGATGGAAAACTTCCGGCCGTCAAACTCGAAGTAGTAACGGTTCTTGCGAATCTCGTTCGTGTCGAAGACTGATAACACTTCCGCTTCGAGCGCGTTCAGGTAAGTATTGGTGATGATCGTGCGCGACAGGTCGTC
>Ga0134121_10005129_pt1 | contig 10667 bp, 8 predicted proteins | sample KB301_FD_96463 | JGI IMG/M metagenome (GOLD analysis project Ga0134121, IMG submission 96463) | Terrestrial soil microbial communities without Nitrogen fertilizer from Kellogg Biological Station, Michigan, USA - KB3-0-1 | ecosystem: Environmental > Terrestrial > Soil > Unclassified ...
CGTTCTGCCACTCCCACGCGGAATCGCCGGTGACTTGCGCCCACTCGTCGTAATCGCGCGCCTGGCCACGGAGATAGAGCATGGCGTTGATCGAGGACGATCCGCCCAGCACGCGCCCGCGCGGGTAGTTGATCGAGCGGCCGTTCAATCCGGCTTCGGGTTCGGTCTTGTAGCGCCAGTCGGTGCGCGGGTTGCCGATGCAGTAGAGATATCCGACCGGGATATGAATCCAGATCCAGTCGTCCTTGCCGCCAGCCTCCATGAGCAGCACCGTGACTTCCGGGTCGGCGGTGAGGCGGTTGGCGAGAACGCAACCCGCCGTACCCGCTCCGACGATGACGTAGTCGTATGGGCCAGTGCCACGCATCACGCTTCTGCGCCCAAACTTTTATCTCAGGCTTTCAACATGTGGAGGGCGCCCAGCTGCAGCATCATGCCGAGCTCGTCGCCGAAGTACCAGCCTTCCTGCCACTTGCCGTCGCGGAAACGGGCGACGCCGATCTCGGGCATTTCGATACGCCGGTTGGTGGCGGGATGCCCGTAAAGCGGCCCCTTCTGCGTTCCGGCGATGCGGAATTTCATCCAGACCGTGTCGCCCTCGGCGATGAAGTCGTCGACGAAATCGCTGCGGTCGGGCAGCGCGGAAGTGGGCGTCTGCTTGGCGGTGCCGGTGGCCACCCCGTAGTCGCGCAGGTGCTGGAAGCCCTGCCGCGTCTGCTTGTAGCCTCCCGCGCGGTCGTCTTTGGGAGGAGCGGAGGATTTCGATTTCGCCACGACGATCTTGTTGCGGTCAGCCTGGGTGACCGCCGGCCGCGCCTGCAGGCGAGCGAGCCAGGCATCGCCGCTCTCGCCCTGGTTGGTGACCGGCGGGACGACGAGCTGGCCGTCCTTGCGCCGCGGCATCGGCGCGCCGAGCTGCTTCAGCAGCCCCGCCTCGTCGGCCATGAACCAGCCTTCAGTCACGCGCCCGCCGGCGACGCGCAGGATCGCGATCTCGAGCACGTTCACCTTCCGCCCCGTCGGCGGTATTCCGTACAGGTTGCCGGTGTGCGTGCCGGTAATCCGGAACAGTATCCCCACCCGGTCGCCTTCGGCGATCACTTCGTCGATGACATCGACGCGGTCCGGAAACGCGGCGCGCAGGTACGCGCCCGTCGACGGGAAACCCTGGTCGCGGGCGTTGTTCGCGAGATTCAACATGCCGCCGCGCAGGCGCTTGTAGTCGGGCGCCAGGACTTCCTTCTCGATCAAGTGCTCGTCTTTGGTGCCCTGAAGTTTCTTGAAGCGCAGCGCGACAGCTTTGTTGCGCTCCGTCTCGGCAACTCCACCCTGGGTCGACGCGCAGCCGGGCACGAGCGCCCCCGCGCCGAGCGCCGTCAATCCGGCCAGGAACGTGCGGCGCGGCATGTTTGAATGATCCATGGTTCCCTCTTTTTCAAAACACAAGCAAGCGCGATTACTTCTTTACGAGCTTCTGCACTTTCCAGTTCAGCGTGTCCGCAACGTAAATGTCCTCCTTGCGGTCGAGCGCGAGAAAATGCGCCTCTCCGTAGCGGTTGGGCCCTTTGCCCTGGCCGCCGGTCGCCCCGAGCACCTTGCCCTGCAGGTCGAGCTTGATGATCTTTCCCGTGTGCCCGTGCGCCATCATGATGTGCTTTCCGCTCTTCATGAGGCACAGTCCGCAGGGCGTGCCGGGGTGCTTCGTTTCGCGCACGTAATTGCCATCGCCGTCGAACACCTGGATGCGCTGGTTCGAGCGGTCGGCGATATAAAGCAACCCCTTGGCGTCGGCGATGATCGAGTGCGGAACGTTGAACTGGCCGGGGCCCGTGCCCTCCCCGCCCCAGGTTTTCAGGAAATTGCCATCGCCGTCGAATTTCAGCACGCGCGACTCGCCCTTGCCGTGGCCCTGGGTAATGTAAATTTCGCCACCCGGCCCGAACGCGAGGTCATTGGGCTCGTTGAAGCAGCGCAGGTGCCCCGCCTGGTGCCATTCCTCCGCCCTGCCCTTGATGCCCAGCACCATGAGGATGCGCCCCTTCGGGTCCAGTTTCACGACGATATGCGAGCCGACGTCCGTGGCCCAGATGTTGTCCTCGGCGTCCACGCGCAGGCCGTGGGGCTGCGTAAAAATGCCCTGCCCAAGCGTCCGGAGGTACTTGCCCTTGCCATTGAATTCCATGAGGGCATGGGCGCTGCGGCTGAAAACCAGGACGCTGCCCTTCGAAGTGACCGCCACGCTCGAGCACGGCCCGAAATTCATGCCCGGCGGCAGCTTGAAGACGTCCGGAACGGGCTTGTAGCCCAGGTCCGGCGCATTCTCCGGATAGTCGCTGACGGTGTTCTTCTCTGTCTTCATCCTGGTTCCTTCCGCGTAGCTTTACTCGTTGGGAAGATTCGCATCCTTTACGACCCTGGTCCACTTGTCCGTCTCGCCCTTCACGTACGCCTGGAACGCATCGGGCGTCGTCGGCGTGATGGTAATGCCCTGATCCTCGAGGCGCTTCTTCAGCGGCGCGCTCGCCATCAGCTTGTTCGCATCGGCATTGATCTTCGCGACGATGGCCGGCGGCACCTTGGATTGCGTGCACAGCCCGTACCATCCCGAGACGTCGTAGCCCGGCACGCCGCCTTCCGCGAAAGTCGGCACGTCCGGCAACTGCGCGCTGCGCATCGGCGTGGTGACGCCCAGCGCGCGCACGCGCCCGGCCTTCACCGCCGCGAGCGGCCCACCCGCAAGATTGCCCACGGAAGTTTCTATTTGCCCGCTCATGACGCCGGCGAGCGCCTCCGCCGCGCCCTTGTACGGCACGTGCACGATGTTGATGCCGGTCATGGACTTCAACAACTCGATCGAAAGGTGCGGCGAGGCGCCGACGCCGGAGGAGCCGAAATTGATCTTGCCGGGGCGTGCCTTGGCGTAGGCGACGAACTCGCGCAGTGTCATCGTCGGCATCGAAGGGTGCACCATGAACACGTTGGGCACCGAGCCGATCATCACCGGGAATGCGAAGTCGCGGATGTGGTCGTAGGTCAGCCGGTCCTTGAAGCGCGCCGGAGTGATCGAATGCGAGCCGATGTTGCACAACACCAGCGTGTAGCCGTCCGGCGGCGCCTTCGCCGTCAGTTCCGTGGCGATATTGCCCGCCGCGCCCGGCCGGTTCTCGACGATCACCTGCGTGCCCCAGAATTCCGTCAGCGCGGCGGCCATGATGCGCGCCGTGGTATCCACGCCGCCGCCCGGCACGTATCCAACCAGTATGCGCACCGGCTTTGACGGGTACGCCTGCGCCTGCACGGCGCCGGCGGCAAACAGCGCCGCAAGCGCGGTCAGCACGCCGCAAATAGCTCTCAACATTTCCATCTCCTCGTTTTGTTATAACTATTTGAATTATTTAATTATTCCGGCTTGAGCCCGATGGCCTTGACGACTTTGGTCCACTTCTCGGTCTCGGCTTTGATATGTGCGCCGAATTGCTCTGGCGTGCCCGCAACCACTTCCATGCCGTCGTTCGCTAGCCGCTGCTTCATCGCCGGAGACTGCATGATGCGCACGATCTCCTGGTTCAGGCGATCGATGATGGGCCGCGGCGTTGCCGCCGGCGCGAGAATGCCGAACCACTGCGTGGATTCGTAGCCCGGCAGGCCCGCTTCAGAAATGGCGGGTACATCGGGCAGCGCCTGCGTGCGCTTCGCCGTGGTGACGCCGAGCGCGCGCAGACGCCCGGTCTTGAGGTAGCCGATGACCGTCGGCGTGGTCGGAAACATGACCGACACTTCGCCGGCGAGCAGGCCGACGATGGCCATGCCGGCGCCCTTGTACTGGACCTGCGTGATCTTCACGCCCGCCATGGAATTGAACAGCTCGGCCGACAGGTGCGGGCTGGTGCCCTGCCCCGGCGAGCCAATGATGAGCCCTTCCGGCTGGCTCTTCGCGAGCGCGATCAGCTGCTTGACGCTTTTTACCGGCACCGATGGATGCACGGTCATCACGTTCGGCCCGTCGACGATCTGCGTGATCGGCGCCAGGTCGCGCAGCGCGTTGTACGGGATCTTCGGGAATATAGCGGGATTGATCGCGAGCGAAGTTTGCGAAATCAGGATCGTATAGCCGTCCGGCGGCGCCTTTACCACCACTTCCACTCCGATGATGCCGCTCGCGCCAGCGCGGTTCTCGACCACCACCTGCTGGCCGAGCGACTCGGTCAACCTTTGCGCGAGCAGCCGCCCGAGTATGTCGCTGCTGCCGCCGGGCGAGGAATGGACCACGAGACGAATTGCCCGGGCTGGATAGTTCTGCGCGGTCGCCGCGGGCGCCGTCACCAGCAGCATGGCGAGCAGCCCCGCCATCCACGACAATTTCTTCATAGTCCTTCCTCCGGGGAAAGCTTACCCGATACGGCGGCTAGCGCGCCGCGACACCGAGTTCCACCAGCATCTTCCGCAGCAGCTCGTACTCCGCGTCGAGGTGTTTGCGCGTCTCTTGCGCGCCGCTGAAGCCGTGGGCCCAGGCGTTGTCCTCGAGCTCCTTCTTCCATTCATCGCCCTGCACGACGCGCGCGAAAGCCTGGTCCCAGAACGCGGTCTGCGCGGCGCTCAATCCCTTCGACCCGGCGAAGCCGCGCCACGCGTAATACACCGCGTCCACTCCCTGCTCGCGCAGCGTCGGCATCTGCGCAAGCCGCCCTTCCTGGCGCTGCGCCGAGGAAATGCCCAGCACGCGGATGGTGCCGTTCTGCTGGTGAATTTGCGCGCTGCCGGCGGTGCCGACCCATACGTCCACGTGCCCGCCGAGCGCCGCCGTCATGCCCTGCCCGCCTGATGCATAGACCACGGTCTTTACCGCCTTGGGGTCCACGCCGGCCGCGCGCGCGATCATGCCTATCACGATGTGGTTCTGGTTGCCGCGCGCGGTGGCGAATGCGAAGCTGACCGCCGCCGGGTTCTTCCTCAACGCGGCGATCAGGTCCTTGCCGGAGGCGATCGCCGACTCGTTTCTCACCCACACTGCGACGTATTCGCGAATCAGGATGTTGAGCGGCGTGAGATCCTGGTAGCCGATCTGGGAGACGCCGGTGATCTGGTTGGTAAGCAGGCTCGTCGCCATGGTGCAGATCACGTGCGCCTCGCCCAGGTGCTGAGTGAGCGAGGTGTAGGCGAGGTTGCCGCCGCCGCCCGCGCGGTTGACGACCGTCACGCTCGGGATACCGGGAAAAGACTGAAGGTATTTCTGCACGACGCGGCCCTGGCGGTCGGCCGCGCCTCCCGCGCCGGAAGCAACGATCAGCTCGATGTTGCGCGTGGGCTTCCATTGCGCTGCGGCTGGCGCCGGGAATACAGCGCACGCCGCAAGCAGCGTGACGAGTGACGTGTGACGAGTGACGAAACTCAAAACCTTGACCCTGACTATCCCCGGTTGTCGTAGCCGGGCAGCACGCGCGCGTCGATGACGACGACCTTGCCTTCGCGCGCGGCGGCGATGCCTTTTTCGATCGCAGGCTGCACCTCGGTGGGTTTCGTCACCGGGCCGATGCCCTCCGCGCCCATCATGCGAGCCATGCCGGCCAGGTCCACGTCGGGGTCATCGATGCGCTGGCCGATCCAGCGGTTCTCCACCGGGCGGCCGCGCTGCTGCGCCATGCGACCCTGGTGGCGCTCGTCGTTGTAGAACGAGCGGTTATTGCAGACAATCATCAGGCACGGAATCTTGTAGTGCGCAGCGGTCCACACAGCGGTATTGCCCATGAGGAAATCGCCGTCGCCCATCACCGCAATCGGGATGCGGCTGCTGCCATTCAGCGCCAGGCCCGCGCCCACCGTCATGCCCGGCCCGGAGCCCACGCCCGCACCACCGTCGTGGCCAATGTAGTCGAGCGGGTGGCGGAAGTGGCTGTAGGCACCGTTCCAGCCAAGTGGAAACCGCGTATAGCAGACATCCACGCCGCGCGTTGCGGCTTCCAGCGCCACAGCGACTCCACGCATCGAGACAGCTTCCGTTGACGGCGCCGCCAGCGGCTCGGCCGCGGGAATCTTCGCCTCAACCTTGCGCGCGGAGACGGCGTCGAGCAACAGCGGCACGGCGGCGTCGGTCTCGCACATCAGGTACAGATCGGTAGGCGGCAAGCCCTGGTGGTCCATGCTCCAGCCGCGGTGGCTGTGCTGGTCGCACGAGACGTGGATCACCTTCGCGCCGACCGGATTCTCGCCGTACGCCTGCTTCAGCGTCCCCGCGAGATCGAGCCAATCGAGCGACAGGATCACGTCGGCGCCCGCGACCAGCGGCTCGGCCTGCTTCGCGAGATAAGCGCCGGGCGGCGCCGCGTGCAATCGGTGGTCCGTCGGAAACGCAGCCGCAGTCTTGATGTTGGTGAGTACCGGCGCGTTGAGCCTTTCGGCGAGCGCGATGCGTTCCCTCCAGCCTTCCAAACTGCGCGAGCACCGCCCCATCAGGATGACCGGCTGCTTCGCGCCGGACAGCAGCTTCGCCGCGGCGGCCACCAGCCCGGGCGCTGGCCGCGCCGTTGGCGGCACGGCGTAGCGAACCGTATCGGGCAGCGTCGGCATCGGGCCGATTTTTTCCTCCTGCATCGCCACTTCGAGATTTACGTATACCGGACCTTGCGGCGCGGTCTGCGCGATCTGCGACGCGCGCAGCAGCGCTTCCATCGCCGCAGCGGGAGACGCCGGCTGGTTGTCCCACTTGGTGATGTTGCGGATGAGGCCGCCCTGGTCGGCCGAGGTGTGAATCCAGTCGATCCACTGGCGGCGCCGGCTGGCGTCCCAAGGGCCGGTCGCGCCCAGCATCAGCACCGGCGCACGGTCGCACCACGCGTTGTAGACCGCCATTACCGAGCGCATGAGCCCGATGTTCGCGTGCACCCCTGCGGCCATCATGCGTCCGCTCGCCTTGGCGTAGCCGTGCGCAATCGCGACCGTGTTCTCCTCGTGTAGCGTCAGGATCATCTGCGGCGCTCGATTGCCGAGGTAATTGACGATGCTGTCGTGCAGCCCACGATAGCTCGAGCCCGGCACCAGCGCGATATACGGCACATCGATCTCGCGCAGCACCGCCGCGACGGGATCGCTGCCCCAGTGCGTCTCCCCCTGGGGCGCCGCCACCGGCGCGTCGTGCACGATCGCGCCGGCGGTGTTTTTCTTACCGGTCACTGGTCACCGATCACGGGTCACTTCTTGGCGGGAATAACCGGCAAGAGGAGATACGACGGCTTGTCTCCGCCCGAGTAGACCGTGGCCGTGGCGCCCGAGTTGTAGTCGGCGGCAAAGTGGGTGAAGTGCTGCGTGCCCACGCCATCCGCTGGCGACACGTCGAGGCGGATCTTGTGCCCCTTTTTGAACACCATGCACGTCGGCCAGATTTCGACCTGGCACTCGACCGCTTCGCCCGGTTTCAGCCACCAGCGCTCGTTGTGCGCGTGGTACGGCCGGTACGGGAGTGACTTCTCCGGGTCCAGCTTGCGGTGCGAGGCGCGCAACCAGCCCTTGGTCACGCAAGCCAGCGGCTCGCCCTGCTGGCCGACCTCCTCCACGTCCTTTCCGTTCGGATCGATATTGCGGATCGTCGCGAAGATGTCCACGTCCTCGGCCGTGCTCGACACCCAGATGTTGAGCACGACGGGGCCGGTCACCTCCATGTCCTCCTTCATCGGCGGCGTCTCGAACGAAATGCCGCGCGGTATCCTGCCCGGCCGGGTCGGGGCGGCCTGCCCGTAACTCGCTGTCGCGGTCTTCGACGGCACGGTAGTCGTCAGCTCGCCCTCCACGGCCTTCGGGTCTTCCGACGGCGCACGGTCGATCTTGAGGTGGTACTTCGTCCACTGCGTGCGCGCGAGCGGCCACTCGTTCTCGAAGCGGAACGGGTACGGCTTGGTGCTACCACCGGTGCGAATCTCGATCTTGACCGGCGGCTCGTCCATGATCCCGGTGTCAACGCCCTTCAGCCAGTAATCGAACCAGCGCAGCTGGTCGACGCGGGCTTCCTCGGCATAGAACGGATGGAAATGGGTGCCGGAGTGGATGCGCAGCTTCTTGTGCTTCGACGCCGCGCACATGTAGCCCTCGGTATTTCCGCGCAAATGGAGTGATGTGCCGCCCCAGTTACCGACGCTGTAGAGCGGGACCTTGATCTTGTCCCAGCGCGCGCTGTTCAGGCGCCAGTACTCCGAGTCGAGGTCTTTCGCCATGTAGTTCCACAGCAGGTTGTTGTCGAACGAATCCGGGTTGTAATGGCGCGGCTTGCCCAGCAGGTGCAGCGCCGTGTTGGAGTTGGCCCAGCGCGCGATGAAGCCCATCGCGAAGATGCCGCCATGGTAGGCCTGGTCGCGGTACTGATCGGCGCGCCCTTCCCACGGCATGATCGCCTTCAGCGAAGGCGGCTGCAGGCCGGCGACGCGCCACTGGAACGCCGCGAGATAGGATATGCCGCAAGTACCGACGTTGCCGTTGCTCCACGGCAACTTGGCAACCCATTCGATGCAGTCGTAGGCGTCCACCGCTTCGCTGTACGAACTCGGATCCGATTTGCCGGGCGATTTTCCCGAGCCGCGCGTGTCAACGCGCAGCAGGCCATATCCGCGCGGACACCACCACAGGGGGTTCACGGCCTCCCAGTTCATGTACGGATTGGGTTTCTCCTCGAGGTCGGGCGGCGGCACCCACAGCTTGTCCTTCATGTACGGCCCGAGGCACATGATCACCGGGAACTTCTCGCCCGACGACTCATTTCCCCCATCCGGGCGGAAAATATCGCCGACGACATATCCGCCATCCCGCAAAGGAATCTGCACGTCTTTTTCGACGATCAGCTTGTAATCCTTCGGCTGCGACATCTTCTTCACTGGCTGGTCCACTTTCCGCTCCTCTCTCGTCACTCGTCACACGTCACTCGATTCTTATCGCTCCCGACTTCATCAACGGCGCCAGGCGATCCGCTTCGCTCCGGATGACCGCGCCAAACCGTTCCGGCGCGCCGCCTTCGATCTCGACGCCGAGCTGTTCGAGCCGGCCGCGCACGTCCGGCAGCTGCAATGCCCGGTTCACTCCGCCGTTCAACTTCTCCACTCTCGCGCGCGGCGTTCGCGCCGCCGTCAACAGTCCGAACCACAAGGTCGAGTCGGCGGCCTTGAGACCTTGCTCCGTAAACGTCGCGACGTCCGGCAGCAATGGCTGCCGCCTGGCGCCGGAAACGCCCAGCACCTTCAGCCGGCCGGACTTGACGAACGGCTCGACCGACAGGGTCGAGGTGTACTGCGCATGAACCTGGCCCACCGCCACATCGTTCAAGGCCTGGACGGCACCCTTGTAAGGCACGTGCACGACGTTGATGCCGGTCGCCGCCTTCAGCATCTCGAGCGCGATGTGCGGGTTGCTTCCGGTGCCAGGGGACGCCCAATTAATCTTACCCGGGTTTGCCCTCGCGTAGGCGACCAGCTCTTTCAAATTTCCGGCCGGCAGTTTCGGGTAGGCGGCGATCACGTTCGGGGTATAGCCGACATAGACGACGGGCGCGAAATCCGCGAGCGCGTAGGCCGGGTTCTTGCGCAGCACCACGTTGTGGACAGCGGGGCCGGGATTGGCGAACAGGATGGTATAGCCGTCCGGCGCGGCCTTCGCCACGGTTTCGGCTCCAAGCGCACCGCCGGCGCCGGGACGATTGTCGATGACGAACTGCTGGCCCCAGAACTCGGCGAGCTTCTGCGCGAGCAGCCTGCTGACGATGTCGCTGGAACCGCCCGGCGTGAACGGTACCACCAGCCGCACCGGCTTATCCGGATAGTTCGGCGACTGCGCCCATGCCGGCGACGACATCAACAAAGTCAGGATGCAAGCCCAACGGGTCGCGGACATGGCGCCTCCCTCTCCTTCCCCGATTCGGTTCCGGAACCCGGGCGCCGTTAGAGCGCCTAACATGACGAAGCGCGCGTGCGCTGCGAGCCAGAATCGTCGATAGCACGAAGCGAGGTGCAGCCAATACTCGCCGTATTGGCAAGCCGAGCGACAAAGCTAGCGGCGATTCTGGCCGCAACCCCTCGTGGGCTGGCGCGATTGTGGCCGATGTTGCTCCAAGGACCAAGCATCAACCCGACTGCCTTGCTCTTCCCGAAAGTCATCTAGCCGGAATCGTGACAGCGCAGCGTGTGGTTCGTTATGTTAGGCGCTCTTAGCGCGACATACGGGTATTGGCGATGTCCAGGCGGTCGACCAGGTTGCGCACCAGGGCGCGCATGAGATGGAGCTGCGCGCTCAAGCTCATCTTCGCGAGCGTTTGCGGATCGAACTCTGCGAGCAGCAGGTCGGTCACCGATTCCACCGTCGCGTGCCGCGGAATTTCGCCGCCGCGAATATAGGCCATCTCGCCGAAACACTCGCGCTCGTCCAGCGTGTTGAGCAGGCGTCCCTTCAGGGTGACCTTGACCTGGCCCTTGCCGACCAGGAAAAAGCTCACGCCTTTTTCTTCTTCCTTTACGATCGTCTTATGCGCCGAGACTTCCGTCCACTTCCCGGCGAGCGCAAGCTCCCACAGCTCCGCGTCGGACAGGCCCGAGAGCATCGGCACCTTTTTCAGAGCGACGTATTTCTCGCTGTCCGGGATCACGCCGAGCGGCGACAAGAAGATGCCGCTCGGCGTGATCCCGGACAGCGAGAAATAC
>Ga0134121_10005132_pt1 | contig 10664 bp, 7 predicted proteins | sample KB301_FD_96463 | JGI IMG/M metagenome (GOLD analysis project Ga0134121, IMG submission 96463) | Terrestrial soil microbial communities without Nitrogen fertilizer from Kellogg Biological Station, Michigan, USA - KB3-0-1 | ecosystem: Environmental > Terrestrial > Soil > Unclassified ...
GGTGAGATTGGGGCGAGCGGAGCCGTCGACGGGCAAGACCTTGACGGCGACGGCTTCCGCGATGGCGAAACCGCTGTCACTCCGACCGGTCAGCTGCGGGTAGGCTACTCCGCTCCCCTAAACGGGGGGAGGTGGTCAATCGGTGGCTGGGCGCACGGCGCCAAATATCATTTCAACAGGAGCCTGATTGCCGGACGGAAGGAATATGGCAGCAACCTGATCGGACTGGATTTTAGCGTCCCGCTCTTAACCAGTCTGACATTTAGAGGAGAGGCTTGGACTGGGAAAGGCCTCAGCGATGTGCGAGGCGGCATCGGCCAGAGCCTCAACACCGCTACGGGCGAGGTCATCTCAGCGTCCGGAGGTTGGGCGGAGTTGTCGTACCGGCCTAATTCGTTTTACACAGTAAGCATTGGCACGACCCTGGACAATCCTGACTCCTCCGATATCACCGCCGCCAATGGCCGCGTGCGGAACCGCGTCCACTACATCACAAATCGTTTCAACGCCAAACGTGGCCTCAGCTTCGGCGTTGACTACGGTAACTGGGAGACTAGGTTCAAGGGTCTACCAGCTGGCAAAAACAATAGATTCAATCTCTTCGTGCAACAATCATTCTGATGTTCTAAACGGTGCGAGATCGCTGGCTGATGAAAGGTCGCCTTTGGCTCACCGTCGCTTCGCTTGTAGGCAAATATTAAGGAGTATGACCATGACGAAGATCGTTTATCTGTTCTTGCTGCTAGCCCTGGGCGCCGGCTACTCCCAAGACCAACTGGAAACTGGGTACGCAAACTGACCTAACGGAGGTCGAGCAGACAAAAAAAGTCCGGTGAAAAAAGGGGGCTTGAGTTCTACGGTTTGCCACCAATACACTACCTCCAAAGGGTTCCCCAACGAGGACTGGCAAAACCCTGAGTCAATCTTTTTTGCAGAACAACATTTGAGAGTCTGGAGAGCGTTCATGAATACACTGGTGGAAAAGAAATTCATGCTGTTTGCCTGTCTCCTTCTGGCAGCGATAAGTCTAAGTTGCTCGAGCGGGGGCACGCGCTCCGGCGGCGGGTCGCAGCCGACGCTGCGGCTGAGCATGATCCCAACTACTGATCCCGGAAAGATGCTGCGCGAGAACCAACCCCTCGTCGACTACCTGCAGAAGGAGACAGGCGCAAAGGTGGTGATGACCATCCCTACTAACTACGCCGCAGTGGTCGAAGCTCTCGGCAACGACCAGGTTGATATCGCCTACCTCGGAGGCTTCACCTATGTGCAGGCTGCGCGGCGTTTCGGCGTCAAGCCACTGGTCCAGCGCGAGCGCGACAGGAACTTTCACAGCGTCTTCCTCACGCAACCCGACTCCGGCATCAACACCCTCGCCGACCTGAAGGGTCACAGCTTCGCCTTTGGCGACGTCAACTCGACCTCCGGCCACCTGATGCCTGAATACTTTATGCGACAGAGCAACGTTGACGCCGAAGTGATCGGGAAAGCTATTTACACGGGCGGGCACGACGCCACCGCGCTGGCCGTAGCCAACAAGAAAGTGGCCGCAGGCGCGCTTGACGAGGCTGTGTTCGAGAGGATGACAAAAGAGAATAAGATACCCGCCGATAGCGTTCGGGTCTTCTACACCACCCCGCCTTATTTCGATTACGTCTGGTCGGCGCGTAAAGGTCTCGACCCGAAGCTTGTAGACGCTTTCACGGACGCGTTTCTGAAGTTAAACGCGGCCGATCCGCAACAGAAGCAGGTTCTCGATTTGTTGAGTGCCTCAAAGTACGCCAGGGCCAACGACGGTGATTACGATAAGCTACGCCAGGCTGCGCTCGACGCCGGACTTTTGAAGTGATTCCAGGAATGATCTACGTGCTCGAACAAGTCACTAAGAACTACGGGCTCCATGAGGGCACGGTCCGGGCGCTCGAAAATTTCTCCCTCTCCGTGAATTACGGCGAACGTCTGGCACTTATCGGTAAATCGGGCGTGGGCAAGACAACGCTCTTCCGCCTGCTTAACGCGACCCTGCGTCCGACGAGTGGCGTCTTGCGTTTCGCTGGGAACGAGGTCGGGCGAATGACCTTGCGCGAGTTGCGCGCGATGCGGCGGAGCGTGGGAACGGTCTATCAGCAGCATTACCTCGTCCCCTCTCTGAGCGTGCTCGACAATGCGCTCTGCGGGCAACTCGGCCAATTGTCGTTGTGGCAGACACTGCGGGGCATTGTGCGCCCTTCCAAGGAGGACGTTCGAGAGGCCGAGCACGTCCTCGAATCGGTCGGGTTGGTGGATAAGCGTCACGCACGTGCCGAGGCCCTCTCCGGAGGGCAGCAACAGCGGCTGGCCATCGCCCGCGTGCTGATGCAAAACCCGGAGGTGATCCTGGCTGATGAACCCGTCGCCTCGCTTGACCCGGCGCTAGCCGATTCGATAACTAACCTCTTGCTAACGCTGGCCGACGATGGCAAGCGCACGCTGATTGTAGCGCTCCATAATGTCGAGTTGGCGCTGCGCTATTTTCCACGCATTGTCGCTCTCAGTCGCGGGTCTGTCGCCTTTGATGTGGACGCGACTGATCTAAGCCGCGACGTACTTGATGACTTCTATGTGCATGATCGCCGGCCGTTGGCGGAAGAGAGATAGATAGATGGCGACAAATTCGGACTCCATTGTTCTTGCTAAAGACGCCAGCTCACTAACTCCACGGCGTGTAGGACTCCTCCTAGTTTGCGCCCTCATCTTGACCGTCTGCTGGCGGATGGCCGAGGTCCGCCCGTCGGCACTCTTCGAACCGGCCTCACTGACCTCGGTATGGACCTTCCTGCGCGGCCTCTTCCCGCCAGATTTTTCCCCCGAATTCCTGCGAGTAGTGCTTGCAGCGACGGGGTGGACCGTCGCCATCGCCCTCGCGGGCTCCGCGCTCTCAATCGGAATCGGGCTGCCGCTCGGCGTCATGGCGACATCGACGTTGTGGCGGCGCGGTGTGCTGCTCTCTGGCGACCCGGACAGTGCTGGGACGCTTCTGCTCAGGGGCTTGAGTCGCTTCACGCGCGCACTGCTCGGATTCCTTCGCGCCATACCCGACCTGATGTGGGGATTATTTTTCGTCGTCGCAGTTGGCCTCGGATCGCTGGCCGGGACGCTCGCTCTGGCCGTCAGCTATGGAGGAGTGCTGGGACGCGTCTATGCCGACGTGTTTGAGGATGTCGACCCGCGCCCGCTCGAGGCCCTCCACTCGTCAGGTGCCAGTCGCGCTCAGATTTTCCTGCGCGCCATCTGGCCACAGGCCGCGCCGAGCATCACGGCCTACACGCTCTACAACTTCGAGTGTGCGGTGCGCGCGGCATCGGTCCTCGGCTTTGTCGGCGCTGGCGGCATCGGTTACGAAATTAACATCTCGATGCGGCTCTTCAACTACGGGCAAGTCCTCACGCTGATTCTGGCGTTCGTCTGCCTGCTCACGGCGACCGACGCCGTTAGTCGCTTCTTCCGACGCCGTCTGCACGCACAAGTGACCTCAACCTCACGCGTCCGCTTCCTAATGGAAGAGACGCTGGGCGGGCTCGCGAGCCCGGTCGGACGAATCGCTTCCCACTTCTTATGGCCAGTTGCCTTCATAGCAGTCGCCTTCAGTTTCTACGCCGTCGGTTTCATCAACGGCGCGCTACTCGACGTCCAAATTGGCGCGCGACTCTTGCGGTTCGTCGGCAAGATGTTCCCGCCAGACGTCGCCCCGACCTTTCTGCTCAGTCTGGTTAAGCCGATCTTCCAGACCATTAGCATCTCGGTGATCGGCACGCTCATCGGCGTCGCCCTCGGTGCGACGCTGGCACTCCCGGCCACCTCGGCGCTGATGCTTATCCCGCCGGAGTACGCCGGGAGACACTCACCGATTCAGAGTGCGGCTCGTTGGCTTGCCTACCATGCGGCGCGAGCGATCTTCACGGTGCTACGTTCGATTCCGGAGTTAGTGTGGGTACTAATCTGCATGCTCGCCGTCGGGCTGGGGCCGTTCGCCGGGACGTTGGCCATCGGTTTGCATACGGGCGGCGTCCTCGGAAAGCTCTACGCGGAGACGCTCGAAGAGGTGCCGATGAAACCCGTCGAGGCGTTGCGCGCTCTCGGAGCCCGCCCAATTCAGATTTTTACCTGGGCGATGTGGCCGCAGGCGCGTCCGATGTTGACGAGCTACACAGTCTTGCGCTGGGAGATGAACTTGCGGGTCTCGACCGTGCTCGGGCTGGTCGGCGGCGGCGGCATGGGACAGGCCATCTATAACAACGTCCAGTTAGGATTCTACGCACGCCTGCTCACACTCATTGCGGTCGTCTATGCGCTGGTGATTACGACCGACTGGATCAGTGACAGACTGCGTTTCCGCACCGTCACAGCTTAGAGATTTGATTGGTACCAGATTAAGTCTAGAGCGGCCGGCACCATTTTCTTCGAGTCACGTCGCATTGAATGAAAGAGCACAATGAAAACCGTCGCCTGGGAATAATATCGTGGTCCCAGTCGCATCAGTCAGAGGGGTGATATAATGTCGTTCATCAAATACGTAGCGCGCTTGAGTATCATAGGAGGTAGGGATGCGTCTCACTGAGATGGTTTCGTGCGCCGGTTGAGCGGCGAAGCTCGCGCCAAGCGAACTCGCCCAGGTGCTGGGCGGACTCGAAATTCCACATGACCCGAATCTTATCGTCGGCATCGAGACTGCCGACGACGCGGGCGTTTATCGCCTCTCAGACGACCTTGCGCTCGTGCTGACGGTTGATTTCTTTACCCCGATTGTCGACGACCCTTTTGATTACGGCCGCATCGCCGCCTTGAACTCCATCAACGACGTGTGGGCGATGGGCGGCACACCCGTCGCGGCGCTCGCCGTCACTTGCTTCCCTAAGAAGGGCGTGGAGTTCTCCATCCTCGGCGAAATCATGCGCGGCGGGTTGCAGGTGCTTTCCGAGAACGGCGTCGCACTCGCCGGCGGTCATAGCGTCGACAACCAACAAATCATGTTCGGTTATGCCGTAACCGGCACGATCAATCCGCGTCGCGTTCTGACCAACCGCGGCGCGCGCGCCGGCGACGTGTTGATACTGACGAAGCCTGTTGGTACCGGCGTTATTTCGACAGGCATCAAGTTTGGCAAGGCCAACGAAGAAGTAATGGCTGCGTCGCTCTCCACGATGCTGCTGGCAGGTCGTGAGGCAGCCCGCTTGATGGTCGAGGCGGGGGCTCACGCGGCGACCGACATTACCGGCTTCGCCCTGCTCGGCCATGCTTGGGAGATGGCGCGTGGGAGCGGCGTGACGCTTGAGATTCAGTCGTCGCAGGTGCCCATCATCCCAGGCGCCCTTGAACTGGCAGCGCAAGGGTTACTGACGAGCGGCGATAAGACCAACCGCAGCTACGTGGGCGATGACGTGACGCTCGGCGAGAAAATCACCGGTGAGCTGTCGAGCATCCTCTTCGACCCGCAGACCGCCGGAGGGCTTCTGATCTCGATCGCCCCGGACCGCGCGGAAGAACTGTTAGCGCAGTTGCGTGTTAAGTATAACGACGCTGCCGTCATAGGACGCGCCATCGAGCTTGGGCCACACCTCCTCGACGTAAGATGACCATGGACCCAACAATGGAGACTTGGCCAAGGGGGCTCACGTGGCGAAAGATCCCAGGAAGCAGTTGAAGTTAACCTTGCCTTTGTGCGACAGCGCGGAGTAGAATCCCGGCCCCATAGACGGCTTGGCGGGTGAATCAGTTCGCCTCCAGACAGCTATGCAGGTAATAGAGAAGCTCGTGTGATCAGGCACGGCGCTTTCGCAACTAAGTCCCTTCTAATCGAAGTCGGAGACAGGGGACAAGTGGACAAGCGGGAAAGACATTGCTCCCGGTGTGATTACAGAATCCGCAAGTCGGCCAGGCGGTGCCACGTGTGCGGCAAACTCGCGATGCGGTGGAGAGATTATCTTGTGATTACATTTCTTGTCATCGTGTCCCTTGTGTTGCTGGTGAAATTTTTCATCTGAAAGAAGCTGCCCATTACCAAGCTTTTGATACGGCTTTGGTGGACGGGGATGCTGGGAGTGTCATTGCGGCGAACGCTACGAAAGCCGCGAAATCCCTCTAAAATCTTATGTCTAAACCACAAAAGGTCGAAGCATCTCTGCGAATGATACCTTCAGTAGATCAATTGCTGCGCACCGACGAGGCAATCGCACTTCGCAACTCGATTGGGATCCGACGGTTGACTGCAATCGCCCGGCTTGTGACAGCTGAAATCCGTTCCCTGGTTCAGGCAGAACAGAATTCGAAAGAGCGTTCGGAAAACGGGTACACCCAAACCACACTTTTGGCTGAAGCTGTTCGCCGTTTGGAAGAGACCTCCAAAGCTGACGGCCTGGCCGGTATTAGGCACGTCGTAAACGGTACCGGCGTTGTGCTGCATACAAACCTTGGTCGTGCTCCTTTGTCGAAGGCTGCTTGTGAAGCCGTGACGGCAGAGGCCTCCCGTTATTGCACCCTTGAGTACGATTCAGTGACCGGCACACGCGGGAGGCGGGGTTCACGCGTGGAATCACTTCTTAAAAACCTCACAGGCGCGGAAGACGCACTCGTTGTTAATAATTGCGCCGCAGCCGCACTGCTGATTCTTGCGGTCCTGGCGGGCGATGGCGAGACAATAGTTTCGCGCGGGGAGCTCGTTGAGATCGGGGGCGACTTCCGTGTTCCGGATGTAATGGCCAACTCTGGAACGCGAATGATAGAAGTCGGCACGACCAACCGAACGCGGCTCGACGACTATCGTCGCGCTCTCAACGAAAAGACACGCCTTATCATGCGCGTTCATCCTTCCAACTACCGCATTATTGGTTTTGCAAGTTCGCCGCCACGTCCCGAGCTCGCCGCTCTCGCGCATGAGGCGGGCCTCCCATTGTACGAAGATGCGGGCTCTGGCTTGCTGAGTGATCTGAGCCAATACGGTTTGGACGATGAACCACTCGTACCGAAACTGGTTGCTGACGGCGCCGACGTGGTTTCGTTTAGCGGAGATAAATTGTTGGGATCAGTGCAAGCCGGATTAATAGTGGGGAAGGCGGACCTAGTTCAGCGCTTACGGAAGCATCCGCTGTATCGCGCTCTGCGTAGCGACAAACTACGCCTGGCCGCCCTCGAGGCCACCCTCGATGCCCATCAGCGAAACGCATCGGAGGAAATACCGGCACTGCACATGCTGACACTACCAGCCGAGGAGATCGAAAACCGCGCGAAGCTCATCATCCATCAAATAGCGGGCGAAGGAAAGAATGCATTGAACGCCAGCTTGCTCCCCGGCGAGTCGGCAATAGGGGGCGGAGCCGGTCCCACGACCGCGCCGCCTACCAGCTTGATCGCGCTGACCCATGAGCTTCTTTCAGCGCAGGAGATTGAAATTCTTTTGAGGAAATCCACACCACCAATCATCAGCCGGATTTCTGACGGAAAGGTGTTACTCGATATTCGCACTGTCTTTCCGGACGAAGAATCCCATCTAGTCGACTCTTTACGCAGCATCTCGACAAAACAATGAATCGGGAATAGTATTCTGGAGCACGTCGGAAAATTGGAGTGATTAATAGTAAGGACCCAGACGAAGATAAGGGGCCGCTGAGCTGAAATAACTTCGAACCTGTCGGTAGCAGAAGCCACTTGACGTCCTCAAACTCCGATCCAGGATTCTGCTGATATGAAAAAGCAAATAGACTATTTCGAAAGCACTCTATTCGCCTTATTTCACCTGTCTTGTCTTTTTGTAATCTGCGTTGGTGTCAGTTGGACCGCGTTCATCACATGCTTAGCCTTATACTTTATTCGGATGGTCGGCATCACCGCGGGATATCACCGCTACTTTTCTCATCGTACTTACAAGACCACTCGTCTCTTTCAGTTTGTACTCGCTTGGCTTGGAGCGTGTGCTTCGCAGCACGGTCCGTTGTGGTGGGCTGCTCATCATCGACATCACCATAGGTATTCTGACACCGAACAGGACAGGCACTCACCAGTCACGCAAGGGTTCTGGTGGTCGCATGTCGGTTGGTTTCTATCTCCGGCAAACGATAAGACGAATTACAGGATGGTGCCGGACCTTGTTAAATATCGTGAGCTTCTTTTCATCGATAAGTACTACTTGTTGCCCCCTGCTTCCCTGGCCGTTTCCCTGTGGGCATTAGGAATGCTGCTTGAGTACATTGCTCCATGGCTGCACATCAGCGGCTCGCAGATGCTTGTCTGGGGGTTCGTTGTAAGCACTGTTTTGCTTTACCACGCCACTTTCACGGTTAACTCACTATGCCACAAGTTTGGTCGCCGTCGTTTCAACACCGGCGACGATAGTAGAAACAACTCTCTGGTCGCACTGATCGCCCTGGGCGAGGGCTGGCATAACAACCATCACTTTTGCCCTGCTTCGGAGCGGCAGGGATTTTACTGGTGGGAGATCGATGTTTCCCATTACATTTTGCATGTCCTAAGCCGCTTGGGGATCGTCTGGGATTTACAATGCCCACCCGGACGCATCTATCAGCCGGCAGTCATGAACAAGGAGGCCTCTGCTGCGAGTCGCTAGACGCTCGTGCTATACCGCCGCGTTGCCTGCTCTTCACCGCTTGTAAGCACGCCGGCCATAAGCGAGCACCTTATCACCTCAACAGCCAGGTACCCGGCCGCTCAGATGGTGATAACTCCGATTACCCGAGGACTGTCGATGACAACAACGTTCAAAAACCACTCTGCCCCGACAACAACCCGAGGCAACGAGCGTATGCGGAGGATTGCGCAGGACTTGTTGCGCCCCTCCGGCATCTGGATTGACGGAGATCAGCCATTCGATGTGAGGGTGAACGACGAGGCTTTTTACGACATCGCTTTACCCCTCGGGTTGACCGGGTTACGCGAAGCATACGTTGACGGATGGTGGGACACGGACCAGCTCGACGTGCTCACTTACAAGGTCACGAGCCAGAAAATCAAATTATCCCATGCAGACACCCTTACTTTGACACTCGCTAATCTCTCAGGTCGCTTCCGCAACCGGCAGAATCGAAAACGTAGTGTGCAGGTCTCGCAGCACTACGATCTTGGCAACGACCTCTTTCAAGCGATGTTGGACGAGCGTATGATCTATAGCTGCGCATACTGGAAGAACGCGAACACATTGGACGAGGCGCAGGAGGCTAAACTGGACATGATTTGCCGAAAAGCCGGACTTGGTCCCGGGAAGCGCGTGCTCGATATCGGGTGTGGGTGGGGTGGCTTCGCTAAGTTCGCGTCCGAGCGTTACGGTGCCTCGGTGGTCGGTGTCACGATCTCCCAGGAGCAGGTTAACCTGGGCAGTTCAGTATGCGCCGGGCTGCCGGTTGAGCTGAAATTAGAGGACTATCGCGAGTTGAGCAAACGCGATGACAAATTCGACGCGGTCGTTTCTGTCGGCATGTTTGAGCATGTGGGCTACAAGAATTACCGCAATTACATGAAGATAGTTCGGCATTGTCTGAAACCGGAAGGGCTTTTCTTACTTCAAACTATCGGCGGCAATAATTCAGTAGTCGCCTTCGACCCATGGCTCAGCAAGTATATCTTCCCCAATGCTATGCTGCCATCGGCTCGACAAATCGCAGCGGCCTCCGAAGGAATCATGGTACTCGAAGATTGGCATACTTTCGGCGCGGATTATGACCGCACTCTAATGGCCTGGTTCAATAATTTCGACCGTCGGTGGCCCGGGCTAAGAGATCGATATGGGGAACGATTCTATCGTATGTGGAAGTGCTACCTGCTGACCTGTGCTGGTCTGTTTCGTGCGCGTGAGATTCAGCTCTGGCAAATCGTGTTCACTCCTACGGGCATGCCCGGCGGCTACGCCTCGATCCGGTAGCGGTGTGATGAGGTGAGTTTAGTTTATCTGGTTGAAGACGATTCTCAGGAACTATCCCGATCAAATTCCAGACCGGCTGATCCCAAGTACAAACTGTCTATGCCAAACACAAAAATCTTGGCCCTCGGCCATTACCTACCTCCCAATATTGTGACGAACGAATATCTGGCTTCGACCCTTCAATTGCCCGAAGAAGAGATTCGTAAACGCACAGGTATTGAAGAGCGTCGTTATGTTGATAGCGAGACCAGTTGTTCAGACATCGCACTCCACGCCGTGGAGAATGCACTTCAGCGGAGCGGTTTATCTCAAGAGGAAATAGATTTGATCATCTTTGCCACTCTTAGTCCCGACCACTTTTTTCCAGGTAGTGGTTGTTTCCTCCAGGAAAAATTGAGATTACCAGGAATCCCCGCGCTTGATATCCGCAACCAGTGTTCCGGCTTCCTGTATGGCCTCGCTATCGCCGATCACTTCATCCGGCTCGGCACATACAAGCGAGTGTTGATCGCCGGAGCCGATATCCACTCTACCGGTCTTAACCTCTCGCCGGAAGCAAAGGAAATCAGCATCCTCTTTGGCGATGGGGCAGCATGTGCGATTCTGGGCCCGTCCGACGACACGTCCCGAATCATCCTTTCAAAACTGCATGCTGACGGAAGGTATGCCCGCGAGTTATGGGTCGAGGCTCCCTCAAGTAGTGGAAGAGCCCAGATTCGTCACGAGGATCTTGACAGAGGTGCTCACTACCCGAGGATGA
>Ga0134121_10005137_pt1 | contig 10661 bp, 12 predicted proteins | sample KB301_FD_96463 | JGI IMG/M metagenome (GOLD analysis project Ga0134121, IMG submission 96463) | Terrestrial soil microbial communities without Nitrogen fertilizer from Kellogg Biological Station, Michigan, USA - KB3-0-1 | ecosystem: Environmental > Terrestrial > Soil > Unclassified ...
GTGGCGGTGTGCGGGGAAACGCGCTTCTCCCACACCTTGGAGCCGCCCGTGGTGACGCGGCCCTGCAGGTCGATGATGTCCTTCAGCGCGACCGGGATGCCGTGGAACGGGCCGATCCTATGCCCGGCGGCGATCGCCTGGTCGGCGGCCCGTGCCGCGCGCAGCGCTTCGTCCGCGTAGACGGCGACGAAGGCGTGCAGCTTTTCACCATGGCTCGCGATGCGGGAGAGGAATACCCCCGTCAGCTTCTCCGAGGTGAGTGCGCCGCCCGCCATGTCCGCCGCCAGCTTGTGCACGGGGGTGAACGCGAGATCGTCATTGTCAGTTGTCATTTGAGCAGTTCTTCATAGATGCGCAGATCGCCTGCGGAAAAGCAGCAAAAAGTAATTTCCCGCAAGGCCGGAAACTTCTGCGCGGCCGTACGCGCCGTGGTCACGGCAATCCTCGCCGCGGGTTCGACAGGATAGCCGTAGACGCCCGTGCTGATGCTTGGGAACGCGAGCGTAGCGATTCCGTTCGCCGCGGCAACCTCCATCGATCTGCGATAGCAGGCCGCGAGCAGCGCCGGCTCGCCCTGATCGCCGCCATGCCACACCGGCCCTACTGTGTGGATGACGTACTTCGCCGGCAGGCGATAGCCTTTCGTGAGCTTGGCATCTCCAGTTTCGCAGCCGTTCAATTTCCGGCACGCCTCCAGTAGTTCGGGCCCCGCGGCTCGGTGGATCGCGCCATCCACCCCGCCGCCGCCCAGCAAAGCCGAATTCGCGGCGTTGACGATGGCGTCCACCGACAGCGTCGTGATGTCGGCGCGCAGCGCGCGCAGGATTACCGGGACTTCCACTTCGGGACGACTGGCGAATAGCGTTCGCGGTGCGCCGCGCGAGCGCAGGCGCGCGGCGCCGGAACAGCGTCTATCACCACCGCGGGGTTAGGCGCCATTTACTTTGGGCTTGATCTCAAGCCGTACTCGGTGACTCGCTAGCTTCGGAAGAAAAGCGCAAATGATGAAGATGGACGCGGCAGCGAGGCCGACAAGGTCCGCGGCGGCGAGGCCGGTTACCAGTTGGGAGGCCGCTATCGCGAGAATTCCAGCTGCGAGGGCACACAACATGCATTTCGGAAACGAGAATTTACCCCCTCGCAAAAGCACTCCCAAGGCGAAGCCCCCGCACGCAGGCAATGTCGCCAATGCCACCGCTAGCATGGGAATCGCGATAAGCGACGGGCCGTCATCCGGCTGCGTCATGCGTGAAACGGCAATCATCAAGGCGGCAAAGCCTGCATAGGTGGCAGCGAAGATGATGATCGCCGATAACCGCGCCATGAATGGCTAACCGAAAGCGGTTGGAGAGCACCATCCCCAACCGCACGCACCATTGTGCTCGAGCAAGCCAGGAATCCCGAACTTGTGAAGAATGCAAATCGAGAGAAACGGCACCATGACGACATAGATACTCATCGCTTCATACCTGGATAAACCGTGACTGGGCCGACGTTAGAATCCAAGTTTGGCTTGGGCGCCGATGGTGTAGTTGCGGCCGGGCGCGGGCTCGTAGAAGCGCAAGTTGGCATCGTTTACCACCACCGAGCCGGCGTAGCGGCGGTTGGTGAGGTTGTCCACGCGAAAGTATTCCGAAAACATCCACCGGCCCGCGAGTTGCGTGAATCCCGCCGCAAAATTCGTCACGCCGTAGGCATCCGCGGCTTCGCTGTTGCGGTCATCCACCCAGACGCGCGATTTGCGCAGGAATTCGAGGCCCGCCATGAAGCCGCTGGGCGCGTGGCGCCAGCGCAGTTCCGTGTAGAAAGTGGAACGCGGTACGCCGGGCAGGAAGCTCCCCGCCGGCACGGTGACCGCCACTGCCGGCTGGTTTGCAACGGAAGCAAAGGTGTCCAGGAACTTTGCCTGCATCCGGGTCCAGGCCATGGACCACTGGAAGCCGAGCGGTAGCGTGGCTTCGGCGCCCAACTCGAAGCCTCCGCGATGGGTGCGCCCCGCGTTCTTGAAGGTGGAGCGGCCAAAGGCGTTGCTCTCGATGGCGATTTCATCTTTGGTGGCGATGTCGAACAGGGCCGCGTTGACCCGCATCCTGTCGAGCAGCATCGCCTTGAGCCCGACTTCGAGGTGCCGGCTGCGCGAGGCCTGCAGGCCGAAGTTCGGCCCCGAGGCGGTGTTGCTGCGGTAGGCGAGTTCGGCGAAGGTCGGCGTCTCGAAGCCGCGCCCCGAGTTGACGTAGGCGCTGAGCGATGGCGAGACCTTGTAAAGCAACCCTCCGACCGGCGTGATTGCGTTGTAGCTCTTGCTGCCGCTGTCGTCCTGGTTGAGCGTGCCGGGGAGGGCAAAGTAGTCGGCGACGCGGAACTGGACCCGGCTCGCGCGCACGCCCGCGAGCGCGATCCACTTGTCCGCGAAGCGCCACTCGCCCAGCGCGTATGCGCCGGTTGACGTAACGGTGTCGTCCTCGTCGCGCTTCAGGTCGCCGATGTGGCCGTTGATGTTGCGAAAACCCTGGCGGCGCTCGACGTACCTCTCGATTTCGCCGCCGAAGCTCACGGTGAAGGGCCGGCCGAGGAGCGAGGATTCGCGCGACAGGCGCAGCGAACCGCCGCCGTAGTCGCGGTCCAGGTCCACCACGCCGCCGGAGTGCCGCGGGTCGAGCTGATTCGCCAGGGGAATGGCGAGGTACTGCCGGATATCGCGGTGGCCGCCGTACACGACGGCGTTCAGGGACCAATCCGACAGGCGCTGTGTGTAGGCCGCGCCGACCTGCTTCTGGTTGGCGGTCTTGCGGGTATCGAAGGTGTAGGCGCCGGCAACCGCCTGGCGCGGATTTGCGTTCATGTCCGTCCGCGTAAGGCCGAGCGGGTCCTGCGTGTCCGGGCTGCTGAACGAATTCGCGACCAGCGTGAGGCTCGAGCCCGGCGCAAGCGCGATCGCAACCTTCGCGTTCAGCTGCTCGCGGTCGGCATCGCTGTGGTCGCGGTAGCCGTTGGTGTGGAAGTGCGAGCCGCTGATCATCCAGTCGGCATTGCCGTCCTTGCCGCCCGCCTTCAGTCCCGCCCGCCAGCTGCCGTAGGAACCGCGCATCAGTTCCATGCCCGCGGCATGGCCGCCCGCGCCGTAGGCGGCCCCGCTTTCCGTCGTCAGGTTGATCACGCCGCCCGACGCGTTGCCGTACATCAGCGCAAACGGTCCGCGCAGCACTTCGATGCTGCCCGCCGAGCTGAGGTCGAAGTGCGAGACCTGGCCCTGGCCGTCGGGAAAGCTCGCCGGGATGCCGTCGGTGATCAAGCGCAGCCCGCGTACACCGAAGGTGGAGCGGCCGCCAAAGCCGCGCGAGGAGATCTGCAGGTCCTGGGCGTAGTTCTGCCGGTTCAGCACCGAGATCCCCGGCACCCGGCCTAGCGACTCGGACAGGTTGACCTGCGGCCGCAGGTAGCGCAGATCTTCGCCGTCGATGCGGTCCACGGAGGCCGGGACTTCCATGCTCGGCCGCTCGACGCGCGTGCCGGTCACGGTGATGGCATCGGATGTTTGTGCATTTGAATTTACACAAACCGCCATTCCCAGAAGAAAAACAGGAACCTTCACTTCAATCTCGAAAAATAGTGCGCGAGGGCCTTGAAGTCCGCCTCCGGAATGCCGTACAGCGTCGCGTTCATCATCGTGTCGCCGCCGGGCCGCTTGTTCTGGCGGTACTGCAGCAGCATCTCGGCGAGGAATTCCTCGCGCTGGCCGGCCAGGCGCGGCATCTGCTCGCGGCCCTGGAATTTCCCTTCGTGGCAGCTCGCGCAGCGGTTCTTGGCGGCGATCTCCTTGCCCCGGTTGAAGAGTTTTTGATCGATTTTTTCTGCCGGGGTTTTTGATTTCAACTTCGAGTAGTGAACGGCAAGAGCTATCAGGTCCTTGTCGGGCACGCCCTTGAGCAGCGCCTGCATGACGGCCGGTCCGCGGATGCCCTCGCGGCTCATCACCAGGTAGTTCTCGAGGAAGATCCTCGGCTGCGCCGCGATCGACGGCGTGCCGGCGATTGTGGAATTGCCGTCCGCTCCATGGCAGCCCGCGCAGGCCGCCAGCTTGTCGGGCGGCTGCGCCTGTGCGGCGGAAATGAAAAGGGCGGCGAGCAGAGCCCACCGCCCTCCGACTGCAAGCGGCACTATTTCTTGCTGTAGCTGATGCGGTAGATGGCGCCCAGCTGCTCGTCCGAGACCAGCAGCGAGCCATCCTTCAGCTGCGCCAGGTACGCCGGCCGGCCCCAGAAGCTGTTGTCCTTCGGGTCCATGAAGCCGGTCAGGAACGGCGTGACCTTCGCTCCCTTGCCGTCGTCGCCCGCTTTCACTGTCACGACGTCGTAGCCGAACTTCTTGGTGCGGTTCCAGGAGCCCTTGCGCGCGATGAACGCCACGCCCTGGTACTCCTTCGGGAACATGCTGCCCGTATAGAACTGCAGGCCCATCACCGCGGCGTGCGGTCCCATCGTGGTGACCGGCATCGCCACGTCCTTGCAGGCGTCCTTCTTGCCCTTGGCGAGGTCAGGATCGACGATGCCCTTGGCGTGGCAGTACGGATAGCCGAAATTCTGTCCCGGCTTGGCCAGCCGGTTCAGTTCGTCTTCCGGACCGTTGTCGCCCAGCCAGTCGCGGCCGTGGTCGGTGAACCAGAGCTCGCCCGTCTTCGGATGGAAGTCGAAGCCCTGCGTGTTGCGCACGCCGGTGGCGATCACTTCCTTGCCCGAGCCGTCCAGGTTATAGCGCCGGATCTGCGCGTATTCCTTGGTCGGCGGCTCGCAGATGTTGCAGGGCGCGCCGAACGGCACGTAGAGCTTCTTGTCGGCGCCGAAGCGCACGTACTTCCAGTTGTGGTGCTGCTCGGGCGGCAGGTCGAAGGCCTTGGTCATGTCGACCGGTTGTCCCGACGCGCCCTTGGCGGCGTTGTCGTAGCGCAGGACCTTGTCGATGGCGAACACATAGAGCGCGCCGTTGGCATAGACGGCCGTCGGCTGCGTGAGCTTTTCCGCCAATACCTTGACGCTGCGCTTGTCGCCCTCGTTCGTCACCTCGTAGACGCGGCCCATGCCGCGCGTGCCGACCCACATCTTTGTCTGGTCGTCGTTGAAGGTCATGGCGCGCGCGCCGACCAGGCCGGTGGCCCAGATCTCGGCCTTGAAGCCCTTGGGCAGCTTCAATTTGCTGATCGGGATGTCGCTTGCCGGGGTTTCCGTGTTCTTGCCCGGAACCGGCGCGAGCTTCGATTCGGCCTGCGCGGGCGGCTTGCCCTGGTGCCATGCGGGCGGCGGGGCGGGTTTGTCCTGCGCCAGTGCCGCCTGCACCGACAACGCGAGCACGCTTGCGGCGGCCAGCGTAAATGCGGTTTTCTTCATGTTGTTTTCTCCCTTGTGAGGCGAAGGAAATTACACCCTTCGCCGCACTGCCGCAACGACATTTTTTGCGGCATTGCAGCGTGCTAACTAGCCGCGCCTTTAACTGAAAACCGCGACGACATCGCCTTCGTTCACCATGTCGCCTTCCTTGACCCGCAATTCGAGCAATTTGCCGGCTGCGGGCGCGACCACGGGGATTTCCATCTTCATGGATTCGAGGATCAGGATCACTTCGTCGGCGGCCAGGGCCGCCCCCGGCCGCGCTTCGATCTTCCAGACCTTCCCGGCGACTTCGGCGATGACATTCATGGTTAATATCTCTCTTGCCAAGGGAGAAACGGATGAAACGCCTGCTTAGCGCGCTTTTGCTGCTGCCCTTCCTGGCGCTGGCCCAATCCTACCCTGCCAGGCCCGTCCGGCTGGCCGTGCCGTTCCCGCCCGGCGGCACCACCGATCTCATCGCGCGCGTCCTGGCCAAACTCGCGCTCGCTGTCCTGTTTGTTGCGGGGCCGGCGAGCGCGGCGGATGTGCACGTGATGATCTCGGCAGGGTACTTCAAGGTTTACGCGGAAGTCGGACCCGCGTTCGAGCGCGCCAGCGGCCACCGGCTGGTCACGACGCGCGGGCCGTCGATGGGCGACTCGCCCGAGTCGATTCCGGCGCGCCTGGCGCGGGGCGAGCAGGCAGACGTCATCATCATGGATGGTCACGCGGCGGATGAGCTTGGCCGGCGCGGCGCCGTGCATCCGGCAAGCAGGGTCGAACTGGCGCGTTCGCAGGTCGGCATGGTGGTGCGCGCGGGGGCGCCGCTGCCGGATATCAGCAGCGTCGAATCCTTCCGCCGCGTCCTGCTGTCGGCGAAATCCGTCGCCTACTCGGACAGCGGCAGCGGCACATATCTGTCGGGAACCCTGTTCGCAAAGCTGGGCGTCGCGGACCAGGTGCTGCCCAAGGGCCGCAAGGTCCGCGGACCGCCATCCGGCGAGCCGGTCGCCGCGGTGGTGGCGCGCGGCGAGGCGGAAATCGGCTTCCAGCAGGTCAGCGAGCTCATGCACGTTGCCGGAGTCAGTTTCGTCGGCGCGCTTCCGGCAGAGCTGCAGCCGGGATTTTCCTTCGCCGGCGCTGTTACCGTCACCGCACGCCAGCCCGAAGCCGCAGCGCAGCTGCTCCGGTTTCTCGCGTCCCCTGACGTTGCTCCGGTGCTCGTGCGATTCGGCCTCGCGCCGTCCAGGTAAATGGATTGCGAGCTTTGCGCGCCGAAGGATGTCCTGGCGGAGAATGCGCTCGCCTACGTGCGCCATGACAATAATTCGCTCAGCCGTGGCCACGTTCTCGTCGTTCCGAAGCGCCATGTGGCGGATTTCTTCGAGATGAGCGTCGAGGAGCAATCGGCAATCCTCGAATTGCTCAACGACGCGCAAACAAGAATTCAGAAGCAGCATCGTCCCGACGGATACAACATCGGCGTCAACATCGGCAAGGCGGCAGGCCAGAACCGCATGCACGTTCACGTGCATCTGATACCGCGCTACGCGGGTGATGTGCCCGATCCGCGGGGCGGCATCCGGGCGGTATTGGCAAGAAAAGCCACTTGAGCCTTCGGGTTTCCATCGTGGGAGGCGGCCTCGGCGGCCTGGCGGCCGCGCTGTTCCTGCGCCGGGCCGGACACGATGTCACGGTCTACGAGCAGGCGCCGGAATTGCGGGAAGTCGGCGCAGGGATCGTGGTTCCGCCGAACATGGTGCGCCTGCTGGGAGAACTCGGACTGGCCGACAAGCTGCCGGCGTCGGCGGTCCGGCTCGAGGCCGCGTGGGAGTTCCGCCGCTGGCAGGATGGGCGGGTGCTATTCGTGCAACCCATGGGCGAGGAGTGCGAGCGGCTCTACGGCGCGCATTGCTACGTCGCGCACCGCGCCGATCTCCTGACGCTGTTGCAGCAGGCGCTTCCCGCGCGGCACCTGCGCCTGGATCACCGGTGCATTGACGTCAAGGAGACGGAGAACGAAGTCGAGCTCAGTTTCGCCGGGAAGTCCGCGCGCGAGACGAAGGTGACATCGGACGCTGTCATCGGCGCGGACGGTATCCACTCGGTGATGCGGGAAGAGATCGCACCGAAGATCGAGTCTCGGTTCTCGGGCCTGTGCGCCTTCCGCTGCCTGGTCCCAGCCGAAAAGGCGCCGCGCATGGCGCTGCGCCCGGTGCAGACGCTGTGGCTCGGCCCTGGGCGCCACTTCGTGCATTACCCGATCTCCGGCGGCCGCCTCGTCAACGTCGTCGCCATCGTCCCGGCAGGCGACTGGCGGACCGAGTCATGGACCGCGGATGGGGAGATCGCGGACCTCCTGAAGGAGTTCGAAGGTTGGGACGACCGCGTGAATCAGTTGATCACTTCGGCTGCCACCACAAAGCGCTGGGCGTTGTACGACCGGGCACCGCTTGCTACATGGACGAAAGGCCGGATCGGCCTGCTTGGCGATGCGGCGCACGCCATGCTGCCGTTCTTCGCGCAGGGCGCGGCCCAGGCAATCGAGGACGCCGCAGTCCTGGCCGCCTGCCTGGGTCCCGCCGGCCCGGGTTCAGTTTCGGAGGCGTTGCGGCGCTATGAGGCGGCCCGCCGGCCGCGAGCCAGCGAGATTCAACTGATGAGCCGCGGCAGGGAAGTGCGAAATCACCTTCCCGATGGCCCCGAACAGGCGCAACGTGACGCCGAGCTGGCAAACGGCGATCCCCTGCGCCAGAGCGCGTGGCTGTACGGACACGGCCTGGCGAAGGCTTGAACGGCCCCAGGGAGGCCGCAAGCGCTAGTTGGCGAAGCGGTAGGGTCCGCCTTTTTCCAGCGCCTTCTTCCAGGCGGGCCGCGCATGCAGGCCCTTGATCCAGGCGTCGAGGTTCTTGAACGCCGCGCGCTTGCCGTAGACCTCCGCGATTTCCGGGATGAAGCTCATCTGGATGTCAGCGCCGGTGAGCGAGTCACCGACCAGGAATTTGCGTCCCTTGAGGTGGCTGTCGAGGTAGCCGAGATGGTTGGCGATCTCGCTTTCGATGCGTGGATGCAGCGGCGCGCCGGCTTCGCCGAGCCGCGAGACGTACATGTTGAGCAGCAGGGGCAGCATCGCGGAGCCTTCCGCGTAGTGCATCCACATCTGGTAGTCGTCGTAGGCCGGCGTGGCCGGATCCGGCTGCAGCCGGCCGCCGGCATGGCGGCGCAGGATGTAGTCGATGATCGCGCCGGACTCGAAGACCGTCTTGCCGTTGTCCGTGATCACCGGGGATTTGCCGACCGGGTGGATCGCCTTCAGCTCCGGCGGCGCGAGCCTCGTCTCCAGGCGCTTGTAATGTTTCAGCTCGTAGGGCAGGGCGAGCTCCTCCATCAGCCAGAGGATGCGCTGCGAGCGCGAGTCGTTCAGGTGGTGGACGACGATCATGGTTGGATTCCCAATAGTTGGAAGGAGCGGAAGAATCTGTCTTCGTCCGCGCGCGCCGGCGGCCGCGCCATCGCCGTGAGCTGGTAGAGGCGGTTTTCGACCAGCAGCAGCCTGATGCGGTAGCGCGTGCCATCCCCGCCGACGATTTCCTGGTCGCGCCCCGCGAACTTGCCCAGGCTGTAGGGCTTGTCCCACGCGAGATCGCCCTTGGATTCGGCGACCAGGCCGTCGCGCATGGCGTCCAGCATTTTGGCCGGCGTCAGCTTCGAGGTGGTGCTGGTGGGATAGTCGTTGTACCGGACGTCATAGGTCGCGTCGGCGTCGCCCGCGGTATGCCGGGCGGAATTGACGTAGCCCAGGTCGGTGGGGAATTTTCCCTTCTTGACCAGCGGAGTCCCCGGGAAGGCGGCCTTGAACCTGCCATCCTTGAATTCGTAGGTCCGCCACGTGCCGGCGTCACGCGAGACCTGCTGCGCCTGCAGCGGAGCGGAAAATTGCAGGCAAGCCACGCCAAACGCAAGCAACGCCCGGATGCAGTTCATGGATTCACGCCCGTTCCGCGACCCGCAGCAGGATGATGGTCACATTGTCCTTGGCCTTCTGTTCCAGCGCGGCGCGCAGCAGCGCCTCGACCGAAGCCTGCAGGTCGTCGCCGATCAGGGCCGCCATCTGGTCTTCGGCCAGCGTTTCGTACAAGCCGTCGCAGCACAGGAGGTAGGTGCTGCCGGGCACGCAGGGCTCCACGCTCAGGTGCGGCTCGATGTCGGTGAACGTCGGGCGGCCGCCGAAGCATTGCGTCAGCATGCTGGAGCGCGCGAACGCCGCGCCCGGCTTCCAGTTCTGCACCAGGGAATCGTCGGTGCTGAGCTGCATGAGCGTGCGCTGCGCGTCGCGCGCGCCAATCTTGTAGGCGCGGCTGTCGCCGACGTTGAATACCGTGAGGCTCGTGTCATGGACCGCGAGCCCGACGGCGGTCGATCCCATGCCGGCCAGCTCGGGATGCTCCCCGACGTGGGCGTAGAGCTCGGCGTTCACCGCGCGCACCGAGGAGGCGATCTTGTCGGCGCCGAACGCGGGGAGGCGTCGCGACAGGCTCTTGGCGACCAGCAGGCTCGCCCGCTCGCCGTCGTTGTGGCCGCCCATGCCGTCGGCCACGATGCAGGCGAACGGCAGGTCAAGGGCGTGATCGAACACGCGCGCCGACTCCATGGTCTCCTGCGACGTCCAGTAGCCGATGGCGATGCAGTCCTCGTTGTTGTCGCGAACCGTGCCCCGGTGCGTGATGCCGGCGGCTTCGATGTGCAGGGTCATCGCCGGCTTTCCCGTTGCCACTCCCGCTCCTGCAGCGCGCGCCACATCAGCTTGCCCGAGCCGGTGCGGGGCAGCGCGTCGGTGAATTCGAGCTTGCGCGGGACTTTATAGGCTGCCATCTGGGTTCTCGACCATTCTAGGATCTCGCTTTCAGTAGCGGAAATGCCGGGCTTCAGGACGACGACCAGCTTAACCGTTTCCCCGCGGCGCTCGTCGGGCGAGGCGATGATGCAGCACTCCTTGATCGCGGGGTGCTTGTACATGGTGGCTTCGACCTCGGCGGGCCAGACTTTCATGCCCGCGGCGTTGATCATGCGCTTGAGGCGGTCCGAGATGTAGAAAAAGCCGTCTGCGTCGGTGCGGCCGAGGTCGCCGGTGCGGAAAAACCTCCTGCCCCCGACCTCGCACCAGGATTCCTCGAAAGCCTTCTGGTTCTTCCAGTAGCCCGTCAGCAGCTGCGGCCCGCGCACCACGATTTCCCCTTGCTGTTCACTTTCGAGTACTTCAAGCGTGGAAGGTTCGACGACCAGGGCTTCGGTATCGAA
>Ga0134121_10005142_pt1 | contig 10659 bp, 7 predicted proteins | sample KB301_FD_96463 | JGI IMG/M metagenome (GOLD analysis project Ga0134121, IMG submission 96463) | Terrestrial soil microbial communities without Nitrogen fertilizer from Kellogg Biological Station, Michigan, USA - KB3-0-1 | ecosystem: Environmental > Terrestrial > Soil > Unclassified ...
CAGTGCCTCGGTGAGCTGGCGCAATTCGGCCACCTCGATCTCGGCCGCAAAGGCGAGCGCCGATTCCGGAGCGAGCCCGCTCGTCTTGCCCTCGAGGCGCGCCTTTGCCAGCCGCGTGCCGATTTCCCCCGTGGCGGCGACGGCATCCTCGGTAAACAGCGCCTGGAGGTTGATCTGTGAAAGCTCCAGCGGCGTCCCGCCAAGAGCCAGGTCGCCGCTCGCGCGGCGCAGCGCGAGCCGGCCGTTGAGCTTCGGCGTGGAGGCGAGCGCCCAGTCGCCGTCGAGCAGCAGGTCGCCGGCGAGCTGGTCGATGCGCAGAGCCGCCAGAACCCACTGCGCCGGCAGCGCGGCGATGCTGCCGCTCGAGGTGAGCCGGCCGTCCTGCCAGCGCAGCGACTCGACCGTTGCGCGGCCGCCGGCGAGCTCGGCTTCGAAGCGGCCGAGGGTGACGCGCCCGGCGGCGGCCTCGAGCGCGGCCGGCGCCTTCAGCTCGAGCGGATACGCGCCGCTATTCGTGAGCGAGACGATCTCGCCTCGCCACATGCCGTTGCGCCATCCGCCCCGCAGGCCGGCCTTGAAATCGAGCTCGTTCCCGGCAGCCGCCAGCGCGGCCTCGTGCTTCTCCAATGTGCCGGAGCCCTTCAGCGTGGCGCGCTCGAACCGCAGCGCGTCGGTGAGGCGCAGCCCGCTCGCCTGCGCGTCCACCGCCACGGCCGGCTGGTTCCACGATCCGCTCGCCGTGCCGTGGGCGCGGATCTCGCCGCCGAACCTCGCGTCGAGCGCGGCGAGGTCGGGCACGTGCAGCGTCCACGCCGCGCGATCGCCCGGGCCGCCGAAGGAGCCCTTGGCCGTGGCGCGGTTCGCCCCGAGGTTCAGCCACGCGTTGGCCTGGGCGACCCGCTCGCCGGCGAGCCGTGCTGTTCCTCCACTGGTGAACGATTGGCCCAAGAGCGTGCTGCGGGTAATTTCCCAGGCGGCGGACCCCGCGCCGGCGAGGTCGCCATTCACTTTGAAGCTGCCGTTGATGCTCCCGGCCGGGTAATCGCCGAAGCGCGCCGGATCGAAGCGCGCGAGCTTGAGATCCGCCGCGAAGCGGACGGCCTTCCCCAGGCGGATGCGCCCGGTCCCGCTCGCCTCACTCTCGCCGGCGCGCGCCCGCAGCGCGTGAACCCGCACCTCGTCGCCGCTGCGCTCGGCATCCGCGGTGAGACTCAGGTCCTCCTGCGCCAGCGTTCCCTTCACCCGCTGGCGCGTGTCCGCGAGCTCGAGCTCGAGCGTGCCGCCGAGGCGTGTGTGGCGCAGGCTCGAATAAATCCCGCGCAGGTCGAGCCCGGCGACGCGGAGCTCGAACGCCTGTCGTTCCAGGCTTGCCTCGCCCTTGCCTTGAAGGGCCCCGGCGGGATGCAGCGTTGCGCTGATTCGCTCGAAAGAAACCGTCTTGAAATCGGTGGAGAACGCGGCGTCCGCGCGCACGAAGGGAAGGCCGTCGCGATCGACCGGCCCGGGGTTGGGGTTCACCAACGCGAGCTTGCCGGCGAACGCCGACGCGCTCTCCTTGCCTTCCATCCTGAGCTGCAGCGCCGTTTGCGGCAGCCCCGGATCGATCACGGCGAGGTTCAGTGCAAGCAACTCCACTTCCAGCTGCTTGAGCGCAAATTCCGGAGTGGCAGCCCCTTTGATCCGAGCGCGCGCGCCGGCGGCGGAAAACGACGCCTGCGCCTCGTGGCCCGCGGCGCTGCCGGAATAATCGGCGCGCAGGTCGTGCACCTCGTAGCCTTCGAACACCAGCGACTTCACTTGCGCCTCGGCGACGCGAATGCGGAACGGCAACGCGGTCGAGGTTTTTCCCGCAGACTCCCCTGGCCGTCGCAGCTCGACGCTTTCAGCCCGGACCAGCTCGACCGAGATCGTGTCCGCCGCGAGCGCGAGGAGATTGACCTCGAGAACCACTTGGCGCGCCTCGCTGCCCTGATATGCGACGCGCTCGAAAGACATGGTGCGCGCCAGCGCGCCGCGCGCTCCCTCGATCTCGAGCGCCGGCGGAGCGAAGGCGAGCGCCCAGCGCAGGCCGCTTTCGGTGCCGAGCAGCCAGAGGCCTCCCGCCGCGGCGGCGAGCGCCAGCGCGACGGCGCCGCGCACCAACCACTTCAGCCACCTCAGGGCGTGGCGGATCAAAACACGAACCCGACCGAGAAGTGCAGGCGCCAGCTCTCTTCCGCTTCGCCGTACGCGACGTCGACGCGGATCGGGCCGATCGGGGTGCGGAAGCGCGGGCCGCCGCCGACGCCGAGCACCGGCTTGTAGCCCCCGTCGTCCCAGGCATTGCCCGCGTCGGCGAAGGCGGCGAGCCCCCAGGCCGGCGCGAACCAGTGCGTGTACTCGACGCTGCCGATGGCGAGGTAGCGGCCGCCCAGCACGGCGTCGCCCTGGCGCACGCCGAGGCTCTCGAAGGCGTAGCCGCGCACCGTCTGGTCGCCGCCGGTGCGGAACAGGAACGTGGACGGGATGCCCTCGCGCGAGCCCGCCAGCACGATGCCGCCCTCGGCGCGCAGCTGGAGATCGTCGTTGCGCCCGAGCGGGACGAGCAGCGTGGCGCGCGCGGTGCCACGCGAGAAGGCGCGCGTCGCGAGCCCGTCGGGCGCGCCGCCCGCGCTCACCGACCCGAAATAGCCGCGGCGCGGCAGCACGATTTCGTCGGTGTCGCGAAAGCCGACGCGAAAGCCGAAGTAGACCGCGTAGCGGTGGTCCACGGGCCCGCCGCTCACCTGCTGCTCCTCGGCGTGCGCCGAGACCAGGAGCGCGGTCGGCGCTCCGGCGCCGGCCCAGTTATGCGCCAGGCCGACCGCGAGCTCGGTGTTCTCCTCGTTCTGGATCACTTCCTTCTTGCCGCCGGCGAAGGCGCTCCACCAGGTCGCGCCCGGTCGCGGCGGCGATTCGAGCTCGTAGCGCGCCTCCTGGGTGAGCTGGTCGAGCCGCAGCTGCGTGCGGCCGCGCCACGCCGTCTCGAACAGATCGACGTTGCGGTGCGAGAGCTCCAGGCGCAGCCCGGCGTCGGTATTGAACGACACCCCGGTCTCGATGTTCTGCGAGTTGCCTTCGATCACGGAAGCGAGCACCGTCGCCGCGTCGGGCTCGGCGCCGGGCGCGAGCTCGACGCGGCCGCCCGCGAAGTAGCCGGTTTCCAGCAGCCGCCGCGTGTAGAGCTCGAGCACCTCGCGGTCGTAGGCGCGGCCCGGGCGCACCGGGCTCAGGTTCGACACCGCGGTTTGCGCGTAGCGCTTGGCGCCGCGCACCTCGATGCCGCCGAAGCGGTACGGCGGCCCGCTGTCGAGCGTGACCTCGAGCGCGGCGCTGTGGGCCGCGGGGTCGACGCGGGCGCGGCTCGACGCCACGCGCGCCGCGGGATAGCGCCATGAGGCGAGCTTGCGCGCCGCGTCGCGCCGGGCGTCGTTCCATTCGGTCTGCGTGAACGGCATGCCCGGACGCAGCCGCCAGACGCGCCGCACCTCGCGCCGCAAATCGGCGGCCTCCGGATCCGTCGCCGCCGGACCGGTGAACACCAGCTCGATGCTGCGCACCGTGGTGCGCGGGCCGGGCTCCATCTTCAGCGTCACCGCCCAGGGCGTGCGCTCGAGGTCGATCGAGCAGCTGGCGAGCGCGGAGAAGTAGCCTTGCGCGGCGAGCGAGCCGCGCGCCTCGATCACCGCCTCGTCGGCCAGGCGCCGCAGCAGCTCGGGCGTCATCTGGGCATCGCTCTGCCAGCGCGCGAGCTGCAGCCCGCGGCTCAGCGTCTCGCGCATCTCCTTGGTCGGCGCCTCGACGCTCAGCCGGTATTTCGGCTCGGCCTCCTGCGCGAGCGCGGCGGCGGCGCAGACGAAAACCGCCGCGCACACGCTGGCTCTGAGCACGAGTAAGACCAAGGTCCAATAGCCTCGCGCCTGCCGGTGCCGAATACAATGGGCCGAGGCTGAGAAAACTCCTCTTCTTCGGATTGGGGACCGTCGCGCTCCTCGCCGCGGCGCTCGTCCTGCTCGCGCCGGCGCTGATCGACACGCCCGGGGTGCGCACCGAGATCCAGCGCCGCCTCGACGCCGCGCTGCAAGGCCAGGTCACCTGGCAGGCGCTCGAGGTCAAGCTGCTGCCCTTCCCGCACGCCGAGCTGCGCCAGCTTCGTGTGGAGATCCCGGAAAAGGTCAACGTCACCGCCGAGGATCTGACGGTCAGCCTGCGGCTCTGGCCGCTTTTGCGCGGCAGCGCGCAGATTTCGTCCGTCACGCTGCGCAAAGCCGAAATCCGCGTCCTCGCGCAGGGCGGCGAGCGCGCGGGAACGCCCGACGCGCTGCAGGTCTATCGGAATGTGACGGAGCCCGCGGTGCGTGCGCTGCAGGAATTCGCGCCGGATATGACGCTGCGCATCGAAGACGCCGCCATCGATCGATTCACGCAGGTGAACCTCACCGCCCGCACCGGGGAGCGCGGCGTCGATCTCGAGCTGAGCGCGGCGAGCGGCTGGTGGCAGCGGCTCTCCGCCGAAGGCCGGGTCGAATACGCCGACCTGTCGGCGCGCGCGCGCGTCGAGCTCGATGCCCTGCGGGTCGACGCCGACATTCCGGCGTCGCGGGTGCGCGCACAGTTGCGCACCGACGCGAAAAGCGTGATCGAAGGCGATTTCGAAGCGAGCGTCGGCAACGTGGGGAGCGCCAAGGGCAAGCTGGTGCTGCCCGCGGGCGAGCTGGTCGCGCAATTCGACGCCGTCGACGTGGCGCAGGCGCTCGCCATCGCCCGGCGCAAGGTTGCCAACCTGGACGCGATCGAATCCGCCGAAGGCCGGCTATCCGCCAATGCGCAGGTCCGCCTCGGACCGCCCTGGCATCTGCAGATCCAGCTCGTGAAGTCGGATGCGTCGGTGAAGCTCGCGCAGCTGCCCTGGAAGGTTTCGGCCCGGGCGGCGCACGTGAGCATCACCGGCGAGCAGGTGCACGTGACCGGCGCGAGCGGCGCGGTCGGCGATTCGCCGTTTTCCGATGCCGCGGCCCGGATCGAGCTCACCCGCCCGATGCGCGTTTCGGCGGCCTCCGGCAAGGCGACGCTGAAGCTCGAGCAATGGTTTCTATGGCTGCGCACCAAAGCGCCGCTCGACGACATCGCCTCACTGGCGGGAAACGTCGACGTGGCGCTGAACCGCCTCGCGCTGCGCTTCGATCGTCCGCAGGACGTCGACTTCGACGCCGCGCTCACGCCGGCAAAGGTCACCGCCGGCGTGAAGATGCTCCCGGCGCCGGTCAGCGTGAGCGCTGGCTCGGTGCAGGTCGGACGCGAGCAGGTGCGGGCGGCGGGGGTTGGCGTTGCGATGCTCGACGCGCGCGCGGTTGCCTCGGGAACGTTCTCCTTCAAGAACTCGGCCGTCGAGGTGGCGATCGCCGACGGTGTCACCGGCGAAAAGCTGGTGCGCTGGGCGCTCGAGCGAGGTGGAGTACCGCAGCGCCTCGAGCCGCGCACGCCGTTGCGCTTCGAGGCGCAGCGCGTCGCGTGGGCGCCGAAGCGGCCGCTCGAAGTCGACGCGCGCCTGGACTTCGAGGGCGGCCCCGCGGTGGGACTCGTGCTCGCCTGGCAACCGGAGCGGCTCGAGCTGAAGCGCGTCGCCATCAAGGACGCCGCCAGCGACGCGACGTTGAGCGCGACCATTGCCGCGAAGCAGGTGCAGGGCGGGTTCTCCGGCACATTGCAGGGCCGCAGCCTGGCCGCGCTGCTGCGCAGCCGTCCGCCGGAAGTCTCCGGCATTGCACGCGGCGAGCTTCGCTTCACGATGGACCGGGCGCAGCCCGCACGCAGCGTCGCCGAAGGCACTCTGCGCGTGGAGGCGCTCGACCTCAGCTGGCTCGCCGGCAAGCGCGCGATCGTCGAGGCGATCGACCTGAGCGCCGACAAGTCGGGCATCCGCATCGCCGATGCCGCTCTCGACCTCGAAGCGCAGCGCTTTCGCCTGTCCGGCACGGTGCAGCGCACCGACGCGCATCCCGTGATCGACGCGCGGCTCGAATCCCCGGGCGTGGACCTGGTGCGCGTGCTGCCGCCGCCGCGCGCCCGCAAGCCGGATGAGAAGGAAACCGCGGTCTGGCCGCTGCCGGTGCGCGGGCGCGTCGAGGTGCGCAGCGCGTTCATCGAGCACACCCGCTACCGCGTCGAGCCGTTCGACGGCATCCTGTCGCTCGAGCCGCAGCGCGCGCGCCTCGAAGTGAAGGAGGCGCGCATGTGCGGCGTGTCGTTCCCGCTCGAGCTCGAAGCCACGCCGCAGGACACGACGCTCGACATCCACCTGGCGATGAAGGACCAGCCGTTCGAGAAGTCGCTGCACTGCCTGACCGGCGGCACGGTGGAGATCACCGGCAACGCCGACCTGCGCGCCGAGCTGCACACCCGCGGCCAGCGCCCGCACCTGCTGCGCGACCTCACCGGCAGCGCGCAGCTCGCGCTTCGCGACGGGCGCGTGCGGAAATTCTCGGTGCTCGGCAACATCCTGTCGGTGCGCAACATCGGCTCGGTGAAGCGCATGCAGGAGGAAGGCTTCCCGTACCGCACGATGCACACGCGCGGCAGTTTCAAGGATGGCACGTTCATCGTGGACGAAGCCGCATTCGACAGCGATGCCATGAGGCTTGCCGCGACCGGGCGGGTGGACATGCTCGGCGCCAATTCACGCCTCACGGTGCTGGTCGGCCTGCTGACCGGCATCGATCGCGTGGCGGGCGCGATTCCGATCATCGGCGACATCTTCGGCGGCTCGCTCACCGCCCTGCCGGTGGAGGTCAGCGGCGACATCCGCGACCCGCTCGTGGTTCCGCTCGGCCCGCGCGCGGTTTCCGGGCGCCTGCTGGAAATCCTCGGCAACACCGCCAAGGTGCCCGGCAAGCTGCTGCTGCCGAAAGAGGCCGCGCCGTGAAGCGCCTCGGCGCGTGCCTGTTGATGCTGGCGGCGGCGACCGCGCGCGCGGGCGACCCCGCGCTGCTCAGCAAGGAGATGGGCGTCGATCCCTCCAAGGACGCGGCCGAGGCGCGCATCTTCGAGGACCTGGTGGTGGCGCCGATCCCGATCTCCAACCCGACGGTCGGCACCGGCCTCGCCGTGGTGGTGATGCCCTTCTACCACCTCGGAGAGGGCTCCCCGCTCTCCAATACCGCGCTCGCGGCCGGCTGGATGTCGAGCGGTACCTGGGCGGTGGGCGTGGCGCAATCGACCCGCCTGCGCGGCGACGAGCTGCGCCTCGACGGTTTTCTCGCCTATGCCGATCTGCGCTACCGCTTCTACGGCGCCGGCGCCGCGGCCGGAACCAACGGCGCCTCGGTGCCGATCACGCAAAAAGGCTTCGCCTTCGCGCCCGAGCTGCTGTGGCAGGTGGCGCGGCGCACCTTTCTCGGCGTGCGTTACCGCGGGGTGCGCGTCGAAACCGCGGTCGACGGCGGCAGCATCCTGCCGCCGTCGGTCGCCGACGCGCTGCCCAATTCGCTCACCGTCACCAGCTCGGGCTTCGGGCCGCGCGCGGCGCTCGACACGCGCGACAACGACATGAGCCCGGCCGCCGGCATGCTGCTCGAGCTGCGCGCCAACTTCGCCGACGAGGCGTTCGGCAGCGATTTCAATTACCAGACCTACGAGGTGAGCGGGAACCTGTTCCGCCGCGCCGGCCCGGGCGTGGTCGCGCTGCGCGCCATGGCCTGCCAGGCGTCGGACCGCACGCCGCTGTTCGACCTGTGCCTGTTCGGCGCGAACAACGACCTGCGCGGCTACGAGGTCGGGCGCTACCGCGACCGCGCCATGGTCGCCGCGCAGGCCGAGTACCGCTTCCCGGTCCACGGCCGCTGGGGCGGCGTGGTGTTCGGCGGCTGGGGCAAGGTGGCAAGGTCGTTCGGCGACATGGGCGAGGAGCCCGACCTGCCGAGCGCCGGCCTGGGCGTGCGCTGGCTCGCGGCGGAAAAAGCGCGCGTCAACCTCAGCGTCGACGTTGCGCGCGGCCGCGATTCGACCAGCATCTACGTTTACGTGAAAGAATCGTACTAGGGAGATCTCATGCGCCATCTGCTCTTCATCGCACTTGTTGCCTTCACCCCTGCCGCCCTCGCGCAAAACTGGGTCGGGGTCCTGAAGAACACGCCCGCCGAGCGCTTCGACGACGAGGACCTGCGCCTCTTCATGGACACCGCGCGCAAATTGCTGCGCGACGGCAAGGACAACGAGACCGTGACCTGGGAGAACCCCGACACCAAGGCCGGCGGCGAGATCACCCTGCTGCGCAGCTTCGAGTCCAAGGGCCGCCCCTGCAAGGAAGTGCGCGTGCGCAACCACGCGCAGGGCCGCAAGGGCGACAGCAAGGTGAGCCTGTGCCAGGTCGACGGCAAGTGGCGCATGCTGAGCGCCCAGCAGCTCAAGAAATAGCGAACCCGACACCATGCCAAACAACCACCTTGTTTTCCTGATCGCGTTCTGCGCCGTCCTTTCGGGCTGCGCCGGCGCGCCCGGCGTCGAATGCCACGGCACCCAGTGGTACCGGCTCGGCTACGACGACGGCCTGGCCGACGCAAAGGCCGAGCGCGAGCGCTACGCAACGAGCTGCGGCAACGACTTCAACGCGGACCAGTACCAGCGAGGCTTCCAGGAAGGATATTCCCGCCGGCCGCAGCCGGCGGGTGGGACCAAGGTCCAATAGAAGGTGCGGCGCCCTCGCCGCAAACTGCATTCTTCGACCACCGGAGGGAGGTTCCATGCGCGCACCAGCGGCCGTAGCACTGGTCCTGCTGGTTTCGGGCTGCAAGGGCGACGGCGTGCAAGGAATCCAGAACCAGGCCGAGCGCTACCAGGAAGGCCTGCAAAAGGGCGCGGCACGGCGACCGCGTCCGCCGGTTTGAACCATCCGGCGAATGAGCATCCGGCGATGGCTGGCAGCGCTTGCGAGTGCGCTGCTCGCGTCCTGCGCGTACGTCGACGCGACGACCACGCAATACATCGGGGTGCCGCGCTTCCCCGTCGGCGACCCGGCGGCGGTGCAGGTGCTGCAGAGCGAGCCGATGCGCACGCACGACCGGCTCGGCGAGATCCTGCTCGACATCTCGGTCGACCCGCCGGCGGCGGTCGCGGACATCGAGCAGCGCCTGCGCGAGGAGACCGCGAAGATGGGCGGTAACGCGGTGTTCGTGGTGCGCGACCTGGTGAATCCGAATGTCGGACGCAAGCTGATTGCGGTCGCCATCCGCTATCGACAATGAGATTTTCTCTCTTCATCCTGATCTTGTTCGCAGGTGCCGCGTCGGCGCAGGCGCCGGACGTGGCCTGGCCGCGCGAGGCGAAGGCGCCCGACGGCACGTCGATCACCGTGTACCAGCCGCAAGTCGAGCGCTGGGCGGACAACAACCTGTCGGGACGCGCCGCCGTTTCCGTTCTGGCGCCCGGCGCGAAGGAGCCGAACTACGGCGTGATCGAGCTCACCGCGCGCACCGAGATCGACAAGTCGAGCGACCTGGTGACGCTGAGCGCGTTGCGCATCACCAAGACCAGCTTCCCCGGCGCGAGCGAGCAGGACGTGCAGAAGTACGTCGGCGCGCTGCGCGGCGCGGTGAAGAAGGACAGCTGGCGGTTGTCGGCGCAGGCGCTGCAGGCCAACCTGGCCGTGGTGCAGGCGCGCTCCAAGCAGAAGACCCTGCCGGTCAAGAACGATCCGCCGCCGATCCTGTTCCGCACCGTGCCTTCGATGCTGGTGCTGGTCGACGGCGAGCCGGCGCTGCGCCCGGCGAAAGGCGCGGTCTCGCTGTGGCGCGCCATCAACACCAGCGGCCTCCTTCTGCAGGACGGCGCCACCAAGACCTGGTATCTGTGGGCGCTCGACCGCTGGTGGGAGTCGAAAGCGCTCGACAGCGGCTGGCTGGTGTCGGTTACGCCGCCCGCGGCGCTCGAGCAGGCGCGCGCCGCGCTCGCCAAGGAGTTCGATCCGCTGGAAGGCAAGGACGCCGACGGCAAGCCGGTGTTCGAGGCCGGCGTGGTTCCCCAGATCCTGGTGGCGACCCGGCCGACCGAGCTGCTGCAAAGCAAGGGCGAGCCGAAGTTCTCGCCGATCCCGGGCACGCAGCTGCTGTTCATGTCGAACTCGACCAACGACATCTTCATGGAGCTCGGCACGCAGACCTACTACGTGCTGATCTCGGGCCGCTGGTTCAGCGCCAAGGCGCTCACCGGGCCGTGGAGCTTCGTCGCCGGGAAATCGCTGCCCGCGGACTTCGCGAAGATTCCTCCCGAGCATCAGATGGCCGACGTGCTCGCCTCGGTGTCGAACACGCCGCAGGCGAACGAGGCGGCGATCGCCAACCAGATTCCGCAGACCGCGACCGTGCAGCGCGACGTGCAGCCCACGCCGGTGGCCTACGACGGCGGCGCTCCGCAATGGAAGCCGGTCGACGGCACGCCGCTGCACTACGCCTACAACACCGGCGTGCCGGTGATCCAGGTCGACCCGAAGACCTACTACATGGCGCAGAACGGCGTCTGGTTCGCCGGCACCGCGCCGGTCGGCCCCTGGACGGTAGCGGCCACGGTCCCCTCAGTGATCTACACCATTCCGCCCAGCTCTCCCCTGCACTACGTGACTTACGTGCGCGTCTACAGCAGCACGCCGAC
>Ga0134121_10005143_pt1 | contig 10658 bp, 8 predicted proteins | sample KB301_FD_96463 | JGI IMG/M metagenome (GOLD analysis project Ga0134121, IMG submission 96463) | Terrestrial soil microbial communities without Nitrogen fertilizer from Kellogg Biological Station, Michigan, USA - KB3-0-1 | ecosystem: Environmental > Terrestrial > Soil > Unclassified ...
ACCGGCGCTACATGCACCACTACAACTTCCCCCCCTACTCGGTCGGCGAGACCGGGTTCATGCGGGGCCCGAAGCGCCGCGACATCGGCCACGGTGCGCTCGCCGAGCGCGCGCTCGTGCCGATGATCCCCTCGCAGGAGGACTTCCCGTACGTCATCCGCGTCGTCTCGGACATCTTCGAGTCGAACGGGTCGTCGTCGATGGCCTCCGTCTGCGGCTCCTCGCTGTCGCTGATGGACGCGGGCGTGCCGATCAAGCGGCCGGTCGCCGGCATCGCGATGGGCCTGATCAAGGAGGGCGACGACTACATCGTGCTCTCCGACATCGCCGGCGTCGAGGACCACCTCGGCGACATGGACTTCAAGGTCGCCGGCACCTCGGAGGGCATCACCGCCCTGCAGATGGACATCAAGATCACGGGCGTCTCGTTCGAGATCCTGCGCGACGCGCTCGCGCAGGCGAAGGAGGGCCGCACGTTCATCCTCGGCAAGATGGCCGAGGCGATCACCGAGCCGCGCAGCGAGCTGTCGAAGTGGGCGCCGCGCATCTCGACGATCAAGATCGACCCGGAGAAGATCGGCCTGCTGATCGGCAAGGGCGGCGAGACGATCCGCGGTCTCTGCGAGGAGTTCGAGTCCCAGATCGACGTCAACGACGAGGGTCAGGTGCTGATCTACGCCCAGAACGGCGAGCTCGGCGACGCCCTCGCGGACCGCATCCGCTCGATGACGAAGGAGGTCGAGATCGGCGACGAGTTCGCCGGCAAGGTCGTCAAGACGACGACGTTCGGCGCCTTCGTCGAGCTGGCGAAGGGCACCGACGGGCTGCTGCACATCTCCAACATCGCCCCCGGCGAGCGCCCCTCGACGGTCGAGGAGGTCCTCAACAAGGGCGACGAGATCAAGGTGCGCGTGGTCGAGGTCGACCGCGAGCGCGGCCGCATCGGCCTGCGCCTCGCCGACGACCCGGACGTCGCGGGCAAGTCCGTCGCGGAGCTGGCGGGCGTCGGCACCGGCGGCGGCGACCGCGGGCCGCGACCCGACCGCGGCGACCGCGGCCCGCGTGGCCGGGGCGGGGACCGGGGCGACCGCGGGCCGCGCGGGCGCGGCGGCGACCGCAACGGGCGCAGCAGCCGCGACCCCGATCGCGGCTGAGCCCCGCGGCGATCGGATCGGGTCCCACCCGTCCGTGACCGAGCACCGGATCACCGAGCTGGACTCGGGCGTGCGGATCGTGACGGAGGCAATGCCCTCCGTCCGGTCCGTCTCGCTCGGCTACTGGATCGGGACCGGCTCGCGTGGGGAGGAGGAGTCCGAGGCGGGCCTCTCGCACCTGATCGAGCACCTGCTGTTCAAGGGCTCCGAGCGCTACGCCTCGCTCGAGATCGACCAGCTGTTCGACGCGATGGGCGCCGAGCTGAACGCGGGCACCGGCAAGGAGACGACCTCGCTCTACGCCCGCGTCATCGACGCGCACCTCGAGGACGCCTTCGACGTCATGAGCGACATGACGTGGCGTCCGGCGTTCGCCGACGTCGAGTCCGAGCGGGAGGTGATCCTCGAGGAGATCGCGATGTACGAGGACGACCCGCAGGACAAGGTCTTCGACGTGCTCGGGCAGGCCGTCTTCGGCGCGCATCCGCTCGGACACGCTGTGATCGGCCGCGCGGAGGTCGTCGCGCAGACGCCCGTGGCGCAGATCGCGGCGTTCCACGCGGCGCGCTACGTGCCGCGCAACGTCGTGATCGCGGCCGCGGGCGCCGTCGAGCACGACCGGCTCGTCGAGCTGGCCGCGGCGCGTGTGCCGGTCGCGAGCGCCGAGCCGCCGAGCGCGGCGCCGGCGCCTGCGGTGCTGCCCGCGAGCGTCCGCTTCGAGCGCAAGGACACCGAGCAGTACCACGTCTGCCTCGGCGGCTTCGGGCTCGCGCGCGACGACGAGCGCCGCTTCGCGCTGCGGGTGCTCGACACGCTCTTCGGCGGCACGTCCTCCTCGCGTCTGTTCCAGGAGGTGCGCGAGCGGCGCGGCCTGGCCTACGCCGTCTACTCGTTCGCCGGCCAGTACGCGGACACGGGCCAGATCGGCCTCTACCTCGGCACCCGCGCCGAGAACCTCGGGCCGGCGCTCGAGGTCGTGCGCGAGGAGCTCGCGCACCTGCGCCGTGACCCGGCGACGGCCGCGGAGCTGGCGCGCGCGAAGGAGAACCTCAAGGGCCGCATCGTGCTCTCGCTCGAGTCGACCGGCGCGCGCATGAACCGGCTCGGCTCGCACCTGCTCAGCGACGTTCCGCTGCTGTCCGTCGACGAGGTGATCGCCGCGATCGACGCCGTCACGCGCGACGACGTCGCCGCGATCGCGGAGGAGCTGTTCGCGCCCGAGCGGCTCTCGGCGGCGGGGATCGGGCCGGACGAGGACGCGTTCGCCGCGGCGATCGCGCCGCTGTCGGCGGTGGCGGCATGATCAGGGTCGCGGTCGCGGGTGCGGCGGGGAAGATGGGCGCGACCGTCTGCGACGCGGTCACGGGCGCGCCGGACATGGAGCTGACCGGGCGTGCCGACCCAGCGCTCGGCACGACGCTCGCCGAGGTGCTGCCGGACGCCGAGGTCGTCGTCGACTTCACGCGTCCCGACACGGCGCTGGAGAACGCGCTGAGGTGCGTCGCGGCCGGCGTGCACGTCGTGATCGGGACGACCGGCTTCGACATCGAGCCGCTGCGCACGGCGCGCGGCGCCAACGTCTTCTTCGCGCCGAACTTCGCGATCGGCGCGGTGCTGTTGATGAAGTTCGCCGCCGAGGCCGCCCGGCACATGGCCAAGGCGGAGATCGTCGAGCTGCACCACGATCAGAAGCTCGACGCGCCCAGCGGCACCGCGAAGCGCACCGCCGAGCTGATGGCCGCGGCGAACGGAGGCGCGGAGCCGCCGATCCACTCCGTGCGCCTGCCCGGGCTCGTCGCCCATCAGGAGGTCATCCTCGGCGATCTCGGCCAGACGCTGACGCTCCGCCACGACTCGATCGACCGCGTCTCCTTCATGCCGGGCGTGCTGCTGGCGGTGCGTCGTGTCGCCGAATTGCCGCAGTCGCCGCTCGTCGGCCTCGAGCATTTGCTGTAACGCCGCGTCCGCGCGCGTTATCGTCCTTCAAGCAGGGGAATGTCCCGCTGCAAAGGAGGTCGTTGCGTGCCGACGCGTCATGTCCTGGTCGTCGCCTGTCGCAGTGCTCGCTCGGAGCAGCTGCGTGACGCGCTCCACGCGCGTGCGCAGCGCGAGGCCACGGAGTACACCCTGCTGCTGCCGGCGCCGGAGGACGATGCGGACGAGGCGCGCACCCTCATCCGGAGCGCTGTCGAGTCGCTGCGCGACAGCGGCCTCGACGTCGCCGGCCGGCTCGGCGAGTCCGACCCGTGCGCGACCGTCGAGGAGGTGTGGGATCCGGGCGAGTACGACGAGATCGTCGTCTGCACGCTGCCGTCCGGCCGCTCGCACTGGCTCGAGCAGGACGTGCCCGCGCGGCTCGGACAGATGACCGGCGTGCCGGTTGAGCACGTCGTCGCCTTCGACGGCTTGCGATAATGGCTTGCATGGCCGCCCTCGGGACGATCCTCACTGCGATGGTGACCCCGTTCGACGCGCAGCTGCGCGTCGACGAGGACGCGACCGTACGGATGATGGAGCACCTCGTCGCGCACGGCTCCGACGGCCTTGTGATCTGCGGCACGACCGGCGAGGCGGCGACGCTCGACGACGAGGAGCACCTGCGCGTCGTCGAGCTCGCGGTGCAGGAGATGGGCGGCCGCGCCACGATCGTCGCCGGCGTCGGATCCAACGACACGCGCCACGCGATCAAGCTGACCGAGCGCGCGACCGCGTTGGGCGTCGACGGCCTGCTGCACGTCACGCCCTACTACAACCGCCCGAACGCCCGCGGGATCATCGCCCACTTCAAGGCGTGCGCGGCCGCCACTGACAAGCCGATCATCCTCTACAACATCCCCGCGCGCACCGGCACCGACATGCCGAACGAGCTGCTCGCTCAGATCGCGCAGGAGATCGACAACGTCGTCGCGGTCAAGCAGGCGAACAACGCGAGCCTCGCGCTGATCGACGGGCTCGACGTCTACGCCGGCAACGACGACATCCTCTGCGACACGCTCGAGCTCGGCGGCGCCGGCGGGATCTGCGTCGCGAGCCACATCGTCGGCGACGAGATGCGGCGGATGGTCGACGAGCCCGAGAACCGGCGCGCGATCGATGCCGGCCTGCGCGACCTCTACGATGCGCTCGCCGTGACGACGAACCCGATCACGATCAAGGCCGCGCTCAGCCTGCTCGGCCACGAGGTCGGCGGCCTGCGCCTGCCGATGGTCGAGGCCGACGAGCACGAGCTCGCGGTCGTGCGTGGCGCGCTCGAACGCCACGGCCTGCTGGCGACGGCACAGGCGTGATCTCAGCGTGAGCGGCACCCTCCGCGTCCTGCCGCTCGGCGGCTTGGGCGAGATCGGCAAGAACATGACGGTCGTCGAGTACGACGGGCGCATCGTCGTCGTCGACACCGGCCTGCGCTTCCCGACGGCGGACATGCTCGGCATCGACCTCGTGCTGCCGGACTTCAGCTACCTGCGCGAGCGGGCCCAGGAGATCGAGGCGATCGTCATCACGCACGGCCACGAGGACCATCTCGGTGCGCTGCCGTGGGTGCTGCGCGAGCTGGGGCTCGACACGCCGCCGCCGATCTACGGCGGCCCGCTGCCGATGGCGATGGCGCGCTCCAAGCTCGACGAGCACCGCATGCAGGACGTCGTGCTGACCGACGTCGACGACGGCGAGACGATCGAGGCGGGCCCGTTCGACATCGAGCTGATCCACATGACGCACTCGATCCCGGACTCGAACGCGGTTGCGCTCACGAGCGAGCTGGGCACCGTGCTGCTGACCGGCGACTACAAGTTCGACCAGACGCCGGTCGACGGCAGACCCGCCGACGTCTCGCGGCTCGCCGAGCTCGGGCGCGACGGACTGCTGCTGCTGTGCGGCGACTCGACGAACGCCGACCGGCAGGGCTTCTCGCCCTCCGAGGCGGGCGTCGGCCCCCATCTCGTCGAGGCGTTCGGCCGCTGCGAGGGCCGCATCGTCGTCACGAGCTTCGCCTCGAACATCCACCGCGTGCAGCAGTGCGTCGACGCGGCGGCGACGCTCGGGCGCAAGGTCGCGCTCGTCGGGCGCTCGATGCGCAAGAACGTCAACATCGGCCGCTCGCTCGGCCACATCGAGGTGCCGGACGGGATCATCGTGCAGCCGCGCGAGATCGACGACTTCCCCGACCACAAGATCGTCATCATCTCGACCGGCTCCCAGGGCGAGCCGCTGTCGGCGCTGCGGCGGATGGCGCACAACGACCATCGCCACATCAAGCTCCACGACGGCGACACGGTCGTCTTCTCGGCGACGCCGATCCCCGGCAACGAGCGCGCCGTCAACGACACGATCGACCGCCTCTACCACATCGGCTGCGACGTCATCACGACCGCCGACGCGCCCGTGCACGCCTCCGGGCACGGCTATGCGGAGGAGCTGAAGCTGATGCTCAACCTCACCCAGCCGCGCTACGTGCTGCCGATGCACGGGGACTTCAAGCGCCTGCACCTGCACGCGCAGCTCGCGGAGTCGGTCGGGATCGACCCCGACGCGATCTTCCAGGGCGAGAACGGCCTGCCGCTGGAGATCGACGCGCGCGGGGCGCGCTTCGGCGAGCCGGAGCAGTCGGGCATGATCTTCGTCGACGGCGTCGACATCGGCGATCCGGCCGACGTCGCGCTGCGCGACCGCCGGATGCTCTCCGCCGACGGCATCTTCATCGTCGTCGCGACGATCTCAGAGCAGGACGGCCACTCGGTCGTCCCGCCCGAGGTGATCTTCCGCGGCGTGCCGTTCGTCGAGCAGGCGGACGAGCTGATCGAGGAGATCCGCGGCGCCGTCGAGGCATCGCTCGAGCGCGCCGCCGCCGACGGCATCCGCGAAGTCGACCTCGTCCAGCAGGAGCTGCACGACGACCTCGCCGCCTTCGTCTACGACCGCCTCAAGCGCCGGCCGATGGTGCTCCCCGTCGTCGTCGAGGTCTAGTCCGGGGCGCCTGACATCGCGAGCTGCTCCGCGATCGCGATGTCGCGGGCGGACGGCTCGCCCGCGCGGATGCTCCAGAGCGCGTTCTCGATCGTGCGCACGAACGTCCATGCGCGGATGCGCTGGGGCTCCAGCGCGAGCTCGTCGGCGAGACGCGCGACCAGGCGCGAGACGTCGCCGGCCTGCGGCTCGGCGGGGAGCAGGTCGCGCAACAGGTGCGCGGTGTCGAAGGCGCGCTCGCCGACGAGCGGCTTCGGGTCGATGAGCAGCCATGGCTCGCGCTCGGCTGCGAGCACGTTGCCGCGGTGCAGGTCGCGGTTCGCGACGACGACGTCCGACGGGTCCTGAGCCAGCTCGCGGCAGAGCGCGACGGCCTCGTCGAGCAGCGTGTCCGCGAAGGGGCGGCCGTGCGCGCCGAACTCCGAGACGAGCTGCTCGGCCCAGCGCGCCGCCAGGTCGGTTGCGAGTGGCAGCTCGTGGTCGACCGGCGGCGGCCCCCACACGCGCCGCAGGACGCCGCACGCGATCGAGCACGCCTCGTCGAGGTCCGGGTGGTGGAGCAGCGAGGTCCCGGGACGGATGCGCTCCAGCAGCAGCGCGCCATGGGCCGGCTCGTCATCGAGCAGGCGCACGGCGCCGCGCCCGTCCCAATGGCGCAGCGCGGCCGCCTCGCCGCGCGTCTCCTCGTCCACGATCGAGAGCTTGAGCACCGCCTCGCTGCCGTCCTGCTCGCGCGTGACGGCGTAGACGAGCGCGACCCAGCCGCCGTGCAGCGGCGTGTCGAGGCGCAGCGACCAGGCGTCGGCGAGCCGCTCGACGAGTAACGGCAACGCGGCGAGCCAGGCGCGTCCAGCCGCGCCGTGATCGCGCACCGCGACCTGCGCGACCTTGTCCGGGATCACGAGCACGCGTGGACACTAGCCGCGGGTGCCGGCTAGCGGGGGGACGGGGCCGCCGTGCGTTCCGCAGCCGCTACGGCCGGCAGCCGCACGACGAAGCGCGCGCCGCCGTCGGACGGGCTCTCGACCTGCACGCTGCCGCCGTGCGCCTCGGCGACGGCGCGGACGATCGAGAGGCCGAGGCCCGAGCCGCCGCCGGCGTCGCCGCGGCCGCGCACGAAGCGCTCGAAGAGGCGCTCGCGCAGCGCGGGCGGGATGCCGGGGCCGTCGTCCTCGACGCGCAGCACGACGTTCTCGTCCTCGTGCGTCAAGGCGGCGCGCACGTGCGTGCCGGGCGGGGTGTGGCGCAGCGAGTTCTCGATCAGGTTGAGCGCCAGCCGGTGCAGGTCGTCGCGCACCCCGTCGACCGTCGCGGCCTCGCTGGCGAGGATCGACAGCTCGTGCTCGCCGCGCTGCGCGAGCGGCTCGGCCTCGGCGGCGACCTCCAGCAGCACCTGCGCGAGGTCGGTCGGGCGGTGGGGGACGGCGGGGGTCGTCGGGTGCGAGTCCGCGCGCGCCAGCAGCAGCAGGTCGGCGACGAGCCGGCGCATCCGCTGCGAGGAGCGCAGCGCCGAGCGCGCCGCGTCGCCGGTCTCGCCGTCGAGCTGCTCGCTCAGCAGCTCGAGGTTCGCGAGCACGCTCGTGAGCGGCGTGCGCAGCTCGTGGGAGGCGTCGGCGACGAACTCGCGCTGGCGCGCGAGCGTCGCCTCGGTCTCGGTGCGTGCCGCGTCGAGCGCCTGCAGCATCCCGTCGAGCGTGCGCGCCAACTCGGCGACCTCGTCGTCGGCCTCCGGCTGGGGGATCCGCCGCGACGGATCGCGCGTGCGCTCGATCGCACGCGCGCTCGACGTCAGCGCGGCGATCGGCGCCATCGCGCGGCGCGCGACCATCACCCCGGCCAGCAGCGCGAGGCCGGTGCCGCCGAGCACGCCGAGCAGCAGGAAGAACCGGACCTTCGCGGCCGTGTGGTCGATCGCCGAGAGCGGGCGGGCGTAGATGATGATCGCGCGTCCGACCGGGTCGACGTTGATCACGCGCGCCTCCACGCGATAGCCGTGCTGCTGCTTCGGGAACGACCCGAGCGGCGGGAACGTCGGCGACAGCGGGTGCGCGCCGCCGTAGGCGCACATCAGCTGCGCCGGCAGCGTGTTGTAGTAGACGCGCACCTTCGCGCCGTCGCCGCTGGCGAGGTCGCCGAGGCGCCCGCAGTGCGGCCGCCCGGTGGAGGGGTCGAAGCTGACGGCCGCGCGCTGCTGCAGGTAGTCGGCGCTCTGGCGCACCGAGTCGTTGAACTGGATGCGGATCTGACGCGTCGTCAGCAGGCCGACGATCGCCGCGAAGCCGCACAGGATCACGAACGTGAGCGCGGCCGACCCGCCCGCCAGGCGCCAGCGAGTCGGCAGCCGCCGGTACGCCCGGCCCGCGCCGCTAAGCGCGGAGGACGTAGCCCGCGCCGCGGATCGTGTGGAGGAGTCGCGGTTCGCCACCGGCCTCCAGCTTTCGTCGCAGGTTGGAGACGAACACCTCGATCGTGTTCGTCGTCGAGAACGGATCGTAGCCCCACACCTCGTCCAGCAGGCGCTGGCGCGAGATCACGATCCGCTCGTTGCGCATCAGGTATTCGAGCAGCTCGAACTCGCGCTGGGTCAGCTCGAGCTGACGCGCTCCGCGTTCGACCTCGTGCGTGTCCGGGTTGAGCTGCAGGTCGCCGACGACGAGCGGCGCGGAGCCGCGCGGCGGGCGCCGGCGCAGCAGCGCACGCAGGCGCGCGAGCAGCTCCTGGCGCTCGAACGGCTTGACGAGGTAGTCGTCGGCGCCGGCGTCGAGCCCGTCGACGCGCGCCTCGACGGCGTCGCGCGCGGTCAGCATCAGGATCGGCACGTCGTCGCGCTCGCGCAGCGACCGGGCGACATCGATGCCGTCGAGACGGGGGAGGCCGAGGTCGAGGATCACGAGGTCCGGCAGGAACGCGTGCGCGTCGTCGAGCGCGCTGACGCCGTCGCCGGCGAGCCGCACCTCGTAGCCCTCCAGGCGCAGCGAGCGTTGCAGAGCTTGGGCGATCTCGTCGTCGTCCTCGACGACGAGGACACGGGCGGGGCGAGCTGCGTCGCTCATGCCGCAGATCCTAGAGGGACCGCTTACGCAGGGGTAAACCGTCGCGCGTCGAAGCAGGCGGGACGATGGCTCAACAGACCCGCCGCCGCACACCCGCCAAGCCGGCGCGCAAGCGCACGCGCGCCAAAGCCCGTCCGCGCGCGCGCCGCGCGTCGTCTGCGGGACTGCCGCTCCCGCACCTGCCGGAGCTCTCCGCCCACCAGCTCGACCTGCTCGGCCTCGCGCTCGTCGCGGCCGGCATCTTCCTCGCGTTCGTCACGTACTTCGGCTCGGCCGGCGGCGAGGCCGGCGACGGCGCCAACGCCGGCCTGCGGCTGCTGATCGGCAAGCTCGCCTACGGCGCGCCGATCCTGCTCGCGATCGGCGGGGCGCTCGTCGTCGCACGCTCGATGATCCCGGCGACCCGTCCGCTGCGCACCGGGGTCTTCTGCCTGCTGTCGGCGCTCACGCTCGCGCTCGCCGCCGGCACCTTCGGGCTCGGCGGCGGCTCCGCGCACGGCGGTGGATGGGACGCGACCGTGCTCAAGCAGCGCGGCGGCGTCGCGGGGGAGGCGCTCTACCAGGTCTCCGCGCGGCTCGTATCCGACGTGGGCGCGCACATCATCGCCGTCTTCCTGTTTCTCGCCGGGCTGCTGCTGATCAGCGGCGTGACCGTCGCGGGGATCGTGCGCAGGGCGGGCGAGAGCGTCGTGGAGACGCGCCGCCGTGCCGCCACGCGCGTACCGGCGCCGCGGCCCGAGCCGATCGTCCCGCCCGAGCCCGAGAGCGAGCCGGTCGTCGTGCGTGCCACGCACGTGGAGGCGCCGTCGCTCGACGGGCGAGAGCGCTATCCCGACATCTTCGGCGAGGAGATCGCGGCGCAGGAGGCGCAGCCGACGACCGAGTTCGAGGCCTCCGAGGATCCTGCGGCGGAGATCCCGGAGCTGGAGATCGAGGAGCCCCAGGAGCCCGGCGTGACGGCCGGCGACGTCGATCCCGCCGAGCTGACCCCGCAGGGCCGCTACCGCGCCTCCGTCACCGACGATCCCGGCTTCGTGTGGAAGATCCCGACGGGCCGCTTCCTCAAGCGCTCCACTGCCGACCAGTCGCGCCCCGACACCGCCGGGCAGGAGAAGATCGCCACGCAGCTCGTCGAGGCGCTCGGCCACTTCGGCGTCGAGGCGAAGGTCGTCGGGATGACGGCCGGCCCGCACATCACCCGCTTCGAGCTGCGGCTCGCGCCCGGCACGAAGGTCGCGAAGGTCGCCCAGCTCAAGGACGACCTCGCCTACGCGCTCGCCGCGACGGAGATCCGCATCCTCGCGCCGATCCCCGGCAAGCAGGCGGTCGGGGTCGAGGTGCCCAACGCGCGCCGCCGGATCGTGCACCTCGGCGACGTCTTCCAGGAGCCGCCGGCCGACTGGTCGCCGCTGACGGTGTGGCTCGGCAAGGACGTCGCCGGCCGCGCGATCGGCGTCGACCTCGCGAAGATGCCGCACCTGCTCGTCGC
>Ga0134121_10005144_pt1 | contig 10658 bp, 10 predicted proteins | sample KB301_FD_96463 | JGI IMG/M metagenome (GOLD analysis project Ga0134121, IMG submission 96463) | Terrestrial soil microbial communities without Nitrogen fertilizer from Kellogg Biological Station, Michigan, USA - KB3-0-1 | ecosystem: Environmental > Terrestrial > Soil > Unclassified ...
GTTCAGGGGCATCCTCCTCCCCGGATAGCTCGCCGGCCCATGTCGCTCCCTGAGTCTCGCCCCGACAAGCACGCTCCCACTCGGCCTCGGTCGGCAGCCTCGCAGCGAGCCCGGCGACCTCCGCGTTGAGCCGGCCGAGGAACGCCTGGCAGTTGTCCCAGCTCACCTGCTCGACCGGTCGCTTCAGGTCGTCAGGCCGTTTGCCGCGGAAGCCGCTTGGGTTCTCGCCCATGACCGCGAGCCACAGGGCCTGGGTCACCGGCGTCTCCCCGAGCCAGTACCCACGGGTGAGGATCACCTCGTGCTGCGGGCCCTCATTGCGGAACCGCCCAAGTTCGGTCTCGGGCGAACCCATCAGGAATGTCCCTGGTGGGATCCAGCGCATCCGCTGCTCCACCTGCTTGCCGGGTGGGCCGTTCGCGAACGCCGCGAACGCGCCGTACTGGTCCTCCCCCCACGCGACCGCCCAGGCCGGCGCCCGGCCGTCCTTCAGCGGGTGGTGCGCCCGCGCAGTCACGGCCACCACGTCCGAGACCCGGACAGGCGGAGTCCCGGCGAGCATTCGACGGCGCATCCGCTGCCTGTTACCTTGCGCGACTCGCGCAGCCTGGCGAAGGTCGCGAACTCGGAAGCCCCGAGGATCTCCTTGTAGTCGACCCGCTCCTTTCGCCAGGGGCCACTCCGTCCTGGACTGGTCAGGTCGTACGAGGTCGCGTGGTGGGAGGTCGCGTCCGTATACGAAACGCAGATCGCCCAGACGCTCTCCGCGCTATCGGCGACCAGGTGGCGCTCGACGCGAAGCACCCGGTGCGAGCCGAGGAACACATTCAGCTCGAGCTCGACTTCTGCGCTGCCGTGGACCGGGACCGTCGCGAAGTGGAACCTCATACGTCCTTCTTCTTGGCGGGCTTCCGGGGCTTTGGCGGCCTCGGCTGATCGCTGTTTCGGCGGGGCGGGCTGGGCGCAGACACCTGACCTCCTGCCAGCCGGAACCCGAGGTAGTCGAGACGGTAGTCGTGCGGGGAAGCGTTGCGGTACGCCGCGCGAACGTACCTCGCGCTGCTGCCCAACGACCCACCCCGGCGAACCCGGTGCGAGCCTTGGTCAGACGGCTTAGCGGTTACTGGCTCGGGCGAATACCGAGCGAGAAAATCCTCGGCTGCGTCCTGGCACCACTCGAACACGTTGCCAAGCATGTCATGCAGCCCGTACGGATTTGCCTGCAGCAAACCCACGGGATGCGTGCCGGCTCGGGTGTGCGGGTACTGCTTCTCAGGCCAGTCACTCGAGTCGTAGCCATTGTCCAACTCGAAGCCGACCCCGCTGTTGCCGCCGTACCACGCGATTGCGTCGAGTTCGGGAGCATCGTTTTCGCCGCGCAGCGTGAGGTCTCCGACCCAGCTCGCGGTGGTCGTCCCGGCCCGGCACGCTCGCTCCCATTCGACCTCCGTCGGCAGGCGCGCCTCGAAGCCAGCGAGCGATCCGTTCAGCTGCTGGATGAACATCTGGCAGTCGTCCCAGCTCACCTGCTCCACCGGCCGGTCGTCGCTCACAAACCGACTCGGGTTGGACTTCATCACGGCGCGCCACAGCACTTGGGTCACCGGCGTCTCGCCGAGCCAGTACCCTTGGGTGAGCGTCTTCCAGTCCTGTGGGCCCTCGTCCTCGAACCGCCCGGCCTCCGTCGTCGGCGAGCCTATCAAGAACCGCCCCGGCGGGATCCACCGCATCCGCTGCTGCACGCCCTCCACCTCGAACGCCGCCCACAGCCCGTACCGGTCGCGCCCGGCCGCCACGGCCCACGGCGCGCGCTCCCAGACCTCGAGTGTGACCTCGTTGCCCCGATCCGTGTCGAGCACGAGCCGCTCGCCCGGTGGCAGTCGGATCGCGGCGCCTTCCTCGAGTGCGATTGCCACCGGCCTGACCTCGTCGCCGCGCCGTACCCAGACCCTCGGGTCTGCGGCCACGATCGTCGCCACCGGGCTGCCTGGCCCGCGCTCGGCCGACCACGCGCTCGTCACCACCGGCACGACGATCAGCGCGTCGCCGTGCTGGTGAAGCGCCAACCACCGCGCCCGGGGCCTCGGGCCGGGCCGGGCCGCCTCGTGCGCCGCGATGGTCTGCGGCCTCTGCTCTCCCGGAAGGTGCGAGCGGGCCACGCTCCAGAGCTTCTTGAGCGCGGGCTCCTTCTCGTAGAGGGTATCGTCCACCGCGCCGAGCAGATGGAGGCCGTAATCCCGTGCGAGGCCGGGGTCTCCGTCGTCGCCTCCCAGCGTCCAGGCGGTGGCCGCCACCTTGCGCGCGAACTCCGTTGCACGTTTCACATCGCCCGGGGCTACGGTCTTGTTCCAGGACCGCCAGGCCAAGGTCTCGGCGTGGAGGAGCTCCGGTGGCAGGTCGCGGTGCCATGCCTCGATGAGCGCGCACACCTCGGCCTGCAGCGCGGGGGCGAGCTGGGCGAACTCCGCGCGCAGGCGCTTCGAGGCTGCGGCGTCGAGGACCAGACCCGTGACATCTGCCGCGTTGACCTCGTGGTGCTGCCAGGCATCCACCTCGGTCGCGGCGTCGGCTTCGGCGGCGGGCAGGAGCTGACGGAACGCGCGCACCAGCCCCGGTTGGGCCAGGAACGTGGGCGCGATGAGCCGGAGCAAGCGGTGCACACGCTCGTCGCGGGTGAGTTCGTCGTTCCGGATGGTGGACCTCTCCCAGGGCATGGCGTTCCACATCCGGGCCAGATCGCGATCCCAGCGTGGATCGAGCGGCGAGCACGGTACGAGTGCCGCGATCCGGATGCCATCGCGCCGGAGGCGACGCGCGCTGGCCGCCCAGCGGGCGCGGTCCCGGTCACTGCCGTAGCAGCCCAGGTCGCCAAGCACCAGCAGCGGCGCCGCCGGGTCGATGCGCCGCCGACCGACCAGATCGCCGTGGCGCTCCCAGGTGACAGCCTGGAGGTTCCCGTCGAGGTTGCGGACATCGAGCGCGCTGGCGCCGCACAGACGCTCGAGGTGCAGGCACACCCCGTCCTGATCGCTCCAGAACGGAACCAGACGCGCGCTGCGATCGATCCAGATCGTCGCGGCGGCGGCCCACGTTCGGCGCATCAGGCGAGGGATGCGCTCGACCCAGGTGCCGTGCGCCCACGCGCGAACGAGGGCCATGACATCCGGCTCTCGGCTCGCGAGCGAGCCGTGCAACGCCGAGCGCAGCCGCGACCATAGCGTTGGCCACGGCGACAGCGGCGGCGACGGCGGGACCGCCGACAGCGAGCAGCCGGGGCTCTCGAGATCCGCCCAGCTGAGTCCCGGCAGGAGCAGCGGCTCCGCGGTCGGCGGCGGCTCGCGCTCGATGGCGGCCTCGATCCGCCAGAAGCGCATCCCGGTCTCGGGTTCGGCGAAGGCCTCCTGCGTCGATGCGGTCATTGGTGCAGTCGTCGCGCCGCCGGCCCCGCGCTCGTCGGGCATGCTTGCGTTGTCGACCTGGTCTCGCTGCGCCGGCGGATCGTACCGATCGAATCCGAGCCAGGCAGCGTGCTCGTTCCGCCGCTCGGCCGGTAGCACGTCGAATAAGCGGGCGAGATCTGCCAGCCCGACCGCGGCCTTCATTCTTTGCGCACCTGCAGCGGCGGAGCGTGTGGCGGCGGCGCGTGCTTGTGCAGCACGTAGGGCTTGATCTCGTCGAGGAGCGCGAGCGCCTCCGCGGTATCGCCGCGCTGGGCGAGCACCGCATCGACCAGATCGATGTACTCCGCGACCCCCGGCGCCGGCATGCGATCCCGCCGCATCGCCAGCCGGCGCTCGGCGATAAGCTCGGCGGCACGCTCCCGGATGGCCGGCCGGCAGTCGGGAAAGTGAGCCTCGCCGCGGGCGATCAGCGCCCTGCGGACGTTCGTTGTGTCGAGACCGGTAGGATCGTCGGGCAGATCGAGGTGGAGCACGAAGCACCGCCGCAGAAACGCATCAGGCAGAGATCGTTCCTCGTTGGTCGTGATGATCACCAGCGGCTCTGCGCCGTCTTTCATGGCGACCGTGTCGCAGTCCGGGACATCGAAGCTGCGGTGGCCCAGCGCGTCGAGGAGCGCGTTGGGGATAGCGCTGTCGGCCTTGTCGATCTCGTCGATCAGCAACACGATGCTTGCGCCGTCGGGGAGATCGTCGGGCCTGCGCTGGGCTTGACCCTTCGCGCGGACGCACTGATGACTCGCACCCTTCCAGTCGAACGCCCACCACAGCACGCCGGGATGCACGAAGTTTCCGACCGCGAGCTTGGCCGCGACGTCCACGCGCTCGCCGTCGCGGATCGCGCCGATCACCTGGGCCTCGGCCAGGCGCGCCACCGCGTCGACCGTGTAGAGCAGATCCCGCGGCTCGGTCCGGGCGTCGACCGCATGGTGCAGCGGGATCCGACCGAGCGCCCTGGCGGCCGCGTGTGCGAGCTGACTCTTGCCCACGCCAGGCTCGCCGCGGACCAGCAGAGGTCGCCCCGTGGCGAGCGCTGCATTGATCGCCAGGTTCGATCGCCTGTCGAGGACATGCGCGAGCCGGTGGTGTCCGCGCCGGGGGCTCAGCTCGATGAGTTGCTCGTGCTCAGCGTCCTCTGCGGTTCCGTCCGTGGTAGGGAGAAACCTCACGCTCATCTGGGTCATCTGGTACCACCTCGACTGGGGTCCCGAAGTACCTCGGCGACGAGCGCCTCGATAGCGAGCTCGGCGTCATCGTGCTTGCCTTGCATGCGGACCAGGGTCAGACGCGGCACACCTTCCGGGTCACCGAGAGCCGTGACTACGAGTTCCCACTCGGCGCTCGCGTCGTCTGGGTTTGCGGCCTTGTCCGTGGCCCGGTACACGAAGTAGTAGTGGAGCGGCTCCTCGTGGATTCCCGCGGCGCGAACTCGAAGCGCCTCATTCACGCGGCGCCGATCGAGATCCGGATTTCCGCTGCGGACGACGCGCAACTGCTGGGCGAGCTGCGCGATCACAGCTTCGCGTAGGCGTGATCCGTCCCTGGTCTTGAACAGCGCGGTCTGGTGCGCGGCGGGAACATTCACCATGGCGACACCGCAGGGCCCGACCTCCGGGTCATACACGAACTCGCACTGTCGACCGTACATACCAGCCATGATCGCCTCGGCCACGGCGACGGTCGCGAACCGAGGCACGATCACGCGACCGCCATCGCTGCTGGCAAGCCCCGCGGCCAGATCCGGACGCCAATCTGCCAGGTAGGGGAGCACGGCGAACAGGACGGAGCACAGCGCATCGACGTCGCGCTGGCGGTCGGGGCTCGCGGACAAGCCGCGGAATGCGACGAGCCAGTGGTCGACCAGTTCGGCTGCCGACATACGCATCACCAGCCGCTCGGTCAGCTCATCGGGGCGGCATCGGATGCTGGCGGTCAGGGTGGCGATGATCCGGTCGCGCCCGCCCAGCGCGGTGGCGATCTGTTGCTTGGCCTTGGTGATTCGCGCGTCGATGCCGCCACCGAGGAGCGCGTGTCTATCCCCGCCTTCGCTGTCGCCGACCGCCGCGCCGCTGGCGAGTTGGTCGCGGAGGAATGCAATCAGGCACTCGGCCGACGCCCGCGCGGCGTAGTCCTTGAAGTGATCGTCGCGGCCATGGTTGGCGAAGTCCATGACCCCCTTCATGACCACAGCCTCGATCGGATCGTGGTGAGCGCGGGCGCGCACGATGTCGGCAAGGGCGGATGCCTCCATCTCCAGGGCCAACGTCTTTCGCATGTGCGGCGTGATGAACCCCCAGACGCCGACGTCCTCGCGCACGGCGCTACCGCTGCCGATCGGCTGAACGTGCAGCTGGAAGGGCATGTGTTCGCCACCGGGAGACAGGTCCGGAAACTGTGGGTACTGGATCGCCACGCCGGCCGCTCGCTTCTTCCCCTTTGCCGTGAGCGACCTCGTCTTCGGCTTCACATCGCCAACGGTCCATAGGTTTTCGATCACGGTGGACCATTGCGGGCAGCGTTCCTTGCTCTCGGGCAGCGCCGCCGGATTGGCAATACCCTCATGCAGCTTGATCAGCACCCAGGCTTCTTGCCACTCGTACGGCATCGGGCGTGCTTGCCACCAGCTCTGGCTACCGAAGCGCGCCTTCGACTGGAACTGCTCGGCGGCGATCTTCCAGGGCGCCGGTAGGCTGTACGTGCGCACGTCGGCCTCGAACCCGACCTCTTTCCACTTCCCGGCATCGTAGTCGTATAGCCGCTCGCCGACCACGACGTCGCCGAGCGCGGTCTTCCCGGGACGGCCGGCGCAGACCCCGCACATCGCGATGCACGAGGGCCGCAGCGCGTTGACCAGGGGTAGGAGCGTCGTCAAGGCCGATCCTTTGCCCATGTCCGGCGCTCGGCCCACCACGATGCGCAGGTGGCGCCCGTTGCTGCCGACGAACTCCCGCAGCGCCACCGGCAGCCCGTCGTGCTTCTCCTCGACCCAGCGACTGCCCGACGCGGCCCCGGCCTCGACCAGCTTCACTGCCGCGTACTCCAGCTCGATCGCCGTCAAGATGACGACGTCCGCCCGCGTCCAGCTCACCATGGCCTATGAATGTAGCGGATCCGGCGCACGGGCGATCCTGCCGCTTTTCACTGCTCTGCGAGGTCGAGGTGAAGGAACCAGCGTAGACCGTCTTCCACCTTGCCCATCCACGCCGAGGGCAGGGTGCTCACCCGCTCGACGAGATCGGTCTTGTTCACGGTCGCGATCTGGGAGGCATTGACCACGGTGGACCGCGGGAGCCGGGTGACCCGCCGCGGTAGCAAGGTGTTTCCTGGGGCAGTGGCGAGCCGTTGATTGCTGGTCAGCGCACACACCACGACCGTGTTGATCGCGCTCGCGTTCACCTCGTCACGCTGGACGACCAATGCGGGATGCCGATAGGCCGGCTCGGAGCCTCGCGGATCGCCGAAATCGGCCCACCAGATCTCGCCGCGCCGGATCACCGTTGGCCTCGCACGATGGCCTTGGCTCGTCGCCGCATTGCGATCGCGCCGGGATCATCGCCGGGTTGGCCGCCCGCTCTGATCGCCTCGTTCCAGGCCTGGGTCGGATCAGGATGGCGGCGCTGGGCGGCAACGAATTGGCGCGCGGCCAGTGCGATCACGCCGCTGCGCGTGAGGCGCAACCGGCGGGCGCAGGTTTCGATCTCTGCGAACAGCTCGTCGGGGAGCGAGATCGCGGTCTTCATGCTTCGAAGTATAACCGGTCATACCATCCGCGTCATCTGGATCCAATGGACCGGCTTGGCCGGGCTTGGAGCCAACCATGACAAAGAGACACCGTCCCCAGATTCTGGCGCCTGGTACACTGAAGAGCATCTGGACGCAGGCCGGCTTGGATACACCATGAAGTACGCCATCGTGATCGAACGCGCCGGGAACAACTACTCGGCCTATGCACCGGACCTGCCGGGTTGCGTGGCAACGGGCGATTCCATCGATGAGACCAAAGCGCGCATGGCCGAAGCGATCACAATGCACCTCGAAGGAATGCGCGAGGATGGCGTCACCCCTCCTGCACCCACGGTCGTGTGCGACTACGTGGCCGTTCCCGCGTAGCGTTCCCGGCCGCACCCGACGGCCCGAATCGTGCGCTGTCGAGCGCTTGCACCTCGCTAGTTTCGCTCGTTGGAAGCGTCCACGTCAGTCGTCGCCGATCTTCATCGTGCTGGCCGCGGAGCCGGGGCGGGGCGGGGCCGGGGGGCGCCCGATCTGGATCGCAGGCGCGGTCTCCTCGTTCGTGATGCCCATGTCTTCGAACGGCCGGCGGTACTCGTTCGGCAGGCGCGCGAACTGGCCGGCGAGGGTCGAGCGGGGCACGAACAGCTCTTCGCGGCGGCCATCGCCGATGTCGCGCTTCAAGATCAGCTCGCCGCTCATCCGGCTCTTCTCGCGAATCGTGCGCGCCAGCGGCGTCAGCTGCGCGAGCAGCTCGAGAGGGATGATGCGCGGCTCCTCGAGATCGTCGAGCGCGGTGTTGCCGAGCGAGAGGGCGACGAGGGTCCGGCGATTGATGAGATCCTTGAATGCGGCGTAGGCGCGCTCGGTGAGCTGGCGGATCGGGGCGACGTCCTCGATGTCGAGCGGGTTGGGCTCGCCGTCGGCATCGCCCGCGGCGGTGATCGAGACCCAGGTCGCGCCGGCCTCGTGCACGGCGAACCGGAGGCCCAGCGCGGTCTTGTTGGGGTTCTCCTTGAGCGTGGCGATCGATTCGTGCGCGGTGCGCTCGAACGCGACCAGGACGTACTTGCCGAGGTCGATCGGCGCCGGCTTGGCCTTGCCGAACACGCCCTTCTTCATCATGTGAACGACGACGCCCTCGGCCAGCTGCTCGACCCGGATCGGCGCGCGATACGGGTCCGGCGACAGGAGGAAGCTCGCCTGGATGCGGCCCGCGGTCGCGACGGCATTGGCCGATGGCTCGGCGCCGCGTACGTCCCACGACATGATCCACTTGGCGTTCGGTAGCTGCTGCTCGTCGAAGAATGGCTGCAGCGCGCTGAGCACGGCGTCGGTTGCAGTCTTCGGGGCGGCCAGGGCTTCGGTCGCCGAGACCCGGCTCTCGACCTGGCGGCGGGCCTCGATGACCGCGGTCTTCGCACCGGCGCCGATCTTCTGCGCGACCTGCTGGGTCAGGCCAGGTTTCTTGCCGTCGGTCGGGCTGTACGGCACGAGCGAGCCGAGCACCGTCGCCTCGAGATCGGCGAGGCGACCGAGCTCCTTGTCGGCCTCGCGCCGGACGTCCTTGGCCTTTTCGCGGCGGGCGTCAAGCTCGGCCAGCGGGATGAACGCGTTGGTACACGTCTCGACCGCTGCCGTCAGGGTGTCGATGAAGTTCTCATCGAGCGGAAAGGGGGTCCCGTCCCCGTAGCGGTACATGGCCGCAGCATAGCACTCCCGCTGGCGCAGACTGAAGTTGCCGCCAGGTCTCTCCGGTCTGGCCGAACCCCGGCGTGCGGCTCAGTAGTTTCCCAAGAGGCCAAGCTGCAGGATCACCGCGTCGATCAAGCTGTTGCCGTAGATGAACTGCTTGTCGATGCCCATGGGGTTGTCGGCGAGGCTGTCGGCGGCCAGCACGTCGAGCATCAGGATGTCGGCCTTGACGTTGATCTGGAGCTTGTCGAACAGGCCCCAGACCGGCTTGTCACCGCCGAGGGTGATCAGGGTCAGCTTGCCGCCCAGCGTGGCGTTGCGCACGGGTGACAGCTCGCGGTCGCCGGTGAAGTACTCGCCGGCGGTCGACAGCGTCTGGTAGTAGAACGCGTCCTTGAAGAACTTGGCCGCCGATTGCTGGTAGACCCGCGCGTGGAACTTGAGGAGGAGGCTCTTGCCGATGTACTGCGAGTAGCCGAGCTCGACGTCGCCGCCGACCACGCGCCAGGTGTCGTCGTAGAACCGGGCGTCGAAGTGCACGGCCGAGTGCAGCTTGGGGAGATACCGGTTGAGCCGCGCGGACAAAGACCACCGATCACGGGTGTCCGGGATGTGCTCCTGCGGCGAGTTCGGCCCGATCCGCACCCGCCGGTAGGGATTGGATTGAAACCCCTCGAGGACCTGGCCGAAGCCGGCGAGCTGGAGGTTCATCGTCGGCGACAGGTTCTGGGTGAGCGTGACCTGCGCGGTGTCGATCGAGAGGTCGCGCCATAGCGTGGTGCCGGGGCGATCCTTGCCGAAGATGGCGCCCGACTTGTCGCACGGGTCGGCGCCGGTCAGCGCCTTGGTCTCCTGTGGCGACAGCATGCCGTTGTTCTTGTCGCAGATCTGATCGAAGCTATGGCTGTAGGCGAGGGCGATCGTGGTGTTGCGGCCCGGCAGGTCGATCGACGCGCTGCCGCCGACCTGGTGCGACAGGTAGTCGCGCTCGGTGCCGACGGTGGCGCTGAAATCGACCCGCGAGCGCCGGCCGTGAAACCCGAAGCCCAGCGTGCCCTCCTGCCGGACATCGGAGAAGGTTGTCGCCGAGCTGATCGCGTCGGCCTGGTAGATGACCGAGGTCGCCCCCGAGACGGCATCGGCCGAGTACGCGGCATCGAGCGTCACGAACCGCCCGAGATCGATGCCGAAATCGGCCTGCGGGTGGATCACGGTCAAGCCGCCCTTGCTGCCATCGCGCTTCTCGGCGAACAGCGAGGTCGAGACCTCGGCGCGATCGTCGGCAAACGCGGAGGCCCCGGGCCCGACGCTCGCCCAGAGCCCGACGAGCCCGGCAAGCCATGCCGCTGCTAGTTGCAGCCGCATCCGCCTCCCCCTGCGCCGTGTCCGCCTGCCGCGCCCTCGCGGTTCGAGCGAATGTGATCGTCGGACGAGGACTCGTGCGGATCGTCGTCGAACACCATCACCTGATCGGCGAGGAATTCCTTCTCCGCGGCGCGCACGGCCTGCCGGCCGCAGCCCCCCAGCGGGGCACAAAGCCCGGCGGTCAGGCCGATCGCGACGATGATTCCGCGTATGCGCATGGGGGTTGTCTCCGGGATCAGAAGTCAGGAGCTCAGAAAAAGATCGCCAACCCGCCGGAGTACTCCTGGCCGTTGTTGGCGTGGTTCTGGTTGAACAGCGACCAGTTACGAGCATCGAGCCGGACGGTGATCTGTTTCTTGAACGTGATCTCGAGCCCCCCGCCGGCGCTGAGCGCCATCAGCGCCGACGCCA
>Ga0134121_10005145_pt1 | contig 10658 bp, 4 predicted proteins | sample KB301_FD_96463 | JGI IMG/M metagenome (GOLD analysis project Ga0134121, IMG submission 96463) | Terrestrial soil microbial communities without Nitrogen fertilizer from Kellogg Biological Station, Michigan, USA - KB3-0-1 | ecosystem: Environmental > Terrestrial > Soil > Unclassified ...
CCCCCCGCCTCCAAGGCACTGACCCAGACACGGAGCTCGGAGAAGTTCGAGTTCGAGAAGACCACGTTCGGCGGGGTCACCTTTCTCGCGCTGCACGGCACTCTCGATCAGGCGTTCGAAGGGCGAAAGATCGCCGAGTCGATCCACACCAAGAAGCTGGTCGTGAGCATGCGCAGCGTCCGCCGCTTCGCATCCTGGGGGATGTCGGAGTGGATGGACTTCCTGCGCATCAACGCGGCGCGCGATCTGTATCTCGTCGAGTGTTCAACCTACGCGATGAGCCAGATCAACCTCGTGACCGGGCTCATGGGGCATGGCAAGCTGGTCAGCTTCTATGCGTCGTACCGCTGCGGGAGCTGCAGCGAGGAGCTCGAGACGCTGTTCCTCATCCCGAGCGACCGCGCGATCATTCGTGACCTGCCGAGCAGCCACCAGGAGTGTACGACCTGCGGAGGTCGCGCACGGCTCGAGGAGTATCCGGCGGCATTCTTCGACACGATCGCGGATCGGCCTGCGTTCGACATCGACGACGAGGTCCTCGGGTTCTTTCGCTCGCAGCTCAAGTACGCGCTGGCTCCCGACCTGACCCGGTTTCGCGCTTTCCGGCGAGTCCACAAGGACTACACGTACCTGCGGCTGTCGGGAAACATGGAGACGCTTCCGAGCGACGTGCTGGCGGCGGCCTCGGCGGGCACGACGGTTGCCGACCTGGAAGGCATCATCTTCGATCCTGTCCATGTGGCCGGATGGCGGGCGTACGTGCAAACGGTGCTGCCCAAGCTTTCGTCGCTGCAGCTGCTCAATTGTCCGCCCGGGTTCGTCGAGAACGCGGTGGCTCCCGAAGATCTGCGCGACAAGGTCAAGGTCCGAACATTCGCGCTGTCCTATGATTGCCTGCGCTGCGAGACGACGACGGCCTACATGGTGGACGTTGCCGCGAATCTCGAGCAGCTGGCTGGAGGCATTGCGCCGACCGGGCTGTGCCGGGTCTGTGGCTCGTCGCTCCTGGCGACCATCTCCCCCGACCAGGCGATGATCGTCCGGACCCTGCCGGCCCGGGATCGCGACGCCGCGCTGGACAAGTTCCTCGCCGGAGTGTGCGCCCAGCCGTCGGACAAGCTGGAGAACTGCCTCGTTGCGCACGCGAGCAAGCCGCCCAAACCGGCCACCGGGCCCCGGCGCATGGTGTATGCCGCGCTGGGGCTCGCCGTGTTGATCGCCAGTGGGTTGGTTGTGGTTGCGGTTGGCCTCTGGAAGCATGGCGCCGAACCGAGCCATGATCCCGCGGCTGTTGCACCGGCGAAGCCGCCGCCGCCGACCTTCGAGCGGCCGGGCTGGATCGTGTCGGACGTTCCGTCCACCGCGTACTGTCACGATCTGATCAACCGGCTGATGTGTGTCGGGGTCTCGACGTACCGCCCCACCCGGGATGAGGCGGTGGCCGAAGCGAACGACGCGGCGCTCGAGGAGCTGGTGAGCGCGGTTGGCCTCAAGATCGCCGATCCGTCGTTCCGGGAGACCATCATGGCCAGCTACAGCGCGGTCCGCTCCAAGGCGCTGTCAGCGCTGCAGACCGCCGAGCTGGATCAGGGGAGCCCGGCATATCTCGCAGCCGCGGATGCCGTCGCCAAGGCGCGCAGGCGGGTGGTCGCGGTCCTCTCTGCCTCGGGAGGTGCTGCGGTCCCCGCCCAGCGATCCGACTGGCACTGGGAAGAGTACGCCGCCAAGAAGGGCGGGACCGAGATGCTGGTGTTCGTCCGCTACGACATCACGCTCGACGCCATCAAGGCGCTCGTGGACAAGTACTCGATGACGACCCCGATCATCGGGAACACCGCCATGACGGCGTTCCCGGGGCTCGCGTGGGAATACCCAGATTTCACGGGCGGCGCGTTCTTGACGAAGGTCAGTCAACCGTTCGTCGACGCCGGCATCGCCCCCCAGAGCGTGGTCATAGCGGTAGGGGAGCAGCGCGTGGGTGACGCGCCGAGCTTCGCGAAGCGCATCGAGGAGTGGAAGCAGACCACCGAGAATCTCAAGCTGACGGTGAAGGCCAGTAGCACTCCCGCGAGTGTGATCGAGGTCCAGCGGCAGCGACTCAAATGACATCCCAGATGCGCGTGATGCGCGTGACGCTTGGGCCGGGTGCGTCGCCGCGGCCCTTGCTGGTAGGACGGGCCATGCGGAATGCTTCCTTGAGTGTCCTGGTCGCGCTCTCGCTGTGTGGGTGCAAGCGGGAAACCAAGCCTGAATCGCAGGTGACAGTCACAACTTCGACACCCGCACGCGACGCGGCCGCCCCGGCCGTCGCGAGCAAGGAGCCGATCTGGTTTCGCGCGATCATCCGCGCGGCCGACGGCGTCGAGGCCCTGTTCTTCCTGGGAGTCCCACCACCTGGCGCGCCCGGCCAGGCGATCTTCAGGGTCGGTAGCCACGAGGTGCGGAGCGAGGCGACCTTCGATGGCAAGACCTTGCATGTTCCAATGGAGGTCCACCGGACCGCCGTCGACGCGACCGCCGGCAAGGACGGGACCCTCAGCGGCAGCTTCTCGGCCTCGTGGCGCGCGTTTGGCGCATCAACGCTCTCGCTCACCGCCACCAAGGTTGCCGCACCGGCGCTGAGCGACCTGGCCACGGTCGCATCCGATGCCGCCGTGATCGATCTCGGGGAGCCGCGCAGCATCTGGCGGATCACCATGGCCGAGGCCGGCACCGTCAAGCTGACGCTCGATCAAACCGCCCCCGGCGAGTTCTTCGGGCTCTTGCTGCTCGACACCGGCAACATCATCTACGTGGCTGGCAACGGCCGCGGTGACACGATCATCATGACTGGCTTCGACGGCACCGGGGCGTATCGGCTCGAGCTCGAGCTCACCGGCGATCGCACGAACGCACGCGGCAAGTTCTTCGGTGGCCATCGCTTCGACTGGCGCGAGACGCTGACCGCGACGCGAGGTGCAGACTTCACGCTCGCGCTCAAGCCGAAGGCCAAGCAACCGCGCGTCAAGATCGACTTGCCCGATTCCCCCGAGCTAGCCGCGCTCGGCAAGCGGCCACTGGTGGTCGAGATGGGAGGGAGCTGGTGCTCGACCTGCAGGAGCGCCGCGCCGTTCTTCGTCGAACTCTACCGGGAGTTTCAGCCGCGCGGCCTGGGCATGGTCACCTTGCTCTACGAGTTCACCGATGATCGCGAGGTCGACGCCAAGCAGGCCGAGACGTTCAAGAAGACCTACGACATTACCTGGCCAGTCATTCCGGTCCAGGGCAGCCTCGATGACTTCCTGGAGATCATCCCGAGCGGCCTGGCCGACCTCAACCCGAGCGGTTTCCCGACCACGCTGTTCCTCGCCGCCGATCGCTCGCTGGTGGCGCTCCATGCTGGGTTCCCTGCCGCCGACACCAGCGCGTTCCGCCGCGTCGCGTCGGAGTACCGCGCGAACATCGAGGCACTGCTGGCAAGCCCGCCTGACAGGCCTGCCGGAGACGATGCTCGTCAACCCGTTCCGGCCGATCGGGCCGATCGGCCACGGAAGCAGAACTGACGACGAGCCGGAAATGGATTCGGGTTAGCTGGGCCGGACGAGCAGGTACATCCCGGCGGCGAGCAGGATCGCGATCGCGACCGTGATGACCACGCCCACGACCGAGAACGAGCGGCGGGGATCCGGCGAGATGTGGACGGGTGGCAAGACGTGTGGCCTGGAATGGGATGGCACGGCGCTCTGTCTAGGCTGGGACGGCATGTGGCCCGACCTGGGGAGCGGGGGCGGCACCGTGACCGGCCTGGATCCCGACATCGGGGCACTTGGCGCGGAGACCGGGATCGAGGCGCTGCTTGGCCCGGCAATCGGCATCGGGGTACTGGTTGGCCCGGAGACCGCCATCGCGGCGCTCTGCCTGGGAACCGCCATTGCGGCGCTCTGCCTGGCAACCGCCGACGCGGTGTTCGGCGGGGGCGCCGTCGAGAGCGTGCGGGTCCTCGGTTGCGAGACCGAGCCTTCTGTGACCGCCGCGGACGACGGCGATACCGAGTTCGTCGAGACACTCTCGATCGGACCAGAAACGACTTCTCTGATGCTGGAGATCGGGGGCTCGGACGCGACGCCGACTTCATTGGGGAACAGCTGCTTCAGGGCATAGGCGATGTTCTGGGCCGAGCTCTCGATTCCATACTGCCGGGCGATCTCGGTCAGCTCGGCGGCGACCTCCTGGCCGCTCTGCGGGCGATCGTCGGGGTTCGGCGACAACAGGCGCGACACGAGCACAGCCAACCGCTCGGGCACCGCCACGATCTCCGGAAGCGGCTTGTACTGGCCGGCCCGGATCTTCTTGACGATCTCCTTCGGCTCGCGCCCGGTGAACGGCATGTACCCCGAGCACAGGAGGTACAGGACCACGCCCAGCGAGAACAGATCCGAGCGGTGATCGATCTGCTGGTTCGTCGTGGTCTCGGGCGACATGTACAGCCACTTGCCCACGATCATCGTCTCGGCGTGCTCGGTGACGGCCGACATGGCAACGCCGAAATCGAGCAGCTTGACCGTTCCGTCGTAGCTCAGGATGACGTTTTGCGGCGAGACGTCGCGATGGACGACGGACAGCCGCTGCCCGGTCATGTCGGTCGACCAGTACGCGTAATGCAGCGCCTGCGCGACCTCGCGCACGATGTGGCACGCCTCCCCGAGCGGGAGAATGATGCGGCTCTGCTGCAGCTTCTTGATGACGTTGCGTAGATCCTTGCCGTGGACGTACTCCATCGCGAGGTACAGCGCGCCCTGGACCTCGCCGACGTCGAGCACCTGCACGATATTGGGATGCGTGAGGCGGCCGGCGATCTTGGCCTCGTTCAAGAACAGCTCGATCGCCTGATGGCGGGTCTCGAGGAGCTTGCGCTGGATCCGCTTGAGCGCGACGAGCTTCTCGAAGCCGCCGATGCCGACCTGCTTGGCCAGGAACACCTCGGCCATGCCGCCGGCCGACAGCCGCCGGACGATCTTGTACTTGCCGAGGATGGTGTCGTCGGCGGCGACGTTGGCGGTCGCGTTGTCGCCGGCCTGCGCGACGCTGGCGTCGATCATCGCGCGCGACAGGATCTCGTCGCGCTGGCCGATCACCTTGGCGCTCGCCGGCGGGACGGTCGTGCTGGCCTTCTGGAGCGGCTGCAGCAACTCGGGCGCCATCTTGTTTCCGGTGCTGCCGCCGCACGTCGAGCAGACGTGCGCCCCGAACTGCAGGGGCCAGGTCGCCCACACGCTCTCGAACGACGTCCGGCCGCATTCGATGCAGCCATACGGGACGAGCACCGACGCAACCGCGACGTTCCGGGCGATGTTGAGCGTGTCGCCGGCCGAGGCGAGGAACGATTCGTTCACATCGACCAGCGTCACGGCTGGCACCTGCCCGGCCAGGCTCTTGATCAGCCGCCGCCATTCCTTCTGGCCGGCGGAGTCGAACCGATCGATCTCCGCGAGATCGATGACGACCTCCCCTTCGGCACCGACGAGGAACGGCCGCGCCCGGAACATCGAGCCGATGGTCCCGATGATCCGGAAGTAGGTCACCGAGCCGTGGACGAGCTTGATGATCCGCGGGGGCTTCTCGGCGGCGGTATCCGACGAGGTGTACAGCCCCTTCGATGCCAGGAGCTGGGCGGCGGCCGGCTGGATGCTGGAGGCCGCGTACTTGTTCACGAACGCGAAGTAGCTCTCCGGGGTCTCGTCGAACTCGAGCTTGCCGCCGCAGCGCGCGCACTCCTTCTCCGGAAGCCCGCCCTTGGCGAGATTGGCTCGCTCCGCGAGCACGTCGATCACCGCCCCGGATTCCACGCCGCACGACGGGCACGTGTGCGGCGCGACCACCGTCAGGATCTTGCTCGAGCCGCCGAAGTTCAGCACCATGTTGAGCTGATCGACGAAGAACGTCGGACAGCCCAGGAGGTAGAGATCCGTGATGGTCTTGGGCAATGCGTCCATCGCCTTGAGCCACTGGCGCACGCCGAACGAGGTCATCCGGGTCATCCCCGAGACGTTGATGACCACGGTCTTCATCGCCCCGACGTCGCCGAAGCCAAGGAACCGCTCGTCGACCAAACCCGAGACACTGACGAGCGTTGCGTCACCAGCGGTCACCTGCTCGACGGCCGCCGCGGAGCGCGCGGGTGGAACGGACGGCTTGGGGTCTCGGGCCATGATTCCTACTCTTTACCCAGGGTTACTGACTTGTTGCCGGATGGCTGACTCGTCGCGAGCGCCGAGACCTTCACCGAACTCATGACAACGCCGTGGAGTGCAGCGTTGTCGCTCGCGAAACAGCCAGCCGATTGCATCACGCGCTCGTCAGTGCAGCTGACGTCCTGAAAACAAGCCTCACCGCCGCAAGATACACCCCCTTGGGGTCGTCCGCGACTCCCGATTGTTTTTTCCGGACCGCGCCTGCCCGGCCCGGGTGGGCAAGCAGTTGTTCGGAGCCGGATATCCGGCTCATGTGCGTGGCCATACCCCGAGGACGGTGCAGCATGCCCAGCCTGGGCATGCCGATCGGGACGCTCCGCGTTGCCGTTGCGATCGGCCGTGGTGCGCGGGTGATGCGAGGTGACAGGCGGCTTGAATCGTCCGCGGGCGTCGGGCAACGGGCGTCTCGGACGATCCGATGATCCTCGGGTAGTGGTATGTTTTCGGCGGTGAAATCGATCGTCTGGATGTCGGAGCGGCTGTCTCGCGTGCTGCAAGGTATGCTCTCCTCGGATACCACCGTCGTGAGCTCGGCGCGAGAATTTCTCAACGCGCGGCGTGACGCGAGGACGATTTCGTTCGTGGACAGCTCGACCCTCGCGGACCTCGATCGAACCGCACCCGAGCTCGGCGTCTCCACGGCGCAGATGGCCCCCCAGGTGTCGGCGCCCGGCCTCGTGATCGCGATCTGCGACGAGACGCTCCAGACCGCGATCGGGTGGCTGCCGGCGCATCCTTGGCTGTCGCATGTGGTGAGCACCGCCATGCTCGAGCACCCGATCGCAGCGGAGCACCTGGGCAACGTGATGTTGACGCTGCGGAACAGCGGGCAGCCGCGGCTCCTGGACTGGCTGGGGCCGAGGGTGGCCGGCCGGCGGGTCCGCCTGTCGCACGCCAGCCGGCGCGTGGAGCGGCTGGAGCGGATGACCGAGTACTTCGAGTCCAATGGCGTTGGCTCGCGCACGACCCAGTTCCTCCGCGACGCGGCCGAGGAGCTCCTGACGAACGCGTTTTACGACGCCCCGGTGGCGGCGGGCGCCCTGAAGAAGCCGATCTCGCGCACGCAAGACGTCTCGCTCCCCGACGAGAGCGCCTGCGACATGGTCTATGGATGTCGCGAAGATCTGGCGGTCGTACGCGTGCGAGATCCGTTCGGCTCGCTGTCGCGGGCGCGCCTGGTCGAGGTCCTCACGCGGTGCGCGCGCACGGACATGCAGGTCGAGGTCGACGAGACCATGGGGGGCGCGGGGTTGGGGTTATGGCGGATCTTTTCGGTGGCGTCGTTCGTGGCGGTCTCGGTGGTCAACAGCCGCCACACCGAGTTTCTGGTCGGGATCGCGAAGCGTCCCCCCACCACCAAGAGCCGTCCGTTCGCCTTTCACCTGTTCTTCAAGGAGCCGGGCCGACCCGTCCGGCGGTGGAAGCTCCTGGACGCGGACTCGACGAAGCCGTCGGTCAACAAGTCGGTGACCATCGTGACCAAGTAAGCGTCGTGATCGAGTAGGGCAATGAGCCGACATGGAATGCCGAGCAACAGGTCGCGCACCAAGACCGCACGCGCAATGGCCGCGGTCGGCTTGGTGACCGAGGGTGACGCGGCGCTGGTGAGCGTCTCGGGTATGGTCGACGAGCAGTTCGCCGGCTTTGGCGACGTCGCGGGGATGAAGTCCGTGGTGATCAACGTCTCGGGAATAACCCGGATGACCTCGTTCGGCGTGCGCCAGTGGATCAAGGCGCTGGGCGAATTGCACAAGACGGTCCCCGATATCTACCTGTTTGGCTGCCCGACCTTCTTCACCGATCAGCTCAACATGGTGCTGAACTTCGGCGGCGCGAGCAAGGTCCTGACGGTCATCGCCCCGTATACGTGCCCGTCATGCGATGTGGAGTCGGGAGAGATGATCGATGTGCTCGCGGAGCGTGGCAATCTCATCAAGGGCGGGCCTCCCGAGAAGGAGTGCATGCTGTGCGGTGGCAAGCTCGAGTTCGAGGAGATGCCGGCGAGCTTCTTCGCGTTCATGGCCAAGTACGCGGCCTCCAGCATCCAGCCGGCTGCGGCCCAGCTCCTGGCATCACAAGGCCTGTACACCCCACCGGGCAGCGCCACCGAGAAGCCCCCGCGGATCATCAAGCTCGTCCATGGCTCGGTGACCTACTTCCGGATCATCGGGACCATCGGGTCGATGTTCCGGGCGCGGCCGTTCCTCGTCGGTGCTGAAGGGGAGATCGTCATCGATCTGGCGGAGGTGAGCCGGTTCGACGCCGCCGGTCAGAAGGAATGGCGGCGGCTGGTCAAGAGCCTGGCCGGGCAGGTGCCGGCGGTGACGCTGGTCGACGTGAACGAGGCGATCCTCGGGTCGGCCGGCGATACGCTGACCACCGCCAAGAACGTCGCGGTTGCGTCGGTGCTCGTGCCGTATGGCTGCGTCGATTGCGGTCGTACGTCGCGCAGGAGCGTGAGCCTCGCGCGGGTCAAGTGGCCCCTGAAGTTCGGAGCGCATGTCTGCACGACGTGCGGCGGCACCACGCGGAGCGCGTGGACGGCCGAGGTGGTGTTGCCGCTCGAGAAGGCCGGTACGACCGTGCCGCCGGCGAGTACCAAGGTGATCGGCCAGCGCAGCGAGATCCTGTCGCGCGCGATGATCGACGCCAACGTCGCGCAGGCCGGTGACAACGCGACCGCCGCGGTGGCCGCCGATGACACCATCCTCGGCAAGTACAAGATCGTGCGGCAGCTGTCGACCGGCGGTATGGCCGAGGTCTTCCTGGCCAAGCAGGTTGGCATCGGCGGCTTCGAGAAGCCCGTCGTGCTCAAGCGGATCCAGCGCAAGCTCCTCGAGACCCGCCATCAGGCGATCGAGCTGTTCTTGAACGAGGCCAAGATCGCCGGCCGCCTCACGCACCCCAACATCGTGCAGGTGCTCGACGTCGGCGAGGTCCAGGGCGCGCTGTACCTCGCGATGGAGTACGTCCACGGCAGGGATCTGCGCAACGTCGTCAAGAAGCTGCAGCAGGACCGCGCCGCGATGCCGCTGGCAGAGGCGTGCTACATCGTGCGCGAGGTCGCGCAGGCGCTGCATCACGCGTACTGGTCGACCGACATGACCGGGCAGCGGCTGTCCGTCGTGCATCGCGACGTCTCGCCGCACAATATCGTTCTGTCCTACGACGGGACGGTCAAGCTGCTCGATTTCGGCGTTGCGATATCAGCCGTGACCGAGCAAGCGGAGACGATGATCGTGGGCAAGTGGCTGTACATGTCGCCCGAGGCCACGACGAACCAGCAACTCGACCACCGCTCGGATCTGTTCTCGCTGGGCGTGATCTTGTACCTCCTGTGCTCGGGAGTCACGCCGTTTGCCGGCCGCAAGCCGAAGGAGATCGTCAAGAAGATCCGGGCCGGCCAGTACAAGCCGCTTCCGGAGATCGTGGCGGTGCCGGCGCGGCTGGCACAGCTCGTGTCGCGCCTGTTGTCGCCGAATCCAGACGATCGCCCGCAGCGTGGCCAGGAGGTCGTCACCGAGCTGACCGAGATCGCCCGGCAGCATGGGCTCGAGAGCTCGCGCCCGGGTATTGCCAAGTTCCTCCTGGAGCTGTTCCCCAACGTCGACGGCACCTCCGAGCAGGAGTGGGCCGGCCTCAAGGAGCTCGTCAAGGTCTGGCCGGACGAGATGGGTTCGTACTCCAGCAAGGAGCCGTCTTCGGTCACCGCGAGCCCGGAGCTGACCGCCAGCCGGGGGCTCGCAGCCGTGGATGTGTCGCAGACGTACCAGCCGCATGAGGGGGAGCTGGCGGCGCAGTCCGTGCTCGAGGTCGCGCCACCAGCCAGCGACAAGGGTTCGCCGCCGGCCGGGCAGGGCGCCTCGCGGCGTGAGCCGGAGACCACGCGGTCAGCTTCACAGCCCGCACAGCGGCCTTCGCAGCCCGCGCTGCGGCCTTCGCAGCCGTTGCTGCAACCCCCGCGGCCTGGTGCCGAGCCGGCGCCCAGGCAAAGCGTGGGGCGGCGAGCGAGGCGCATCGTCACCCGCGCGATCCTGTTCGCCATGGTGGTCGCGCTGGCGGTCGTGGCCTACTTCCTCGGGGCCAGCTAGGGCAAGCAGATGCCAGCGGTGCCCGCGCGACGAATCCTCGTCGTCTCGCCTGACCAGGGTTTCGGGCAAGCGCTGGCTGGCGCGCTTCCCGAGGCGGCCGGGACGGTCGAGGTTCATGCGACGCTCGGGGCGCCGGGGGCGCTCGGGGCGCCCGGGCCAGCGCTGTACGTGATCTATCTCGTGGGCGACCTGGCGCGTGCGCTGAGTGAACTTGATCTTGTGCAGCGCCTGCCCGGAGCCTGTCCGGTGATCGCCGTGTTACCGCATGCGAACCTGGCCGCCGCCGTCGCGCTCATGCAGTCTGCGGGTCGCGTCGCCGGCATGATGGTCGCCGACG
>Ga0134121_10005146_pt1 | contig 10657 bp, 10 predicted proteins | sample KB301_FD_96463 | JGI IMG/M metagenome (GOLD analysis project Ga0134121, IMG submission 96463) | Terrestrial soil microbial communities without Nitrogen fertilizer from Kellogg Biological Station, Michigan, USA - KB3-0-1 | ecosystem: Environmental > Terrestrial > Soil > Unclassified ...
CGTTCGACGCGATCGTGATTGGCGGCGGGACCTTTGGCGCCGCCATTGCCGAACAAATCTGGTTTCGTCAGAAACAAAGTGGCGGCGGGTTGCGCACTTTGGTGATCGAAGCTGGACTATTCACGGTACCGGAGCACGTGCAGAATACCGGTATTCAAGGCTTTTCCGATCCGGCAGTTCCCTTCTCCCTGAATGAGAATGCTCCTCAGCCGGAACCGCCGCGCAACGAGGTTTGGGGCATCCCCTGGAAGTCGCCGATTCCGTTCAAGGGACTCGCTTATGCCGTAGGCGGACGTTCGGTGTACTGGGGTGGATGGTCCCCGCGCCTTCTCGCCGCGGAAGTGGCCACATGGCCCGCCGAAACGGTAGCGGATCTGAACACGCGATATTTTGGCGAAAGCACTCGGCAGATCGGCGTCGACGAAACCAACGACTTCATTTTCGGTGAACTGCACAATGCCCTGCGTCAACGGCTTTTCGACAACCTCGGGACTATTGCCGCCGCCATTCCACTGAGCGAGTTACCGCCCTCACCTCTTCTCAAGGGCGGCGAGCTAAAAGAGGACATTGTGCAAATGCTCGGGCTTTCATCCGCTGGGAGTCTGACCGAGGATGATCTGCGCAATATGCTGAAGTTAGAGGCCCCGCTTGCAGTCCGAGCCCGCGCACCCCACGCCGGCTTTTTTCCCATGAATAAATTCAGCACGGTTCCTCTTCTGATGAAGGCGTCGCGTACCGCCTCTTCGGATTCGAATGGCAACGACGCGAAAAAAGAATTCATGATACTGACGGATACCCACGCGTTATCGGTGCGCAGGGAGCAGACGGCAGCGGGCACATGGCGCATCACGGGCGTCGACACGAGCAATGGCTTTATCGAATTGGCGCCCGGCGGCGTGGCGGTCATCGCCCTGGGCACATTGGAGAGCGCCCGCATGGCGCTGCTGTCGTTCGACGGCACCGGCATTCCAACTCAGCCGTTGATGGGAAAAAATCTGATGGCCCACGTCCGCTCAAACTTTGTTTTTCGCGTGCCCCGCGCCGCGATTCCAGGGCTTGCGCCCACGACCAACGAACTGCAGGCATCCGCACTCTTCGTCAAAGCCCGCGTGATCGACACCGACGGCAATCCCATCGGTCATTTTCACCTGCAGATCACTGCCAGCGGCGGCGGCAATACCGTTGGTGCTGAAGACGAGCTGTTCAGAAAGATTCCAGACGTCGATTTCTTCGACCAACTGCGCACCTCCACCGACACGCACGTCGCCATTGCAATCCGCGGTATCGGCGAAATCGCCGCTGCGGACTTCAACGATCTGGCGGCGCATCCGAGCCGTGTCGATCTCGATGCCCGGACCGACGAATATGGCAGCCGGCGCGGCTTTGTGACACTTACAACGACCCAGCGCGATAGCGATCTCTGGACGATAATGGATGCCACGATCAACGCGGTGGCAAATCTTTTCGCCAATGGGCAGCCCATGCAAGTGATGCAGAGCAATCGCGATGGCCTCGGCACCACGCACCATGAGACTGGCACCCTTTGGATGGGAACGGACCCGGCGAAAAGCGTGACCGATCCCGACGGACGCTTCCATCACACCGACAATCTTTATGCCGCTGGCCCTTGCTTGTTTCCAAGCATTGGCTCGCCCAACCCGATGCTGACTGGCATTGCATTGGCGAGACGCACGGGTGACCGCATCATCACACCGCCTGCGTTTGTGGCCGATGCGGGATTCGAGTCGCTCTTCGATGGCGTGAACATTGGCGACTGGAAGATGTCGACGATCCGCAATCAGCCAGGACGCGATAATCCAGGCAGCTTCCTTATTCGATGGGGCGCGTTCGAAGCCCGTCCCGGAACCGACCTTGGCATGTTGTGGCTCACGCGGCCGACGCCACCTCGTTACGTGCTTCGGCTGGAGTGGATGATGACGGCGACTGACGACAACTCCGGCATATTTGTAGCGTTTCCAGATCCGGAGCAACAGAACTATGACAACACGGCGTATGTGGCAATCAATTTTGGCTTCGAGGTCCAGATTGATGAGCTGGCCCGGCCGGATCATGCGCCAATCCATCGAACCGCTGCGATTTATTCGTTCAAGGGACCTACCGACGGGCCGCTGATCATCCATCCCTCCGGTGAATGGAACCAGTACGAAATTACCGTTGATGGTCCGGACTTCACCGTTGCGCTCAATGGGCAGGTGGTCAACCTATTTCACTTCACCGGCGACCCCCAGGCCCCGCAGCGCGGGCTGCCTTCGACGCCGCAACAGCCGCGCTTCATAGGCCTGCAAACCCATACGGGACAGGTGCGGTTCCGCCACATTCAATGGAAGGCCTTGTAAGATGTCGCTGTCGTTACTTCCGCTCGGCACTCTGGGCGCAATTGAGGCCAATGGCACTGTAACTTTCGGCATCTATCTCCCGTGGGTATCCGCTGCGGACGGGAACGCTGTCACGGTGAAAATCATCCACGAACGGGATCAGTTTCTGCAAACCATACCGCCAAGAGAGTTCCAGTTGACCCACAGCGTGCGTCCGCCTTACGGTGATTTTTGGACGGTTACGGTACCTGTCGCCGCGGCATCGCCGGCGCCGGGATCGGCATGGGGTAGTCCCGGACGCTACGTGTATCGCTATCGCATCGACAACCCAAACGTCGGCGCCCTCGACTGGATCATTGATCCGTGCGCCCGTGAGTTCGGCGTCGGCAAGCTTTCGGCCTTTACACTCGGATACCAGCCTTACACCTGGAGCTCAGCCGAGACTAACTGGAAAACGCCGAACCTTGCAGACCTGGTCTTCTACGAAGTCAACATCGCCGAACTGGGCGGCGATCTGGAACGCACGCGCAACCTGATGGCATACCTCAACGACCTCGGAGTGAACGCCATCGAAGTCATGCCGCTCTCGAACGTGGCCGCATCCGTAGATTGGGGCTATCTCCCGATTGGATATTTCGGCGTCGACGAACGCTTTGGCAAGCGCTCCGATTTTCAGCAAATGGTCGACATGGCGCATCAGTTCGGCATCGCCGTCATCGTCGACGTCGTCTATGGACATACCGGTATCGACTTTCCGTACTTCGATGCCTACACCCGCCTCAACTTTCGCGAGAACCCGTTCATGGGACCCTTCGCGAAGGATTATTTCAGCAGCTTCGGCAAAAGCACCGACTTTAATCGCCAGCTGACGCGCGATTATTTTTTCAGCGTGAACCATCACTGGCTGGAGGTCTATCACATCGACGGATTCCGCTACGATTGCGTTCCGAATTACTGGGATGGCCCGCTTGGCGTGGGCTACGCAAGCCTCGTTTACGAAACTTATCAACTTACCAGAAGTAAGATTGTCCAAAACCAGCCGTACTGGAATCGGTTTGATGCCGGCGCCGGCGCACCTGTCACGCTGATTCAGTCTGCGGAGCAGTTGGAAGGACCCGATGAAGTGCTCCGCACGACCTATTCGAACTCCACATGGCAAAACCACACTTTTGATGCGGCAAAGGCGGTTGCTCGCGGCGATCGCGGGAGGCTGACGGATTGGGGTTTCTCGCTTGGATTGTTCGGCTATACCGAACAGGAAAGCATGAACGGCGACGTCATCCCCAAATCCGCCATGCAATACATCGAGAACCACGATCACGAGCGCTTCATCTGCAACTTCGGCATGAACAATCCCGATGAGGCGGGAAATCCGCTTTTCCTCGAGGGTGACCGGAATCGCTGGTACATGCTGCAGCCATATCTGATCGCACTTCTGATGAGCAAAGGACAGCCTCTGCTGTGGCAAGGCGAAGAATTCGGGGAAAACTACTTTCTCCCCGATTTCGGCGCGGGGAGAGTCGCACTGCTGCGCGCTCTGCGCTGGGATTTCTTTTACGACAGTTCAGGCCAGGGCTTGATTAAGCTGATCCGTAAACTGCTGCGCATCAGAAAGAACCGCTCACAAATCCGGCGAGGAACATACTTCTTCTTTAATGATTGGAACCGGTATCAATCTCGCGGCGTACTGCTCTTCGCGCGGTATACGGGATCCCAGTACACGCTCGTCGGCATCAACACAGACAACGTCGACCAGACAGTGCCGTTCTGGTTTCCGATCGGTGGCGACTACGTCGAAGAACTCCACGGAGGCGGGTTGAATCTGAGCGCTGTCGCGCCGCTTCAGGAAACGTCCCTCTCAATACCTTCCCATTATGGCCGCATCTGGACAACGACCGGACCATGAACCCCATTCGATCGAATCACAGATCCGGACCGAAGAAAACTCCAATGGAGTTCTTTGGCACATCCGGCGCACTCGCCGTCTGAACGGGGATTCCGATTGTAAGAAATGAATTCCTTACGCCCACCGCATCACGTGGCGCGGTATCCCCCGGTTCTCCCGACTTTCGCAAAATCAAATAGACTCCGCCCAGCGGATGGGCCGGCTTCCATTGGATGACCTTATCGTCTTCGACCTTCCATCCGGACTCTTGAAACATGGACACAAACTGCTTCACCAGCCGGCAGGTTTCAGCCTTTCCATCCGGACAGGCAAGCCACACGCTCTTGGTTGGTACCCCACTGCTTTTCAACATCGCGATAAATGCGCTGCGTTCCTTAGCGCTGAACGTATGGAGTGCTTTTGGAGGATGCGCGTACTTCCAGTAGACAGAAATCCCGAAGCCCGAAACTGCCACGAAAACTGCGAAAAAGAGCGCCCGCAGACCAATCGCCCGGAGTCGAGGACTCCATCCCGTTCGAAGGCCAGGCAAATCCGCTTCGGAACCGCGATTTCGGCCGGCCTTGCGCTCCGCCTTGGCCTTCTTGTTGGACATGCAGCCTGCTGCCCTACTGCGAGAGATTCAGGACAACTCCCACGGAGTAATTCGCTGCGGAGTTCCACTTCTTCTCAAAATGGAATCCCATTCGCGTGACGTCAACCCGGATCGCCATGGAATCATTGAAAGGAATATCGACGCCTCCACCGATCCGGGTCGCCATGGACTTCTCACCGAGAACTCCCAGTTGCGTTGAAAGTTGGAGCGAGCCGAAGCCGAACCCGGCCGTACCATAAGGAATAATACGCGAGCTCTTGCGTAACGACGCAGTCATCCCAAACGTGTTCGTATACAGCGTGGAGTTGGGGGCGACGCTGTAGTAGCCGGTAAACAGATCGACGCCGAACCTCGCATTGAAATTGAAGTTGGTATCCAGGACGAATCCGGAGTGGCGTCCAGGCTTGAGATTCACAAAAGGCGCCAGGTTCGGATCCCTGAAATCGAAGCGAAAACCGATGTTTCCGTATCCCGGCGCGATCTGGAATACCGGGTAATCGTCCTGAGCAAAGGCCGGGGCTGCAAACGCAAGAATCAGGCCGAGTGCGCAACAATACTTCACCATTTTTACCATGGGTTCTCCTGTTGATCCTGTCGATGGTTGACCAAACGTGCGAGCACAAATAAAAAATCAGAAAGACGATTCAAATATCGGATGACGGTTTCGTCGACGCTGACATTAACGGCAAGTGCGACCACGCGCCGCTCGGCCCGACGGCACACCGTTCGTGCGACGTGCAGCATCGCCCCCGCCGGACATCCTCCAGCAAGGATGAATTGACGCAGAGGCGGCAATTCGGTTTCGAAGCGATCGATGGCTTCCTCCAGAACAACGATGCGCCGCGGGTCCACACGAGACCGCTCATTCTTGTCGGTTGCCGATTTGGGGTTCGCCAGCTGGGCGCCGACGGAAAACAGGTCGCGCTGGATGTCGAGCAACATGGCGATCAGGACCGTGTCGGTTAACCATGCCGTCACCGCTCCAATGAAGGAATTGAGTTCATCCACATCGCCGTAGGCATCCACCCGGGGGTCGTCTTTTCGCGTCTTCGTGCCATCGAAAAGACGAGTATCTCCACGGTCGCCGGTTTTCGTGTAGATCTTCATGGATTCTCTTCTTCAGGTATCCAATAGCGCCGCATTTCTTCCAGATGAGTCAGAGAATGGAAGTCCCGCATGCGGTCCAAATAGACGTGCCCCATCAAGTGATCGTATTCATGCTGAACGATGCGCGCAAAAAATCCTTCCGCGACGAAGTTCAATTCGCTCCCGAAACGGTCGAGAGCTTCCACCTGCAGCTTGCGGTGGCGCGGGACTCGTCCGCGCAAATCAGGGATGCTCAGGCATCCTTCCCAGTCTTCTTCCATGTCCAGTTCGGGATTGTCTCCCAGTACCCGGACAACAGGATTCACCAGAACAGTCAAAGGCACGTTTCCGCGCGGGCCCTGGCTCTCAATGACAGCAAGCAATAAGGACTCGTGGATCTGCGGCGCCGCAAGTCCCACACCGTGGTACTCGATCATCGTTTCAATCATGTTGTCGATGAGAGTCTGCGTGGCGGGCAGGGCAAGGAACTCCGGCGTCAGAGGCCGGGACTTTTCACGAAGCACGGGATGGCCCAGACGCGAAACCTTCAGGATTGACATTGAAACAGCTTCTTACTCAGCGGGTGCTTGAATCCCACACGGCGAAACTGGATCGCTTCCGCGACGATTGCAACCGCAATTTCCTCAGGAGTCACCGCTCCGATTTCCAGGCCAATCGGCATGTGCGCACGTTCGATGCGTTCGCGTTCAATTCCCTCCCTGGTCAGCGTTTCCGCGATCGTTCGAATCTTGCGCTTGCTGCCAATCATGCCGATGTAACGGGCATTGGTTCCGACGGCCCAGCGCAGCACGTTCTCATCTTCCTGATGGCCACGCGTCACAATCACCAGATACGTGTTCTCGGTAGGCGTGATGGCGGCAAATGCTTCTTCAAAGGTATCGGAATAGATGGCAACGGCTTCCGGAAATCGCTCCGCATTCGCGAACACGGGACGGTTGTCGACAATGGTGGTGCGAAATCCCGCGATTGTCGCGATCTTGGAGACCTGTGTGGAAATGTGACCGGCGCCGAAAATAATCATTTCCGGAATCGGCAAAATGGGTTCGACAAAGATTTCCACCTTGCCACCGCAGATCAGGCCGCCTTCGGCCATGGATTCTTCGGTCAAATCAAAATTCATCACGCGGGATTTCTCTTCGCGCAATACATCCTGAGCGGCCGCCCAGACATCGGCCTCGACGCAGCCGCCTCCGACCGAGCCCAGAGTCGAGCCGTCATCGCGAATCAGCATTTTGGCCGTTTGAAAACTGGGAACAGATCCACGGATCTGTACAATTGTTGCAAGAACAGCCTTCCGGCCCTCCTGACGCAAGCGTCGTATTTCTTCGAAGATATCCGCATCCATAGGGCGATCAGTCTAACATATTCATTGACTTCCACCGCCCCGGTCTCTTAGACTCCGTTACTTTTTCGAATCGGTTAAAGACACGATGACGCCATCTGTACTTACGCCTAAGTCCATATCGGAACTGGTCAAATTGACGGCCAGACACGGGAAGCGAGCGCTTCTGATGTCCGGGGTCGATCCCAGCCTGGACCACGTGCCGTCCGGAAAAGTTGCCGTGGATATTTCAAAGATCGGAACTCTGCATGAAATCAGCACGCAGAAGAACCGCGTTATTGTCGGGGCGGGAGTCAACCTGGGCCGGTTGGCGCGTGAAGCAATTGGCGAGAATGGATTGATCCGCCAGGCGTCCTCGCTGATTGCCAATCCACTGGTTCGGAACCGGATCACCTTGCTGCAGGCCCTGGATCCGGATTCGCAGTATTTTGATATCACGACGGCTCTGGCGCTTCTCGATTCCAAAGTTCGCCTTCAGAGTCCCACCGGAAAGCGGACGATTTCAATTCAGGAGTTCCTCGAAATATCCGCCAAGGGATTGAAGAAGGGTGAACTGCCGGTTGCGGTCGAATTCTCGAAACTGCCCTCGAGCGATAAGGTGGGATTCTTTCGCGTCGCGCGCATGGGAGGTAAGGGTTCTGTGTCCGCTGCGGCGAGAATGAAGCTGGTCAAGAGTACGTGTATCGACCCGGAAATCTTTGTTTCAAGCCTGACGCTGATCCCCATGCGGTCCAGGACGGCGGAAAAGGAAATTGGAGGGAAGGTCTCTTCGGAAGCATCCATCAAGCGTGCGTCCCAGGTTGCCGCCGACGAAATGGGTGAGCTCGCCGACAAGCACAACGCCTACGAACATACCCTGATTGAAATCACCGTCGCGCGCACGCTGCGGAGCATTATGGACGGCGCGATTGGGTAGCAACTGGTCCGTTTTCCCGTAATTCATTCAGTTCTTCGCAAAACTATCTCTTCCCCGCCACCGCGTAGGGGCTGTCTTCAACATACAACGTTTTGCAGCGTTGGCAGCGAAAGGCTTCTTTACCGGGACCCACCGCCTTCTTTGCTTCCGCGTCCAATGCGGTAACGCGTTTCAGCTTTCCACCACAATAGGGGTCCTTGGGATCGTCCTTCGGTACATCGCAAACGGTCTGACGGGCTGCCTTCGTTTTCACGTTGTCGGTCTCCTCCGAAAAATTCGAATCGTCATTCTAACCCCATTTCAGCTTGCCGCGCAGGACGTCAAAATAAGCCTTGCCCGCCGGCACGATCAGGTTCACCGCCCGGCTGGACTTTTCCACAATGACGTGATCCCCCAATGCCAGTTTCAATCCCACCTGACCATCGACGGTCACATGGACTTCATCCTGCGTCGATCGGAGCGTTAAATCGATTCGGACATCGGGGGGCAAGACGATCGGCCGGTTTGTCAACGTGTGCGAACAGATCGGCGTCATGACGATGGCATTCATGGACGGGTGGATGATCGGTCCGCCTGCGGACAGGTTATATGCCGTCGAACCGGTTGGTGTCGACAGTATGAGTCCGTCGGAGCGGAATCGGGAAACGTACTGGCCATTCACGCGCGCATCAATTTCAATGATCCGGGAAAGCGTTCCCTTGTTGATTACGACATCGTTCAACGCCTGATAGGACGCTACCGTTGCACCACTGCGCTCGATCGACACACTCATCATCATGCGACGATCTGTCACGATCTCTCCCCCGAGCACGCGGTCCAATGCGGAATACATTTCCTCAAGCGTGACTTCGGTCAGGAATCCAAGCGCGCCGTGATTGATCGCCAGAATCGGCAGCTGACGATCGCCCATCAGTCTGGCGGCAGCCAGCAGCGTTCCATCGCCGCCGACGACAACACACAAGTCCGCAGCTTTGGCAAAATCCGCTTCGAGCGATGCTTCGATGCTTCTTGCCGCAAACCAGCGTACAAGATCCGCGGCGACATTGGCAACGTCCGGTTGCTTTGGTTTGGTGACGATAACGACCCTGGCGATTTTCATTTCTGAAACAGCACAAAAAACTCGCGGTTGCCCTCTTTGCCGGTAATTGGCGACTCACAGACTCCAATGCGATTCAAGCCAAGTTGTTCGCCGGCCCGAACGATCTTCTCCACAGACTCGGTCTGATCCTGCTCGTTCCTGACGATGCCGCCCTTGCCGACTTTCTCCCGGCCGACTTCAAATTGCGGCTTTACCAATGCCAGGCAATATCCTCCGGGTTTCAGAATATTGGGAATACGCGGCAACAACATGGTCAGAGAAATGAAGGATGCGTCCATGGTCACCAGATCGACGAGTTCTCCAATATTTCCATAGTCGAGAAAGCGCGCGTTTCGCTCCACCTGGATCACTCGAAGATCGCTCTGAAGCCGCCAGTCGAGTTGCGTCACATCGACGTCGACACCGTAGACCCGCGCGGCGCCGTTCAGTAATAGATAGTGCGTAAAGCCGCCCGTCGAGCACCCCACGTCGACGCAGGTCTTTCCCGTAATATCCAAACCAAAATGTGCGAATGCGCCTTCAATCTTCAGGCCACCGCGGCTGACATAGGCCATACCGCCGGACTTGAGCCGTATTATTGCAGTGTCCGGAAAACTGGTTCCCGCTTTCAATGCGGGTTGTTCGTCGACCAGGACCTCGCCCGCCATGATAAGGGCCTGGGCCTTCTCACGGGAGTCGGCCAACCCACGCTCCACCAGAAGGACGTCGATGCGCTTTTTCAAAGGCAGCGGGTCTCCAGAAATGCAGCGATTTCAATCAAAGTAGAGGATGATGCACCCAAAGGCTGGACAAGCTGGCACGCCTCTTCAGTCAGTTGACGCACCATACGGCGAGACGGATCCAGGCCGAAGACCGAGGGGTAGGTGGCTTTCCGGCGTTCGCGATCTCTTCCTTCAGTTTCGTCCAGCACGTCGTCCACAATTTGAAACGCCAGGCCAATCTTCCTTCCATAGGCGAGAATGTTGCGGGCATCGGACTCATTCGCTCCGCCCAGATATGCTCCCAACCATACCGACGTGGACAACAATGCACCCGTCTTTGCGGCGTGGATGGCTTCCACCTGGGCTTGCCGAAGAGTCTGGCCTTCGGCTTCGAGATCCAGAACCTGGCCCGCGATCATCCCATTGCGGGTCCCCAGCGAACGAGCCAGCTCCGCGGACGCGCGAAGCAGTGCGGCAGGATTGAACCCGGCGCAATTGGACATGGTTTCAAACGCAAGGGTCAACAAGGCATCGCCGGCGAGAATGGCCGTCGCTTCTCCGAATTGTTTGTGGCACGACGGCTTTCCGCGTCGCAAATCGTCATCGTCCATTGCCGGAAGATCGTCGTGTATCAGGGAATACGTATGCGCCATCTCTA
>Ga0134121_10005149_pt1 | contig 10652 bp, 8 predicted proteins | sample KB301_FD_96463 | JGI IMG/M metagenome (GOLD analysis project Ga0134121, IMG submission 96463) | Terrestrial soil microbial communities without Nitrogen fertilizer from Kellogg Biological Station, Michigan, USA - KB3-0-1 | ecosystem: Environmental > Terrestrial > Soil > Unclassified ...
CGTAGTTGGCCTCGACCGTCGCGAGCGCCTGCGCGAACGCGTCGATCGTCTTGAACCGCGTGATCGCGAGGTAGCCGATGCCCTTGTCGATCACGTCGTGGCGCACCGTCGGTTGCTTGACCTGCGCGCGCACGATCGTGAACGGCCTGGGATCGCGCCAGCCGGTGCGCAGGATGCTGATCGTGACCCGCGTGCCCGAGGCGCCACGCAGCCGGGCTTCCCACGCGCCGGCCTCGCGCTTCTCGTGGCCGGCTTCCGCGGTGGTCTCGCCGTCGATCGCGACGACGCTGTCGTCGGGCGCAAGCCCCGCGACATCGGCCGGCGAGCCGCGCACGACCTCGTCGATCGTCGGGTAGGGCGGCACGCTCGGGCGGGCGTCGTCGAGCTCACCGGGGGCGAGCGTCACTCCGACCCCGCCGAACTCGCCCTCGGTGTCTTGCCGGAGGTGCTGGTAGCGGCTCGGCGGCAGGAACGTCGAGTGCGGATCGAGGTTGTGCAGCATGCCGCGCGCCGCGTCGTACAGGAGCTTCTTCTCCTCGGTCGCGTCGACGTAGTTGGCCTCGACCGTCGCGAGCGCCTGCGCGAACGCGTCGATCGTCTTGAACCGCGTGACGTCGGACCTGGGCACCGCGCTCGCCACGACCGCCGTGGCAACCACGGCCCCGGCGGCAAACGCGGCGGCGTGCGATGCGCGTGACACGGGGCGAGTGTAGATCGAAACGCGCCGGGATCTAGCGCGGCTTGCCCAGCAAGGGCTCGGGATCGATCGGGAGTCCCCCGGGGCCGAGCTTGACCCGCACCTCGAAGTAGACGCGATGGCGAGCCGCGCGGCCGATCCGATCGCCGGCGGCGAGCGGCGCACCGACGGGGAGCGCGACCTCGCCAAGCTTCGCGAGCACCGTGAGGTACGTACCATGATCCAGGATCACACCGTGATCGAGGCCGCGGATCGGACCGGCGTAGCGCACTGTCCCGGCGGCGGGCGCGGTGACCGGGCTGTGATCATCGACCTCGATGTCGATCCCGCGGCGCGACAGCGTGGCCTTCGAGCGCTCGTGCTCGAGCGTGCCGAACTGCCGCACGATCTTGCCGGCCGCCGGCCGCGCGAGCTGGCTCGGCAGCGCGATCGACGGTAGTCGCGCGGCCTCACCCGCGATCCGGTCGTGTGCGGCGCCGAGCTGCGCGCCCTCCTCTACGAGCAACGCGCGCTCGCGGGCGTCGCGCGAGACCAGCAGGAGCGCCGCCGCGTGCCGCCGGGCCACGGCCATCGCGTCCTCGCCTGGCACGGCGCGGAGCAAGCGAACCGCAGCGCCAAGCCGCTTCCCCCGCGTGATCTGTGCAGCGGCGAGCTTGTCAGCCACGGCCGCGAGCGCGCGCTCGGTCGCCTGAGCTTCGTCGTCGAGCTGGCGGGCAAGCACGCCGTATGACCCGAGTGCAGCGCCCGCGACGCCTCCGGCGCCGGTGGCATCAGCAACGCCGGTGGCATCAGCAGCGCCGGCGGCACCAGCAACGCCGACGGCACCAGCAACGCCGGTATCCGGGGCACCGGCGCGGCCACACGCCTGGCCGTGCGGCTCACCATCAGGGTCGGCACAAGGCGCGCGCTCGTCATTGGCCCCACCGGCCCACGCCCCCGGTGACATCGCGAGCGCGACCACCAGCGCGAGGCGCTTACCGCGCACGCGCGACTCCCGCGAGGCCGCCCCCGATGAGCCCGACCAGCCCACCGAGCGCGACCAGCCCGCCGAGCGCATAACCCGGCGGCACCATGAGATCGATCGTGGCCAACTCGGCACTGTACTTGTAGAGCACGACACCAAGCCCGAGCGCCGCGACCATGGCAGCGACCACGCCCTGAAGCGCGCCCGCAAGAGCGCTCGGGATCGCGACGAACCCGGGCGGCGCGCCGAGTAGCCGGAGCACCGCGGCTTCCTGGGGCGAGCGATCGAGCCGGACGCGTACGGCGGCGATCATGATGATCAGCGCGAGCCCGGCGAACACCGCCGCGCAGGTCCACACGACGGCGCGGGCGGCGCGCAGCGTCGCGGCGATTCGATCATCGCCCCGGTCATCGGCGCTGCCGTCCTGCCCCATCGCGCCCGTCAGGCCCGTCGGACCCATCGGATCAATGACGACATCGGCGACGCCGGGCGCCCCGCGCAGGGCGCGCACCGTGGGGCTCATCGCCACGACATCGCGCACGCCCGGCGCGAGCTTGACCTCGACCGACGCCGGCAAGCTCGCGACGTCGACGCCATCGAGGAGCGCGGGCGCAGCTCCGAGCGCGCGGACCAGCCGGCGGGCCGATTCGGCCGCGGGCACCAGCTCGGCATGTTCGACGCCCGCAAGCGCGCCGAGCTCGCGAACGAGCGCGTTCGCGCGGGCCTCGCCGACGTCCTCGCCGAGGTACACGACCATGTTGCCGCCGCTGCCGGGATGCGCCGCGGCAAAACCCTCGATCGCCGTGGCGACGATCGCAGCGATCCCGACGACGAACAGCGCGCACGACAGCGCCAGCAGCGTCCAGAGCGCCACGCGCGGGCGCCGGGTGGCGAGCCGTGCGGTGCGCCGCAGCGCAGACAGCGCGTGGTGGATCACATCTCCTCGTCGAGCGCACCGGCGCCTGGTAGGGCGAGCGCCCAGCGGCGGGCAAACGGCCCGGTGATCCGATCGAACACAGCCTCGGGCGCCGGGCCTGGATCAGGTTCGGTCGTTGCATCCGCCGCCGCGAAGCCCTTGCGCCGCGTGTGGCGTGGTGCCTGCGTGCGCGGAACCCGGCGGCGCGTGCGCCGCCTCATCGCACGCCCGCCACGCGCGTGATCGGAAACGGCACGACGTTTTCCAGCCCGACGGGGGCGTTCGCCGCTGGCACCGGCACGACCGGCGCCAACGCTGGCACCGGCGCGGGCGCCGACGCAACGTCAACCAGAAGGTCATCGATCGCCAGGCCCTCGAGCGCGATCTCGGAGAGCGGCCGAAGCTTGCCGCCGACAAGCGCGAGCTGCCGCCAGCCCTCACGCTCGGCGATCACGCGCAGCGCCGGGTCGCGGCCGAGCACCAGGCACGCGGCGCCACGCGCGGCGGCGGCGGCGATCGCCCCGCACACGAGCTCGGCGCCCTCGGCGTCCTGCGCGCTGGTCGGCTGGTCGGCGATCACAAGCTCGGGCTCGCGCACCAGCGCGCGCGCGACCGCGAGCCGCTGGCGATCCGACATCGACAGGCAGTTGACGGGCAGCGCCGCCTTGGTGTCCAGGCCGAGCAGCGCGAGCACGGTCGCGGCGCGCATGCTGGACATCGATCGCGGGATGCCGTCGATCTCGAGCGGCAGCACGACGTTCAGGTGGGCGCTGCGATCCTCGAGCAGGCAGAGATCCTGAGGCACGATCCCGACGCGACGGCGCAGCAGGCGCAGCGACGAGCGCCGCAGCTTGCGGACGTCGTGGCCGAGCACCTCGACGCGCCCGGCCCCAGGGGCGACCTCGCCCAGCACGGTCGCAGCGAGCCGCGACGTCCCGACCCCGGCGGCGCCGACGATCAACACGCGCTCACCACCGGTGACCCGCAGGTTCCCCGCGTTCACCAGCGGCTCTCCGCCGCACGGATGGTCGAGGCGCAGATCGACCAGCTCGATCCCTGGCTGATTCGTGAACATCGCATCCAGACCTACGCCCCTCGATCGAGCAACGCAAAAAAACGGCGCCCCGCGCGCCGCAACGTGGCACATCTCACTACCATCATGGGCATGCGGAGGTGGCCGGCGCTCGCGACCGTGATCGTCCTCTCTCTCCCGATCCTTGGGGGAGCATGCCGCGCGAGCGACACCGAGCAGCGCGTGGCGAAGGCGTCGGCGCGCATCGACGACCACGACCTCCGCATCGCCGCGATCGAGGCGCGCGGCGCCGTCGATACCAGGGCCGTCGCCACGGAGCTGCTCACCAAGGGCAAGGCCGCCGGGATCTCGGGGCCGCTCGGGCCGCCGGGGCCACAGGGACCGGAAGGGCCACAGGGGCCACAGGGGCCCGCCGGCACGGGGCCCGCAGGGCCAGAAGGTCCGCGCGGCGCGAAGGGCGATCCGGGGCCACCCGGCCCAGAGGGGCCGCAGGGCATCCAGGGGCTGCAAGGCCCGCAGGGCTTGCAAGGCACCCAGGGCGCGCAGGGCCCCAAGGGCCCACCCGGCCCCGCCGCGGCGTACGGGAACAAGCAGGACATCCAGCGCAAGGAGGCGAGAATCTCCGTCGGCGCCGGCCAGGTCGCCACCGCGGTCGCGACCTGCGATCGCGCGGTCGATCTGCTCGTCACCGGCGGCTGCTACGCCGATCCGCAGTGGATGGCGCAGCTGGTCGCGGCGCGCCCGCTCGCGATGTCCGACGGCGCCAGCCCAGCGAGCTGGCGGTGCGACTACCGCAACACGTCGCCGGCATCGACGATCGAGGTGGTCGCCGAGGTCTACTGCGTCAGGCCGCGCGAGTAGTCCGCCTCAGTAACAGGCGAGGCCATGCGGGGAGTTCACGACGGCGAGCCCCACCGGCAGCGCCGCGGTGGTCTTCTCCGCGGCGTCCTCGTACACGCGAAGGCCGCTGGCGTTCTTCGTCGAATCGACCACGACGACCTGGCCCGACGGGCAATGTACGACCTCGCCGACCGCCTCCGTGGGGGGGTTGATCGGCGCGTCCCACAAGGCGCTGGTCATCAGATCGTAGCCGCGCAGATCCGCCTGCCCGGTGTAGGGTACAATCGCAACCGCGGACCACACCATCGCCAGGCCGTTGGCGATCTCGAAGTCGACCCGCGTCGCGTACCCGCCGAGCTTCGCGTTGTCGACCACGCAGCCGCCGAACGACGGCGTGGTGCCCGTCGCGATCCGCTCGATGCAGCCCGGCGCTGTCGTGAAGTTCTCGCTGGTCGAGATCAGCAGATCGCCGCCGTGCGGTGCGTTGGCCGGGATCTGCTCGAACAAGCTGCTCGGGTTCTTGTGGGACAGCGTCACCGTCAAGCTGGGCTTGACCGTGTCGGTCGCCGTGTCGATGACATAGACCTTGCCCAGGCGGACCGCGGCGAACATATTGGCGTCGTCGAGCAGCCCGCACGATACGTAGAGCAGGGTGCCGACCAGATACGCGGAGTTGCAGTTCGGCTTGCCGTCGGGATCATCGGCCGATAGATCGATCTCGGCCGTGGCCGTCGAGCCACGGGTCAGCACGGTGACGCCCTTGGTCTTGAACGTCGGGACGTAGAGCTTCTGGCCGAGTACCGCGACGTCTTGCGGGTTGGTGCCGGTGCCCGTCCCGAGCTGCTCCTTGAACGCCAGCGTCTGGTCGTCGAGGATCGTGATGTTGTTGCCATCGTTGCTGTTGATGATGAACAGCTCGTTGCCGAAGTGGCGCAGGCTCGGATTGTCGCCCACGGCCATCGCGGGACCGACGTTCGTCATCACGGTACGCGTCACCGGATCGAGGGTCGACAGGATGCCCGGGTCTCCGATCTTGAAGTCGCCGGCGACGAACACCGCGCGCGGTGGCCCGGCGGACGCGTCCACCGCCGCATCGGTCTTGCCCCCATTGCCGCCGCATGCGGCGAGCACGAAGCCAAACGTCGAGAGGGTCAGTAGGTGAACTTTGGTCATGTATGCCTCGTGAGCTAGTAGGTCCAGTCCAGGGTGAGATAGAAGCTTCGACCGGGCAGCGGAAACCCGGCGACATCGGTGAGCGCGGTGGGAGCCTCGGTGAGCGAGGGCGAGGGCGGCGGATCGAGCGGCAAGTGGGTGACGCGCAGATCGCCGAGGTTGTCGACCGACAGTGAAACCGCGAGCCCGCCGGCGATCTCGACGCGCGCGCCAGCGCCCGCAATCACGCGCCCCGGGACGCGCCCCAGGTTCGCCGGATCGAGGAAGCTCGTCGCCTGCCAGGTGGCCTCGAGCCACACCGCCGCGAGGCGATCGAGCACGCGGTGCGCGACCTCGGCGCGGGCGTGGAGCGCGTGGCCGGGCTCGCGCGGCACCGGCTTGCCGTTGACGCTGGGATCGCCGGCCCGCTGCTCGGTCAGGAGCCGCGTGTAGCTCGCCGTCACGCTGAGCATCCGAGCGTAGCGCGCCGACGCGACCAGCTCGGCGCCCAGGGCCTGGGTATCTCCGATGTTGGTCGCCTTTGCGACGAAGCCCGCGCTGGTGATGAGCGCGATCGTGTCGCGCGCACGGTGCGCGAACGCGTCGGCCTCGACGAAGATCCGATCGACGTCGCCGATCGGCTTGGCCGGCGCCCACACCGCGCCCAGATCGCCCGATGGGCCGCGCTCCGGCCGCAGGTCGGGCGAGCCGAGGATGTAGCCGCGATCGCCGAACACCTCGGTCAGCGTCGGCAGCCGCGCGTACCACCCGGCGCTGCCCTTGACCGTGATGTCGTCGGTCGCCGCGAACCGTGCGGTCAGCCGCGGGCTCGGGATGACGTCCTTGCGCGGTGCGACCGGCACGAACGCGGTCGGGCCGCTGGTCATCGCCGTCGGAGCGGTGCGCACCAGGTCGAGCCGCACCGCAGGGGTGACGACGATCCGCGCGTCCGGCGGATCGATCACCAGGTCGGCCGCGCCGGTGATCGCCGCCGCGAGCCGGTTGCCGACCAGTGCCGGTTGCCCGCCGGTCGCCCCGCCCCCGCCGGCCGCGTCGCGATCGGTGAACCGCTCGCCGCGTAGCTCGCCGCCCAGCTCGCCGCGATGCGGCCCGAACGCGCGCTTCCAGGTCGACGACGCGCCGCCGGCGAGCGTGAGGAAGTTGCGCTCGGCCGCGCCGAGCCCGAGCTCGCCGAGCGGGTCACCCAGACGTTGCCGCTCGACCAGCACATAGCCGAGCTGGCGCGCCGTGGCGCTGCCGATCCGGGCGTCGAACGAGCCGTCGCCGATCACGTCGGTCGTCGTCAGCCGCGCCGAGATCGCCGGGCTGGCGACCGATCCGGGCAGGCCCTGGCGCTTGTACGCCACGCGCACGCCGCCGATCGCCGAGCGATCCGCCGTGCCCCACCGCGTCGCGCCGTCGACCGCATCAAACCCGTTGTTGCGGCGTACGCGATACATGTCGTCGGCGCGGTTCAGGAGCGTCGAGTTGTCGTCGTAGTACGTGTAATCGCCGGTCGCGCCCTGATAGCCGATCGTCGTCGACGACTGCACCGAGCCGTACGTGTCGCCGTAGTGCAGCCGCGCGTGCCGCGCACCGAACGAGCCCACGCCGACCGACGCCGTGACGCGCTCACCGTGGTCGCCGGGGCCGAGCCGGGTCACCAGGTTGAGCGCGCCGCCGATGCCCGCGCCGCCGAGCTCGACCGGCACCGCGCCGCGATACAGATTGACCTCGCCGAACGCATCGAGCGAGAACCGGCCGAGATCGGTCGTGACCGCCTCGATCCGCGCGAGCGGCACACCATCGATCAAGATCGCGGTGTGCCCCGGTGCTGCGCCGCGCACCGTCACCGATGCGTACGCGCCGAGCCCACCAAGGCTCCGGGTATGCGCACCGACCGAGGTCGCGACAGCGTCTGCCACCGAAGCCGCCGCCGGGTGATCGTCGGGGTGGAGCACCGTCACGAACGGCGCGTCACCGAGCGCACGGTCGCGATCACGCGCGGCTTCCCCCGGCGCACGATCGACGATGATGATCGTCTCGGTATCATCCGCCACGGCACGCGACACCGGGCCCAGCTGCCCGAGCAACATGCACAGTAGTATGGATCGCTTGCGGAAGGTCATGTCACCCCACGTGACGCGGTCATAGGCACGGGGTGACGAAACGCACGACAGCGTCTCCTTCACACCCGAAGTACCGACGAAGAGGTGTCCTGACTTCCGGATCGTCCTAGCGGCGCCTTCCCAGTTTCCCAGTGGCTGGCAGTCTGCCGTGCCGCATCGTCCCCGGTCACAGTAGCGGGGGCTGTGCCGGATTGATCACCGGCTTCCCTGCATCCGTCGGGTTGTCGTTTCGCTTACTCGATAGGCCTCCGGGGTTCTTCGTAGCTGGGACCATGGCGCGAGTCAATGGCTGAGTTGACGGCACGTGTTCCATGCAGTTCCTGGCGCTGTCATCCCCTGGAAGTTCGTTGCTGTCTTGCCGGCGCACGAGATGGACTCGAGATGCCGAGCGCACCCGCACACCCTGGTTCAGAGTTCTGCCGCCGACATAATTCTCGTTGCCAGTGGACGGCCTGAGGGGATACTCCAGATCTCCACTCCGAGACAGAACAAGACTCCGAGGTCGGAGTGCTGGACGCTGTCGATGGCCGGGGAGGAGAAGAGGGAAGGGGACATGAGGGAGATCCGACAGAGACAACCAGCGAAAGCGACACCTGCTCATGGCCTCATGGTTCTGCTTGCTGGTCGCGCTGAATCGCCGGGAAGCTGTTCGCAACTCGATGAACATCGAAAGGGAGGAGAAACATGATCACCGTGACCCAGCGATCGATTTCACTGTACGGGTCACCGTACGGCCGCAATGCTCGTCGAGAGTTCGCGCCGGGCACGATCGCTCGGCTCGCCTGCGCCGCCGGGCTCGCGGGCTTGTGCGCCAGCCAGACAGCGTCGGCCGCCCCCGCGCCGAGTTGCCGGCAGTCGTGGATGCCCACCGACGCGCCCGCATTCTGCCCCTGGCGCAACGAGGCCCCGCTGCCGGATCCGAAGAGCTACTTCGCCGTCGCGAGTTCCGGCGACAATATTTATGTGCTCGGCGGGTTTCGGTTCGATGCCACGACCAGCCAGGTCATCTATTACGACACCGTCCTCCACGCGAAGATCGGCGCCGACGGCGTCATCGCCGCGTGGACGCCAGAGCCGTCGTTCTCGACGGGACGCTCGGGACTCGGCGCCGTCCGCCTCGGCAAATGCCTGTTCATGAACGGCGGTAGCTACTCGGTCAACGCCACGCCCGTGTACGCCGACGACACGCAATATGCCTCGGTCGCCAACGACGGCAAGGTCTCTGCCTGGAAGACCAGTCCCAATCACTTGAAGACCGCGCGGTCGAACCACACGTTGCTCGGGCTCGAGACCAGCCACGGCCGCTATCTCTATGCGGTCGCGGGCGTCACGCAGATCGGGCAGGACACGGTCCACCTGGACACCGTGGAGGTCGCCAAGGTCGGCGACGATTGCCAGGTTGGCGAATGGGCCATCGCCGATTACCACCTTCGCGGTGGACGCAGTACGCCTCAGGCGGTCGCCATCGGCGAGAACCTCGTCGTCATCGGTGGCTGGGGCGATCTCGATCTGATCGATGTGTACGACGATGTTCAGGTCGCGGCTGCCCGCGCCGATGGTACGCCGAGCCCGTGGCAGGTAGGGCTGGGACGCCTCCCCACCGGGATCTACGGCCATGCCACGAGTTATCATGCGCAAAAATCGCCCGGGAGCCCGGTGCTGTTCAGCGTCGGCGGGCAACCCGGAACCGGGGCCTACGGCACCTGGATTGCTTACGCTTATGTGAGCCCGAAACTCGCGCTGCCGGGCGCGATCGGCCAGTGGCGCATCGCGCCCTCCGGGCAACTCGCCGTCGGACACGCCGGTCACGGCATCGTGACCTACCGTGATCGCCTCTACGTGATCGCAGGCAGCGCACCGGGCGGCCAGTTCCTCAAAGACGTGATCTCATCGCGCTTCGATACCGGCGAACCGCTGCCGCCAGGCCCCGGCCGGTAGATCGCTTATCTATCTATCACCACTCATGGGAGGTATTCTGTGAATCCAACATCTACAACTCCAGTCTCGGCTACGAATCAAGTACCGGCTACGAGTCCTGTGTCTGCTACAAGTCCAGTATCAGCCGCGCCGCTGGCTCCGCTCCCGGCCGTGCTCCGGTCGCGCCAGGAGCTCGAGTCTCGCGGCGTCAGCTTTCTGCCGGCCGATGCGGTCGTCCCGACCAGCTTGCCCATCCAGCAAGACGGCGCGACCTACGCCATGGCCCAGGAGACCGCGTGGCTCGACGCCGACCACTTTGCGGTGGGGCGGTGGGATGGCTCGCTCAGCATCTTCCGCTTCAGCCCGGGGGAGTTCGTCGGACCGGTCATCACCACGACCGCGAACAGCCCGTCGGCCGAGGGCGTGCAGATGATCACGTGGCTGAACCCGCACACGTTTGCCAGCTCCAACGATGCCGGCTCGATGCTCGTCTGGCGAGCCGCGCCCGGCGGCACCTGGGCGGGGCTGCGGCAAGCCGCGACGCTCAGCTATGACGCGAGCCTGGGCGAAGCCAACAGCGGCGATGCCTTCGTGGTAGGCGGGACCCGCTACCTCGTCGCGGGGCACGCGAACGGCTATCTGACGATCTGGTCGAGCGACACGAACGCCCACGACTTGCATTTCGTGCGCTCCGTGGACGTGAGATCCGCACACCCGGTCAATCCCTGGGATCTGCACAATGTCCGGGGCGTCTCCATGATCCAGAAGACGGCCTCCACCGCCCTGGTCGTCACGGGCTCCGAGGATGGCGATCTGTGCGTCGTGCGGGTGCCGGATGGTACGATCGTGTCGCGCACGGTGTTCAACCCCGCCGCGCAGCGCGGTATCAACAGCATTGCCACACGCGGCCGCGACCTCCTGGTGGCCCACTGCTCGGTGGGATCGGAAGAAAAGAAACTATGGAACTACAGGATGGAGCTCGACACCGCCGGTATCGTGTTGCA
>Ga0134121_10005150_pt1 | contig 10650 bp, 8 predicted proteins | sample KB301_FD_96463 | JGI IMG/M metagenome (GOLD analysis project Ga0134121, IMG submission 96463) | Terrestrial soil microbial communities without Nitrogen fertilizer from Kellogg Biological Station, Michigan, USA - KB3-0-1 | ecosystem: Environmental > Terrestrial > Soil > Unclassified ...
GCCCCTCCGCGGAGACGCAGGTCATCTCGGTCACGATCAGGCCGGCCCCACCCAGAGCGCGGGTGCCGAGATGGACCAGATGGAAGTCATTGGGCAGCCCGTCCGCGGCGCTGTACATGTCCATGGGCGAGACCACGACGCGGTTCTCCACCGTCATGCCGCGCAGAGTGAACGGGGTGAAGAGAGGCGGCGGAGCCTCGGCGGGCTCTCCCCGCGTTTCGGAGCGGCTCCGGCGGCTGGCGAACCAGCGCTCGACCCCTTCCAGATAGTTGCGGTCGCGCAGGCGCAGGTTCTCGTGGCTGACCCGCTGGCTGCGGGTGAGCAGGCTGTAGGAGAGCTGCTCGGGATCGAGCCGGATGTAGCGCCGGACGTTCTCGAACCACTCCATCGAGTTGCGCGCCGCGTTCTGCAGGCGTAGCGCCTCGGTCCGCCGCTCCTCCTCGTAGGTCTGGAGCGCCGCCGGCAGGTCCGGCTCCCGGTTCAAGATGCGGACGAGCGCGATGGCGTCCTCCATGGCGAGCTTGGTGCCCGAGCCAATGGAGAAGTGGGCGGTATGGGCCGCGTCGCCGATCAGGACGACCTTCTCGTGCCACCAACTGGCGCAGTGGACGCGCGGGAAGTTGAGCCAGGGCGCCGCGCGCTGGTGCGGCGGGATGTTGGCCATCAGGTGGTGCCCCTGGAGCCAGGGGCCGAACATCTCCTCGCAGGCGGCGACCGTGGCGTCGATGTCCATCCGGTCGAACCCGTGGTTCTTCCAGGACAGCTCGTCGCACTCCACGATGAACGCTGACAGCTTGTCGCTGAACCGGTAGGCGTGGGCCTGGAAGACCCCGGCCGCGTTCTCGATGAAGATGAAGGTGAAGGCGTCGAACGGCCGGGTGGTCCCCAGCCAGACGAACTTCGCCTTGCCGTGGACGATGTCCGGCGCGAAATGTGCCGCGTGCCGCTTGCGGACCGCGCTGTTGACACCGTCGGCTCCGAGGATGAGGTCGGCATCCGCGAGCCCGAGCGCAGGGAGGTCCGAGTCGTCATGGACCTCCACACCGAAGCGGAGCTCGGCGCCGAGCTCGACCGCCCGGCGCTGGAGGATCTCCAGCAGCTTCACCCGGGCGATGCCGGCGAACCCATGCCCGCCGGAGGTGATGGTCCGCCCGCGAACATGAATGTCGATGTCGTCCCAGCGGGCGAAGTTGTCCGAGATCTCCTGGAAGGATTCAGGGTCCGCGGCCTTGAAGTTGCCGAGGGTCTGGTCGGAGAAGACGACGCCCCATCCGAACGTGGCGTCGGGAGGGTTGCGCTCGAGGACGACGACCTCGTGCGCCGGGTCCGCCTTTTTCATGAGCAGGGCGAAGTAGAGCCCCGCGGGGCCACCACCGAGGACGGCGATCTTCATGAGGATCTTGGAGTCAGCTCAGGCCGGTTCTCTGTCACGGGAAGCCATTATAGAGAAACGACGGCAGGAGCGGCGGGAGCCTACCGCCAACAAACCCACCAAAGTGGCGGCGCGTCCCCCCTGGGACCGCCGGCGTCTCGCCGGCATCATCAGGACAGTGGGCCGAAGGCCCGGCCTTCTTCGGGAAGGACGGCGGGAGGACGGGGGTTCCAGGGAGGCAGCCCCGCCGGCCGCCGCGGTCGCTTATACCTCCTCAGGCAACGTCATTGACGTACCGCCGCAACTTGGCTAAGCTCGAAGCAACGATGAAGGATGATCCCGCCATCAGGAGAATACGAGACGTGCGTCATCAGATATCGGAGGAGCATGGGCACGATCCGAAGCGGCTGGTGGCGTACTACCTGGAGCTGCAACGTCAGCGGCAGGAGGAGATGCGGCAGAAGTTGATCGAGGTTGAGCAGAAGGCATAAAGAACAGGACCTTGCGAGCCTTGCAAGACCTCTGCGAACAAGCGGCGGTCGAAGCTCTCTTGAATGCAGGGCAGTCCTCCCAGTTGGCCGACTTCGTTGTAGGATCTTTGAAAGCGAAGGAGGTATTGTGCGCTACGAAGGAACGGATTCAGGAATAGACAGCGCCACTGCCCAGCTAGAAGAGTTCATCCGCCGAGGTTATGAAGTCTACCTAGTCGCAGGGATCCCTGGGGCGGGGAAAACCCAGTTCTTGGCGTCCTATAGCCAGGGCGGCTTTCTGCTAGACCGTTGGGCTCGCGAGGGGAGAAGAGTCCTGCCGACCTCTGTTGAATCCCTGAATTCCTATAGCTTCGTGTTCGAGTCTGGCCGTAGAAAGATAATTTTTTTGGACGCCGCCGGAGAGCGATTCACCCTTCTTTACCCACGGTTGCATGGCCGCGAGATCACGGAATCCCACATTAAATTTCTTCGGCTCATCTCCCGGAGGCTGAAAGGCTTTGTCTTTCTCCTCGACCTGGAGAGCCTCTGGGGAGCCGCCGGGACTGGCTCTCATACTGACGCAGCCCAGATAAATATTCTTTCATGGCTCCTGGAGCTGTTGCGCTGGTTGCTCTACGATGGGAAGCACGAGCCTGGTCCTATAAGCCTGGAGACGCGCATCGATGCGAGTGTGCGGCGAATGCGCAAACGCCTGCGCTTCCCAGTGCTCGTGTTATTTTCGAAGGCTGACCTTTTGCCGGGGCTCCCGGTGCCCAATAGGGTATTTCAGGGCGACCCAGAGATTCATCGGACTCTCTACCCGCCAGGCGAAAATCCGCTTCTCCTGGCTTACCATCTTCTGCCTGAGCTATTCGAGTCGCTTCGAACCCACGCCAACTATTTCCACTTTGACTTCTCTCATTCCTTGGTTACCCACCGCGACACAAGCGAAGTGATTGATGCCCAACCTTGCGGGGTGGACAGCTCTCTTCGATGGCTCTTGGACTCGAGCTGGCGCTGGCCGCGAATTCCGACCCGTTATTTCGTCGCAATACGTCGCCTTATCGCCATGATCGCGCGGAACAATAGATGGCGGCGCCTTCCGGCCCCAGATGAGCTGACTTCATGACTCGAGCGTCAGAGCTGAAGCGGCATCCCATTCGTGAGCTCTCACCTTTTGTGGCTGGTCTCCTGACAGCCGCAACTCTCTTCCTCTATCAGATCCTCGCCACCAATCCGGCGGTCGTGGCGTTGCGGGTCAGTCGGCTTCTGGCGGGGAGAGAGGTCGCCGCCGAGCGCACGATAAAGGAAGAGCGCCGGTGGATCGACGAAGCCTTGCCCGCAGTCTTCGTGCCAACTCTCTCTGGGTCGCTTCCCTGCATCGAGAAGCTGGAAACTGTAGCCCCCGCTCTGCGTGCAGAAATCGCCCAAACCCTCGCGCCGAACCGTTCGAGGCTCCAAAGACTCGGAGATCTTTATGCACGCAACCCGGAGTCTTGGCTGCCAGGGCTTGTGCTGGGAGATGTGCTGCTGCAGGAAGGCAGGTTCGCCGAAGCCGATAGGGTACTCTCCGACACCTTGCGCCGGCCATCAACCCAGGCCTCCATCCGCTCGATCCTTTCGGCAGGCGACCAGGCTACAGGAGGGCCGCCTGACGAAGAAGTTATGGCGATGATTCATCTCCTTCATGCGGTCGGCTATGTGCGGCTCACCCAGAATCTCGCTGGCCCCGAGCTGTGGTCGGCCCTACGGACTCCCATTTCCTGTTCGCGACTGATTGGCGCCCGTAGGGCGGAGTTCGCGATGCCGGTGCCTCCCTGGGTCGAGTTGAAGATACCCGCGCCCGGCTGCGCGCCAACAGCATCGAGCTTGTCCACCTACTCGTTGTACGTCAATCTGCTCGTCGGCTATCTCGCCAATCGGGATTTTATTGAGACGGAAGACCGACGGATGGCGGCCTTTTCGCGGCCATATCGGGATCCGCCAGAGGACAACCCGATGCTTGCCGCTCTCCGGAGGGTCTCTGAAGAATGGGACCCAAACAGAGAATATCTCGTGTGGGCGATCTCGGATGCGGAGCGGCTTCTTCGGGAGAGGCTGATGAACGGACAGGGTCTGCCGCGGGATCCGCATCTCAGTCTCAACCTTGCTCTCCTCATGGATTCGGTGGCCGAGGTCTGCCCGACCCTCGCTGTGCGCACCTTGATGGAGCAGCGAGACGGCCTTGCCCACAGTGCTCGTGCCGGGAGGCGCCAAGTGCCGCCCCGGCAGCGGCAGATGTTCGACCGGGGGCTGGCCCGTTTGGAATTCATCGAGGCCAGCCGGCGTGGCCGACGAATCCAGGTCGGATGGTCCGATCTTGCGCTTCCTCCGGAGCAGCAGGAGGCGTTCGCCGCGGTCGAGGCTACCTTGCAGGTACGCTCCAACCTTCGAGATTGGGCTAAGGTTATTCTGGAGGGTGGAGAAAACGACTTCCGTGACAAGCTCGGACGGCGGAGGATCGCTTGGCTCGCAGCGTCGCGGCAGGATCTGACAACGCTTCTTGCCGGGCTGGCCGCCAACAGGCAGGAATCCGAGAGGCGAGACATCCTTCGCCTCGCACGAAATTTTCGGAAGTCGGGAGATCCTCAGATCGCTGGTTTGAGTGAGCTCGACAATGTGTTTGACTTCACGTTCGACACACCAGCCATGAAGGGCTGGCCCAAGGCCCTCGTCAGTGCCGTGCTTGCGGGGGTCATCGCATGGTTGTTTACCACTTGGCTCACTCTCCAGATCCGCGACTACCAGGAGACAGCGACCTCCTTCTATCGTCTCGAGATCGAGGAGCGGCTTCGGTTGTAACGCTTCGGGATCGCAGGGAGTTGGATCATGAGGAACGGCGTGGATGACACCGACCGCGAGGCGAGATTTGGGTTTTTGGACTATCTGGCTATTCTCGCGGCTCCGGTGCTTCTTTTCGCCGGAGGAGTCCGGTACTTCACGGCTTCCCCGGACACAGACAAGCCCTACGTATTTCTCCTTCTCGCAATTCCAATCTTGCCCACACTTCGCCCGCGAATGCTCATTCCGCGGGGGACCGTATTCCAGAGCCTCTGGACGACCGTAGTCATCGCGTCGTCGATTCTCCATAGCAGCTCGCTGCTCGCCTATTCTTCGCTGTCTGCGCAAAAGGATGGCCGGGAGGCCTTAACGCTCGGCTCCCGCATCGGTGAGAACCTTGCCATGGGGAACCTGGCATGGACATTCATCCTCGCCTTGCTCGCCTTTTGGATTCTGGCCAAGATCCTCAACCAAGGCCAGGCGGGGGCCGACAAAGGATCGGCCTCTGGCATCGACAGATTCCGTACCGAGTTGCCGCGAGCCATCCGGCGTCAGCCTCTCCAGACCTTGACCTTCTTTCTTCTGTCGTTTGCCTACATCATGTACAGCACCGCCTTCTCTCTTGCGCTCCACGATCGTCTGGCAAGGCTGACGGGGAAGGTACCGTCTCTGCATATGGAAGGGTTGAGCGACTCTCGGCAGATGCTGAGCCAGGAGGAGGCGGAGTGGTGCGCAAGGCTGACGCACCTGTTTATCAAGCAGAGCCTTCGATTTGAACGGAACAGTCCATCCCTGGAACTGGACCTCGATACCTTTGCAAGAATGAGCCGGAAGGAAGGGGGAGAAACGGGCTTTTCTCTCGCAGACTGCTACAGCTTGGAAGGGATGAGTGCTGCCAACGCGTGCTCGCTTCACAATGTTGTCAAGGCCATCGCCTGCTATGGTCGCGATGCAACGGTCCCGGTGACTCTGTTGAGCGTGACCGGGCTCACCGAACAAGCTGGTGGCGACCCACGATCGGCGTCCCAGGCCGAGTTTCGAGCACGGCAGGTGGATCGCAAGATCCGGGAACTTTTTCCGGAGCGCTATCGATTGGGCAAGAAACCGCTCCGGCAGATGTCGAAGATCGAATTGTCGATCGGCGCCGTTTTTCTGGACCCAAGCGTAACAGCAGCAGGCCAGACCACGGCAAGCGATGGGAGTGATCAAGAGACGGTCCAGATACAGGTCGGTCCCCTGCCGGACGAAGGAAAGGAGTGGCTGACCGGGGAGCGCTCTCCGGAGCTTCTGGATTATCTCTATTTCACGGTGTACACGATCACCACGACGGGGTATGGAGATATTCAACCCAAGGACGGGTTTGCCAAGTTTGTGACCTCGCTGGCAAATCTCTATGAGTTGTTCTATATTGTGATCTTCTTCAACGTGCTGATTTCGGCGAGCCGCGAAAGAGGCGCTGAGGGATGACCGCGGTACCCGCTCGAAAGCCGCTCTTCGACCTCTACATCGCGGTCGATTGGAGCGCCACAGGGAAGCCCACACCAAGGCGGCCGTCCAGGGATGCCATCTGGGTGGGGGAGGCGGTGCGCGGGGATAGCTCCTCGGCAGCACCGGTCTACTGGCGCACGCGCTCCGAATGCATCGCGTACCTGCGGTCGCGGCTCCTGGATCTGATGGCCCAGGGGCGCCGTGTCCTCCTCTGCTTCGACTTTTCGTACGGCTATCCCGCCGGATTCACGGCGGCTCTCGGGTTGACCGGCGAAGGCCCGGCCTGGCGGCGGATCTGGAACGAGCTGCTCCGCCTGGTCCAGGATGGACCGGAGAACACGAACAACCGGTTTGACGTCGCGGCGGAGCTGAATTCGCGGTGCATGCAAGCGATTCCGGGTCCGTTGTGGGGGCGTCCCGCGAAGAGGACCCTCGCTGCGCTGTCCACTCACAGCCCTCCCTTTCCCTTCGAGACGCGATCCGGGATTCGGCTCGACCGCCTCCGCCTGGCCGACCGGCTGGAGCCCAAGATCCAGTCGGTGTGGAAGATCATGTATCCGGCGAGCGTCGGGGGCCAGGCGCTGATGGGGGTCCCGGCCGTGGCGGCTCTGCGCGACGATCCCGGGCTGCGGGCCTGCAGCCGTGTCTGGCCGTTCGAGACAGGCTTCACGGAAGAGCCCATCCCCGCCGCCGGTCCCGCCATCCTACATGCGGAAATCTGGCCCGGTGCGATCCCGGAGCCCCTCGACCGTGGCGAGGCCATTCGGGACCGGGCGCAGGTCCGGGCCGCGGTGACGTGGCTGCGCCGTAAGGACACGGCGGGAGAGCTGGGAGCTCTTTTCGGCTCCCCGGCCCATCTCTCGCCGACGGAGGTCCGGAGCTGCGTCGAGGAGGAGGGCTGGATTCTCGGAGCGGGTGCCGGGGACCGGCGGTAAGCCGGACGGCTCACCGAGCCGCCGCAGGCGGCACCGCTCGGCCCTCAGAAAACCCTCGACTGCCGCGGCGAGCTCCTCGATCCGGAGAAACCGCACGCGCGTGGCGCCCAGCTCGATCTCCGGATACACCGCGCGGTTGACGACCAGGAGCTGCTCGGGTTGATAGGCGTCGATGAAGCTCCGGGCCGAGCGGCTCAGGCTGGCCCGGCTGTCTCCCGCCTTGATTTCGCAGGCCAGGAGCCTCCCTCGGTCCCCTGGTGATCTCCGACGAGCAGCTCGACGAGGGGCTGGACGTGCTCGAAGCGGCGCTCGCAGCTGTGGCCGGCTGAGCCGTCCGCTCCTCCAGTTCAGCTTTTATCAGGCCGGGAAATGCGGACCCTGTCGCCCTTGACAGTGATCACGGCACCGCCCCTGAGATCCTCGTCATGGTTGGTCAGGAGCATGTCCATGAGGGCAATCCGTACTTCGGCGGGGACATCAGGCAGCCGAACCACTCCAGAATGAGCCTCGCCCGAGGCGAAGATCAACTTCCCGAAGTCCTTATCCATTGTCACGAGGATTCGCTGCTCGGAATCTGCCCACACCAGGAGGCTTCGGTCTCCCGGATCGGCTCCCCTCTCTTGGGATTCCACGACGTCGTGTCCCCTTTGCCGAAGCCAGTCCGCCAAGCGCCTGCCGGCGCATCGGTCGATCAGGAATTTCAACGGACGGCGACCTGAACCGCTTCCAGGGAGTCGTTCGCGATGACGGCGTGGGCGTAGGCGATGCAGGCCAGAATATCGTCTGGCACGAGATCGGGATAGTCCGCCAGGACCTCCTCCGCGGGCACGCCTTGGGCGAGGAGGCTCAGGATCAGCTCGACGGAGATGCGCATCCCTCGGACGATCGGCTTTCCGCCGAAGATCTCCGGGTTGGCGGTGATACGGTCGAGGAGAGTCGTTCGAGCCATCTTGGTACCTCCGGGAACACTATACCGTCGTTCCGGGACGCGGAGCCATCGGCGCCGTCTCGATCAGGTCGTCTTCCCCGGAAGCGGGGGCGCCCCCGGCACCCGATCTGCTGCCAGAAAGCCCTCGACCGCCGCGGCAAGCTCCTCCACCCGAACGAAGCGCACCCGGGTCGAGCCCACCGTGATCGCTGGATAGACCCCGCGGTTGACGACCAGGAGCTGCTCGGGCTGGTAGGCGTCGATGAAGCTTCGGGCCGAGCGGCTCACTCTGGCTCGGCTGTCTCCCGCCTTGATCTCGCAGGCCAGGAGCCTCCCTTGGTGCTCCACCACGAAATCCACCTCGGCGCCCGACTTGCTCCGCCATGCGGAGAGCCCGTCGAGGAGAGGATTGACCGTCTTCGCGAGCTCGGCGAACGCGAGATTTTCCAGCAGGGCACCACGATCGGCTCGCTCCGTGGCCGGCTGGAATCCGCCGAAGAGCTGATTGCGGATGCCGTTGTCTAGGAAGTACACCTTGCGGGCGCTGGTGAGCTCGGCGCGCTTGCCCCCCACGAACGGGCGGACCAGACGGATCAGGTGCGTCTCTTCGAGCAGCCGGCAGTACTCGGCCACCGTATCGTTGCTGACGTTGGTCAAGGCGGCCCACTCCGAGAGATTGACCAGGTTCCCCACCTGGCTCGCGGCAAGCTCCAGAAGCTTGCGGAGAGCCGCCGGGTGGCGGATGCGGAAGCGGTCCGAGGCATCGCGGACGACAACGGCCTCGACCAGGGTCGCCAGCTCCTGGCGGGGATCGTCCGCGGTCATGACGGTCGGGTAGCTGCCGAAAACCAGCATGCGCTCCAACAGGCGGGAGAGGGCGTCCTCGCGGACCAAGGGGCCGGACGGGAGGGTCGAGCCGGCCTCGGCCAGGGAGAGCGGCAAGAGCAGGTGGCGCTGCGCCCTACCCGCGAGCGACTCGCGCGTCGCCGCTTCCAGGTCGAACGAGGAGCTGCCGGTGGCGTAGAGCCGCAGGCCCGTGCGATGGTCGACCAGCCCCTTGAGAAACAAACCCGCCTCAGGCAACCGCTGCACTTCCTCGAAGAACAGGGTCCGGGCCGGGAGGGCCAGCTCGGTGAAATCCGCGAGGAAAGCCGCCGGCGAGGAAAGCCACTCGCGGATCGACGGTTCCTCGCAGTTGAGGAAAAGGACCGGCTCGGCAGCCTCGGCGAGGGTTTTCCAGATCAGAGTCGATTTGCCGGCTTGCCGCGGCCCTACCACCAGAACGACCCGATGGTCGGCAGAGAGCCGCAGGCGCCGCGGGATGTAGCTCGCGGGCAGGAAGCGCTGAATCCATTCCAGAAGGTCTTCCCCGCGAAGCCAGGGGTTCTCGGCGACGAGGACGCGGCGGAGTTGAGGGTCCATAGGAAGAAACCTGCCAGAAACGAGCAGGGTTCGTTTCTGTTTCTGCTAGAAAGTAGCAGGGTTCGTTGCTGACGGCAAGCCCGTCGTCTCGTCGGCTCAGATCGCCCACTCAGCGTCGCGCCGGCCCCGCCGGCCGCCCGTGCGCCTCTCCGACGACAGAAAGTGAGGGCCAGCTCGACAACAGTGAGCGAGTCGCCGACTCAGTCCGATGGACGAATGGCCGATCGAGGACGGAGGGGATGGGAGAGGGATAGGGGGTGAGGGCACACCCAGAATGGTCTATCATCGGCCTGTTCCTGTCGAAACAACAGCCTGGAGGTCGAACTATGTCAGATCCGAAATGGGCGGACGATCGCTTTCTCGATGACTTGCGCCGCCAGACCGACACGCTGGCGGATGCGGCAGTGGCCAGCTTCCTCGCGACGCACAGTCTCGGCGAGATCAATTACATCTTCCAGAACATGCGCTCGGACGACCAGCCGATCGTCGCCGACGCGCCGGCCGCTTTTCAGGAGCTCGTCCGCACCACGGGTGCGCTGCCGCCGGACCTCGATCTCGCCCGCCTCGACCGCGCCTCCGAGGTGTTCCTGCGCCACGCGGCCACGTCCTGTCTGGTGCTGCTCGCTTCCAGTCTGCCCAACGGTTACTCGGCTCCCTGCCTGACCCACATCCTGATGATCTCGCGCGATCTGCAGAAGGATCCGTTCAAGCGCCTGATGGGGGTCCTCCAGCTGCTCGTCAACATCACGGCACGCAACGCCTACGCTCCGGGCGGGCTCGCGGTGGTGACCGCGCAGAAGCTGCGCCTGCTCCATGCCGGCGTGCGCTCGATCGTGCCGCACCGCCGTCCCGGCTACTCCGAACGGTACGGCCCGCCGGTCAATCACGAGGACATGCTGGCCACGCTGATGGGGTTCTCCTATCTGGTCATCGACGGCTTGCGCAAGCTGGACCTCGGCCTCACCGACGACGAGGCGGAGGACTATTACTACCTCTGGCGCGTCTACGCCCTGCTCATGGGCATCCATCCGGACGGAGCCCCGTTCGACGACAGCCTGATCCCCCGGACGGTCGACGATGCGGCGCAGTTCTACGCCTCCTACACCCGCCGGAACTTCACCGGGCCGGAGGAGAACCCCAGCGGGGTCGTGTTGACCAAGGACAACCTGGACATGATGGTGAGCCTGCTCCCCAGACCCCTCCGGCATACCGACC
>Ga0134121_10005151_pt1 | contig 10648 bp, 8 predicted proteins | sample KB301_FD_96463 | JGI IMG/M metagenome (GOLD analysis project Ga0134121, IMG submission 96463) | Terrestrial soil microbial communities without Nitrogen fertilizer from Kellogg Biological Station, Michigan, USA - KB3-0-1 | ecosystem: Environmental > Terrestrial > Soil > Unclassified ...
AAAAAAGACCTTGAGCTCATTAGTTCGGCAATAAATTTTGGTTTTAGTTTCTCCGGCACAGAATGCAAGGTGTTTGCTTATCTCACTGATAGCACTGCGCATAATTACCTGCAATATGAATTGGATGGCGTTTATCAAAAGCGAATAAGAATCGTTGGAAACGAAAGAAGACCACTGGTTATAACTGCGAACCAGAAAGGAACGCATATAGTTTGGATCTATAAGGCTACCGAGGCTCATACAGGTCCCATCTTTATTGAAAAGATAGCAGGGCAGGATCTAAAACCACTCAAAAGGGCTGAAGCGCCTTTGATCGAGTTTATCGGCAACAGCATAACATGTGGCGCAGCAGCCGATCCCTCCGAAACACCATGTGGTACGGGAGTCTATCACGACCAGCATAATGCTTACTATGCTTATGGCCCAAGAGTGGCGAGGACACTGGCAGTTAATTTTATTTTGAGCAGCGTGAGCGGCATTGGGATCTATCGTACCTGGAATATGAACGGGCCTTCAATGCCCCAGGTGTATGAAAAAACGGATTTCCAGGTGGACGGCAAACGTCTTTGGGATTTTAACACGTACAGTCCCGCTATTGTAAGTATTGCGCTTGGAACAAATGATCTTAGTAACGGCGATGGCAAACACGAGCGTTCGCCCTTTGACAGCACTGTATTTGTAAATGACTACACAAAGTTTGTTCAATTGGTAAAATCAAAATATTCCCAGGCAACGATTGCATTATTAAGCAGTCCCATGATCAATGGCGAAAGAAGGATCACTTTACAGAATTGTCTTACTGCTGTAAAAGACAATATCGACGCTCTATATCCTTCTGATAAAAAAATTGCGTTGTATTTCTTTAAACCGATGCAGGCAAGAGGTTGCACCGGCCATCCCAACGTTGAAGATCATGCCATACTTGCTGAGGAACTTGCTCCTTTCTTTAAAAGTTTATTATAGAGATCGCTTTAGTAATAATGAGTACTCATCACTAGCGTCCTAAACATTAATAGAACGTGTTCAACCTGTTTATGTTAAAGAGAGCTTTTATTCTTTCTTGCCGAAAAGACGGGAAGACGTTAAGTGGATTTATGGTCTCTTACCGTCTTACTGTCTTCCCGGCCACACGAAATCTTTGAACTGCAAAAAACTCCGAAATGCTTACTCAGTAATACTTTTAAAGAACTAATGTTTCAGCTTTAGGACGGTAGTGATTACTCATCACTGATCACTCATTACTCATTGGGTAAACAGCAAATTCATATCAATAACAAGACTGTTCACTTTGTCGATGACTTTTGGAGATTGATTAAATATTACTGCATTTTCAAATTGTACCACCGTTGTTTTTGCTGCAATATTTCTGTCATTGGTTAGTTCAAAGATCATCTGTTTTATAATCGGTTCGGGCACCCAATCCCTGTAAGTTGAAGGCGCCCCCAATTCATCCCTGTAAACCTTTGTATGAAATTGAGGAGAAAATAAAAACTTATCGGCCCTGATAAAATAGACCTGTGTAACCGACGGCTTATAATTTTCCCGGAAAAAATTTCTTAAAACGGAATATTCCTTTTTTAACGGGTTAATATATTGAAAATTGAAAGTGCAAAAACCGGTGAGTAGCACCCAGGCAAAGCCCATTACTAGAAATATCTTTTTTGTTCTCCCCTCCTTAACAAGAGAAAACAAACTCTCGGCCACCATTAGAAAAACGGCGAGATTAAATACAAATAAAGTTCGATAAGATGGGAAATTTTCAACAGCGATCATTGAAGGCAAATAGATCAACGCCAGCAGAAATAATATAAGAGCGACAAAAAAAATATTCTGTGGGAAACTATTATCACGGTTACGTTTAAAGGTGATAAGAAGCCAGAGTAAAAAAATGGCAGGATAAAAAATTTGCGAAAAAATACTGCCGGCATAGAAAAGAAGATTCAGGCTAAAACCCTGCGGGAAAGGACCAGAAAAGAAAAATGAAATTTTCTTCAGAACGTTGAAATGTAATTCGGTACGTGTACTGGCTTCAATGTGATAACCTCTCAGAGAATACTTAAAACAGAAATAGTAAATAATGTAAATAACAAAATAAAAGATCAGCCCGATCATAAAAACTGAATCCGGTCTCGCCTTTTTTCGCGTTACATAACGTAAAAAAAATGGGACAAGAAAAATACCAAAAGAAGGTTGATAAATAAACAACGAGATAATACCGAAAAACAAAGAGCCGGCAATTATTTTAACCGGCAAATGAATTTCACCCCCTTTCAGCAAATTGGCAAAAAGTATGTTTGCACTTATAAGACCAAAAGCAACTGCCAGGAAAACTTCCATGCACGAGGCCCATCCTATATATACGCAAACTGATATGCTGCATGCTACATATACAATTGATAAACCCCAAAGCTCCTGGTTAAGTTTTACTGAACTTAACCATTTCCTAAAAAAATATCCCCAGGCAAAAGTGGTCAGCATCCAACCCATGAATGAAAAGATCCTTAAATATTTAAGTTGTTCGATCCTTGAGATCGAAGAAAACAATTTTTGGAATAAAAGGCCGGTGAGCCATCTGCCCTGCGTATGGAACATCAGGAAGTTCGAATTATCATCATTATGCCACAATTGATGGATCTCATCGAGATAAGCATAATCAGCAAAAAAAACCTGGAAATAGACCAGGATCAATAACAGGGGAATTAAAAAATAATAGATCCTGGGATCGTGTAATGTTACCTTATACATTTTACAGAATCGTAGATAATTATTTTTTAAAGAAAAGATGGGTTCTTTACTTGTTAAAATGTTGCATCATCGCTTTCGGATAATCTGCCAGGGCTATCTCCGGTTCATCAATATCAGGATGCCATAATTTTTCCCATTCAAAACTATAATAACCTTTATAGCCATCTTTGTATAAAATATCGATCGCTTCGAAAATGGGGACTTCTCCTTTTCCCATCAGTTTGTATTGCGGGCCCTTGTCTGAAAGCTTAGCATCCTTTATGTGAGTGTGGTGAATATAATTTTTTAACAAGCCATAGACCTGTGCAGGCGGCTCTTTGCTTACCGTCCACATATTACTTACATCCCAGACAAGCCCTACTTTCGGATGAGCTACAGCATCCATGATCTTTTTTATCTCGGCGCTTTCAACGAGATCTCCATGAGTCTCCATTAAAACCATTACCGAGGTCCCGTCTGCATAATTCCCCGTTTCTTTCAGTCCACCTATAATAACATCAATGGCGGCAGCCCGGTCTTCCTTTGGTAATTTATTGGGGAACACTCTTACATATGGACAATTCAATTGCTCCGCTAACTCAATGAATCGCCTGGCTTCGTCTAAATTTTTCTGGCGTTCAGCGGGGTCACTGTGGTGCATTTCTGCCGATGAGCCAAGGTCAACAAATCTTAGTCCTTTATCCTTCATGAGCTTTAGTGTAGCTGCGATATTTTCGGGACTGCTGAATTCTTTGCATTTGGTAAGATCCATTTGACGCTGTATGCCACGCACCTCTATGCCGCTATAATCATTTTCCGCCGCGAAGCTTACAATTTTTTCGAATGTCCAGTCGGGACAACCAAGAGTGGAAAAGGATAATTTTGGTTTTTCCTTTTTAAAATCAAATGTAGTTCCTGCGATAGCTAATGCAAGAAACCCTGTTGACGTTTTTAGAAATTGTCTCCGGGTTGGGTATACCATAGCAAATTATTTTATCTGTCAATTATTCAATCTTAATAGCGACTCTGACGTCTCAAGAATATTCCCGATCTCCTTCATTTTAACCTCTGAAAATTTTACCGGTGGTTTTGGTTCCAACGAATAATCATTTAACTGCAATTGCCACCAGCCCACGTTTTTCCACCTGCCTAATTTATACCCCACATTTTTATAGGTAGCAAAATATTCAAAACCGAGATTTTCATGAAAAGATACGCTTTTATCATTGGGCAAATTGATAACCGCATACAAATTCCGGAATCCCTGTAATCTCAAAATACTGATCAGTGCTGTATATAATGCCCGTGCCACACCCCTTCTTTGATAATCATCATGTATATATACTGAGCTTTCAAGGCTCCATTGATACGCTACTCTTTCGCGATGCCTTGCTCCATAAGCATACCCCGCAATGACCCCCTCAATTTCACAAACAAGCCAGGGCCAGTTTTGCAGGTAAGAAGAAATTCTTTTCTTAAATGAATCAATCGACGGCACTTCTGTTTCGAATGTGTAAGAGGTGTTTTCAATATAGGGCGCATAAATTTTTAAGATGGACTCAGAATCGTCAGCGGTGGCTATCCGGATACTTGACATGTATCGAAGATAAATTATAAAACAATATTGGCGTTCAGTACGCCGTGGCACGTCAACCAGGATAGTTGGTAGACAGATAATGTGTTTTCGTCGCAGCTTTTATGAAACTACATGCTGCAAACTGTTTTAGTGATTAACTTGCCCCTTATGAGTTCAGCCTGGTATCAAAAAAAATGGGCGGTTATCATGCTGCATTTATCAGTGTGGGTGTTTCTTTTTTCATTGCCATTTCTATTGCGTCCTTATATCAACAATAACAAACCACATTCCCAGGAGCAACAATCCGCCATTGGAGTGTTGCGTTATATCATTAATAATCTTGTATACATCGGCTTTTTTTACCTTAACAGTGGCTGGCTTTTTCCCCGCTTAATATACCAAAGAAAATACAAGCAATATGCAGCCGCGATCATTACATGCTTTATAGGCATATTGATACTTGCATGGCTTATTTTTTTCCAGTTATTCAAGACAGGGGATTTTAATTTACCCGGTCATGTTTTGTTCAACTTTTTTTTGTTTCTTTTTTTTCTCGCCAGCAGTACGGCCTATTGCCTGATAAAAGACAGGATAAATAATGAAAGGATAACCCGGGAAAGAAAAACCGAAAATTTAAAAACCGTGTTATCTCTTTTACGATCGCAGGTAAGCCCCCATTTCATGTTTAACATTATGAACAACATGGTGGCCCTGGCAAGAAAAAAATCGGATTTACTCGAACCTTCGCTCATCAAATTGTCTGCATTGCTGCGGTACATGTTATATGAAACAGAAGAAAAAGTATCGCTGCAAAAAGAGGTTGAATATTTACAAAGCTATATCGACCTGCAAAAACAACGTTTTGGTGACAATGTCAGCATAAAATCCTGCATGGAAAAAATTGACAAGAGCTACGAAATAGAGCCAATGTTGCTGATCCCGTTTGTAGAAAACGCTTTCAAACATGGCACAGGCTTCGTTACCAAATTGCCCGGCTCAGACCTGGTCTTATATAATATTGCAGAGATAAATATAGAACTGACAGCAGAAAAAAACGAGTTGAGATTTATTGTTAAGAACCGGTACAACGAAAACTCAACCGAAACCAAGGATAAAACTTCGGGTATCGGATTGACCAATGTAAAAAGACGCCTGGATCTATTGTATAGAAATCACCATTCGTTAAACATTGAAAAAAAAGACGGGTGGTTTATTGCCTCACTACAAATTACCTTAGACTGATGTTGCGTTGTCTTGCTATTGATGATGAACCCCTGGCTCTTGAACTTTTGGAAGATAACATCAGCCAGGTTCCCTATCTGAAACTGGAAGGTAAATGCAGCAACGCTTTCGAAGCACTCAAATTTTTACAGGAACAAACGGTTGATCTCATTTTTCTCGACATACAGATGCCAGGATTAACCGGCCTGCAGTTTATCCAAAGTCTCACGCAGAGACCGATGATCATCCTGATCACAGCTTATGAAAAATTTGCGCTGGAGGGTTTTAATTTAGATGTGATCGATTACCTCGTGAAGCCGGTGCCTCTGGATAGATTTATTAAGGCATGTAATAAAGCCTGGGAGTTATACAACCTGAGATTGAAAAAAACAGAAACCTCTTCATCTATCGAACCCGAATTCTTTTTCGTAAACGTAGAATACAGCTTACTGAAAGTAGAATTTGCCGATATACAGTGGATCGAAGGGCTTAAAGATTATATCAGGATTCACCTTAAGAATAGTTCAAAGCCAGTGATCACACGCATGAGCATGAAAGCTATTGAAGAAGAATTGCCCTCCTCAAGATTTATTCGTGTACACAAATCGTTCATAGTGTCTGTTTCCGCAATAACATCCGTTCGTAAGAATAGTATCTTCATCGGCGTCGAAGAAATTCCAATTGGGGATAATTATAAAGACGCAGTAAATATGATTATCAATAAGGCCTGATAAGCTCACACTGCACTCACGAAAAGAGACACGGGCTTCGTCGCAACATTTCGGGTGCTTGTCTCATTTGCTTCATTTCTCATTTTGCCATGAATAGCTTTGCTCCCGATTTTATTAGTTTTTATCCTAACAATCGTTTATGAAAAAGTTTTTATTGTCTGCAGTCCTGGTCTTTTGTTTCTCTTTCCTGTTCGCACAAATGCCCGGTATGGGAGGGGGAAAAGGAATGCCTAATATGGGGCGTATTTATGGCAAGCTCGTAGATAGCACAGGTAAATCTATTGGTGAAGCTTCGGTGATGCTGCTTCAAAACAAATATGATTCTACACTGAAAAAAAATAAAGAAGTTTTATTGAAGGGCATGGTCACACAGACGAATGGAGATTTTAATTTTGAAGAGCTCCCCATCTTTCGCCCATTAAAATTAAAGATCTCGGCCGTGGGCCATAAAGCTATTGAACAAACGGTCACTATTCAACCGAAAATGGACCCCAACGGTTTTAAGCCCGGCAGCAACCAGGTGCCTGATTTTTCGGCCATGGCCTCTGCGTTTGAAAAAGATCTTGGCAAGATAACTATGAAAGCCGATCTGCAGGAATTGGGCAATGTGACTGTCACATCAACTAATAGCAGGTTGAGAATGGACATTGACAAAAAAGTTTTCAATGTTGATCAGAATATTGTTACTGCAGGTGGAACCGCTCTCGATGTGATGAAAAATGTTCCTTCGGTAAATGTGGATATTGACGGCAACGTTACATTGCGTAACGCAACACCCCAAATATATATCGATGGCCGGCCAACTACCCTTACTCTTGATCAGATCCCAGCCGATGCTATCGAAAGTGTTGAAGTGATCACCAACCCTTCTGCGAAATATGACGCTTCCGGAGGGAATGCAGGGATATTAAATATCATTCTCAAGAAAAATAAGAAGAGCGGGTACAATGGAAATATAATGGCAGGTGTCGATAAACGCGGCGCAGTAAATGGTGGCGGCAGTTTCAATGTGCGCCAGAATAAAATAAATTTTTCCGCAAGTGCTTTTGGGAATCAAATGAAGAATCGCACAACCAGTTCTACTGATATCAGGAGCTTATTGACCAGCCCTGATCTGCTCGTAAGCCAGGAAGGTAATTCACACATGAATGGTGGTTTTCTTTTTGGTCGGCTTGGTCTTGATTATTTTGCAACAAACCGCACAACTTTTTCGATTGGTGTTGTCAAGGTACATGGAGCATTTAATCCACATGACGTTCTGCAAACTGACAGTACCTATGATGGCGGTCCATATGTAAGCTACAGCGAGAGAAACACTAAAACGCATCGGGAATTCAATGCGTACGGTTTCACGGGCGGATTTAAATATCTTTTTCCAAAAAAGGGAGAAGAGCTTACAGCGGACGCTAATGTATTTTCAGGGAAGAATAATAATGATGCACTTTACAACACAGATATTTATTCTGCGAGCGGAGGTCAAAAAACAGGAAATATACAACAGCAAGTCCTCGGTAATGGAACTAATAAATTTGTAACTATTCAAACGGATTATGTTACACCTTTTAAAGGCGCCGCTAAGTTAGAAGCAGGATTGAGAGCACAGCTCCGCACATTGAGTAACCACCAGGGAAATTATTATTATGACCCTGCAACCGACCAATACGTTTTGATCCCATCCTCGTCTGCTAATTATGAAAATAAAGACAATGTATATGCCGCTTATGCTTCTTATTCCAACAGCATCAAAGATTTTGGTTATAAGATCGGTTTGCGGGCCGAGAGTTCTGATTATACCGGGGAGTTAACCGACAGCAAGGAAAAATTCAGCAATACGTATCCGATCAGTTTATTTCCTTCAATATTTCTTAGCCAAAAATTAAAAGATAAGCAGGAACTGCAGTTGAGCTATACACGACGCGTCAATCGACCGTTCTTTATGCAGACGATTCCTTTTATCGATTCTACGGATCAATTGAACTGGACCCGCGGTAATGCAGGATTGAAGCCCGAGTTTACAAATTCTTTAGAAGCATCTTATTCCAAAACATTCAAGGGCAACAATACTTTTCTTGCTTCCATATACTACAAGTATACTACAGACATGATCACAAGATATTTGGATACGGTTACCATCGGCAATGTGCAACATCCGGTGAATACTTATATAAACGCTAACTCTGGTCGTACAACAGGCGCGGAGTTTACGACTCAAAACACGATCAAAAAATGGTGGGACATGAATGCAAATTTCAACATCTACAATTCAAAGATCAATACCGACAATGTCGACGGAACTTCCCAGGATGCAATGTGGAGTTGGTTTGCCAAGATCAATAACAATTTTAAACTGCCAAAGAATTTCAAGATACAATTATCAGGCACCTATCAATCCAAAACGAATTTACCCATCAACCAGGGAGGCGGTTTTATGAGCGGTCCTCCAATGGGCCCGCAATCTGCTTCACAGGGATACATCAAGGCTAACTGGGGTGTAGATGCAGCTCTTCAGAAAAGCTTCTTAAAAAACAATGTCGCTTCAGCTACATTTAGTATCAATGATATTTTCCGGACAAGGATCTATGAACAGTACTCTGAAAGTGCTTACTACATTCAAACTAACCATCGCGTGAATGATGTGCCACAGATGCGACTGACTTTCTCGTTCCGTTTCGGACAAATGGATATGTCATTATTCAAAAGAAAAAATATGAAAGGCGATGCTGAAGGATCGCAAGGTGCTATGCAGGGAATGCAGCAATAGTGAATAGATAATAGATAAAAGTTCCTTTTGGGGAACTTTTATTTTATTATGCTTCCGGCTTTTGATACGCTATTGGACTTCTGTTGCGTCGCACACTTGTGCATTGCTATCGCTATTCAGCAATAAGAGGGTTATTCTGTTGTAATCTTTCAATGAAATTGCCTAAAAGAAGAACTCTTTACAAACTATATAAAATGACATGCTGAGTATAACCCATCCAAAGGTTTTCTTTAAATAATTGCCTGGTATTTTTCGGGAGAGTTTCGTACCGATGATTATACCCAGAACGGCACCCATGGAAAATTTGATGAGCAAGAGCCACTCTATTTCCATGGAAGCGTAGCTATTTAAAAAACTAAACAATGAATTGATCGTGATGATCAGCAGTGCAGTGCCAATTGCTTTTTTTACCGGTAAGTTGACAAGAAGGTATAAAGCAGGTACAATTAAAAAACCTCCCCCGATGCCAAGTAGCCCCGTAACCATTCCGACAAGCAAGCCTCTTAGCAAAAGCGATATCTTCACTTGCTTATCCTCTTTCCCAACCTGGTCTTTCTTTATTGCCGGCTTTAACATTCTCCGGGCGGCGAGAAACATCAGCGCCGACAGGCAGAGCATGAGAAACATGTTCTTTGATAAGATAAATGAACCGATGGAAAATAATTCATCGGGAATAACCGGGAAGATAGTTTTTCTTGCAATGAATACTCCTATCACCGAGGGGATCCCAAAGGTCAGCACGGCCTTAAAATCAACCAGCTTATTGAAAATTGACTGAATACTGCCCGCCATACTTGATATTCCTACTACGAACATCGAGTACACACCGGAAGAAACGGGGTCTTTTTTTAGAATATAAACAAACACCGGTATTGTTAATATTGATCCGCCTGCACCTATTAAGCCCAGCGATAAACCAATGCCCAGGGAGGCTAGACAAGTCTCTAACTCTTTCATGGCTTTAAGTAAAATATGTTTGGGGAATGCTATTGAAATGCGTAATCAATCACCTTTAATACGTTTCCCGCCCTGCTTGTATCTATGTACCAGGAATTGCCGACATTTTGGATCTCATAATTAAAGCCCGCTGCAAGGTCAGAATTACCGGTTCCGAACACTGTTTTCTCAATTACGATTTTATGCGCTGCATCAGGAATGTCTTTTATTTGCATGGACGCGAAGGATGAATCGAAGAAGGTTGTGCGTGCATTACGAATAAATATTGAAAACTTAATGACTGAAGTCTCCGCGGAAAAATCCTTATCAGTATAAAGCTGAAAAAGAACTTTTCTTCCAGTGCCGGGATTCTCCCCGTCGGAAGACGGATAAGTTTTCTTGCACGACTCCATGGTAACGATCAACAATACAACTATACTAATAGAAAAAATTTTCATGGCTATTCTTGTTGTTTATGAGCAATGATTTTTTTAAAAAACCAAAATGCAGTGTAAAACTAGAGACCGCTTGTCTGTGAACATTAGGGAGTGTTCCCTATTTTAGGGCCGCTACTCTCCCATTTTACACTGCATGTTTATTACGATTTCAAAATGCGATCATTTTGAAACTATCCTGTAAAAACGTAAGAGCATCCTTTTTCCTGTGCACGATTTATCGCCCAGATGCCCGCAGGCATTA
>Ga0134121_10005153_pt1 | contig 10646 bp, 10 predicted proteins | sample KB301_FD_96463 | JGI IMG/M metagenome (GOLD analysis project Ga0134121, IMG submission 96463) | Terrestrial soil microbial communities without Nitrogen fertilizer from Kellogg Biological Station, Michigan, USA - KB3-0-1 | ecosystem: Environmental > Terrestrial > Soil > Unclassified ...
ACGGCTCCCAGGGCCATGCCCACGCCAACAACCTGAAGGAGTCCGGCGTCAAGGTGACGGTGGGCCTGCGCAAGGGCGGCGCGTCCTGGAACAAGGCGAAGAACGCCGGGCTCGCGGTGAAGAGCGTGGGCGATGCGGTGAAGAGCGCCGATATCGTAATGATCCTGTTGCCGGACGAGCACCACGCGCAGGTTTACGCGGATGAGATCGAGCCCAAAATCAAAAAAGGCGCGACGCTGGCGTTCGCCCACGGCTTCAACATCCACTTCAAGCAGATCGAGCCGCGCGCCGACCTCGACGTCATCATGATCGCGCCCAAGGGCCCCGGCCACCTGGTGCGCTCGACCTACACCCAGGGCGGCGGCGTCCCGTCGCTGATCGCGGTGGCGCAGAACCCGTCGAAGAAGGCCCGCGATATCGCGCTGTCCTACGCCGCGGCCATCGGCGCTGCGCGCGCGGGCGTGATCGAGACCACTTTCCGCGAGGAATGCGAAACCGACCTCTTCGGCGAACAGGTGGTGCTGTGCGGCGGCCTGACGGCGCTGATCGAGGCCGGCTACGACACGCTGATCGAGGCCGGTTACGCGCCAGAGATGGCGTATTTCGAGTGCCTGCACGAGGTCAAGCTGATCGTGGACCTGATCTACGAAGGCGGCATCGCCAACATGCGCTACTCGGTGTCGAACACCGCCGAGTACGGCGACTTCACGCGCGGACCGCGCATCGTCACCGAGCAGACGCGCGCGGAGATGAAGAAGATCCTGCGGGAAATCCAGACCGGGCAGTTCGCAAAGGAGTTCATCCTGGAGAACAAGGCCGGCGCGCCCACGCTGAAGGCGATGCGGCGCATCGGACAGGCCCATTCGGTGGAAACCGTCGGCGCGAAGCTGCGCGACATGATGCCGTGGATCAAGAAGAACCGGCTCGTGGACCAGTCGAAAAACTAGTGGCGAGTGACGAGTCAAAAACGGTAGCCGCCCCGCCTCCGGCGTCCGGGCTTCCGCCCGCCGGCGGCAATTACCCGCACCCGTACATCGCGCGGGAAGGGTGGCCGTTCATCGCGGCGTCGGTCGCCGCCGCGCTGGCCACGCACTGGCTGGCAGGGGCTGGATGGGCGGCGCCGCTCTGGTTCATCGTCGCGTTCATGGTGCAGTTCTTCCGCGATCCGCCGCGGACGGTCCCGCAGGAACCCAAGGCGGTGCTCTCCCCGGCCGACGGCAGGATCGTCGCGGTTGAGCGCGCGCACGATCCCTACCTCGACCGCGACGCGTTGAAGCTCTCGGTTTTCATGAATGTGTTCAACGCGCATTCCAATCGCAGCCCGGTGGACGGCGAGATCCGCGAGGCGTGGCATCACCCGGGAAAATTCTTCAACGCGGAGCTGTCGAAATCGTCGCTCGAGAACGAGCGCGCCGCGCTATGGATCCGCACCCTGGGCGGAGCGGACGTCACCTGCGTGCAGATCGCGGGACTCATCGCGCGCCGCATCCTGTGCTATGCGAAGGCCGGCCAGCGGCTCGCCCGCGGCGAGCGCTATGGTTTCATCCGCTTCGGCTCGCGCGTGGACGTCTACCTGCCGCCGGATTGCCGCCCGGTCGCCTCGGTTGGCGACAAGGTCTACGCCACGGAGTCGATACTCGCCGTATTGCCGTAGCCGGACGGGAGCGAGAACAGGATGTCGATGTACGAACCCCGCGAGCACAAGCTATTCATCAAGTCGCGTTTCGCGCGGCGCGGGATCTACTGGCTGCCCAATCTTTTCACGATCGCGTCGCTGTTCTTCGGCTTCTACGCGATCGTGCAGGCGATGAACGGCCGTTTCGAGAGCGCGGCCATGGCGATTTTCGTATCCATGGTGCTCGATGGTCTCGACGGCCGCATCGCCCGCCTGACCCACACTCAGAGCGCGTTCGGCGCGGAACTCGACAGCCTCTCCGACATGGTGTCGTTCGGAGTCGCGCCGGCGCTGGTGGTCTACGTCTGGGCGCTGCAGGACTTCGCCGGCATGAAGACTGTGGAGTGGCTCGGGCCCTGGCTCACCACCAAGCTCGGCTGGATCGCCGCTTTCATCTACTGCGCATGCGCGGCATTGCGGCTAGCGCGCTTCAATACCACGCTCGACGTCGCGGACAAGCGCTTCTTCCAGGGGCTGCCGAGCCCGGCTGCGGCGTGTCTCGTCGCGGGCCTGGTTTGGGCGCTGAACGAGTACCAGATCAAGGGGCAGGACGTGAAGTGGCTCGCGTGGGGGCTCACCGCGTTCGCCGGCTTGACGATGGTCAGCAACCTGAAGTTCTACAGCGGCAAGGACATCAACTTGAGGGGCAGCGTGCCGTTCTCGGTCGTGGTGGCGTTTGCCTTCGGCATCATGCTGCTGTTCATGTTCTCGAGCACGCTGCCCGAAATGCTGTTCCTCCTGTTCTTCTGCTACGGCGTTTCCGGCTACGTGATCTGGGTTTACGAGCAGATCCGCAGCCGCACCATCGGCAGGGCGCCGCCGCCGCCGGCTCCCGGCGCGTGAGCCGCCGCGCTTGCACCAGTCTATAAAAGCCTATATATTCCGTAACATGTATCGCATCTCGCAGGCCAACACATTGCTTCTCCCCGCCGGCTTCATGCTGGCCGGCCTGCTGCTGCGCCACCCAGGCGCATAAACTCTTTCCCCCACAATTCCTGTTGTCACACCCCCCGCGGCGAATCCCGCGAAGGGAAGACGTGTAGAACGCAAGCGCGCCGCCGCCTGAACCGGGCGCGGCTGCGAACCGACTGGAGAGGCCCATGGCCAAGGAAAAGTTGATCATATTCGACACCACGATGCGCGACGGCGAGCAGAGCCCGGGCGCGTCCATGACAAAGGAAGAGAAGATCCGCATCGCGCGGCAGCTGGAGCGCATGCGGGTGGACGTGATCGAGGCCGGATTCCCGGCGTCGAGCGACGGCGACTTCGAGGCGGTGAAAGCGGTCGCCTCCATCATCCGGGACAGCACGGTCTGCGGACTCGCGCGCGCCAACGAGAAGGACGTGCGCCGCTGCGGGGACGCGGTCCGCGGAGCGCGCTCGCCGCGCGTGCACACCTTCATCGCGACTTCCCCCATCCACATGGAGAAGAAACTGCGCATGGAGCCCTCGCAGGTGATCGAGCAGGCGGTGAAGGCGGTCAAGTGGGCGCGCGAATACACGGACAACGTCGAGTTCTCGCCCGAAGACGCGGGCCGCTCGGACTTCGACTTTCTCTGCCGCATCATCGAGCAGACGATCAGGGCCGGCGCAACCACCATCAACGTGCCGGACACGGTGGGCTACACGCTGCCCGACCATTTTGGCCCGCTGATCCGCAAGCTGCGCGAGCGCATTCCCAACTCGGACAAGGCGATCTGGTCGGTGCATTGCCACAACGACCTCGGCCTCGCGGTCGCCAACTCGCTCTCGGCGGTGCTGAACGGCGCGCGCCAGGTGGAGTGCACTGTGAACGGGCTCGGCGAGCGGGCGGGAAACGCCTCGCTCGAGGAGATCGTGATGGCCGTGCGCACGCGCCAGGACGTGTTCCCGTGCGACACCGGCATCGACGCCACGCAGATCGTGCCGGCGTCGAAATTGGTCTCCGGTATCACCGGCTACCCGGTGCAGCCGAACAAGGCGGTGGTCGGTGCCAACGCCTTCGCGCACGAATCGGGCATCCACCAGGATGGCGTGCTGAAGCACCGGGAAACGTACGAGATCATGAGCGCCGAATCCGTCGGCTGGAACGCGAACCGCCTGACGCTGGGCAAGCTCTCGGGGCGCAACGCGTTGAAGAGCCGGTTGCAGGAGCTCGGCATCGTGCTCGAGTCCGAGGACGCTTTCAACACCGCGTTCAAGCGCTTCAAGGACCTTGCCGACAAGAAGCGCGAGATCTTCGACGAGGACCTGCAGGCGCTGATCACCGAGGAGTCCCAGGAACACGTGGAGAACGAGCGCTACCACCTGGTGTCGCTCACAGCGCATTCGGAGACCGGCGCGCAGCCGTTCGCCAAGCTGGTGGTATCCGACGCCGGCAAGGAGAAGCCGGCCCAGTCGCAGGGCAGCGGCCCGGTGGACGCCTCGTTCAAGGCGATCGAGTCGATCGTGAAAAGCGGCGCGGAACTGCTGCTCTACTCGGTCAACAACATCACGAGCGGCACCGATTCGCAGGGCGAGGTCACGGTGCGGCTGTCGAAATCCGGGCGTATCGTCAACGGCCAGGGCGCGGATACCGACATCGTCGTGGCTTCGGCCAAGGCCTACATTAACGCGCTCAACAAGCTGCACTCGAAGCTGGAGCGCATTAACCCTCAGGTCTGAAATCTGCGGGCGAGCCTCCCTGATCCAGGGGGGCTTTCTGTCATTTTTGGGGAGGAGCCGATGAGAAATATCAGGCAAAGCGCCGCCGCGCTGGTCGCGGCCGGCGTTCTGGGTGTGGCGGGAGCGGCATTTGCGCAGTACGCGTCCGAATTGGGAAAACTGGCGCCGGAAGCGTTGAAGGGGGGCGAGAAACCGCAGGCCGCGCAGCTGAAGCAGGTTGCGCCCGACCTGTATTTCTACTGGAACGACGCCTCCTCAAACGCGTTTTTCCTGGTCACCGACGAAGGCGTAATGGTCGTCGACACCCAGCAGCACCCGGCGGACGCGCGCCGGCTCCTCGGCCTGATCCGCAAGATCACCGACAAGCCGGTCAAGTGGGTGGTCGTGACGCACGCGCACGGCGACCACTTCCTGGGCAATCCGGTGTTCAAAGCCGAGGGCGCCACTCTCATATCCCACCGGGACACGCGAGCGATGATGCAGAAGTATTACGCCGACGAAGTGCAGCGCCGGCAGGAGTACTTCAAGCGCAACAACCTCGATCCGGGCGAGCTGAAAATGGTGCTGCCCGATGTCACCTTCGACACCCGCTTCACGATTTACCTCGGGGGGCGGACGATCGAGCTGATGAACTGGGGCGCGGGGCAGAACCCCGGCGACACGCTTATCCATTTCCCGCATGCGCGCACGCTGGTCCTGGGCGGACCGTTCTCGCGCAGGAACTGGTCGAACTACACGTTTACGCCGTCAGTGGAGAACTGGGTCGCCATCCTCAAAAAAGCGGCCGCGATGGACGTGGACACTTTCATCGGCGGGCACGGCGACGTGGCGACGCGCGCGGACGTGCTGGAGTACGCGCAGTTGCAGCAGGATTTCATCAACGAGGTGAGGGCCGGAATTGCGGCGGGCAAGGGCCGCGACGAGCTGGCCGATACCATCAAGATGGAGAAGTACAGCAGTTACCGGAACTACCACCGCATGCGCGGCTGGGTCTACGCGGCGCACCACCTGCTCACTACCGGCAAACCGATGGCGCCCTTGCAGTAACTGAGAGCAGCCGGGCGGCCGCCACGGCGGGCTAACCGTCGGTGTGGTGGCGCGCGTCGCTGGCGACGGCGCGCAACTGGCTCTTCACTTCCTTGACGCCGGGTACCCGCGAGGCGACTTCCACCGCGTCCCTGGGTTTCTGGCCCGGGTCCACCAGTCCTGCGAGGGTTGCGACGCCGTCCTCGCAGGTGATCGAGATCATCATCTTGGCGGTGCGCGGGTCCTGGCGCAGCGCGCTGCGGATATGCGCCGCGAGCCCGAAATTCTGGAACAGGCGCATGGATTCCGGCGTTTCCTGGAACGTCGGGTTGTCGATCAGGCCCATCACCTCGTCCGCGCATTCCTCGATCGTCAGGCGCTCGGTGTTGAGCACCAGGTCGTACTGGTCGGAGTGCTGCCAGCTGATACCGAAATGGCGGCGCGTGATCGCCCCGTGCGCTTCCTCGGACAGCCGGATCTCGTTTTCGATGAATTCGCGGTCGTCGGTATTCAGCCGTTCCATCATCCGCTTCACGCGCACCTCCAGCGGGGCGCACACGCGCACGGAAATCACGTGCGGCACCGGGCGCAGCAGATGCGCGGCACCCCAGCCGCGGATCACCGCCACCTTGCCGCTCTCGGCAAGCGCAAAGGTTTCGTCGGCGGTGTAGATCGACAGGCTGGTCTTGTCGGTTGTCAGGCGCTCCAGGATCCCGGACCGGCCCTCGAGGAAGCGGATGACGTGGCTCTTCCGCAGGCGCATCTTGCTCGCGAGATTGTCGATGATCTCGTGATGCACCACCTGCTTCTTGAGGCGGTCGGCGATTGCCGCGGCGACGTCCTTGCCGAGCGACCCCATTTCGCGGGTCATCGCGATGAGTGGCATGGTTCTCCCCGAGCCATGTTGGAACCGCGAAGAATATCACGCCAACCTGTTTAGCGAGCGGAACTGCGCTGCGGCGGGGCCCGGCGCCACTCTCGCCGTGACCCGTCGAAGTGATTGAAAAAGCTATTGGATTTGTGCCGCGACGGCTCCCGCGCAAGGCTGGCAGCGGCAGCGAGAGGGGGCACTACGAGAGGGGGCACTACTTCAGGGCAGCGCACGCGGCGCCACCCTTGCCGGACTGAGGGGTATTACTGCCGACTCAGCGCACTGCGCAGGTGGGGTCGAACAGCATTTGCCGCGATACCGGGCTCTTGATTTCTTCGGAGTAGGAGGAGCCTCCGGCCCGGAGCGGCTCATGAGATGCGGGAGCGGCACACCCGGCAATGATGGCGAGCAACTGCAACGCGATGAACAGTCGGTAGTTCAAGTTAACCCCTTTACATGCACTATTAGTACGATGTCATTCTTCTCCCAAGGGTATTGATTGTCCATAGATATTCAACGAAAAACCTGTCGCCAATCGGCGACGCGGTGTCGAACATCCATTACGTATCACGCGCGCGGGCGCGCGGCGCTTCGCACGTACAGGATCGCGGCCGTGAAAAAGGACGCCGCAAGGGTAATTTCGATGCCGGCGAGTCGGGCCGCGGCGCCCGTGTCGCTCCAGGCGCGCACGATGCCTTCAGCAAGATAGGCGAGGACGAGCAACAGTGCCCACTGGAAGGTGTAGAGGCGGCCGCGCAGCACTCCGGTGAGCGGCGCGAGCAGCGGCAGCGCCTTCAGCACGAGCCAGGAGCCGCCCGGCCGCAGCGGCGCAAGCCACAATTCCCACGCCACGCAAAGGGCGATGAGTGCCACCAGGCTCGCGCAGGCCGCCCCATGGGCAATGCGGGCGGTCACGCCGGGCGCGCCTGGCGCGCCATCGCGACGAGCGCCGCGCGCGCGGTCGCTGCATCGGTCACGGGATGCTCGAAATCGAAACGCACGAGTTCGCCGTCGGCCCGCACGTCGAATCCGTCGCAGTCGATGCCGGCCATACTCGCCTCGGCCGCCGTCCTGCCGTGAAAGTGGCGGCAATAGTCGCGCAAATTGTGCGCATGATCGGCGTTCATGTGGGCAAGGATGTCCTGCTCCTCGCTCGCCAGCCGGCTGGCAGGGGGAGCATAGGCTTCGGCCGATATCCACTGTATGTCGCCGAATCCTCCGATCCAGCGCAATTGAAGCGGCCGAATCTGGTAGAGCGCGAAATCGCCCAGCGCGAAGAGCCGCGCGGCGTCCGGAAAGTAGCTCAGGTAACGCGCTCGCAGCGCCTCCAACCCGCCTTCCGCGCGGGCTGCGTTTCCGACCAGGGTCAGCCGCGCGCCCGTCTGGATGTCTCCGGCAGGGTCGTTAACGAGCAGGCTCACCCGCGCGTCGCCGTCGATGTTCCTGGTGTGCTCGGCAAGCCGGCTGATGAGTATGGCTGGCTGCGCATCGTGATCGAGCACGTACGGCACCACCGAGCCGAACGGGTGGCCGGCGAGGCGCTTCGAGATCGTGGAAAGAACGCCGCCATGATAGCGGCGCAGGTACGCTCGCGCCGCAGCGCCTGCGCTCATGTGGATAGCTTCAACGCAATTTCCGCGAGCCGTCGCCCGAGCGCGATGCAGAGCTTGCGCTCATGCTCCGTGATCGGCTGCCCGCCCGCGCCGCCGGCGTGGTGGCTCGCGCCGTACGGCGTGCCGCCGGACGACGTGGCGGTGAGTTCCGGCTCGGAGTAGGGAATGCCGACGATCAGCATCCCGTGGTGCAACAGCGGCAGCATCATGGAGACCAGGGTGGGTTCCTGCCCGCCATGCAGCGTTGCGGTGGAGGTGAACACGGCGGCGGGCTTGCCGGCGAGCCGGCCCTTCAGCCACAACTCGCCGGTGCTGTCCCAGAAGTGCTTCATCGGCGCCGCCATATTGCCGAAGCGCGTGGGCGAACCGAGCGCGACCCCGATGCATTCCACGAGGTCTTTCAGTTCCGCGTACGGCGCGCTCGTCTCCGTTTCTGACGATTGCGCTGCGGGCGCTTTCGACGGGTCTATGGTTGTGAGCCTCGGCACGGTGCGCACGCGGGCGGCGCAACCGGGAACGCTGCCCACCCCGCGCGCGACGAGCTGCGCCATCTCCCTCACCGCGCCGGTGTGGCTGTAGTAGAGAACGAGGATTTCCTTCATCGTGGCGGCCGTGGTTCCAGAGTATTATATAAAATAGCCCTTGCTCCCCGGTGCGGCATGATTTTCAGGTTCAGGAAATCCCCTCCGCTCGTCGATTTCGCGCGCATGGCATGGCAGCGCTTCCGGGAAGAACGCTGCCTGCAGATCGCATCGAGCCTTACCTTCACGGCGCTGCTCGCGATCGTGCCGATCATCACCGTCGCGCTCACGCTCATCTCCGCGTTCCCGGTGTTCCGCGAGCTGATGCTGAACATCCAGCAGTTCCTGCTCCTGAACGTGCTGCCCGAATCGGCTGAGGCCATCGCCGCGTACACGGAACAGTTCGCGGACAACGCGAAGAAGCTGACGGTCGTTGGCCTGCTGTTCCTGTTCATCACGGCAATGATCGTGTTAAATACGATAGACCGCGCATTCAACCAGATCTGGCGCGTGCCGCGCCCGCGCAGCACGGTGCAGCGCGTGTTCATTTATTGGGCGCTACTTACCGTGGGCCCGATCCTGATCGGCGCGAGCCTGTCGCTCACGTCCTGGGTGGTAAGCCTGTCCCTGGGACTGGTGAAGGACGTTCCGCTGGCGGGCAACGTGCTGCTGAAGGTGGTCCCGATACTGCTCACCGGGATTGCGTTTGCGTTCGTCTACATTACCCTGCCGAACCGGCGCGTGCTCGTGCGCGATGCCCTGTCCGGCGGGTTTCTCGCGGCGTTTGCTTTCGAGGGGATGAAGCAGGGCTTCGCGTTCTACATTACGCATTTCCCGACCTACAAGCTGGTCTATGGCGCGTTCGCGAGCGTGCCTGTCTTCCTGATGTGGATCTATCTTTCCTGGCTGGTGGTGTTGTTCGGGGCCGTTGCCGTGGCAGTCATGCCGGAATGGCGCGAGCGCGCCGCCCAGGCCGAGCCGGTTCCCGGGTCGCAGTTCCTCGACGCGCTGCAGGTGCTGAGAATACTTTGGGAGGCGCACCATACCGGGCACATCGTCACCGGGATGCGATTGCACGCCATCGTGAAGCTTCCGATCGACCGGATCGAGGCGATGCTCGATGCAATGAACATCGAGCACTGGGTGGGCCGGGTAGGGCGGGGCTGGACGCTCACCCGCGATGCGTCCGAAATCCGCGTGGCGGAGGTCTACCACCTGTTCGTGTTTCGCCCGGGCGCAAAATTGTCGACGCGGCAGTCCGGGCAGGAGCTGGACCGACTCGCGCACGGGCTTGCCTGTGGCGTGGAGGAACGGCTCCAGATCTCCCTGGAAGATCTGTTTCGCCAGGCGGCGCCCCCGGAAGCCGTGGTCGCCGTGCCGAAACGCATCCAGGCGTTACCGGGATAGCCGCTCAGGAAGCCGGCTCGCGCGCGGTGCCCGCGGTGCGAGTGGTGTACTGCCAGTCGCGCTGCCACGCGCGCACGACCAGGTTCGGGTACTCGGGCTTGCCCAGGCTGCCGTTGTAGCGCCCGAGGGCGCGGTAGAGGTCGCCTTTCTCGATGTCGAGATAGTGGCGCAGGATCACGCAGCCGTAGCGCAGGTTGATCCGCAGGTGGAAGAGGTTGTGCTCCTGGTCGCCGATGACCTTGATCCAGAACGGCATGACCTGCATGTAGCCGCGAGCGCCGGCGGTGGAGACCGCGTACTTGCGGAAGTTGCTCTCCACCTGGATCAGCCCCAACACGAGCTGGGGATCGAGCCCGGCGCGTTTCGCCTCGTAGTGCACTGTCACCAGGAATTCCTCGCGCTGCAGGCGGTCGGGCATGCGCGCGGCAAGCCGCCGCGACATGGCGGCGAGCCAGCGCCGCGCTTCCATTTCGGTGTCGAACGCCAGGAACGGCGCGACGTGATCGGAGATCGATTTATGAAGTGCGGCCTGGACGCTTGCCGCGAGCGGCTCGTAGGCTTGGGCACCGGCGTGTGCCGCGCCCGGGGCCGCCAGCAAGAGCGCCCAGGCGAGCCTGATGGCGGTGCGGACTATTTCTCCCACACCTTTGATTTTAATGATTTAACTGCGTCCTGCAAGGCGATGGGCTGGGCCTGGGCATCGCGCCGACCCTGGTATTCGACCTGGCCGTTCTTCAATCCGCGCTCGCCGATCACCACGCGGTGGGGGATGCCGATCAGCTCCATGTCGGCGAACATGACGCCCGGGCGCTCGTCGCGGTCGTCGAGCCGGACATCCATGCCCTCCGCGCAGAGATCGCGGTACAGGCGCTCGGCCGTCTCGCGCACCTG